>Ga0181521_10001994_pt1 | contig 24715 bp, 22 predicted proteins | sample PEATcosm2014_Bin_32_FD_119764 | JGI IMG/M metagenome (GOLD analysis project Ga0181521, IMG submission 119764) | Peatland microbial communities from MTU Mesocosm Facility, Houghton, MI, USA - PEATcosm2014_Bin02_60_metaG | ecosystem: Environmental > Terrestrial > Soil > Wetlands > Peat | place...
AAAACCAAAGCAAAGGCCAAACCCAAACCCAAGGCGGCGGCCTGACGGCCGCATCGCTTTGTTTCACAAAGCGGACAGATCACTAATTATTAGAACCGGACAACTTGACTTGTTAACGACACTTCCATTCTTAGTAATCAAGTCGATTCCCTCCCCAGTCCGCTGACCTTGCGTTCCCGCAGCCAAACCATCTGCTTCCGCTCTCCGGCGACGGCTCCGCGCCGCCGGCACGCAAATTCGATCACTTCACCGGCAGGACCGGCTGCCTCGTCACCCGGTGGCTTCCACCGCCAGCACTTTCTTGTGAATGCCGACTCCTGCTGCCGGTTAGGACCCAGCTTCCATTCCGCTGCGGAAGCGGCAGAACGCGACGCGAGAGCTAACGACTACGCACCGTCGCGCGCTCGTTGCCCCTCCTCGATCGCCGGGCCAGGTCGCATTCATTTGTTGCAAGACGCGCGATCCGGATCAAACTCCCTCACGGCCGCAGAACATCCCGAACGGTTCGGGCCTCTCCCGTTCCTCGACTGTGCTCAGCCTACCGTCGCGCGCGCGAAGGGCCTTCCATGATGACCTCCCAGACGGCTGTAGCCGGCACAAAATGTTGGGCACGGCGATCCTTCTTCAGTTGTTACGCTCCCTGGTCACGCGGCACACTCCTGCAGAGGCGGCAACGGAAACGCGGGGACAGGGCGTGCCGCGCGTCGTAGACTGCTACTTCCTGACAGAACAGCGCAAGAAAGCCATTCGAACTGCTGAGTTTACGGCCGCACAAAGCACGAGGACAACGGTCACTCCGAGAATGTAAAGACCCGCTTCGAGTCCGTTGACACCATGAATCCCGAGGTAGCCCAGGAGGATACCGAGCCAATGGCCCAAACCCGCGAAGAAGTCAGCCATTGACCGCCTCCTCTCTGGCTTCCGCCTGGCGCGGTCGTCTGCCAGCAGCCAATTCAGAAAGCAACTGGGCCGCCAGGTTCAATTCACCGATCGCATATAGCCTTTGCGCTCGTTCCCAGAGCCGCTGCCGGATCGCGCACGTCTGCCCGCTGTCGTCGGGTGTTCCAGGCAAAACCCGTTCGCCTGCGTACCGAGGCCGCATTGAGCGATTTTTCATGTTCATGTGAGGGAAAATCGGCGAGGACAATCAGAGGCTGTAGAGTAGTGAAGTACTATTAGTACCGGTCTGGCGTTAACGGATCGGCCGTGGCATGCACACTTCCACTGACCGCTACCAGCGCGGCGCGGGACGCAGCCGCCGGCGCTCGGGCTTCACTTCTTCAGCTCAGGATGTTCCGAGAGGCTCAAAATGTTTCCGTCCGGGTCCTTAAACCAAGCCACCTTTGCGCCGGTCGGCGTGGTCCAGATGCTTAGCTCGTCTTGTTGCAGGAAACCGTAGCGTTCGAAGCAAATTCCGGCTTGCATCAGGTCTCTTACCGCGGCCGAAATGTCCGGGACCTGCCAGCCTAATACCGTGCCGTGGGCGGGCGGAAGCTCCTTGCCCATGCCAAGCCGCAACAGGATGCCGTTGGCGTCGAACACAAGAGCGAATGGAGGTTCCTCGCTCAGCAGACGCAGGCCGAGCGTGTCACGGTAGAATTCCTTCGCACGTGCGACATCGACGATGGTCACGAATCCGATGATGTTGTACTTGCCAAGCCCTGGTTGTTGAGACATGGGGATGGGAGCCGGTCTCGCCGTTTGTCGCAACCGATCGCTGCGTCGCGAAGGCCGCCTGCGGAGATCGCAACTGGGCCGCGCGCTATAATCCGGTTTCCGATGCCACCTGAACGGCGGGCGGCGGGCCGTTGCGGAGAAGAGGCCCGCGCCGCCATCGAAGCCTTTCTCGCTAGCGCACGGCAGCCGGCGCTGCTGGAGCCGGGTGAGGAACTGCTACCGCTCGGCGACGCCAACTTCGTGCTGGAATTGCGGGGCGAGCGTCTCACGCTGCAAGCCTGGGACCGCACGCGCAACCTGACGCGGCGCGTCACCGAGGTTGGCGTTGCTTCGGCCGGGCGCCTGGAAATGGTGGTGGAGCGGTTCGCACGGCGCGAAGGGCGCATGTACTTGCTCGATTTGGCGCGGCGCGCGGGCGCGGAGATGGGCCGGCGCAGCGGGCGGCTGGTTTTTCGCGAGCGCTTCCGGCTGTTTCTGCGGCGCCAGTTCCCCGAGTGGACGCTGGCCGAGCTGTCGACCGAGCCCAACCTGGAGCACAGCCTCTCGCCGGCTTTCCCGCGCGCCTTTCTTCGCCACGGGCAACACGGATGGGCGGCCATCGCCTGTCCGGACGGGGGCGACGCGGCCGGGGTGGTGTCCTTCGGCTTGATCTGGCTCGCGTACTTGCGCCGCCGCGAGCGCCGGGTAACGGTGGAAGGTCTGGCGCTGTACCTCCCGCAGGGCCACGAAGGACCTGCCGCACTGCGCCTGCTTTGCCTCAATCCCGCGGTTGCACGGGTCGAGCTGTTTCGTTACTCGGACGAGGATTTCGTTTCACCGGTAGACCCGCGCGACCATGGCAATCTGGATACCCGCCTGGAACCGTTTCGCCGCCCCGCGCCTGGCGCGGGCGCGCGCTGGAAGGGTATCGCCGCGCTGGGCGGCGTAGAACAAGTCCTCAAGAGCGGAGGCCGCATCAGCCTGCGGGTGCGCGGCCTGGAGTTCGCCGAGCTGGATGGAGAGGATCTCTCGTTCGGGCTGGGCCAGCGTCATCCAGCCGGCGAGGACGACATGGAGCAGATCGAACGGGTGGCCGATGCGCTTGACCGCGCGCGATCTCCCGAGACGGCGGACCGCGACCACCCGCTCTACCGCCAGTACCCGGAGGCGTGGCTGGAATCGCAGGCCCGCGCGCACCTGCAAATCCTGGATGCGACGCTGCGGCCCGAGCCGGTCTATGGACAGGTGCCAGCGTTCGCCGGCGGCGAGCGCGGCATCCTGGACCTGCTGGCGGTGGATCATGGCGGCCGGCTGGTAGTGGTGGAATTGAAAGCGTCCGCCGATCTGCACCTGCCCTTGCAGGCGCTGGATTACTGGATCCGCGTGAAGTGGCACCTCGACCGGCGCGAATTCGGACCCGCCGGCTATTTCCCCGGCATCGAACTCGACGCCCGCCCGCCGCGGCTGCTGCTGGTGGCGCCTTCGCTCGAATTCCATCCCTCCACGGAAACCATCCTCGAGTTCTTGTCGCCCGCGATCGAGGTGGAACGGGTTGGGATCGGAGTAGAATGGCGGAAGGGATTGCAGGTGATGTTTCGCCTCGCCGGTTCCGAACGGCCCCGCTGATTCTTATGCTTACCTTGCTGAAACAGGCACGAAGCGCGCTGGCCCTGCTGAACCCGGAGGAAGTCCGCAGCCGCGCCAGTCGGCTGGTAACGATCGGCCTGGTGGCGTCCAGCGACCGCGCCTACGCGCGCCTGGAAGACTTCCTGGCCGGCGGGGGCGGGCCGCGCGAGTTCGTTTTTCGCGCTAACCGCGCGGGCTCTCCGGAGCGCGTCGACCTGGTGATTTGCGAAGCTGGCGTCGAGCCGCCGCCAGAAGCTTACGCACTCGATCCGGTGGAAGCCGGCGACACGCTGGCCGCAATCGCCCGTCACCGGGAAGATATAGCGCTGGCGCTGGCACGGCGCCATCCGGTGTTCCGCCGCGCGGTGGTGGATCGCGCCATCCAGGCCGTGGCGTGCGAGAACGCTCTCTTCGCCATCGCCACCGCGCTGCCGGACGTGGTGCCCAACCTGATCGAGCTTCCCTGGGTGCTGGGCGAATGGGCTTCCGACACGGCTTTCCTCACCGTCAACCAGTTGCGCATGGCGTTTTTCATCGCCGCAGCTTGCGGCAAGCCGGTGGGCTTCGGCCAGCAAAAGCTGGAGATTCTTTCGATTGGAGCCGGCGCGTTTGGCTGGCGGGCGATCGCCCGCGAACTGGCGGGTAAGATTCCGTTCGGCGGCGGGTTGATCCCCAAGGGCGCCATCGCCTACGCCGGCACCTACCTGGTAGGCAAAGGGCTGGAGCAGTTGCACGCAGGCCTCGGCCCGCTGGCGGGGCGTCAGCGGAAGGAAATCTACCGGCAGGGCATCGAGCAGGGCAGGGCCGTGGCGAGTTCCGCGTTGCGGTAAAAGCCGCCCGGCGGCGAAATCGGTGTAAACACGCGGGCTGTGGCGTGCGTCGTACAATGAGAAGGAAATTCCAAGGGATACCTATGCGTTGGTTATCGACTGTATTGGTACTCGCTCTGGCTACCGTAGCTTCGGCGGACGTCATCACGCTGAAAAGCGGCCGCGTCATCAACGGCACCTACTTGGGCGGCGACGCACACCAGGTGAAAATCGAGGTGGCCGGCAAGGTCGAGACTTTTGACGTGGCGGACATATACCGCATCGAGTTCCCGGGCAACACGCCCGCTCCAGTGGATTCCGATCGTCCGATGCTGCGCCGCGCACCGGACGCCGCCGCGGACTCGGGCACGCCAACGCTGCGCCGCGCACCGGATGCCGATGCGGATTCCGGCCAGCCCACCCTGCACCGCGCGGCGGATGCCGATGCAGGCTCCGGACGGCCCACACTGAGCCGCGCACCGGAGGCTGATGCGGACAATGGCCAGCCCTCACCGCGCCGCAGCGACAGCGGCACCACCGTCGCTATCCTGAAGCCGGGCGAGGAGCCCTCGGTGTCTTCCCGCCCCTCCGCGGCGCCGGTGCCGATTGTGGTGCCGGAGGGCACTAATTTCGTGGTGCGGATGATCGACGCCGTGGATTCCGATAAGGTAACCGTGGGACAGAATTACAGCGCGGCGCTGGATGAGCCGGTGGTGATTGATGGCCAGACCGTAGTCCCGCGTGGAGCCGACGTGGTAGTCAAACTGGTGAACGCCAAGGATTCCGGCAAGTTCTCCGGCCGCGCCGAACTCACGCTGGCGCTTTGGACGGTGAAGGTGAGCGGTAAGGTGGTGGACGTGAATACGCAAACCATCACCCGGGAAAGCGATTCGCGAGGGCAGAAGACCGGCGCCATGGCGGCCGGCGGTGCCATCGTCGGAGCGGTGATTGGCGGCATTGCCGGCGGCGGCAAGGGCGCCGCCATCGGCGCCGGCGCGGGAGGCGCCGCGGGAGCCGGAGCCGAGGCCGCCACCAAAGGGCCGCGCGTCAAGATCCCGGCGGAAACACGGCTCACTTTCGTGCTCGACAACGCGGTGAGCATATAAGGACAGCCCGTAGAGAGCGCCACGTCTCCCACCGCGGTTGAAAACGCCTTCCGATTTCGCCCGGCTTCGTCATCGGCTGGTGTGCGCTTCAGCGCAACGACTACACCCGTTTGGGGTGATGCTCTCTCCCCAACTCTGCGGGTAATGTCCTTCCCCACATCATTTTTTGCCCAAAACTACAGGGTTAACGTTACTAATGCAATTGGTACTCCCATTACTATTACTGATCGAAACGATATCATGCAGACCGGTGATTCTCCTCGAGGGGTTCAGATTTCGCCGCACCTGATGCTGCTCACGGTCAGACAGCTTGCCAAGGAGAACGCGGAGTTGTGCGAAGAAGTGAAACAGCTTCGGGCAGCCGTCAACGTCTACCGCGAGCTCGCCATGACGAAGGGCCCGGTCGAGGAAAAGAGTTCGTCTTTGGGCAGGGTGAGGGCCACCAGAAGCGAACCTGACGTTTCCTGCCGAAGCAGCGTCGCATAAAGCCTAACACGTCGTGGCGATGTGCGACACTGAGGCATGATCCCGTTTTCTCAACGATTGCAAGCCGTAATTGCGGAGGCGGAGCCTCGGCTGCGCGCCATAGCGGATCGAGCGGCCGGCGCCGCGCCGGCCGATCCGGAAGGCTGGTCCAAGAAACAGGAACTGGGCCACTTGGCCGATTCCGCCATCAACAACCGCGTGCGTATTATCAAAGCGGCTCTCGAGGGAGAGTTCACGGGACCGTCTTATGACGGGGTGGGCTGGGTAAACATGGGCGGCTACGCCACGGCGCCGTGGCAGGACGTAATCGGCCTCTGGAAGAGCCTGAACCAGTCGCTGGCTGCCGTGCTCGATGCCGTTCCTGCCGAGCGCCTCACGGCGCCGTGCCGGATCGGGGATGACAGTCCGGTGACGCTCGAGTTCCTCATCGACGATTACATCGTTCACATGCAGCATCATCTCGATCACATCTTCTCCAGCCAGCATCCGGCGGATTAATTCGAAATCGCTCAGCGAGTTTCGCCAGTTTGGGCGGAGCAAGGGCCCAAAGCCGACTTCTTTTGCGCTACTTTCCACGGGGCGCTGGGTTAGCATCACCAATGAACTTTTCGAGGGGCTTATGAAACAGCTCTTGCTAGCCGCCGCAATCGCCACGATGGGCTCGCTCAATCCCGCATCCGGCCAGACGGCGTCTCCGTTGATGAGCGACCTTGCCGCCGCCCGTTTCCTCGATCAGGCCACCTGGGGGCCTACACCCGCCTCCATCGCGCAACTGCAACAGGTAGGCATCAACGCCTGGCTGGCGGCGCAGTTTAAACTGAACACCTCCGACCTGCCGGATCAGCCTCTGCTGAATTCGGCGGGAAAGACCAACCAGGATCTGACACCGGTTCAGCGGGCGTTTTTTGCGAACGCCGTGAGCGGGCAGGATCAACTGCGGCAGCGCGTGGCGTTCGCCCTGTCGGAGATATTCGTGGTCTCCGCCGTGCAGGTGAAACCGGCTTACGCGATTCCTCCCTACTGGCGGGTTCTCCGCGACAACGCCTTCGGCAATTACCGCGGCATTATCAAAGCGGTCACCCTGAACCCGGCCATGGGGACCTATCTCAGCATGGCCAATAATAACAAGGGAAACGCCGCCAAGGGCACGTCGGCCAATGAGAACTACGCGCGCGAACTGATGCAGTTATTCACGCTGGGCCTGGCGCAGCTCAATCTCGACGGCAGCCCGGTGCTCGATTCGAGCGGCAACCCGATTCCCACCTACGACCAGGCGGAAGTCACCAGCCAGGCCAAGATGCTGACCGGCTGGACGTATCCCACCGCGCCCGGCGCCAACCCCAAGAACAACAACCCGGCCTACTACTTCGGCCAGATGATGGCTGTGGAAGCCGAGCACGACACCAGCGCCAAAACCATTTTCGGCGGGATTCAGATTCCGGCCGGCCAGACGGCCGAACAGGACCTGGAATCGCTGCTCGACGCTTTGATGGCGCAACCCACCATGGCGCCGTTTGTTAGCCAGCAGTTGATCCAGCACCTGGTCACCAGTAATCCGAGCCCGGCCTACATTGAGCGCGTGGCGTCGGTGTTCGAGAACAATGGCGCGGGCGCACGCGGCGACATGCAGGCGGTGATCACGGCGATTCTCACGGACCCGGAAGCGCGCGCCGGCGATACGAGCAGCGCCGCACCCAACCCGAGCTTCGGGCACTTGCGCGAACCAGTGCTGTTCATGGCCAACCTGCTGCGCGGGCTGAACGCGACGCTCGGCGCCGGCAGCACGGTCTACAACGATGCCAACCTGATGGGGCAGGACCTGTTCTACGAACCCAGTGTATTCAGCTATTTCTCGCCGCTCTACCGGATTCCGGGTGGCCAGCTTGCGCCTGAGTTCCAGATCTATTCGACGCAATCCGCGGCTGAGCGGGCCGATGTCATCAACGCCGCGCTGTACGGCAGTCTGGACAAAAGCACCACCGTCGATCTCACGCCGTTCGTCAACCAGGGCAGCGACTTGAGCAGCCTGCTGGATTACACGAGTTATGTTTTCCTGCACCACGTAATGCCGCCCGCACTCAGCGAGCAAGCTTCGGCTGCGGCCGGTGCGCTCACCAGCGCGGTGGCGCGCGCGCAAGCGGTTCTCTACCTCGTGCTGACCTCGAGCGCGTACCAGGTGATTCAGTAAAGGAGCCAAGCAGATGTTTTCGCGTCGTGGATTCATTCGCATCGGAGCAGGCTCGGTGAGCACGCTGGCGCTGCGTCCGTTCGGCCTGTTGCCGGCGATAGCCGCCGCGGGCAGTTCCAACTATCGCGCCCTGGTCTGCGTGTTCCTGTTCGGCGGCAACGACTCCAACAACAGCGTGATTCCGATGGACGATGCGGACTACACGGCTTACCAGTCGGCGCGTGGCGCCCTCGGCCTGCCAGCGAGTTCGCTGGTTCAGGTGAGCGATGTGACCGGCGCCCCCTACGGCTTCCACTCCCTGCTCACCGAGCTCGCCTCGCTATTTACCAGCAAACAACTGGCGGTGGTGGCCAACTTGGGGCCGCTGGTGGCGCCGCTCACGCAAGCGCAGTACCAGGCGCAGCAGGGATTCATTCCGAACAACCTCTTCTCGCACGCCGATCAGCAGTCGGAATGGCAGACGTCCATCGCGCAAGGCAACAGTCCCACCGGCTGGAGTGGCCGGGCCGCGGATTACATCACGGCGCAGAATCTCAATGCGTCTTCGTTCCCGGTTTTCCTGTCGACGGCCGGCAACGTGCTACAGGGCGCAGGCGCCAGCACACAACCGGTGGCGGTGGCGCCGGGCGAATCGCTGCAGCTTGCGGGCTTTAGCACTTCCGCTGCGTCGGAAGCGCGCTGGAATGCGCTCAATGATCTGATCTCGACGGACAGCGGGGTGATGCTGGTGCAGGCGGCTAATAACACGCTGGCCAACAGCATCAGCGATGCCAATGCACTGACCGCTGCTTTGGCCAAGTCCACCGCGCTCAAGACTCAGTTCCCCAAGACCACGCTGGCGGCGCAACTCCAGCAGGTGGCGCAGATCATCCAGGTGCAAGCCGATTTGGGAATGAGCCGGCAGATATTCTTCTGCTCGCTCGGCGGCTTCGACACGCACACCGGCGAGCTGGCGGCGCTCAACAAGCTCTATCCGCAGGTAAGCCAGGCGCTGGCCGCGTTCTACGACGCCACCGAGGAGCTGGGCGTGGCGGAGAGCGTCACAACGTTCACCGAATCCGATTTCAACCGCACCTTCCAGCCCACGTCCGGCAACGGCAGCGACCATGCCTGGGGCGGCCATCACTTCGTGCTCGGGGGCGCCGTCCAGGGAGGCAGGATCTTCGGTAAGTTCCCGACCCTGCAATTGGGCGGCCCCGACGACACTGACGTCCGGGGACGATGGATCCCCACGACCGCTACCGATCAGTACGGCGCCACGCTGTGCTCCTGGTTTGGCATCCCCAGCTCGGGCCTGGCTCAAGTCTTCCCGAATCTCGCCAATTTCCCGACGGCCAACCTGGGATTTTTGGGCTGAACCTGAAGCTGACGGGTGCGGGCGCCCGTCCCTCAAGAAAACGCCTCATTTCTTCTGCCGCATCGCGGCGACGATCGCATCCTCCACGACGGTCCTCACTGCGTCACGTCTGCCGTTAGTATTCTCGACCTTAATACTCCTAATACGCACGATGGACTAGTTGGGGTACCGGCGGTAATACCAACTATCCCGTACCCGAATAGTCGCATTAGGACCCAGGGAACAGCTTCCGATGGTGAGAGACTCTTCCGCCCTGCGGCACTAACACAATCGGCAATCGAGCATGCTGGGGACACGATTACGCCCGTTTCCGTGGCTGCGCGCGGGTGTGTTGGTTGGTGCGGCGCTTTGCGGCAATCTGTGGGCGCAAGCGCCTTACTACACCGCCGCCAGCATCGTGAATGCCTCCGACTACTCACCGGGGCCATTCGCGCCGAGCTCCGTGCTGTCGATGTTCGGCACTAACCTGGCCTGGACGACCGAGGCAGTGACCCCCGCAACTCTTGCCGGCGGCAGCCTGCCAACTCAACTGGCGGCGACGATGGTTTGCGTGGACAACGTGCCGGCGCCGCTGCTCTACGCCTCTCCCACGCAGATCAATTTTCTGGTGCCCTCCGAGCAAATCCCCGGCGATGTCACGGTGACCGTGGTGCGCCAGGGCGTAGACGGTCCGGCGGTGACTATCACCCTGATCGACGCCGCGCCCGCGCTGTTCGTAATGGACGGCGGCTTTGCCATCGCGCAAGACTGGAACACCAACTACACGCTGATGACCACCGGCGCTCCGGCGCACGCGGGCGACATCGTTGTGCTGTATGCCACGGGTCTGGGCTATACGAGCCCGCCGTGGGCGTCGGGAGAGGTGGCGCAATCCGCCGCTTACATCACGTCACAGGCCAGCATGCAGGTGCTGCTGAACGGCGCCGCCATCGATCCCAGCCTGGTTCTCTACGCCGGCGTGACCCCCGGATATTGCGGCTTGTACCAGATCAACTTCACCATCCCCGCAAACGCCGGCACCAACCCGGAAATCCGCGTCCAAATCGGAACCGCGATCAGCATCCCGTCGATCAAACTGGCGGTGGATTAGGCCGGGCGCCGATACGGCCCAGTCGCCAGTTCCTCTGGACCGCCAGTTTCCGCAAACCCCACATATCGTCCAGAACTCCAATGTCGTCCCGTTAGCCCAGGCCGCGCACTGCTCCTCGCAACGCCTGTTATTCGGAGCAAACCCGCGCGGCTCAAGAGCTCGACCGCGAGAGGCAGCACAAGGAACGATCGTTTGCGGCACATGCCGCACGGCGTGGGTTCTATCTCTCGATGTTCACTTTGCAAGCGAGGACTCGTCTGGAAACGAACCACTGTACGCAGTGCAACAACAGTAAAACGAAAAAGACGTTTGCGGCGAAAGCGAAGTGCAGCCAGAAAGCGCCGATAATCTCGTTCAGAGGCAAACTACGGCTAAGACCTAGGGTATGGAAAGCCCCTGGAAGCGCCCAAAAGAACAAAGCACCAAAAGCGAAAAACATTGCGGCGATAACCTGCCGCAGATTCGTTACTCGAGCCTCAAGCCGAATCCGAGAACTTTCTGGCGAAGCATTCCGGTGATTCGAGATGGGGAAACGTCTGACGATAGAGGCCGCTGAGATGAGGCTATAAAAGCTGACTAGAGAAAGCAGAAGCCAATATAGCCTATACAGGGTTGACAGTTGAGACCAGATGGACCAAATGGCGAAATATTCGTGCACCATCGTTTTGACACCGATTAGCTTCAAAGAGTTCCAAGAATCCTCGAGTTCCCTGTGCTGGATGGGCGCGAGGTGTAGTTATGAGAGCGCTTCCTGGCATCGGCCTCGCTTGAAGCAAAGCTGTCCCTGGTTTCGGTCCTGATCGTCGACCGCGCCGACAAAGAGCCGACGGCAAACTGAAGTTGTGGACAATATGCGGGGTTTGTGAAACAGGCAATCCACCCGGACGAGCAATCGCCAAATCGCCAACTGACCCACCGCCGGGATTTCGGACGCGCCCACCCTATCGCGCCGCCACCGCGTTACGCTTCTTCGGTATCCCGTGCGTGTGGCAGTCCACGCATTGGAAGAAGTGGATATTGTGGCGGCTGGAGCGCGCGCGGAAGGTGGTATCCATCTTCTCGACGTCCAATCCGCAGTTGGACATTTTGGGATGGCAGTTGGCGCAGGAAGCGCGCGTCTGCTCGCCGTGGCCCTGATGGCAGGCCAGGCAACTGATGCCTTCGTGGATCCCGATGGGCGTTCGGTCGTCGCCGTCTCCCGCCTGCATGGCGGCGCTCGAGGCGTGGCACTGGTAGCACAGCGCCTGGCGCTGATCGGGACTCATCTTCACCCGCCGCGTGCCCTGCAGCATCTCCGGCAGCGGCAGCGAGGCGAGCGCGATGTGGCCCTGCGCGCGGCGATCGAACAGAGCCAGCGATGACGCCGCCGTGGCTTGCAGGCTGCCGGCCGTATCCGGCCGCCGCACGCGCGGCCCTTCCGGCTGCCCCGGCCGATGCATCTGGTGGCAGGTCAGGCACGGAATCGCCGCGCGGTCCGCCCACCGCGCATCCACCAGCCGCCACGGCCCTTTCGTGTCGACGGGAGTAACCATGTCGTGCAGCCCTCCCTGAAAGTGCATCCCGTGGCAGCGGAAACAGTCTTCCATCAGGATGCGCTTGCGGTTGTGCTCCTGGTCGGTGAACGCCTGGGAGTAGGTCATGGCGTGGGGGCCGGCGCGCCAGGTGGCGAACTCCTCCTGGTGACAGTTGCGGCACCGCTCCACCACGGCATCGACGTCCGACCATTGGTGGAAGCGGATTTGCTCGGAAACCTGGCCGCGCGCGTGCTGATCCAGGCGCCGCGCGTTGCCCGGCTGCAACATCCCGCCGTGGCAGTCCGAACAGGCCACGTCGCGATGCGCCGAACCCAGCCAGGCCGCGCTCGAATCGCCCATTTCGTGACAGTCCGCGCAATACCCCACGCTCTGCGGCTTGGGACGCACATTCGGATAAACGATCGCCACCGCAATCGCGATCACCGCCAACGCTGCGAGCCAGTACTTCATGCGCGCCGCTCCTTAACGATGGCCGCCGCTACGCGGTACGCATTGGCCAGGATGGTCAACGCGGGATTGAATCCGCCGTTGGTGACGTGCACGCTGGCATCCGCCAGATAGATGTTGTCGGCTTCGTGGATGCGGCAGTTGCGGTCCACCACGCTCGTCTGCGGATCGTTGCCCATGCGGCAGGTTCCCGCCTGGTGCTGGCCGCCGCTCAGTTCCAGGCCGGGCACGCTAGTCCAGGTGCGGATAGCGCCGGCCTCCTGCAGCCACTCAACCGCTTTCACCACCACGGCGCGCGCGACTTCCACGCTGTGCGGATGGCGCCCACCGGAAAGCCGCGCCACCGGAATGCCCCAGAAATCCTCCACCCGCGGGTCCAACTGCGCCCGCGACTCGAACACCGGCATCTCCTGCACCGGGCCCATCACGGCAATCGAACGGCGGTAGAACTGCCGCATGTAGTCCTTGTGCGCCTGGCCCCAGCGCGGCACATCCGGCGGCGTCAGTCCGGTGAGCTGGATCGGCAGGCGGATGAACTCGTTGGCCAGCATGGCGCCGCCGCGCAAACCCGGATTGCCGTGATTGAAATCGCAGATGGCGATGCTGGCGCCCGGTCCCACATCGTCGTAGGTGTCGTGATCGAAGAGGCCCATGGCGCGCGGGTAGGCGTGCCCTTGCAAATTGCGGCCCACCCAGTCGTAGCGATTACCCAGGCCGTTGGGATGCAGCCGGCTCTTGGAATTCAGCAGCAGGCGCGCGGTTTCGATGGCGCCCGCGCTCACCACCACCAGGCGCGCCGGCTGCGTTTGCAAATGGTTGTCGGCGTCGAAATAGGTTACGGCGATGGCGTGTCCGCGCGCATCCAGCACAATCTCCCGCGCCATCGCGCCGGTGCGCAGTTCGCACAAGCCAGTCGCCAGGGCGGTGGGAATCACCGTGTTTTGCGTGCCGTTCTTGGCGTCAACTTCGCAGGCGAACCCCACGCACCAGCGGCACCGCATGCACGGCCCGCGGCCGTTGTACGGCACGCTGTTGCGCAGCATGGGAATGTCGAAAGGATGCCAGCCCTTGCGCAGCGCCGCCGGTTTCAGAATCTCGTATTCGCGATTCGGCGCGAGCGGCGGCATCGGCAGGCCGCGGCGGCGCGGCGCGTGGAACGGATCGGGCGCCACGTCGCCCGATACGCCCAATTCCCACTCGGCTTTTTCGTAGAACGGCTCCAGGTCGTCGTAGGCGATCGGCCAGTCGTCGAGCGTGCTCCCGGCTGGGCATCCATAAATGGACTTCATGCGGAAGTCCTGCGCCATGTACCGCCAGGCCATCGCGCCGTAGCTCACCGTGCCGCTGCCCACGCACGCGGCGTTGTTCGAGTACGCGCCGTCGCTCGGCAGCACCACTAGTTCGCGGCCGGCGCGGTCCACGGCCACCCGCGGATTGCGCTCGTCATCCGGCCCAAACGGCGCTCCCAGCACGCTGGTGCGCTGGTTCCTCAGGTCGTCCTTGCGGTCGTCCCACGCGGTTGCCCAGCGTCCGCGCTCGAGCAACACCACGCGCATGCCGGCGCAAGCAAGCTCCTTGGCGATCACGCCGCCGCCGGCGCCCGCGCCAATCACCACCGCATCCACCGGAGTCAGCGCCACGCGCTTATGACCCCTTCCCCTGGCGCAGATCGTACAGGATGCGCCCGCGCACCGGCGAGGCTGGCACGCGCAGCATCCGCCAACTCGCGTAATCGCGGTTGCCGCCGTGCCGCGGGCTGCCGTAGAAACCCTGCATGGTGTGGGCCAGCACCATCTCGAAAAACGGCCGCGCATCTCTTTCGAGACGCTTCACCACCGCCAGCCGCTGCTCGCCGGCCAGTTCGTGCAGCGGTTTGCCGTACATCTTGCGGCTGAGAGCGGCCGCGCGCGCCAGGCCTTCGCGGTAAGCGCGCCGGTAACGGGCGTACGGGCCGGCCAGTTGGCGGTCGATGAACACCACCGCGCCGGTCGCCGCCGCACCTGGGTCCTGGTCGGCCGGAATCAACTGATCGCAGATCGCGTCCAGTGCTTGCGCCTCTTCGCCCGTGAGCGCCAGCCGCGCACCCACATCCCGGCGGCAGCCGGCTGTGCCCAGCACGGCTCCGGCGAGAAACGAACGGCGGGACGGTTTCCGCATACGACTGATCCTGTGCAGACTCAGCCGGAATAGTATCACGCTTCACACCGCGCGGTTGCCGCTATCCCAGAACGCTGAAGATCTCGCGGTAGAACTCGGGGTGAGCGCGCCAGGATTGGGCGGTGACGAGATTGCCATCGCGAACCGCCGGCTGGGAGCTGAAAGCGCCGCCACTGCGCTCCACTTCAATCCGCACGTTGGCGTGGCAGGTGACGGTGCGCCCCTTGGTCAAGCCGACCGCGGCCAGCACCTGAATGCCGTGGCCGATGGCGCAGATGCATTTGCCCTGCGCGGCGAAATCGCGCGCCAGTTCGAGCACGTCGGGATCGTTGCGCAGATACTCCGGGGCGCGGCCTCCCGGGAACAGCAGCGCGCCGAATTCGTGGGCCGCAACCGCGGCAATCACGACGTCGGCATCCAGGCGCGGCCCCGGGCGTTCCACATAGGTCTCCCAGCCGGGCTCGTCATCGAAGAAGAGCAGGTGCAGAGGTCTGCGCGATGGCGCCGCCACGATGGGCTCCCAGCGGGCTTCCTGGAAACGGTGGCAGGCATAGAGGGCTTCATAGCCGTCTCCGCCATCGCCGGTGACGATCAGAACCTTTTTGCTCATGCGAGGCTCCGCTCCCGCCAGCATAGCAGCCCTGGAGCCGCGTGGCGCGCCGGAGCCTTCAGCCAACTGCCGGGCCCGGAGCGAAGCTGCGCAGGAAAGGCAGATCGCCTTCCACGAAATCGAAGCGCCCGAGGCGCTCGCGGGGCTCCCAGCGCATTTCGTGGAAAATCAGGTTCCGCGGCTCGCCTTGAAAGCTCAGCACCCTGAAAAAGATCAGCGTGATCGGGGCTCTGCCGGGATAGCTGTACTGGTAGCGCGCGATCTCCTCACCGGCGGCAGCGCGAATCCCAAGTTCCTCTTTGAGCTCGCGCGCCAAGGCCTGCGGCGGCGATTCGCCGGGCTCCACTTTGCCGCCCGGAAATTCCCATTTGAGCGGATGCGACTGTTCGGGCTGCCGGCGGCCAATCAGCACGCGGCCCTCGCGTTCCAGAATCGCCGCCACCACCTCGGTCACGCCAATATTGGAACATACCCTAAGGGCCGTCAGGAAACACCCAGCTCAACCGCCGGTTTGCACAGTTGTTACTTCACGGGCTCCGATGTTTCGCCTGGCCGCGGCGCGCACCCTTTGGCTGCAATCCGGTAGGCTGATAAAGGCAGTCAGTTGCCCCGGTTATGGACCCAACACTGTTGAGACAGGTGATCGAACAGGCGGCGGAAAACGTGCGCCGCGGCGGTGGCCCGTTCGCGGCGCTGGTGGTGAAGGATGGCACGGTGATCGCGGCCGGATCCAACCGCGTCACTGCGTCCAATGATCCCACGGCGCACGCCGAGATCGTGGCCATCCGCGAAGCATGCCGCGTGCTCGGTAGCTTTCAACTTACTGGCTGCGACATGTATTGTTCCTGCGAACCCTGCCCGATGTGTCTGGGCGCGCTCTACTGGGCGCGGCCCGCGCGGATCTTCTTCGCCGCCACCGCCGAGGACGCCGCCGCGGCCGGCTTCGACGATTCGTTCATTTACCGCCAACTCGCAATGCCCCAGGCCGGGCGCGCCATCCTGATGATTCACGTGGCGGACGCATCCGCGCAGCGCCCATTTGCAGAATGGGCGGCCCGGCCGGACAAAGTCCGCTACTAAAGTAAGTCGCGTAGCGAGCGCTGGTATCATAAAGACTATGAGTTTTCTGCATAAATTCCTGATAATTGCGCCAGCCGCTTGTCTGCTGGCGCAGACCCCGCCGGCCCCGACGCCGGCCCCAGCGGCTCCTCCGGCGACCGCCCCGAGGCTCGCTACGCCGATTCCGCCCGGAGTACTCGCGCCCGCCCCCGCGCCGCCGAAGCCGGTGGAGGTGCCTCCCGACCGCGTGGTCCTCAAGGCGGGCTCCGTGACGCTCACGGCGGCGCAGTTCGACGAGATCATCGATGGGCTTCCCGATGTGTACAAGGCCAGGTTCCGCGGCCCCGGCCGCAAGCAGTTCGCCGATACCCTGGTCAAGTTGTACATGCTGTCCGACGAAGGCAGGCGCCGCAAGCTGGATGAAACGCACGCCTATAAGGTTCAGTCCGCGCTCAACGACGACCAGGTGCTCGGCGCTCTATTGGCTGCTCAGATCAGTGCGGAAACCAAGATCGACGAAGCCGACGCGCGCAAGTACTACGACGATCACAAGGGCAGCTACGAAGACGTTACCGTGCGCCGCATCCTGATCCGCGCGAAAGGCTCCCCGATGCCGGTTAAGCCGGGAGCCAAGGAGTTGACCGACGAAGAAGCTTTAGCTAAAGCCAACGACTTGCACAAGCGCATCCTGGCCGGCGAGGACTTTGCCACCCTCGCCAAGGCAGAGTCGGACGATACCACAAGCGCCAACAACGGCGGATTGCTTCCACCTCTTACACACGGGCGGATGCCGCCGTCGTTCGAGCAAGCGGCTTTCAAGCTCAAGCCAGGCGAGGTGAGCGAGCCGGTAAAGGGTCAGTTAGGATACGAGATCATCAAGGTCGAAGCGCATACCACGAAGACTTTCGAGGAGGTCCGCCCGCAAATCGAGAAGGCGCTGGTTCCGCAGAAAGCGCAAAAAACTTTGGATGATCTGAGTAAGGGCGCGTTCTACGATCCGGAGTTCTTTAATCTGCCGAAACAGACCGCCCCGCCGACGCTGTCTGCCCCGCCGGTTCCGCCGAAGGAGTAGGATGCGGACGCGGAGACTAGAGATCTCCTGCCCGCAGTGCGGTTCGGCGGAAGTGTCCTACACATGCACGCCGAACTGCTGTTTCAATCACGTATGCGCTGGCTGCGGAGCCACGTTTGAGCCGGTGACGAGGGCGACGGGACACACGGTGGGCGGCGTTGTGCCGCCCGATCCGCTCCCCGAGCCCGCCGACCCGACGGTGGCCTGCGCCCGCTGCGAATCCACCGAGGTTTATCTCACTCCCGCAAACGTCGCCGTGTGCGCCCAGTGCGGAGCCGTGCTCGAAGTGGAGCTGACCGAAATCCATTTGGGGTAGGGCGAATCAGGCAGGGCAGACGATCGGTTTTTGTCGTCTGTTCCCATGGGCGGCGAGTGTCAAGCTGCCGTGCTTTGGCGAAGCGTGACAGACCACGCAAGGCGATGGTCTGTCCTACTTCTCGAGGGCTTCGATCAGCGCAGGCACCACCTGGAACAAATCGCCCACGATGCCGTAGTCGGCCACTTCGAAGATCGGCGCGCCGGCATCTTTGTTGATGGCGACTACCGTGCGCGCACCCTTCATGCCCACCAGGTGCTGGATGGCTCCGGAGATGCCGATGGCCATGTACATTTTCGGGGCGACGGTCTGGCCGGAGCTGCCCACCTGGCGTTCCATGGGAAGCCAGCCCGCGTCGCAGATGGGCCGCGAGGCAGCCAGCTCGGCTCCCAAGGCTGCGGCGAGTTTTTCGATCAGCGGAATGTTATCGGCCTCCTTGATGCCGCGGCCGACCGAAACAATCAGCTCCGCCGCGCCCAGGTCCACCGTGTGCTGCGATTCGCGGAAGGGCTCGAGGGGACGGGTGCGAATATCGGACGGTGAGAGACTCGGTATGACGACCTCGACGGTGGCGTTGCCGTCCAGCACCCGGTCGGCGCGGTAGGCGCCGGCCTGCAAGGATGCGAAGTGTGGCCCTTCGCCGGAGAAGCGCACATCCGCATTCACTTTGCCTTGGAAAAGCTGCCGCACCAGCGTCAGCGCGCCATCTTCGACGCGATGCGCCACCACGTCGGTCACCGCCGCGCGATCGAGCCGGGTCGCCAGCTTGGGAAGAAAATCGCGAACCTGGTAAGTGTGCGGAAACAGCACGATCGTGGGATTGAACAGATCGATGTGCGCTTCCAGCGCCATGGTGTAGGCGTCCGGCGTGTAGTCCTTCAGCAGTTCGTGCTCGAACGCGTACACCGTCTCGAGCTCCTTGGCCGCCAGCTCGTTCGCGAGCGCGCCGATATTCTGGCCCAACACCGCGGCCGAGGCGGTGGTGCCGAGTTCCCGCGCGATTTGCTGCGCGGCGGCCAGGGTCTCGAAGGACATCCGATGCCACTGGCCCGCGCGCTGTTCCAAGACCGCCAGAACGCTCATATCACCCTCGCCTCGAATTTCAGTTTTTCCACCAGTTGTGCGGCGGCCTGTTGGGGATCGCCCTCGAACAACTGAGTGCGCTGGTTGCGCTCGGGCAGGTACAGGCGTTGGAGAACCACGCTGGGCGCGGCCGACGCAACGCCCAGGCTGGCGGCGGTGACACGGCGGACTGCCTTCGACTTGGCCTTCTTGATGCCCATCAGCGTGGCGTAGCGCAGCTTGCCGATACCGGATTGGACGGCGAGCAGGGCCGGGAGAGGCATCTCGATATGCTGGAACCAGCCCTCTTCCAGCTCGCGCTTGACGCGGATAACGCCAGGGAGGGCCTCTACTTCAACGATGATGGTCGAGTGCGGAAGGCCGAGCAACTCGGCCAGAATGACGCTGGTCTGGCCAAGCCCGAGGTCCTCGGATTGCAGTCCGGTGAGGACCAGGTCCGGCGATTCGCTCTTCACCGCGGCGGCGAGCAGGCGGGCGCAAGCGAGCGGATCGAGCGCGGTCGAGTCCTCTTCGATGTGGATGGCGCGGTCGGCGCCCTTCGCCAGCGCTTCGCGGATGCTCTGCCCGGCGCGTTCCGGGCCGGCGCACAGGGCGACCACCTCCCCACCGTGCTTCTCCTTGAGCCGCAGCGCAGCCTCCAGAGCGTAGGCATCCGGTTCGTTGATTTCGTAAGCCAAATCGGCTTCTTCGATCCACTGGCCGGAGGCGGCGATACGCAGTTGCGAATCGCGCGCGGGAACCTGTTTGATGGCAACGACGATTTTCATAGGGGCGGCGCCGGTAGGACAGGCCATCGGTCTTTGTGGCCTGTCGCTGCCAACCGGAAGACAGGCGACACAAACCGATCGCCTATCCCACGCTCTATTCAGAATACCGCTTGAAGATCAGGCAGCCGTTGGTGCCGCCGAAACCGAAGCTATTCGAAAGCGCGTAATCGATTTTCATCGGCCGGGCGTGGTTGGGGACGTAATCCAGGTCGCAGTCGGCATCCGGAGTCTCGTAGTTGATGGTGGGCGGCGCCACCTGATCGCGCAGCGCCATCACGCTGATGCCGGCCTCGATGCCGCCGGAGCCGCCCAGCAGGTGGCCGGTCATCGACTTGGTGGAACTGATGGCCAACTTGTAAGCGTGTTCGCCGAAGGCGCGCTTGATGGCCGCGGTCTCGGCGCGGTCGCCGGCCTCGGTAGAGGTGCCATGGGCGTTGATGTAATCCACCTTGCCGGGGGCGATGCCGGCGTCGCGGAGGGCATTGCGCATCACCCGGTAGGCGCCGTCACCATCGGGCGAGGGCGCAGTGACATGAAACGCGTCGGCGCTCATGCCGTAGCCGGCGATTTCCGCCAGAATGCGCGCGCCTCGCCGGCGGGCGAACTCCAACTCCTCGATCACCAGGATGCCGGCGCCTTCGCCCACCACGAAGCCGTCCCGGTCGTGGTCCCAGGGGCGGGAGGCGCGTTCCGGTTCGTGATTGCGCGTGGACAGCGCGCGCATGGCGGCGAAACCACCGATGCTCATTGGCGTCACCGCGCCCTCCGTGCCGCCGCAGATCATGGCATCGGCGTCCCCGCGCTGGATCATGCGGAAAGAATCGCCAATGGAATGGGCGCTGGTGGTGCAGGCGGTGGCGGTGGCGGAGTTGGGTCCCTTGGCGCCAGAGCGAATCGAGACATAGCCCGAGGCCAGGTTGACGATGGTGGCGGGAATGAAAAATGGGGAAATGCGGCGCGGGCCGTGTTCCAGCAGGGTCTGGTGCTCGCGCTCGATGACTTCGAATCCGCCGATGCCGCTGCCGATATAGACCCCCACCATTTCTTCGGTCTCCGGCGTCACCTTCAGTCCGGAGTCGGCGAGCGCGCAATCCGAGGCCGCGATGGCGAACTGGATGAAGCGCCCCATCTTCTTGATTTCTTTTTTCTCGACGTACCGCGCCGGATCGAATCCTTTGACTTCTCCGGCGATGCGGCAGGAAAAGGCCGAGGCATCGAACTGCGTGATGGGGCCAATGCCGCTTTTGCCGGCGCGAATGGCAGCCCAGGAGTCCTCGGTTCCGATGGCTAGGGGCGTCACCAATCCCACGCCGGTCACTACCACTCTTCTCGTCAAGTATGGTCTCCCTGAGAAAAGCGGCTACTTTTTGGCAGTCTTGTTCTCGATGTAGTCAACAGCATCCTTGACGGTCTGGATTTTTTCGGCATCCTCGTCGGGGATCTCCAGTTCGAAGGCCTCTTCAAAGGCCATCACGAGTTCGACGATATCGAGCGAATCCGCGCCCAAATCGTCAACGAACGACGCGCTACTGTCGACCTGGCTCTCGTCGACGCCCAACTGCTCGACGATAATCTGCTTCACCTTCTGCTCTACTAATGCCATGCACTCCTCCTGGGATATGCGAACGCGTTGATTTTAGCTGCCTTTGCGGAGATTTCGCAAGTGATGGGCCTTGTGACACGGCCCGGCCCCATGCAGCGTGCCCATGGGTGAATCCGGAAACTCCATTCTGCCACATTTCACGCGGGAACCTTTGAGCCGGTTTGCACCAGGCGCGGGTGGCGGCGGGGACATTCTTTAAGCGGTGGCTGAAATCCACCAGCGGCGGTGCAATAGGGCCAGCCCGCCCCAGCCTCAAGCCTTTGCGATCCAATCGTTTGGATTTGGTGAAACAGATGCAATGGGTAGCTGCGTCGAAAGCAGTGAGGGACCAAGTATGCAACGCATCTCGCAAATTGCCATAGTTTTCGTAGCCGCATCGAGCCTCGCGCTGGCGCAAACCCCCGGGTGGCGCCACCTGGGCGATTCGGCGCCCGCGCCGGACGATCAACAAGTACAGGCGCAGGACCAGACGCTGCCCGTGGCGCCAGACCAGCAGAACCCCGAGCCGGTGGCGCAGCCCGATCAACAGGGGCAGCCGGCGGCGGATCCGGCTCCGGCGCCACAGGCGGCGCCGCAGATGACGCGCGTGAGCCGTCCCGCCTACGGCCTGCCGGCGGAATTGACGGTCAAGCCGGGGACTTACATTTCGGTGCGCATCAACCAGGCGCTCTCCACCGATCACAACCAGGCGGGAGACCCGTTCACGGCGACGCTGATGCAGCCGCTGGTGGTGGACGGCGTGGTGGTGGCGCATCGCGGCCAGACGGTTTACGGCACTGTGGCGGAAGTGCAAAAGCAGCACTCCGATAAGCCGTCGCGGCTCAAGCTGAACCTGACCAGCTTCACGCTTGCCGATGGCACGCAGGTTGCGGCGCAAACGCAACTGGTGGCGCGCCAGGGCGGCACCACGCCGGCCGGCGTGCAAGCCGGAACCGTGGCAGGGACGACGGTTGCCGGCGCGGCGGTAGGCGGCGTGGCGGCTTGGGGCACGGGCGCGGCCATCGGAGCGGGCGCCGGAGCGGCGGCCGGCATCGTCGGCGTGCTGCTCACCCACAACCATCCCACCGTGATCTATCCGGAAACCGCACTGACCTTCCAATTAACGGCGCCGTTCACGATCTCGACTACCCGCGCTCCGCAGGCGTTTCGCTACGTCGGACCTGAGGACTACGACCACCCGGCGATGCAGATGTCGGCCGGCCCGCGGCCCGCAGGGCCTTCGGCCTACTACTATGGCCCGGGCTACGCATATCCGTATTACTACGGCTACCCGTACCCATATTATTCGTACCCATATTGGGGTCCGCAATGGGGCTTCGGTGCGGTCATTCTCGGCGGCCGCGGTTGGGGTTGGGGCGGCCGCTGGCGGTAGAGCCATGGTCGCGTGAAGGCGTTCGTTTGTGGGGCAGCTTGGGTAAGCTGCGTGCCGGTTGGCGGCCGGCGCTTCGGGCCGGTTACCAACCCGCCCGACCCAGGCGCCCAGCCGTGAAATTGCAGGCTCCGCACCCACCCTGATACGATGAGGATGTCCCTTTCACGGTGGGTGTAGCTCAGCTGGTAGAGCGCTGGATTGTGGTTCCAGTGGCCGTGGGTTCGAACCCCACCACCCACCCCACAAAAAAGATTTATTGTATTGGCGACCTGCAGCCAGCCCGCGCCAACTGGATGAATAGATATCGCCGCCGGGCGCCGGTTATGGTCCTTAGCTCGAACGCTCGCTGCACGAGCGAAGCCATCGAGACCTTCCAGTGCGCTTTGAGTTCTGCCAGCTTCGGGATCGTGAGCCGGTATCGGTAGGGCCGGATCTCCTTGGCCGGCGACAGAAACTCACTCGCGAAAGCACCAGCTTCATTCTCCATCGTAGGACTTGGAAACGAGTGCATGGTCACGTGGCCGATCACATGTGCCAATGGTCTGAGCGTGACGGAACTGGCGAGGGTCCCGCGGCAAAGTGGTGCGCGCCTCTGAGGAAACCACGAAGATGCCCGGAAGGAATCCCCTGCGAAATCACCCTACCATCGTTGGATGGCTGGTCGAGCGTCGCGTGCGTGCGCCCGGCAAATTCCCGTAGTCGCCACAGACGCTGACATATTGCATCGGCTTCGGCCTTTCAAACCTCGGCCCTAGTTCTCGGCCGGGACCTTCTCAAGGTGGTCGACAACCACGACGTCGCCCGCACCTTTCTTCGAAATCAACTCCAGACCGAGCTGATCCCGGACAGCGTGAATGAGACTCGGGCCGTGAGGTAGATCGGCGGGCAGTTCTCCGAGCTGTTCTCGCTGGTCAGGGGTCAATCGTTCCACGAGCCAAGCCACATCGATATACCACTTCACGTCGATGTCGTACTTCCCCTGGAGCCCGGTTGCGTCGACTACCTTCCGGCCAAGGTTGAACGACAGCGTCTTGACGATTTCCTGCATGGAGAGATTGAACCCAGTCCAGCGATTGCAAGCCCGCCCCTCCGTCCGGCCAGCGCGACCGGCCGGAAAAACCGGGCAGCCGTCCTTGCCTATGCTGATGTTGCCTTCCACACTCACCCACGGAAACTCCTCCGGAGCCGATGCGGCACCCGGCGGCGATTCCTTCATCTTCAGGCCTTTCTTCCCCACGGTCAGTTCGAAGATGGCCATTTCCTTCTGCTCGTAGTGGAATTTGAGTTGCAAACGTTCCGCCAACAAATTCTGCAGCATCACCCGGAACTGCTCTCTGGTGGTACCCTCCGGCACTTTGGCCGCGATGTCGAATTCGTCCCGGCAGCAGCTACTATAGGGACGAAACTGATACGCCTCGAAGCCGTATGCCTGGATGATGAAAGCAGCGAGGGGCATGGAACACCTCCAAATACCCGGGCTGCTCGTGCCGGGCCCTCCGCTGCACATGCGCCGTTCGGACGAAGAGGTCTTGACGGTGGCTACCTCGAACGACGGCACTTGCGCTGCCTGGCCGTAAGCGCATACCCGGGCCACAGCCAAGCAACTTACCACCAGGATCAGTAGCCTCATGGTGCTTTCGATCCCTTCGGAGTTCAGGATATCAAATGCCGTTATCGAGGGTACTCGTGCGTCCCGGCGTCCTCGTGCAGGCTGCCCATACTACTGGCATACCGATAATGTCCCTCAACGCCCACGCGGAACATGCGTGGTTCGTACCGAGGTAAGGGCCATTCTACGGTGTGGCGGCCACGAGGCGGTCGGGGATTCCTGCTTGCATTCTGCCGTGACTGGTGTTTCACAGGAGAAATGGGTTCGCTGCGCATTCGATGCGAGGACGCGTTCATTTCCGAGCTATTCATTGCGGAAGCGATACAGTGGTCGTGGACGGCTCAGTCGATCCTCAGTCCCAGCGGAGCTTCACGCGGAGCAGGGCCCCTTCTTTCGGCAGCGTCAGGCCCCGGGCGGGAGACCTGGCGGAAACTTCGGGCTGGGACTTGGCCGGTGTCCAGACGCCAGCCTGGTAGAGACCTTCCTCGATCTGCACAAAGCGCCCTTCCTTATGGCCCGAAATCACCGGCGGCCGGAAGTCAAGGGTGCTGTCGAACCCCAGGATCAGGAATTCATCCGGCTGCACTTGGGCGAGGAGCACGCGGCCCGACGGAATGGTCGGCGGTCGGGGCTCCCCCCAACCCGGTTGCCTGCCCATCGCGGGAGGAAACCTCACCTGCACATCGTAGCGGTCGAAAGAGAGCAAACGGCGCCCGATGTTCTCCTCCTCGATCGCAGACTGCAGTCTCTTCGTCCCTTGCAGTTCC
>Ga0181521_10001997_pt1 | contig 24690 bp, 20 predicted proteins | sample PEATcosm2014_Bin_32_FD_119764 | JGI IMG/M metagenome (GOLD analysis project Ga0181521, IMG submission 119764) | Peatland microbial communities from MTU Mesocosm Facility, Houghton, MI, USA - PEATcosm2014_Bin02_60_metaG | ecosystem: Environmental > Terrestrial > Soil > Wetlands > Peat | place...
GAATCGCTCGGGCACGCGGGCGAACGGATCTACCAGGAGGAGCGCAGCAGCCCTGACGTCACGGCGACGCTGCGCAAGCTCGAACACACGCCGTTCTTCCGGCGCGCGGTCGCCGAACGCAGCATGCCCGCCACGCGCGCCGCGATCGAAGACTTCTTCGCGGCGCACATCCACGTGGTGCGCGTGCGCGTGAGCGTCGGCGGGCGCCTGCTCGTGGATGTCGGCGGGCCGTATGCGCTCGCGCCCGTGCAGGGCACGCTGCGGCTGCACGGGCGGATCGTCGGCCAGTTCGAGATGGCGATCCAGGACGACGCCGGCTACCTCAAGCTCGCGCACCTGTTCACGGGGGCCGAGGTGCTGATGCGCGTGGGCAGCCGGCAGGTGATGGGCACGCTCAGCCCCGGGCCGGCGAGCGTGCCCGAACGCGGCGCCGTCAGCTACGCCGGGCGTGGCTACGAGGCCTACTCGTTCACGGCCGAAGCGTTCCCGTCGGGGCCGCTGCGGATCTCGCTGCTGATCCCGGGCTGAGGAGACGTGCGGCGGAGCATGGGCGGGCCAGATCCGCGCTGCGTGTCGAGCCGCCGAGGCGATCCACGCGCACCGTCCGTGGCACCATATAGCCTTTTGTCCTTATGTCTTTTCTCGATCCGCATCGTAGTGTTGTGCACCGTCTTCGAACACCAATCCGTGTCGCTCCCAGCGTGTTAATCTGAAACCATGGAGCAGTTTGGCACAAACGCGCACAGGGTCATCCATGGTGATGCCTTGGAAGTGCTTGAGACACTTCCTGATCATAGTGTAGACCTTATTTTCGCTGACCCTCCGTATAACATCGGTAAGCAATTTGGTGCATTCCATGATGTCTGGGAGTCAGATGAGGCTTACGCCGAATGGTCCCATCGCTGGCTCGATCTGTGTCTCACAAAGCTCTCCCCAGCCGGGTCGCTCTATGTGATGGCCAGTACACAGAGCATGCCTTATCTTGATCTGTATTTGCGCTCTCGCATGGCTGTTCTGTCGCGGATCGTGTGGCATTACGACAGTTCGGGAGTCCAAGCAAAGCAGTATTACGGCTCACTTTATGAGCCGATTTTGCATGCAGTAGTGAACCGCAAGAACTACACCTTCAATGCGGATGCCATTCGCATTGAGGCAAAGACCGGGGCCAAGCGCAAATTGATCGACTATCGTAAAGATGTTCCCGCGCCTTACTCAACAACGAAGGTTCCTGGGAACGTTTGGTACTTCCCGCGCGTTCGTTACCGCATGAGCGAGTATGAGGAACACCCCTCGCAGAAGCCGGAAGCCTTGCTTGAGCGTATCATCGCTGCCAGCTCAAATCCGGGAGATCTTGTCCTGGACCCATTCTCCGGCACGTTCACAACCAGCGCGGTCGCGCAACGCTTGAACCGCCGCTCAATCGGAATTGAGGCCGAGCGTGACTACGTCGCGGTCGGCCTACGACGCCTAGAGCTCGCATGCGAGCTCGACGGCATGAGCCTAGAGGCACCAGTTAAGACGCACAGCCGACGCAAACGTACCATGCTAGAGCCTCAGATGGGATTCCCTGAAATGGCAGATGTCGGGCAATGAGTGAACACGGCTTCAAGCAGACGATCATCGATATCCTAGATCAAGAGTTCGGCGACGGACACGGTGCGCCGCTGCTTCAACAGAGCCCGCTTTTGCAGTACATCGAGATCAAGACTCGTTCAGCCAATCGCGGCTCGAAGGCGCGGGGGTCATTCGCAAATCTTTACGCGATCTACGTGCTAGTGGAGGACTATATACGCGGCGACTTCAAGTCGACGGGTAGATACGCGGACTACGAGGGCGCCCGCTTCACTGACCTGTTTCAACGGCAGCGCCAACTGCCGTTTGGTGAGCGCCTACAGAACCACGCGCTCAACAGTCGCCTCAACGAGGAGTTTCGTAAGTATTTTCCGACGTCCGAATATGTCCCCATTCTACGGAACCTCGAGACTAACCGATACTGGATCAACGAGGGTCTTCTACGTGTCGCTGTGCCTGGTGCTCCGGAAGCCAACATCACTGCAGCAGTGATCATGATTATCGACGCCTACGTCGCAGCAAAGCGGGATTCCTTTCAGCGGTTTCTCGACTCATGCCGACGGCTTTCCGAGATCGAGGACGAGGGAGCCACCGAGGGCATCGACTTCGTGGAGTCCCTTCTCGCACCCACCGTCGATGCACGCATATTTGAGATCGTGAGTTTTGCTATTCTCCGTGCCTACTATGCCGCGCAGTCAATTTGGATCGGCCCCGCACAAGACGATGTCGAAGAGCAACCACTAGTCCTATATAAGACCGGCCGCACGAACGCAAATGATGGCGGCATAGACTATGTTATGCGCCCGCTGGGGCGCTTCTACCAAGTCACCGAGACGCTCGACGTCCGCAAGTATTTCCTTGACATCGACAAGGTCCAGCGCTTTCCGATCACCTTCGTGGTCAAGTCGGAACTACCGACCGGCGACCTCACCGAGAGCATCAGGCAATACGCCGAAAAGGCCTTCACCGCGCATGCAGTCGTTGAGGCGTATATGAACGCTGTCGAGGAGATCATCAATATTACGGCGATTAAGGAACACCTCAGGGATGTAGTTGCGCGTGGACAGTTCGGTGCGGTGCTGAGCGAGATCGTCACTCAAGCAAAGGTCGAGTTCTATCTGTACGACGACGAGGCTAGCGTCGCGGAGAGGGGCGACGCCTAGCGGACCCATCCTTTTCGGGCGAGGAGGATCCCCGTCTCAGAGCAAGCTGCTGGTCATCCGTTCAACCTCGGCGATCGAGGTGACCCCTTCCCTCACCTTCTGCAGCCCGTCGTCGCGCAGCCTCAGCATCCCTTCGCTGAGCGCGACGGCGACCATGTCGTCGACGGAGGCGCGCTCGAGGATCAGCGCGCGGATGGGCTCTGAGACGGTCATGACCTCGTACAGCGCGAGGCGGCCGCGGTAGCCGGAGGCGCCGCAGCGCGAGCAGCCGACGGCCTCGTAGGGCTGGGCGCCGGCGAGTCCGTGCTCGGCGAGCACGTGCTCGGAGACGGTCTGCGGGCGCTTGCAGTGCTTGCAGAGCGTGCGCACGAGGCGCTGGGCGACGATGCAGTCGACGGCGGAGGAGACGAGGAACGGCTCGATGCCCATGTCGATCAGCCGCCCGAGCGCGCTGGGCGCGTCGCGCGTGTGCAGCGTGGAGAGCACGAGGTGGCCGGTGAGCGCGGCCTCGACGGCGATGTGGGCGGTCTCGCGGTCGCGGATCTCGCCGACCATGATCACGTCGGGGTCGGCGCGCAGCATCGAGCGCAGCCCGACGTCGAAGGTGACGCCGGCCTTGGGCGCGATCTGCATCTGCTTGATGCCGGGGATGCGTTTCTCGACGGGGTCCTCGATCGTGAGGATGCTGCGCTCGCCGTCGTTGAGCGCGTGCAGGGCGCAGTACAGGGTGGTCGACTTGCCCGAGCCAGTGGGCCCGGTGACGAGCACGGCGCCGTTGGGCCGGTGGATGGCGCGTGAGAAGCGCTCGAGCTCGGCCGCCTGCATCCCGAGCGACTCCAGGCCGCTGACGTCGTTGCCGCTGCCCTGGTCGAGGATGCGCATGACGACACCCTCGCCGTTGACGAGCGGCAGCGTGACGACGCGGATGTCCACGCGCCGCCCTTCGACGGTGAGCGCGAAGCGACCGTCCTGGGGCACGCGGCGCTCGGAGATGTCGAGGTCGGCCATGATCTTGATGCGCGAGACGACCCCCATGGCCATCTTGCGCTTGACGGTGGCGGCGGGGGCGAGCACGCCGTCGACGCGGAACAGCACGCGCGTGTCGCCCTCCTCGGGGTTGACGTGGATGTCGGAGGCGCCCTGCTGGACGGCCTGCGCGACGATCGAGTGCACGAGCTTGATGACGGGCGCGTCGCCGTCGGCCTCGTCGACGGATATGTCGCGCTCGCCCTGCTGCTCCTCGACGTCCTCGTCGACGATGTCCTCGATCGAGTCGTCCATCCGCGCGAGGCGCGCGAGCAGCAGGTTGAGGTCCTCGACGGAGGCGGCGGCGGGCTTGATCCGCCGGCCGGTCATCATCCCGACGTCGTCGATCGTGAGCACGTTGGTGGGGTTGGCCATCGCGAGTATCAGCGCGCCGTCGTCGGTGAAGCCGACGGGCACCGCCTGGTATCGCTTGGCGGCCTGGATGCCGATCAGGTTGACGGCGCCCATGTCGAGGTCGAACACGGTCAGGTCGACGAAGTCCAGGCCGAAGCGCTCGGCGACGACCCGCGCGAGCTGGTCGTGGCGCAGGATGCCGCGCTCGACGAGCACGACGCCGGTGGGCCGGCCCTGCGCGCGGGCGGTCGAGACGCCCTCCTCGACGGTCTCGCGGTCGGCGAGTCCGAGGTCGACGACGACCTCGCCGATCATCCGCTGCGAGCGCCCGGGGTGGCGCGGTGGGTACAGCCCCTTCTGCTCCTGGCCGCTCGGCCGCGGGCCGTTCTCCCTACGGTCGTCGGGATCCCGCTCGGACCCGGGCTCGACAGGTGCAGCGACGGTTGGCGTGGCGAAATCGCCCATCACAGGCATCTATCGGCATCGCTAGAAGCCCGCTTGACCGTGCTCGAGCGCGCCCTTGACCTGGGCGTCGAGCGCGTTGAGCCGATATAGCGCGAGCGCCTCGGCGGACGCGAAGCGCTGGCCGGAGGCGGTGTCGGGCCCGTGGTGGAGGATCACGCAGTGCTCGAGCGCGAGCCGGCGCTCGCCGTCGAGGCTCGCGGGCGCGTGCTCGGCGATCACGCGCAGCCCGAGCTCGACGTGCCCGAGCAGCGTGCCCTCGCGGCTGCGCGCGATCTCGGCGCCGTAGGTGAACTCGCGGGTCTTGCCGAGGTCGTGGACGATGGCGGCGCTCAGCAGCAGGTCGCGATCCAGGCGCGGATGGAGCGTGCACAGCTCGAGCGCGAGGGTGGCGACGGCGACGGTGTGCTCGAGCAGGCCGCCGAGGTAGGCGTGGTGGCTCGACTGCGCGCGGCCGCCGCGGGCGCTCCCGCCGACACCCGTGGAGCTCCCGCCTGCCCCGCCCGACGGCGGCGCGGGCAGCGAGCACGGCGCGAGCCGGATCTGCTCGCGCAGAGCCCCGTCCCCGAGCAGCCCCTCCAGCAGCGCCTTCAGCCCGGGGTCGTAGACCTCGCGGGCGAGGTGCTCGAGAAAGCCTTCGAGCTCGTCGCGGTCGCGGTAGGCGGTGGGCAGGAAGCGCGCGGGGTCGGCGGCGTCGCCGTCGGCGCGCTCGATCGCGCGCAGCTCGATCTGGAGCTCGTCGCGGAAACGCTGCACGCGCCCGCGCACGCGAACGAGCTGGCCGCGCTCGAAGCGCCCGGCGAGCACGTCGGCTTCGCGGAAGGCGCGGGCGCGGATGGAGCCGCTGCTGTCGCGCAGCTCGAGCGTCAGGTACGCCGTGCCGGCTCGGGAGATCTGGCGCTCCTTGCGCGTGCACGCGAACACGGCGTCAACCTCGTCGCCGTCGCGCAGCGTGGCGATGCTCTGAGCATGCTCGGAGGATGGGACGGGTGAGGAACGCGTGGCGGCAGCCATCGTCTCATGATGTACGGTGGTTCGGATGCAGCCCCTGATCTGGGACCGCCGACCGGACGGCCTGAGGGCCCCGGCGATGGTGTGCGCGTTTCAGGGCTGGAACGACGCGGGGGACGCGGCGTCGAGCGCGGTGGCGTTCCTGGCATCGGCGCTGGACGCGCGCCGCTTCGCGCGGATCGACTCGGAGGAGTTCTACGACTTCCAGGCGAACCGCCCGGCGATTCGCCTGACCGAGGAGAGCCGGCTGCGGGGCGGAGAGGACGGCGAGGGCGAGGGCGCAGGCCGTGCGGGCGCCGCTCGCGAAATCGAGTGGCCGACGGTGGAGATCTTCGAGGCGACGGCGCCGCGCGCGCCGCGCGACCTGGTGCTGGTGCAGGGCGTGGAGCCGTCGATGCGCTGGCGCGCGTTCAGCTCGCACATGGTCGACCTGGCGGAGGCGCTGGGCGTGCAGGTGGTGGTGTCGCTGGGGGCGCTGCTGGGCGACGTCCCGCACACGCGCCCGGTGGCGATGACGGGCCATGCCTCGGACGCGGCGCTGCTCGAGCGGGTCGGCATCCAGGCCTCCAGCTACGAGGGCCCGACGGGCATCGTGGGCGTGCTGCACACGGCGTGCGCGCAGGCGGGGCTGCCGTCGGCGAGCCTGTGGGCGGCGGTGCCCCACTACGTGGCGGCTGCAGCGAACCCGAAGGCGGCGCTGGCGCTGCTGCGCCGCGTGGAAGTGCTGATCGGCGTGTCGGTGGACGTCTCCGAGCTGGAATCCTCGGCGGAGGACTACGAACGCCAGGTGGGCTTGGCGGTGCGCAGCGACCCGGACATCCAGGCGTTCGTGGAACGGCTGGAGCAGGCTGCCGACAGCGAGGAGCAGAGCACGCCGGAGGAGCTGCCGTCGGGGGACATCCTGGCTAGCGAATTTCAGCGGTTCCTGCGGCAGCGCGGGGGCGAGGGGAAATAATCCTTGGGTTGGCAAGTGGAAGCGGAAGGTCGCTTGCCCATACCGTCCCCATCGCATGCCATCATGACTATGCTTCACGATGAAGTTTTGGTCGGCTCTCGTACGGCGAAAGAGCCCCTGGGCTCTGCTCCGAACAGGAAGCTAGCTTTGCGGGGGCCGGCCGTAGTTCCTCAGTAGTACTCGACTTGGCCTCGCTGCCAAACGTCGAACTCGCTTCGAATCTTTGGCGCGATGAGCGCATGCGAACGTTCGTCAGCCCTCTCCCACTTGCGTTGGATCGCCCAAGTGCAGTAGTCGGCAACCTGGAGGCAGGGATCACTGTCGGCGGGCCAGAAAGCGACGCGGTGGGAACGACATGGCGACAGTTGCCTGACTACGTCATCCACGGCCGAGTGGAGCGCGCCGCGAGCCTTTTTAGTCCCGAGGCTCGACGCCGCTACAAATAGGCGGTCGGACGAGTCCATGCGCCGGGCGAGGTGTTTGAAGTGCAGATACCAGGCCATCTTGTAGAGCTGCGCTTCGTCCCTGAGATGCGGTTGCGCCTTGGGCTTCTCGAGGATGGTCGCGTCTACGCTGAAGTCCGCGTCGGCCAGCAGCGCGAAGACCTCATCACGAACGGTCTGCGGGTCTTCGGTAGCGTGGAATACGCGATCGAGGTGCAGGCCACGCCACCCGAGGTCGCGACGCAGCGCGAGCAGCGAGTCTCCTACCTCGCAATGGCTGGATGCGATGGTGCAGAGGATGAAGCAACGCGACGCGCCAGAACCTCTGGAGAAATCGAAGTTGCCCGCCTCGTCCGCAAACACATAGCGATCTGCCATGCGCCGAGCATTCAATGCGGCAGGTAGCAAGTCCTTCTACAAGTCGCTTTTGATTCGAACTGATCCATCAACTGGAGCTTGCATTGCAATGGCTATACGAGCTGTTGCAGCGCAGAAAGCAAGAGTGCCCGCGCCCCGCTTTCCTTACGCCTCCGCCGCCGGGCAGACAATCCTGTAATCGCACATCGAGCAAGCGGCCCGCGAAGGCGTGGGCTCGAACTCCTGCGCAAGGATCCCCTCCCCCACCTCCAGCACGATCTCCTTAACCGCCTCGGCGTCCCGCTCGCCCCGAGCGACGGGCACGATGAGATCGTCGAGCACGTAGTAGTAGGCCTGCCGTGAGGACTGAAGCCCCCAGTCCTCGCGTGCGGCGAGCGCGTAGAGCGACAGCTGGATGTCGTCGCGCAGCTGCTCGGCGGTCTTGGGCCGCGAGGTCTTGTAGTCGATCAACTCGTACTCGACCTCGGCGGTCGCGCCGTCGGCATCCTCCACGCCCCGGGCGCCGCCCGCGCCGCCCGCGACCGCGGCGCCCTCCACGCCCCCCGCCAGGCCCACCCGATCCACCCGATCGACCCGCCCGCGCAGATGATGCGGCCCGAGCCGGAAGTCGAACTGCCGCTCAAACCAGACGGGCTCCGACTCATGACTGGCAAGCCGCGCGTGGTAACGCGTGAGCGCATCGCGCGCCTTCCCGAACAGCTCCAGGTCGCGCTCGCTGTCGCCGAAGCCCGCCCGCCGCCAGCCGGCGTCGAGCAGCGCGAGCATCTGCGCGAGCGTGTCGCTGCCTTCGGAGTGGTAGCGCTCGAGCACCTGGTGCACGACGATGCCGAAGCGCTGGTGGACGGTCTGCTCGGTGGGGATGCGCAGGACGCGGGCGAACTTGTAGCGCAGCGGGCAGCTGCGGTAGGTGTGGATGTCGGAGGCGGACAGCGCGAGGCCGATCCCGCGGCGCGGCAGGAACGGCCCGAGCGAGTGCTGCTCGCGGGGCGCGACGGCCTTGGCGCGAGCGCGCTCGCCGACCGCGGCGTCCTCACCCTTCCCCTCTTCATCACCGCGGCCGGTGAGCGTGTCGTCGAGCGTGGAGGTGAGGAAGATCTCGCGCTGCAGCGGCGTGGCGGCGGCGAGCAGCCGCGCGTTGACGTCGTCGAGCGCGTCGGCGAGGCTCTGCCCGTCGGGGCGCTGCAGCAGCGCGGCGAGCTTGAGCAGCTCGAGGTAGCGCACGACGCCGTGGGAGATGTCGAGCTCGGTGTCGAGGCGCAGCTCGCCGAGGCGCCCGCCGATGCGCGCGACGCCGTCGAGCACCTCCTCGCGCAGCAGCTGGAACGTGGCCTCGATCTCGCCGTCGGCCTGAATGTCTTTTTTTAGTTCGGAGCTCGCGTGGTCACCCTCGCCCGCGGGGTCGCCTCCCGCGGATGCCGAGCTCAGGCGGGCTGGCGATGGGTCCGCGGGCGGAGCCTCGGCGTGCGCGTCGGGAACGACGGTGGCGAGGTGCCGCGCGAGGTCGCGTGTGCTGGCGTGCGGCCGGGCGCGCACGTAGTCGACGGCGAGCGCGCGCAGCCGCTCGAGGCCGGCGCGCTGTTCGGCGGCGTCGCTTGGCGCGAGCAGCGCGCGCCCGCGCACGCCGAGCCGCTCGATCAGCTGCGCGACGAAGACGTCGGGGGCGACGGTGTCGAGCTCGGCGGCGGCGCTGCGGTGCAGCTCGACGAAGCGCTGGATCCGTTCGCGAGCCTCGGGCGGGACGTGGGGGGACTCGGTGGCGGCGGCGAGCCCGACGACGAGGTCGAGCTTACGCCGGCGCGCGACCTGGATGACGCGCGCGAGCTCGACCTGGCGCAGCTCGATGGGCGGCCTGGAGAGCGCGCGCACGACGGCGGCGGCGTCCTGCGGGTCGACGAGCAGGCGCAGCCACGCGAGCACGTCGCGCACCTCCGCGCGCTTGAGGAACGCCCCTGCTTGCTCACCGCCCGGCGACGTCCCGGCCTCCCCGCCCGGTGTCCCCGGCTCCGCGCCCGGCGAAGCGCCCGACCGCCCCTGCGAGCCGTCGGGCGGCGCGGGCGCGATTCTGGAGCCAGACACCCTGCGAAGAATACGCGGGAGGGCTCGCCGGCCTGGCTACGCTCATGGTGTGGACGTGATCGATTGGGGCACAGCCCAGCGGGTCGGAGAGCTGGTGGCCGGCTCGCCGCCGTTCGGGGGCGTGCGCTCGGCTTCGGTGGAGCCGCTGGTGCAGGAGTTCGCGGGCAGGGTGGGCACCTACAGCGGCCTCGCCTCCGCCACGGAGCTGCCGCGCCTGGAGCTGGTCGACCGCCCGGGCTGGATCGCGGCGAACCTGAAGACGATGCGCCCGCTGCTGGCGCCGATCACGGAGCCGATGGACGCCGGCGGGGGCCTGTTCGCGGGGCCGCTGCGGTCGGTGTCGGGGCTGCTGCTGGGCGTGCAGGTGGGAGCGCTGACGGGCATGCTCTCCCAGCGCGTGCTGGGGCAGTACGACCTGGCGCTGCTGGACGCGTCGGTGTCGCCGCGGCTGCTGCTGCTGGCGCCGAACCTGGCGCAGGCGGCGCGCACGCTGGGCGTCGACCGCGACGAGCTGGTGCTGTGGGTGAGCATCCACGAGATCACGCACGCGGTGCAGTTCTCGGGCGCGCCGTGGCTGCGCGACTACCTGGGGGGCATGCTGAGAGAGCTGATCGAGGGCCTGCAGGTGACGATCTCGGGCGGATCGTCGAAGAGCGCCGAGGACGAGCACGCGGACACCGACACCACCGACGGCAACGACCGGCGCGGCGGCTGGATGCCATCCATGCCGAAGCTGCCGGACGCGGCTGAGCTGCGCGACATGGTCGAGCGCGCGCGCCGCGGCGAGCTGCTGCGGCTGACGCTGGGCGAGGACCGCTGGCAGCTGGTCGAGCGGATGCAGGCGGCGATGTCGCTGATCGAGGGGCACGCGGAGCACACGATGGACGCGATCGGAGCGGATGTGCTGCCGTCGCTGCCGCGCCTGCGCGCGGCGATGAACCACCGCCGCGAGACTCGCGGCCTGCCGTGGCGCGTGCTCGAGCGGTTGCTGGGCCTGGAGCTGAAGCTGCGCCAGTACGAGCTGGGCCGGCGCTTCTGCGACGCGGTGGTCGACGCGGGCGGCCCGCAGGCGCTGGCGCTCGCGTGGAGCGGCCCCGAGGCGCTGCCGAGCCCGGCGGAGCTGGAGCAGCCGTCCCTGTGGATCGCACGCGTTCCGGGGGCGAATGGGGCCAGAGAGCCCGCTGCGCCTGGCCGAACGCATGTTCCTCCTGTTACAAGCTAGGTCGAGCGCATCGCCGTTGGTTACAGGCTTTTCACCGTCTGCTACGATCGCGCTGTAACGATCTTTTCCAAACGGGGTACAAACAGGTGTTCGCAGATCCCCCGCTCCTCGCAACCGGCGAGGAAGAGACAGGAGACCACTCCAAGATGCCCGCCACAACTCCCCCCAACGGCACCAAAGCCCGCCCGAAAGCAGCCAGGAAACCGGCTGCGGCCAAAGCTTCCACAGCTCGCCGCTCGACCCCGCGCGCGAGCGCTCAGCCGCGCGCCACGCGCACGACCCGTCAGGCCCCGGCGGCGTTCGGCGACTACGCCGAGCGCGCGGTGCTGATACCGGTCGGCGCCGCGCTGATCGCCCGCGACCGCGTCGTCTCGACCGTGAGCGACACGATCTCCAGCTACTCCTCGACGACGAAGGCGCAGGCGCAGCTGAAACGCTTCGAGCGCCGCGGCGTCACGGCCCGCAACCGGCTCGAGCGCGAGGTGCGCAAAGCGCGCGTGCGCGTCGAGCGCGACCTGCGCCAGCGCAGGCGCAGGATCGAGAGCACCGTGAGCGACCTGGAGGGCCGTCGCGACGCGCTCGCCAACCGCGTGCCGGATCTGGTCCCGGACCTCGCCAACCGCGTGCCGGACATCGCCACCCGCGTTCCCGAGCTCGCCAACCGCGTCCAGGAGCGCGTCCTGAGCCTGGTCTGAGCCCCACGAGCTTCCCCCGCCCGGGTCGAGAGGGACCGGTGTCGGGAAAGTCTGCCGGCCTCATATCCCGCCGGCAGTAGTAGCACCCTCTCCTCCCTCGACCCGCGGGCGGCCCCCACCGCCCGCGGGTCTTTTTAACGCACGTCTTGGCAGAGGCGTTTTCGGACATCGCGGAAACCGAGACTGCAGCCCACCCCCGCTGGGAGAGATTTCAATCCGTTGAAGTCAGGAACAGCCGGGCAATTCGCTGGCTAATCCCAATAAACGGAACTAGTCTGACCGTGTGCTCCGTGAAGCTGGGAATGACGAGGCACCGACCGCCGAGCGCCTGCTCCCACGAGCCCGCGCCGCGTGGACTCCTCTGGCCCGCACGCTCGCCGCGACGGGCGATCGCTGGACGCTGATGATCGTCCTCGCCCTCGCCCCCGGCAGGATGCGCCTGACCAATCTGCACAAGCGCCTTCCCGGCGTCAGCACCGGCGTGCTGGAGCGCTACGTCCAGCAGATGGCGGTGCTCGGGCTGGTCAGCCGCACGCGTTTCAAAGAGATGCCGCCGCGCGTCGAGCTGGAGCTGACGTGCGCGGGGCGCGAGCTGCTGCCGATCGCGCACGCGCTGACGCGCTGGGGGATGCGCCATCTCTGGTCGGCGCCGCGCGAGCGCGAGCGCGTCGACCTCGACGCTCTGCTGCGCCTGCTACCGGCGCTGCTGGAGGAGGAGACCGGGCTGCCCGAGGGCACCGTCGAGGCGGTCGTCGCGGACACCCATCCCCCCATCCGCCGCGTCTACCGCATGGACGGCGGGCGGCTGCGAATGGTCGACCGCATGGTGGGCGTGACCCTCGATTCGCCCTCCGATCCGCAGTGCGCCCCGGCCGCCGATCCGGAGGGCGCGGGGATGGCGCGCATGACGGGCGACGGCGACGCGTGGGTGGCGGCGCTCGGACCCGCCTGCGACTACGAGCGGCTTCGCATCACCGGCGACACGGGGCTTGCCAGGCGCATCCTCGACGCGCTTCCGCGATCCGCATAGCGCCCGCGCGGTGCGCACCGAGGAAGACCGCGCGGGGCAGTCCGAGCGCCATACGCCCGTACTCCGGCTGTCCCGTCCGGGTTTGCCACAATGGGCCCCGTGACCGACACCGAGGAGATCCGCAGGGCGCTCGAGGCCGTCATCGATCCCGAGCTGCGCCGCTCGATCGTCGAGCTCGACATGGTGCGCGCGATCGACCTCAGCGCCAACGGCGTCGTGGACGTGACGGTGTCGCTGACGACGCCCGGCTGCCCGATCAAGGACCACTTCCAGAGCTCCGTCGCGCAGGCCGTCTCGGCGCTGGAGGGTGTGACGCACGTGAACGTCTACTTCGACGTCCTCAGCGACTCCCAGAAGGCGGCGCTGCAGCAGAAGCTCGGGCGCGGCAGCCTGCCGGCGGGCGCGCTCGCGCAGGTCTCCAACGTCCTGTGCATCGGCTCGGGCAAGGGCGGCGTCGGCAAGTCGACGCTCACGGCCAACCTCGCGGCGGCGCTGACCGCCGAGGGCAAGCGCGTGGGCGTGCTCGACGCCGACGTGTGGGGCTACTCGATCCCGCGCATGTACGGGCTCGGCGCCACGCGCCCGCCGGTCTCGGCGCAGCGCAAGATCATCCCGCTGGAGGCGCACGGCGTGAAGGTCATGTCGATCGGCTTCTTCGTCGAGGAGGACGCCGCCGTGGTATGGCGCGGGCCGATGCTGCACAAGGCGCTCACGCAGTTCCTGCAGGACGTCGACTGGGGCGCGCTCGACTACCTGCTCGTCGACCTGCCGCCCGGCACCGGCGACGTGTCGATGACGCTCGCGCAGCTGCTGCCGCAGGCGCAGTTCGTGATCGTCACGACGCCGCAGGCGACCGCGCAGAAGGTCGCGCGCCGCTCCGCGCACATGGCCCACAAGGTCGACCTGGAGATCGGCGGCGTGATCGAGAACATGTCCGGCTTCACGACCCCGTCGGGCGAGCGCTTCGCGATCTTCGGCGAGGGCGGCGGCCAGGAGCTCGCGGACGAGCTCGACGTGCCGCTGCTCGGCAGGGTGCCGCTGACGATGCCGCTGCGCGAGCAGTCCGACGGCGGCGTGCCGCTCGTGGTCGAGGACCCCGACGACCCCGCCTCCCAGGCGATCCGCCAGGTCGCTCGCGGCCTGATCGCGATGGCGCCATACGAGCTGCCCGTGCTGCCGCTCGTGGAGGTCGCACCCGCCGGCGTCGCGGCCGGCAACGGCTCGCCCGCGCCGGCCGACGGCCCGAAGCCCGTGGGCATGTCGCTGCCGATGGCCTGAGCCGCCGGCCTTCCGCGAACGCCTCTCGAAGTCCGAGACAATCGGCCCGATCGCTGGCGCGGGGCACGCCTCAGGCGCTAGGGTCGGCGCGGTTCGATCGCCCTCGACGAGCGCAGGAGGTACACGCAGTGGTCATGGCGCACAAGCTCGGCGTTGCCTTCGTCCTTGCCGCCCTGACGACCGTGGTCGCCGGCGGCTGTGGCGGCCAGGCGGCGCTCTCGCGCCAGCAGCTGATCTCGCAGGCGGACGTCATCTGCAAGCGGGTCGAACTCGAACGCGCGACGGCCGTGGGCCGATTGACCGTGGTGAGCACGTCGAACGCGAAGGAGCTGAAGGAAGTCGGGCGGCTTGCGCCGGGCCTCTCGCAGGAGCAGCAGCGGGGCGTCGCGCGGCTGCGTGCGCTGAAGGCTCCCGCTTCGCTGGAACATGATTGGCAGGAGCTGCTCACCGGCATGCAGCAGCTGGCCGCCGAGACGGCAAAGGTCGGTGTCGCCGCCAGGGCGGGCAATGGCAAGGGCGTGGAAGCGATCACCGCGAGCGGTGCGCCGATCCGCTCGGGGCTCGAACGCATCGCGCAGCAGGTCGGCTTCAAGTACTGCGGTCGCTGACTTCACTCGAGCTCGCCTAGACTCTTCGACATGCCTGTACAGGATCAGGAGGAGCAGGACGACCGCCTGCCGGCGCAGCCCCCGGTGGCGAGCTCCGACGACGCTGTGGCGGTGGATGCCGAGAACGGCGCGGTCGCATCGTCCTCGGAGGGGGAATTCGACGAACGCCGCGCGAAGATGGAGCGGCTGCGCGCCGAAGGCATCGACCCGTACCCACCGGTCACGCTGTGGAACACCCGCACGCGCATCGCGGACGTCCTTGCCGCGCACGACGCGAGCACGCTCGAGGCGGGCGAGCACCCGGAGCTGACCTACCAGATCGCCGGGCGCCTGATCTCCCGCCGCGGCCACGGCAAGACCGCGTTCCTGGACATACGCGATCTCTCGGGCACGATCCAGGCGGTCGTGCGCGTGGACGCGCTCGGCCAGGAGACCTACGACCGCATCCTGGGCTTGGATATTGGAGACATCGTCGGCATCGACGGCTGCGTGTACGTGACCCAGCGCGGGCAGCTCGCACTCGCCGTGAAGCAGTGCACGCTGCTGACCAAGACGCTGCGCCCGCCGCCGGACAAGCACCATGGCCTGGCCGACACGGGCACGCGCTACCGCTACCGAGAGCTCGACCTGCTCGCCAACGAGGAGACGCGCGACCTGTTCGTCAAACGCCATCGGATCGTGTTCGAGATCCGCAAGTGGCTGAACGCGCGCAACTTCATCGAGGTCGAAACGCCGGCGCTGCAGTCGCTCGCGGGCGGCGCCGGCTCGCGCCCGTTCGTCACCCACCACAACGCGCTCGACCGCGAGCTGTACCTGCGCATCTCCGTCGAGCTGTTCCTGAACCGCTGCATCGTGGGCGGCATGGAGAACGTGTACGACATGGGCAAGGTGTTCCGCAACGAGGGCATCTCGCCGAAGCACTCGCCGGAGTTCACGATCATCGAGTTCATGTGCGCGTACTCCGACTACAACGACGTTGCGACTGTGACAGAAGAAATGTTCCGCGACGTCGCCCAGGCGGCGCTGGGGCGCACGACGATCAAATGCAAGGGCGAGGAGGTCGACCTGGCCAAGCCGTGGCGGCGGGTGACGATGCGCGAGCTGATCCTCGAGCGCTTTGGCGTGGACTTCATGGAGTCCACGCGCGATCAGCTCGCCGAGCTGCTCGACGAGCCGGTCGACCCTGCGGCCACTTGGGCGGACGTGGTGGCGGACATCTACTCGGAGAAACTCGAGGGCACGATCGTCCAGCCCACGCACGTGTTCGACTTCCCGCTCGAGCCCTTCCCGATCACCAAGCGCCACTCCGTGCACCCCGAGCTGGCGGAGCACTTCGACGCGGTCATCGGCGGCATCGAGCTCGTCAGCGGCGACACGGAGCTGAACGACCCGGTGGACGAGTGGCAGCGCTTCGTCGACCAGCGCAAGCGCCGCGCGGTCGACGACGGCGACGTGCCGCACCCCAACGACGAGGAATACACGCGCGCGCTGGAGTACGGCTACTCGCCGACGGCGGGCGGCGGCATGGGCGTCGACCGCCTGGTGATGATCCTCACCGAACGCGAGACGCTGCGCGAGGTGATCCCCTTCCCGATCGTCAGGGACCTGTCGTGACGGCATCTACCCAGAGGGCACACGGGAAGCTCGACCTCGACCCTGGCGTCGTCGCCGCCTGCCGCACGGCGGCCGCGCAGATCGCCGAGCAGGTGGCCGAGCGGATCGCGGGGCGCACGACCGTGTCGGTCGAGCGCAGCGTCACGCGCCTGCTCGGCGTGGACGGCGCCAACGACCTCGAAGCGCCACTGCCGAACGTGCTCGTCGACCACGTCCACGACGGGGGCGGCCTCGGCCGTGGGGTGGCGTACTGGCTGGGCAACGCAATGCTGCAGACCGGGCGCACGCCGCAGCAGATAGCTGAGGGCGTCAACGCGCGTGAGCTCGACCTCCTCGGGCTGGAGCGCGCCGAGGGAGGCGCCGTCCGCGATCGCGTCACCACTGAGACCGGACGCCGTCTCGATGAGATCAACGCACGATTCGAGGAGCGCCGGGCAATGCGAGAACGCCTTGACCGCTCATTGACAGCACCGTCGACGCCCCTGCGCTACGTGCTCACCGCAACCGGCGACGTGTACGAGGACGTCGTGCACGCCAAGGCCGTCGCGGAGGCCGGCGGGGACATCGTCGCGGTCATCCGCTCGACCGCCCAGAGCCTGCTCGACTACGTGCCGTACGGCCCGACGACGGAGGGCTACGGCGGCACGTTCGCCACGCAGGCGAACTTCCGCATCATGCGCGAGGCGATGGACGAGTGGTCGGAGCAGCACGGCCGCTACATCCGCCTGTCGAGCTTCTGCTCGGGCCTGTGCATGTCGGAGATCGCGGCGATGGGCGCGTGGGAGGGCTTCGACAACATGGTCAACGACGCCCTCTACGGAATCCTGTATCGCGACATCAACATCGTCCGCGGCCTGATCGACCAGCGCGTCTCGCGCATGATCAACGGCTACTTCGGCGTCGTCATCAACACCGGCGAGGACAACTACCTGCGCACGGCCGACGCGATCGAGGCGGCGCACACGGTGACCGCGTCGCAGTTCATCAACCACCAGCTGGCGCTCGACTCGGGCGTGCCCGACGCGCAGATCGCGCTCGGCGACGCGTTCGAGATCGACGTCCCGGTCAAGAACGGCCTGCTGTACGAGTGGGCGCAGGCGCAGCTGACGCGCGAGCTGTTCCCGGACTGTCCCGTCAAGTACATGCCGCCGACCCGGCACATGGACGGCAACCTGTTCCGCACGCACGCCGCCGACGCGATGTTCAACCTCGTGACGATCGCCACCGGCCAGGGCATCCAGACGATCGGCGTGCCCACCGAGGGCATCTTCACGCCGCACATCCACGACCGCGTGCTCGGCCTGCAGAACGTCGACTACGTCTTCAACGCCGCGCACGACCTCGGCGATGAGATCGAGTTCAAGCGCGGCGGCATCATCCAGACGCGGGCGCAGGAGGTTCTGGCGGGCGCGCACGAGCTGCTCGAGCGGATCGCGCAGACAGGGCTGTTCCAGGCGATCGACGAAGCGACGTTCGGCGACGTCAGCCGCAGGGTCGACGAGGGTCGCGGCATCGACGGGATCGTGGAGACCGACGAGGGCTACTTCAACCCCGTCGTCGAGCTGATGCACGCCCCCCGCCCCACCCCGCACGGCGAGGCCAGCTATGCGTGACTCCCCCCGGCGCGTGTGGGAGATCGGCCGTGCATGAGGTCGATCTGTCCGCAGTGCGCCCGTACGCGGACCACCTCGACGACGGGCTCGTGCAGATGAGCTTCACGCTTCCCGTCCCGTACTCGCTGGCCGCGCGCAGGGCGGCGCTGGAGCTGGCCGCGACGATGGGCTTCGAGGAGCCGGAGGTCGTCCACTACGAGCAGCTGACGGAGGGCTACACGTACTTCGTCATGTACGGGCGCTGCACCCGGAGCGTCGACTTCGCGACGCTGCAGGGCGAGGGCTTCGACATCGAGTACATGAGCGAGGACGAGATCGAAGGCTTCGCGCGCGAGCGCCTCGGGCGCCCGATCGTGGTCGTCGGCGCGAGCACCGGCTCGGACACGCACAGCGTCGGCATCGACGCGATGCTCAACCTCAAGGGCTACCACGGCCACCATGGCCTTGAGGGCTACCGCTGCTTTCAGACGTACAACCTCGGCAGCCAGGTCCCCAACAGCGTGCTCGTGGCGAAGGCGATCGAGATCGGCGCCGACGCGATCCTCGTCTCCCAGACCGTCACCCAGCAGAACCTGCACATCCACAACCTCACGGAGCTGGTGGAGATGGTCGAGGCGGAGGGCATGCGCGGGCGCATGATCCTCGCGTGCGGCGGGCCGCGCGTGACGGGCGAGCTGGCCAAGGAGCTCGGCTACGACGCGGGCTTCTCCAAAGGCACCGAACCGCAGCACCTGGCGACGTTCATCGTGCGCGAGCTGGCGGCGCGCGCGGGCTCCGGCGCGGACGCGGCGCCGGCCGCCCAGTCCGCGGCCTGACCCCGCGATGCTCAGCGACCTGACCGCGTCCACCAAGCGCCTGGCGCTGGTCGGCCTGGCGAAGAACACCGGCAAGACGGAGGCGCTCGCGGCGCTGCTGCGCGAGCTCCAGGCGGCGGGCAGGCGTGTCGGCGTGACCTCCGTCGGGCGCGACGGCGAGGAGCGCGACGTGATCGACGCGCGCATCGAGAAGCCGCGCGTGGTCCTGCCCGGGGGCAGCCTCGTCGCGACGACCGACGGTCTGCTGCGCGCGAGCGGCCTGCCGTACGACCTGCTGGAGGACCCCGGCGTCCGCACCCCCCTCGGCCGCGTGCTGATCGTGCGCCTGCGCGGCGCCGGCGCGATCGAGGTCGCCGGCCCGAGCGCCGCCGCGGACGTGCGCGCGGTCAGCGACGCGATGCTCGCCCACGGCGCCGAGCAGGCGCTGATCGACGGCGCGATCGACCGCCGCGCGGCCTCCTCCCCGGACGTCGCCGACGGCCTGGTCGTCGCGACCGGCGCCGTCCTCGACCGCGACATCGAGGAAGTCGTCTTACAGACCGCCGACGCTATCGATCTGGTGCGGCTGCCGAGCGTCGACGAGGGTGGGCGGGAGGCCGATACGGGCCGGCGGCTGCGGGAGCTGGCGCAGACGGGCGCGGACCTGCTCGTGGGCGAGGACCTCGAGCCGCTGCCGCTGCCGCCGCGCTTCGTCCTCACGGCCGACGCCGAGCAGATCGCGCAGCTGCTCGACGAGCACCCGGCCGCGCGCTGGCTGATCGTCGCCGGCGCGCTGCCCGACAGGTTCCTGCGCAGCCTCCTGCATCCCGTCCACAGGCGCCGGCGCGAGCTCGTGCTCGTCGTGAGCGACCCCACGCGGGTGTTCCTGTGGAAACGCGGCCCGGAGTGGTATCGCCGCCAGGGCATCCTTCTGAATACGTTCAACCGCATCGAGCTGGAGGCGCTCACCGTCAACCCGCTCGCGCCGCAGTCGCACCGCTTCGACTCGGCGCAGCTGCGCGCGCTGATCGAAGCGGCGATCCCCGACGTGCCCGTGTTCGACGTGCTGCACCCGGACTACACCGCCGCGCGCCATATGCTTGCGTGATGCTGCTGCTTACCGGCGCGACCGGCCTCGTCGGCTCGGCGCTGCTGAGCCGCCTGCTGGCCGAAGGCGCGGACGTCCGCTGCCTCGTGCGCGATCCCCGCAGGCTCGGCGCCAAGCGCGTGCGCGTGCAGATCGCGCTCGGCGACCTCGCCGACCCGCCGTCGTTTCGCAACGCGCTGCGCGGCGTGCACACCGTCGTGCACCTTGCCGCGTCGATCCGCGACCAGCCGCGCGGGTCGATCGAGGAGCTCAACGGGATCGCCACCTGGCGCATGGTCGAGGCCGCCGAGCGCCAGGGCGTCGAGCGCTTCGTGTTCTTCTCCGCGCTCGGCGCCTCCACCCACCATCGGACGCGCTGCCTGCGCGCCAAGGCGCTCGCCGAGCAGGCCGTGCGCGAGGCGGGCGTGCGCTCGATCGTGTTCGCGCCGTCGATCGTCTACGCGCCCGGCGACCCGTGGCTGACGCTGCTCGAGCGCATGGCGTGGCTGCCCGTGATGCCCGTCTCCGGGCGCGGCCGCGCCGCCTTCCAGCCGATCTGGGCGGACGACGTCGCCGCCTGCGTGCTCGCCGCGCTGCACGCGGACGGCGCGGGCACCGACGCCGGCGCAGTGAGCCATAGGCGCTACGAGCTGGCCGGGCCGGAGACGCTCAGCCACGACGACATCGTGCGCACGCTGCTGCGCTCGCTCGGCCGCAGGCGCCCGCTGCTGCACGTGCCCACGCCGGTCGTCTCGCGCGCGCTGCGGCTGCTCGAGCGCGCCGGCGGCTCGCGCGCGTTCGCCACCTGGGACGAGGCCGAGCTGATGGAGACGGCGATGACCTCGCCGCGCGGCGCCGCCGACGCGGAAGCGCTCGGGGTCCGGCCGCTGAGGATGGCCGCCGTGCTCGGAACCGCCTGACCGGCGCCTTTGTCTCCAGCTTCGCCGGGATGTCCCGCGCGATGCTCCAGATCCGGAACATCGGCCCGTGCAGGGCGTTATTCGCCGCGCACGGACCGGGCACGGCAGCGCGCCGAATGCCCCGCCGCCGGCTTCCTTGACGCTCGCGCCGGGCGTCGTCGATAGTCACCTTCGTAGTTCCGTTATTCAGAAGCAGTCGTCGCCTGCGGTACGCGCGCGCGTGCCCGCCGGGCGCCGCGACCACCGGATCCGTCCAATGAGCACTGTAACCGAGAGGCTTGATGCCATCGACCAGCACGACAGCCCCAAACGGCTGCTGTCGGTCGTGATCCCCTGCTTGAACGAGGCGGAGAACATCGAGCAGTGCGTCGCCTCCGCGCGGGGCGCGATGGCGCGGGCGGGGATCGACGGCGAGGTGATCGTCGCCGACAACGGCTCGGAGGACGGCAGCGCCGAGCTCGCCGAGCTCGCGGGGGCCCGCGTCGTGCGCGAGCCCCGACGCGGCTACGGCAGCGCGTACATCGCGGGCTTCGCCGCCGCCGGCGGCGAGTACATCGTGATGGCCGACGCCGACCTGACGTACGACTTCGAGGAGATCCCCAGCTTCCTCGCCGCGCTGCGCGACGGCGCCGACATGGTCGTCGGCGACCGCATGGAGAACATCCACCCGGGCGCCATGCCGTGGCTGCACCGCTACATCGGCAACCCGCTGCTCTCGCGGCTGCTCAACGTCCTCTTCCATACGGGGGTGCGCGACGCGCACTGCGGGATGCGCGGGTTCCGGCGCGACCGCCTGGAGATCCTGCAGCTGCGCACGACCGGCATGGAGTTCGCCTCGGAGATGATCGTGCGCGCCGCCAAGGAGCGGCTCGACATCCGCGAGATCCCGATCGAGTACCACCCGCGCGGCGGCGAATCGAAGCTGTCGAGCTTCCGCGACGGCTGGCGGCACCTGCGCTTCCTGCTGCTGCACTCGCCCAACCACCTGTTCATCCTGCCGGGGGCGTTGATGGCCGCGCTCGGGGCCGTCATCTCGCTGACGGTGCTCGCGCATCTGGAAGTGCTCGCGCGCCAGTGGGACCTGCATACGCTGATCGGCGGCTCGCTGCTGCTGATCATCGGCGTCCAGCTGGTCGGCCTCGGGCTGTGCGCGCACGCCTACGCGACCTACTTCATGGGCGAGCGCGACGCCTGGTTCGATCGCGCGCGCGAGCGCCTGCGCCTCGAGCACGGGCTGATGCTCGGCGGCGCGGTCGCGCTGGTCGGGGCGGCGACGCTCGTCGTGCTGGTGCTCGACTGGGTCCACCGCGGCCTGGGCGGCCTCGCCCAGGAACGCGCCGCGATCTTCGCCGCGTCGCTACTGGTGATCGGCATCCAGATCGTCTTCACCTCGTTCCTGCTCAGCATGCTCGGCCTGCGCCGCGATTCATGAGCAGGGTCCAGGTCGCGCTCGCCGCGGGACTGGCGCTGATCGTCGTGGCGGTCGTGGCGACCCTCTCGACGGCGCGGGCCGTCGTCGCCAGAACCAGCCCGCTCCCGGCGAAGGAACAGATCGCGATCACCGAACACAGCGCGACCGCCTGCCAGGCGGGCGAAGCGCTGCCCGGCGGCACGTCCGCGATCCGCCTGTCGCTCGCCGCGTTCACGGGGCCGAGGGCGACGGTCCGGATCTACTCGGGTAGCCACCTGGTCGTGCAGGGCGAACGGGGCACCGGATGGACGGGCTCGGTGCTGACTATCCCGGTCAGGCCGCTGGCCCGGTCCTACGCCGACGTGCGCGTGTGCGTGTCGATCGACCTCGCCGGGGATGAACGGGTCGAGATCTTCGGCACGCATACGAAGCCCTCGGTCGCCGCCCTCGCCGGCAACGGCCAGGCGCTCAAGGGCCGCATGCAGATCGAAGACATGCGACCCGGGAGCCGCACGTGGTGGTCGCTGGCCGCGCTCGTCGCCCGGCACATGGGCTTCGGCAACTTCGCCGGCGGCGCCTGGAACGTCGTGCTCGTGCTGGCGCTCGTGGTCGCGATCGCCGCGGTCTCCTCGAGGCTGATCCTCAGGGAGCTTCCGTGAGCAAACGCTCGACGACAAAGGCCCGCACGCCGGCATCCAAGACGAATGGCTCGCGCGCAGCCCGCCCCCCTGCCCCACGCGCGCAGCCCGCCCCACGCCGCCAGGCGGGGAGGCAGGCCGCCCCGAGAGCCGAGCGAGCCCGGTCGTGGCTGGGGCTGCGGGCCGCGCTGCGGCGGATCCCAAGGGCCGCGTGGGTGTGTGCCCTTGTCGCCGTCCTCAACGCCGCATGCTGGTCGATCCTCACGCCGCCGTTCCAGGTGCCGGACGAGCCGAACCACTTCGCATACGTCAAGCAGCTCGCCCTGACGGGCCATCTGCCGAAGCCCGGAGTCGGGCCCGAATTCTCGAACGAAGAGGTGCGCGTGATCGACGCGCTCCACGCCTACGAAATCCGCGAGCAGCAGGAGAATCGCACGATCACCACGCGCTCACAGCAGAACGCCCTCCAGCGCGCGCTCCAAGAAGGCGAACCGAGCTCCGAACGGGCCCCCGTCAGCACGGGGGTCGCAGCGTCGCAGCCGCCGCTCTACTACGCACTGGAGGCGGTGCCCTACAGCCTGGGAGGCAACCTGCTCGACCGGCTGGAGCTGATGAGGCTGTTCTCGGCCCTGCTGGGCGGCCTCACCGCGCTGTTCGTCTTCCTGTTCGTGCGCGAGGCGCTCCCCGGCGCTCCGTGGGCGTGGACCGTCGGCGGGCTCAGCATCGCGCTCTTCCCGCTCCTCGGCTTCATGTCCGGCGCGGTCAATCCCGACGCGATGCTGTTCGCCGTCTCCGCGGCGATGTTCTACTGCCTGGCACGGGCGTTCCAACGCGGGCTCACGGCCGGGATGGCCGTCGCGCTCGGCGCCCTGACGCTCATCGGCCTCGCGACCAAGCTCAACTTCATCGGCCTGGTGCCGGGAGTGTTCCTCGGCATCCTCATCCTCGGCGTCCGCGCCGGGCGGTCGCACGGACGCGCCGGGTATCGATCGCTGGGGATCGCGCTGGCGGTCGCGGGGAGCCCGGTCGCCGTCTATGCGGCCATCCGCCTGGCGTCGCATCGTTCCGCTTTCGGCATCGTCTCCAGTGGCGTCGCGCTCACGCACGGTTCGCTGCTGAAGGAGCTCGCCTACATCTGGCAGCTCTACCTGCCCCGCGTGCCGGGGATGAGCAACTACTTCCACGGCGTTTTCACGGCCCGCCAGATCTGGTTCGACGGGTTCGTCGGGCTGTACGGCTGGCTCGACACGCCGTTCCCCGCATGGGTCGAGACGCTGGCGCTGATCCCCGCCGCCCTGATCGCGATCCTCAGCATCCGCGCGATCGTCTCGAGTCGCGCGGCGCTGCGAGCCCGCCTCGCCGAGCTGGCGGTCTACGTCGTCATGGGCGTCGGCCTTCTGGGCCTGATCGGCGCCGACTCCTACCTCGTGTTCCCGACGCTGAACGCCGAATTCGGCCAGGTCCGCTACCTGCTGCCGCTGCTACCGCTGCTCGGCGCGGTGCTCGTCCTTGCCGCGCGTGGCGCCGGACGCCGGTGGGGGCCCGTAGCTGGTGCGCTGGTCGTGGTCCTGTTCCTGGCGCACGACATCTTCAGCCAGCTGCAGGTTCTCGCGCGGTTCTACGGCTGATGTCAGTGTTTTCTGCGGGTGGTTTTTGCCTTGGGGCAGCCGGTGATGGCGGGTCGTGTTTTCGGCGGAGGTGATGGTCCTCGTCACCGAGGATGGTTCGCAGTTGGTGGGGCTGATGATGAAGTTGGGGTGGTTGATCGTGACACGGATCGTCTTGATGCCCAGCGGGATGGCCTAGAGTTTCTCGTGATTCGGGCGTTCTGTTGTGATGGTGATCTGCGCGGTGTGCGGTTGACGTCGATCCTCGCGCGCACCACCAGCGGCTGGCCATTGGTGCCAAGGGTTGAACGGGCCCTCGATGGCCGGTACGAGGATCGACTGGCCGAGCGGCGCGCGGGCGTAGGGGGCCGTAAGGTCGACACGTGGTGGCTCGTGGTGTGAGTGTTCCGCCGCCAGAGTTTTCCTGAGTGCTGGTGTTTGTTGGCCGCTGACGGCCGTGGTCGCGGGTCGTAGTCGCTTCACCCAGGTAGGCTGGCAGATCCCCAAACCCAAGCAAGGGTAAGAGGCCGCGGGACGCCCCACGACCCCTTACCAACCCACGTCAACGTCTACTACCTACGCTCACACAACCTATAAAGCAGTCCATACTTGTAATGTGCTCAACTCCGCTAAAACGGAGCCTGCTAATTCGACCTTTTCTTCGGTGCCGAATACGATTAGATTGTTTTCCTTTACTTCCGAATTGGAGTTCCGGGTTTTTGTGCCATTTGGA
>Ga0181521_10001999_pt1 | contig 24683 bp, 18 predicted proteins | sample PEATcosm2014_Bin_32_FD_119764 | JGI IMG/M metagenome (GOLD analysis project Ga0181521, IMG submission 119764) | Peatland microbial communities from MTU Mesocosm Facility, Houghton, MI, USA - PEATcosm2014_Bin02_60_metaG | ecosystem: Environmental > Terrestrial > Soil > Wetlands > Peat | place...
ACGAACTCTTAACAGTTAAGAGCGGCTTCGACTTCATTGAAACGGCGTGCCTTAACTGGCCGGCGGTGAAGGACCGACTGGTGGCGCAGGCCGCCCCTGACCCACGAATTCTCCAGACGAGGCTGATTTTCAAAGCGTCGGAGAGGCACAATGGCCGACACGAACCAGTCAGCAGAGGATGGGCGCTCGAATTCGCGCAGCAGCTGCATCACAGTCCTGGAAATTGCCCGGCGATTGCGCATTGGCCGTCAGGCAGTATACAGGCTGCTGGAGCAGGGTACGATCCCAGGCATTCGCGTCGGCCGAAAATGGCTCGTCACTCGCCACGCTTACCTGCAGTGGGAGCGAACCTGTGGCCTTCGAAAGACTGGACTTATCGAAGAACCAGAGCTAACCCTGTTGAACTGATGTCGACCCACAAATATAAAAACCGAGCCGGAAAGACGCTTTGGGCATACCAGTTTTCCCAGCCCGGATCGACCCGAACAGACCGTAGGCGCGTGTTCGGTGCCGGGTTCGCAACGAAAGGTGAAGCCGCCGATGCGGAAGTCGCCAGGCGGATCGAGGAGCAGCAGAAACGCGAGCTTTCCAAGACGGGCGCGATCGTGGATGCCGAACTGCCCAAGACGCTCGCAAACCTCTTGGAGGAGTTCTTCCGGCAGCACGTGGACGAGAAACTGGCGCCCAAGACCATTGAGCGCTACCACGATCAGGCGGCGTACCTGGACCCTGCGCTTCTGAACATGCCGCTCGCTGAAATCACGCCGCTCCACCTCAACCGGGAATGGTCACGGCTCCTGAAATCTGGCGGTCATAGTCGCAAAGACAAAACGCCACGCCCGCTGAGCGCCAAAACCGTACGGAACATCGCCGGCATCATTTCCAGCGCGTTCGCGCGCGCGATCCGGTGGGGGTTGGTGACCACCAACCCGGTCACGAACAGTGAACCTCCGCGGGTAAAGAGGCACTTGGCGATCGCCCTCACACCGGCGCAACAGGCCATGGTGCTGGATGCTGCCACAGGCCCCTGGTGCATTAAGACCTACCTCGAAGTTGACGCCGCCACTGGCTGCCGGAGGGGGGGAGCTATTAGCGCTGCGCTGGTCCGATATTGTGGCCGACTGCGCGACCATTGAACGCTCGCTGACGCAGACGCGCGCAGGCCTTCAATTTAAGCAAACAAAGACCGAAAAGCCGCGGCGGATCGTCCTTCCTGGGTCCGCGATCATGGCGCTCGATGCTCACCGGCAACGGCAGGACGAGTTCAGGCGCAAATTCGCTCCCGACTACCGCGCTGACTTGGATCTGGTGTTCGCCAACGTCGATGGGACCCCGCTGAAGCCCGATTCAATTTCTGCGCTTGTTTCGGCGCTCTTCAAACGCCTGAAAATTCCGAAACCCAGGGGAGCGTCCCTCCACCTTCTCCGGCACTCGCATACGTCGGTTCTGCTGGCCCAGGGGGTACCCCTGCCGGCCGTTTCCGCCAGGCTGGGTCACAGCTCGGTGCGGACGACCCAGGAGATCTATTCGCACATGATCACGGGTCAGGACGAGGAGGCAGCCCGGAAATACGACGAATACCTGACGCGGAACAAACCGGTCCTGCCGGAAACCAGGAAAGGAGACGTGCAGTGAATTTCGCTAGAGCTTGGCTGGTGGCTGTGCAAAGGCTGTAAGTTATAGAAAACATGGTAGCGCTAACGGGAATCGAACCCGTATTTAAGCCTTGAGAGGGCTCTGTCCTAACCGTTAGACGATAGCGCCACGGGCGACCTCTATTCTAGCAGACGCCCGCACGCCTGCTCAATGCACCATGCACCCCATGCACCCCATGCCGCCCCGCCCTGCCGCCCTCACCCCGCCCTCACCCGTGAAACCACCCCACCTTCGCCCCTGCCGCCGCGGGATAATGAAAGCTACATGCGGCGCCTGCTTCTCTTCTGCCTCCTTCCCGCCTTGCTCGCGGCCGAGGACCACTGGGTGCGCTTCACCTCCGGCCCCTACGAGGTGCTAACCGATGCCGGCCCGTCCGCCGGCCGCGAAGCCATCGTGCGCTTCGAGGAATTTCGCGCCGCCCTCGGCCAGATCGCGGGCGAACAGGATCTCCAGACCCCCATGCCCGTCCGCATCATGGTCTTCAAAAACGCCAAGGGCTGGATGTCGCCCATCGCGCCCGTCTCCGCAGGACGCGACCGCTACAACATCGTCCTCGAAGAAAAGCAGTCCGTACCGCCGGATGTCTACCGCCAACTGACGCGCCTGTTTTTGCAGTCCAACACCAGCCAGATGCCGCTCCGCTTTGAGCACGGCCTGGTGGAATTCTTCTCCACCTTCGACGTAAAGGGAATCCATATCACCGTCGGCGCGCCCCCCGCGCAGCCCGATCTCGATTGGGCGCGCGTGCATCTGCTGGTCCTCGACCCCACCTATTTCGGCCGCCTGCGCGTGCTGCTCTACAATCTTCGCCATGGCGTCGATGAAGACACTTCCTATCGCAACGCCTTCGGCAAATCGGCCGCTGAAGTGGAGGCCCAGGCCAAACGGCATTTCGCCGCCGGGAATTTTCAAACCGGCTCCATCCCCAGCCGTCCCATGGCCGAAAGAGACTTCCCCGAGCGCGCCATCGCTCAATCGGACGTGCGCCTGGCGCGCGCCGATCTGTTGGCCGCCAACTCCGCCGCCGAGTATCGGAGCCTCCTCAACGATGGCATCAAGGCCGCCGAAGCTCACGAAGGCCTCGGCCTGCTGGCGCTGCGCGACCATCGCACCGGCGAAGCGCGCGCCGAATTCGCCGCCGCCATGGAAGCCGGCAGCACCAGCGCGCGCTGCTATATCGAATACGCCAAACTCGAGCCCGATAACGCCAAAGCCGCCAACGCCCTGCTGCGCGCGGCCGGCATCAATCCCAAACTGGACGAGCCCTTCGCTCTCCTGGCGGAGCGCGATACCGATTCCCAAAAGCGCATCGCGCACTGGAAGGCCGCCGCGGAACGCAATCCGCGCAATCCCCGCTATTGGCAATCCCTCGCCGAATGTTATCTCGCCGACCACAATTACGGCGAAGCCGCCAAAGCCTGGACCGCCGGAGAGCAATCCGCCACCGACCCCGCCCAGCGCGAGCGCATGCACGCCGCCCGCATGGCCATCGAACAGCAGCGGCTGGATTACGAGGAAGCCGAAAAACGCCGCCAGGCCGAACAGGACGCCCGCGAGATCGCCACGCTCAAGGAACAGGCCCTCGCCCAGGTGCATCAACTCGAAACCAAGTACAGCGATAAACCCTCCGATCCCAACCAAAAGCCCGTTCCCTGGTGGGAAGGCCCCAAGCCCGATGGACACCTGGAAGGCAGCTTGCAGCGCGTCGAGTGCCTCGGCAAACAGGCGCGCCTGGTGATCCAGGGCGCCGATCACAAGCTTGTCAGACTCCTGGTAACCGACCCGGCCAAAATCGCCATTGCCGGAACCGGCCAACTCACGCTGGGCTGCGGCGTTCAAAAATCGCGGCGCGTCATCATAGAATACTTTTCCAAAGCCAACGCCAAACTCTCCACCGCCGGCGAAGTGGCCACCATTCAATTCCAGTGACGCAACCTGTCCCCGCCGCGCGCTTCCGCTGGCTGGTGCTGGCGGTATTCGTGCTCTCCAGCGCCATCAATTACCTGGACCGGCAAACCCTCGCCATGCTCGCGCCGCTGCTGCGCAGCGAGTTCCATCTCTCCAACCAACAGTATGGGTGGATCCTCTCGGCGTTCTCCCTTACCTACGCCGCCAGCGCGCCGCTGGCCGGCTTGCTGATCGATCGCATCGGTCTCGATCGCGCCATCAGCCTGGTGGTCGGGGTCTGGTCCTGCGCCGGCATCGCCACCGGCTTCACGCGCGGGCTGGGCGGATTGGTGGGCTGCCGCGCGGTGTTGGGCGCGGCCGAAGCGGGCGGCATTCCCGCCGCCGGCAAAGCCATTCATCAATATCTGCGGCCCGCCGAACGCGCCTTGGGCAATGCCGTCAACCAAGCCGGCGTAAGCCTCGGGTTGATCCTCGCTCCGCCGCTGGCCACCTGGATCGCGTTGCGCAGCGGATGGCGCGCGGCCTTCGCCGTAACCGGCGTGCTGGGCCTCGCGTGGATTCCCTTATGGAATTGGGCCGCGCGCCAGTCCTCGCCGCCGCCGCCAAAAATTACAACCCGCGCCGGCTTTGAGATCCTCCGCCAGCGGCGCCTGTGGGCCTTCGTCGCCGCCAATGCCCTCAGCATGGTGGGTTACTCGCTCTGGACCAACTGGACCACCACCTTTCTGGTCGATGTGCACCATCTCTCGCTGCGGCAGGCCGCCTGGTATGCGTGGATTCCGCCGCTCTTCGCCATGCTCGGCGGAGCGGCCGGCGGCTGGCTTTCTTTGCGCCTGGTGAATCGCGGCGTCGCGGCCATGCGCGCGCGCTTCCGCGTCTGTCTTTTGGCCGCCGTCCTCTCGCTCGGCACCGCCGCCGTTCCCGCCGCGCCTTCCGCCGCCTGGGCCTCCGCGGGAATTTCGCTGAGCATTTTCGCCGTGGCCGCCTTCAGCGTCAACATGTACACCTTGCCTCTGGATGCTTTCGGAGGGCCGCGCGCCGCCTTCGCGGTTTCCATCCTGGTGTCCTCTTATGGCGCGGTGCAAGCCATCGTTTCCCCCGCGTTCGGCAAGGTGATCGATCTCCACGGCTACGCGCCGGTAGCCGAGTTCGCGGCATTTATGCCACTGGCGGCGTGCGCCGTCTTGTGGAGCGCCAAGGCGGTGCGGTGAAACAAAAACTCAAGCGCTGGATCTGCAAGCTGCTGGGCAAAGACCCGGAAGCCGTCGTGGTCGCGTTTTGTGCCGGCGACCCCGAACTTTGCCGCCGCATGGTGAACGAAGTCCGCGCCCTGGTGCCCGATCGCCGCCATTTTGCCGCCACGGAGGAAAACTGGCCCAGCCTGCGGCGTGAGCTCAAACGCTATCGCATTGGCCTCGCGCCCGTGATGCTCTCCGGCCCGCCCAGCGCCTTGCGCCGCGCCGCGTTCCTGCGCGCGCCGCGCAAAATCCTGGCGTACAACTCGCGCCTGGAGCGGCAGCATTTGCGGTTCAATCTGGCGTCCTTGCTCTTCTGGCGCGGCGTCCCTCTGGACCGCATCTGGCTGCGCCCCGGCTGGTGGCCCCTCCCGCGGCGCGAACGCTCCGCCGCGCCGCCGGGTTTCCGCATTGTGGAAGGCCGCGCCTGCTCGCCCCAGCGGCGCCGCGTAGCCGTGCTGTCGCCGTATTTTCCATTTCCCCTCTCGCACGGGGGCGCTGTCCGCATCTACAATCTGTTGCGCGAGATCGCGCGCGAATTCGATGTCGAGCTCCTGGCCTTCACGGATGGCCCCGCCGAACCGGAGCTCGCGCCCGTGCTGGAGTTCTGCGCGCGCGTGGTGCTGGTGGAAAAGCCGCGCTATCGCGAGCCGCGCTGGTCTTCCCTCCTTCCGCCGGAAGTCCACGAGTTCCGCTCTCCCGCCATGCGCCGGGCCATCGCCCAGGAGCGCCGCGCCTTCGGCTTCGAAGCGCTCCAGGTGGAGTACACGCAGCTCGCCGAATACGCGGGCCAAATCCTGGTCGAGCACGATGTTACCTTCGATCTCTTCGGCCAGATCGCCCGCCGCGAGCGCACCGTCGCGGCTTGGTGGGACTACTTCCGCTGGCGCCGCTTCGAAACGCACGCCATCCGCCGCTACCCGCATGTCGTGGTCATGTCCGAAAAAGACGCCGCGTGCGGTACCGTCATTCTCGAAAACGGAGTCGATCTCGACCGCTTCCAGCCCGTTCCCGAAACCCCGGCCGAAAACCTCCTCTTCATCGGCTCCTTCCGCCACTTTCCCAACATCGCCGCCTTTCGCTTTTTCACCGAAAACGTCTGGCCGCTGCTGCGCGGCAAATTTCCCCGCATGACCCTCACCGTGGTTTGCGGCGCCGACCCCGTGACCTATTGGCGCGCCTTCGCCGATTCGCCCGAACCGCCCGCCGACCCGCGCATTCAAATGCTGGCATTCGTCAGCGACGTACGCCCGCTCTACGCCGAAACCAATCTCGTGATCGTCCCCACTACCGTATCCGCCGGCACCAACGTGAAGGTCCTGGAAGCCATGGCGATGCGGCGCGCGGTGGTCTCCACTACTTCGGGATGCGCCGGCCTCGGCCTGCTGCACGGCCATAGTGTGTGGATCGCGGATGCCGCCGAAGCCTTTGCCGCCGGCGTCGCAACCCTCATCCACGATCCCGAGCGCCGCGCGCAAATCGCCCAGGCGGCGTATCTGCACGCCGTGCGCAACTTCGATTGGCGCGCCATCGGCGAGCGCCAGCGCGCCTTGCTCCGTCGCGTGCTTGTGGGGCAGGTTGTGAACCTGCGGACCGATTGCTAATCGGCCCCATCCAGCCCTACTTCGCGCTCAAAAGGTTGGCGAATAGCCGGTACGCTCCCGGCACTCCCGAGGGCAGCTCGCGGAACCAATCGTACGCCGTGAAGATATAGACGCCCTGGCCGTAGCGCGTCCACAATTCCCCGCCCTCCAGATCCTTCTCGCCCGGATCGTGCGAGGCCAGAACGGTCTGGTAGCGCGGGTCCCACTGCGCCGCGAAGTACAGCCCGCGCTCCTGCACCCAACCCTCGAAATCCTGGGGAGCGATGCCATTGGGTCCCTGCAGCAGCGGGGAATCGGGATGCGGAAATGTCACCGGCGCCTGTTCCACCGTGACTCGATAACCCGAGCCCGGCGGCACGGTAAAAGGATACGGCCCCAGGCTCAAGGCGTTATCGCCGGTCTGGTATTGCACGATGTAGGTTCCGCCGCCTTTCACATATTCCAGCAGCCGCGTTTGATTGGCGCGCACGTCTGCGCGCATGTTGTAGGCCCGCACTCCCGCCACAATCGCATCGAACCGCCCCAGATCGCCCTCTTCCAGGTCCGCCGCGCTCAGCAGCGTCACATCCAGGCCGAGCTGGCGCAGCGCCGCCGGCATTTCGTCGCCCGCGCCCATGATATAGCCGATGTGATGCGCCGTTACCTTTACATCCGCTCTCACCACCTTGATGTCCGACGGCGGGAACAGAGTCTGGGGCGGAAAGTGCGGATAGGAAATCACCTGCATGCCCCATGCGATTTCGCGCCCGGCAACGGTAGCCACGGCATGCGCGGCGCCAATGCTTTCGCCGCCCGGCGGCGTCACTACGAACGTCAGCGGCTGTTGCTCGCCCGCCGCCGCAAGGTGAAACGGCTGCGATTCCGGCTGCGATTTCCATCCCGCCGGCATGGCGAGCCGCACCTCGCCCGAGGCGTTCGCCACATTGGCCAGCACCGCGATATGCACGGCCCGCGCAGTGTCCCGCGGAAACATCTCCACCGCTTGCGGCAACTGCACGGCCACCGGAGGCACAATCGCCAGCGGCCGCGTGCGCTCGCCTTCCGCCGGATTGGCATATCGAAAATGCACCGGCCGCACCATCTCAATGGGCGTCCCGTCCACCGAAACCCGCAACCGCATGCGCACTACCGCCGGTGTGTCCGCCAGCCCGATCAGCCGCTGGTCGTCCACCGTGTACACATCCCCGGAAGGCGGCTTCACCAGCCAATACGGTTGGGAATAGGGTTGCGCCGGGGGAATCTGCCGCGCGAAGGGAATGGTGACGCTCTGGTTATCGCCCAGCAGGGCCTGCCTGGCGGGCACTTCTTCGTTCCAAATGCCTTCCACGCTCTCGCCTTCGAAACTGACGCGCGCCGTCGAGCGATTCAAAACCGTAGTGGTGACGTTCAGCTCCGAGCCGGGCGTCGCGTCCGGCGCTTTGGCTTGCGCTTCCACCCACAGCCCGGCGCACCTGGCGATGGCCTCGTCGAGTTCCGCCAGCTTGACTTTCGCCAGGGGATCGTCCATGGCGGCGATCAGCGGCCGCGCGCGCGTCAATTCCGGCAGCGCCTTTTCCGGATGCAGCGGATCGAATTCGCCGATTGCCCGGCTCAAGATCCGTCCCACCGCGGCTCCGCCGGCCACGCGATTCCACGAATGATCGATGCCGTCGAACATATCGTTCGAATTCGCCGCCACCGGCGCGCCGTCCACCACCAGCCACGGCGTCAGGCTGGCTCCCGGATGCCGCATCGCGCCCGTTCCCTGGCTGTGATGCATGCTGCGGCTGAGCACCGCCAGCTCTTCATACGAGTAGCCCAAGATGGGATTGAACGCGCCGGTATCGGTCTGGCCGGAGGACGGCGCGTCGGGCGGCAGATTTCCCGCCGGACCGCGCCCGCCGAACCACTCCACGCGCACCAGCCGTTTGGCCTGCCACGCCGCGGTGTATTTCAATTGCCCGGGAAACCTGGTTGGGTCGCCGGACACGCGGAACGCTTCCTTGCCCAAAATCGCGGAAACCTGGTGCTGTCCATGCCCGTCGCGCGGCGTGCCGCTGAATACCAGCACGATCACGTCCGGCCGGTACCGGCGAATCACCCAAACCATGTCGGAAAGGATTCGCTCGTGCCCCCACTTCTCCATGGTCTCGGCGGCCGTTTTGCTAAAACCAAAATCGATCGCCCGTGTGAAAAATTGCTCGGCGCCGTCGATCTGCCGCGCCGCCAGCAGTTCCTGTGTGCGAATGATTCCCAGTTGCGCGCCCTGTTCGGGGCCGATCAGGTTTTGCCCGCCTTCGCCGCGCGTGCAGGAAAGATAGGCCGTCCGCATATACCGCCCGCGCGCGAAATAGGCCAGCACGCTGGTGCGTTCGTCGTCGGGATGAGCTGCGATCATCAGTACGCTTCCCAGCTCGTTCAGTTTGCGCAGCGACTGTTCCAGATCGGGCGTTCCGGTGAACGGCCGCTGCTGCGCCGAAAGCTGTGCGATCGCGGATACAAGGAACAGAACGGTTAGAGACTTGGCACAACGCTTGCTCGTCGAAGTCATTAGTAGTCGAGTCCATTCTACGACGGCTTGCCGCCGCAAGGCTCGTTGAGGATCCCGCCGCCGGGTCCGCCGAAAATCGGCTTGGCGCTGGGGGGAGGGTTTGCGCGCGGCATCGCTCACGCGGGAGCGCTGGAAGTTTTCGAGCGCCACGCGATTCCCATCCATTGTTCCGGCTGCGTCTTCCTGCCCATTCGCGCCAGTTGTTCTTATCCCGGCCTGTTCACACCGGTGCATCACGATGGCCGCCTGCTGGTGGATGGCGCCGTGAGCATGGAAATCCCCGCCCTGCTGGCCCGCCGCCCGGGCGCGGCGCCCGTGCCGCAACCCGCCAACCCGGGAATACCCATGCAATCGCCTACGCCAGGTTCAATACCTGCTTGACGGTGCCGCTCTGGTCCTGAATTTTCGCCTGCAGCAGCATGAGCGCGTAAATCAACTGCTCGGGCCGCGGCGGGCACCCCGGCACGTAAACGTCGATGGGAATCACCTGGTTCACCGGAATGAGCGCGTAGTTGTTGAACACGCCCGTGGAGGTGGCGCACGCGCCCATGGAGATGGCCCATTTGGGCTCCGGCATTTGCTGGTACAGGTGCCGAATCACCGGCGCCATCTTTTGCGAAACGCGGCCCGCGATAATCATCAGGTCGCTCTGCCGCGGCGATCCGCGAAAGACTTCCGCGCCGAAACGCGCGATATCGAAGCGCGAGGCGCTCATCGACATCATCTCGATGGCGCAGCACGCCAGCCCGAACGTCATGGGCCAGATGGAGTTCTTGCGCGCCCAGTTCACGGCTGTATCGAGCGTGGTAAAGACGATGCCTTCGCTGGCCGCGGCCTCCGCGTTGGCGACGACCGAATCGTCAATCCGCGCGAACAGCTCCGCGGGTCCAGAGGCAAAGGGCTTATCCATAGCTTCATTTTCGCATAGCCCGGCGGCGCTCCCGGAGCCGCAGCGCGACCGGCAGTAGGGCGGACGCCCCGCGTCCGCGCCCGCGGGGCGCCCCGGCGCGCCCTACAACTTTCGCAGGCGTCCGGTTGCGGGAAGACAATGCGGCATTCCCCAAAACAGTTAAGTCGCTCCTGTAGAATTGAAGATACCGCTTCGCATGCCATCCGAGAGTTTCGAGCAGTTACTGGATCGCGCCGCTTCCGTGTGTGGAATCGATGCCGGCTTCTGGGATATCTGGGGCCGGTACCACGCCACGTCCATGGAAGCCAAACAGGCGATTCTACGCGCCCTCGGGATGGCGTGCGATTGCGTTCAGGACCTGGAGCGCTCCCTGGCGCTTCGCGCGCGCCGCGAATGGGAGCGCCTCGTGCCGCCCTGCATCGTGGCCGGGGAATCGCCGCAAACCGAGTTGCTTCTGAATGTTCCAGCCGAATGCCTGGGCGACCGCGCCCGCGTCGAGATCCGCCGCGAGGACGGCCAGACCGCCGGCTTCGAACTGAACCTGTGGGAATTGCCGCAGACGGCATCCGCCGAAATGGACGGCCGCACCTGGGTGCGGAAGCGCGCCCTTTTGCCCATCGCGCTGCCCCTCGGCTATCACGATGTCACCGTAAAAGCGGGCTCCGCCAGCGCCGAAACCCGCTACATCGTCACCCCGGAACGCGCCTGGACCGATCCGCACCTGGGCCGCGGAGGCCGCGCCGCCGGCGTGGCCATCAGCCTCTACGGCGTGCGCTCGGCGCGCAACATGGGATGCGGCGATTTCCGTGACCTCGGGGACATCGTGGACTGGGCCGCCGACCGGCTCGAAGCCAGCTTCGTGGGCCTCAATCCCCTGCACGCCATCCTCAATCGCCGCCCCTTCAACACCAGCCCCTATCTTCCCAACTGCATCTACTATCAGAATTTCATTTACCTGGATGTGGAAGGCATCGAGGATTACGGGCGCAGCCGGCGCGCGCAGCGGCTGCATCGTTCGCCCGCCGTGCAGGCGGAAATCGCCGAACTGCGCGCTTCGCCCTTCGTGGAATACGAGCGCGTAGCGGCCCTGAAGCTGCGGCTGCTGAAACTGGGGTTCGCGCAGTTTCTGCGGGAACGCCGCCAGAACTCGGCGCGGGCGCGCGAATTCGACGCTTTTGTGGCGCGCGAAGGCGCCCTGCTCGAGCGCTTCGCCACCTATTGCGCGCTGGACGAATGGCTGCATGCGCGCCATCCCGAAATGTGGATCTGGCCGGATTGGCCCTTGCCCTACCAGGACCCCGCGTCGCCGGAAACCGCGGCTTTTCGCCGCAAACACTGGCGCAGCGTAATGTTTTATCAATACCTGCAGTGGCAAATCGACGCGCAGCTCGAGCGCGCCCAGCGCCACGCGCGCGACCGCCGCATGGCGCTCGGTCTGTATCACGACCTGGCGCTGGCGACCGATCGCTTCGGCTCCGATTTATGGGCCCACCGCCCGTTTTTCGTCTCCGGCTGCCGGGTCGGTTCCCCGCCCGACGATTTTGCGCCGGCTGGCCAGGATTGGGGTTTTCCGCCGCCCCACGCCGAACGGCACCGCGAGAACGCCTATCGCCTCTTCGCCGAATCCATCCGCAGAAACTGCCGCCACGGCGGCGCGCTGCGCATCGATCACGCCATGCGCCTCTTCCGCCTCTATTGGATTCCGGACGCCAACGACGCCACGGCGGGCGCCTACGTGCAGGAGCGCTCGCTGGATTTCCTGCGCATCCTGGCGCTGGAGAGCGTGCGCAACCGCGTGGTGGTGGTGGGAGAAGACCTGGGCACGGTCGAGCCGGCCATTCGCGAAACCCTGGCGCGCTTCGGGATTCTCAGTTACCGGCTGTTCTATTTCGAAAAGAAGGAAAACGGCGCCTTTCGCCGCTACGACGAATATCCCGCGCAAGCGCTGGTGTCCTCGACCACCCACGACCTTCCGACCCTCGCCGGATTCTGGACCGCCGCCGATCTTCAAGCGCGCCGCGCCGCCGGAGTGCTGGACGAATCCGGTTTCCGCGCGCAGATGCAAGCGCGCCAGGGCGAAAAACAGAAGATGCTGGACGTCCTGTTCGAGATCGAACTTTTGCCGCCGCACCTGCCGCGCCAGCAGAGCGCTTATTCCGAGTTGAACGGCGAATTGCATCACGCGGTGGTCGGTTTTCTGGCGTCCACTCCCGCGCAGCTTCTGGCCATCAACCAGGAAGACCTGACCAAGGAAACGGCGCAACAGAACCTTCCGGGCACCACCTGGCAATACCCGAATTGGGGCCGCAAGATGCGCTTCACCGTCGAGCAGCTCGCCAGCGGCGCGGAGACCCGCGGTTTCACCGATATGTTCCGCAATTGGATTCTGGCATCGGGAAGAAAGAACCAGCCTCGGGACTGACAACCTGGGGAGACCAGCGGTTGCCGATTTTGGTATCCGGCGGCTTGTGCGGTTAGCGCCGGAACGCGGACGGATTCTGTTGTGCACCGCCCGTAGTTTCGCGCTGCGAAGCGGGATCGAAAATACGCTTGTCCGGCGCGATCGCGCGATATGGTTCGGAGTGGAGCGCGGCGTTCTGGAAGCAATCCCCCAAGTCCGCCGCGGAAGCGTCGAATAAGTTCAGGGGAGGAACGCCGAGGAGGCGGAAGATGGTCTTGAGTAACCCCGGAAAGCTTGTATTCACGTGGGAAACGTAGTTCGGTTTGACCCAGGGGCCGGCGCAAAGCAGAATCGTACGGTGCGCGTCGATGTGATCCGCGCCGCCCTCCGCGTCGTCTTCCGTGACGAAGATCGCGGTTTCGTTCCACCACTTGGTATGCGACAGGTACTCGACGATTCTTCCCAGCGCATAATCGTTGTCCACGACGAAGGACTCGTCGTAAGGATACCCGTCTTCCGGCCGCGGCGGCGGCATATAGTCTCCGGGCAGGTGAATATAGATAAACTGCGGCAGCTCCGCTGGGCCCTTCACGTACTGATCGTCGATTTCGCGAATCAGTTGGGAGGCGCGATACTGATCCGAGATATGTATGTTGAATCCCGGATAGGCGCGCGACGTGCGGCCGAACAGCGCTTCCGGCATGGGCATGTTCGTGACGAATCGCGCGCCCGTGGGCGCGAGGCCGCCGCCTTCGGCCACCCCCGCCAATTCGAAGCCTTCTCCGAAGTTATAGAAAGAGACGCCGTGGCGCGCCAGGTGGTCCCAGATCGTACCGCTCTCGGTTTCGTCTTCCGGTTGCACGGAAGCGGCCGTTCCGGCAAAAGCCAGGCGTCCGGGCGCCGGCCCCAGGCGAAAATCCTTTTCGCCGCCATAGGAGGCGAGCAGCGAACTTTCCGTCCAGCCATTGGGGTATACGCCGGTGAGCCAATGGTGGCCATCCACGCTGCCGTCGGCGTCCGCGTAGAAGTTATCGCTGAAGGCCCATTGCCGCGCGATGGCGTGATGGTTGGGCGTCAGGTTCGCGCCGCGAATGCTGATGCGCACGTGTCTGCCGTCCACCGCGCCGTTCTCTCCCAGGTGCGCCAGCGCCGCGAGGCCCATCGCCGGTCCATTGGCCGCGCCCTCGATATCCCCCAGGATCTCGTCGTAACTGCGGCTCTCCTTGACGATCAACACTACGTGCCGGATGCCCGCCGGCAGCGCTTGCGGAGGCACGGCGCGCGGGCGGAATCCGTTGGCTTCCATCACCGTCGCGGTGTGGGCCGCCAGTTCGTCCGGCTTAGGCAGCGTAAATAGAGATACCGTACCTTGGTATAGCTGCGACGGCGTGTACATGCCCGGACCGCTGGGCCCTTGCCCGTGGCCGCGCAGGTTGGCCACCAATACGGTATCGCCATCCACCGCGACGCGCGTCGGATACCACGCCGCCGGCAGATGCCCCACTACGCGCCCCGCGGCCGCGTCCACCACCCCCACCGCGTTGATGCCCGCTTCCGCCACCAGCAGCCAGCCGGAGCCTTCGTGATATGCCATGCCCAGCGGCAGCACTCCGCGAAACTGCTCCAGGCCGGGAATGCGGATGGGAATTTCGGATTCGACGGCATTGGTGCGGGCGTCGATCACGCTGATGGAATCGTTGGCCGCATTGGATACGAAGACGCGATCGCCCACCGCCAGCACGCCCGACGGACTGCTGCCGCCGACAATCCCATCCCCGATGGGCTTGCCCGTGCGCACGAAGGCTTGCAGCTTGGGAGCCGATGGATTCGAGACATCCACGATGGCCAGAGAATCGGCTTCGCGCGCGTTGGGGTCTCCCACACCCGGCACCGCAACCGGACCGCGCCCGGTATCCCGCCGGCCGCCGCGCAGCGCCTCGGGGCTGGGAAAACCGAACGCCGGGAATGCCAGACCGCTGGCCGCCAGATTCGAGGGATCCACGTCCGGAACCGCGCGATAGTCCAGGGTTCCGGCGTTGGTGACGTACAGTTTCTGGCGGTCCGGCGAAAGCGCCATGGCGAACGGCAATCGTCCCACTTTCACGGAAGCTACAATTTGCCGGGTGCGCGTGTCGATCGCCGCTACCCGTCCGTTGGCCTGGTCGGCCACATACAAAATATTGCGCGCCTCGTCGAAGGCCAGGTCGCCGCTATAGCTGGCCGCGTAGCCGCCCTGGTTCAGATCGAAGAGGCGCCGCCGCTCGCCCCCGGCATCGAAATACGCCACGCGCCCGGAATTGCCTTCCGAAACATACAGGCCGCGGTCTCCGGCGCAGGCCACTCCCATGGAAACGGAGCGCCAATCGCCGGGTGCGAATTCGTCCAGCGGGCCGCCCGACGTCCGGGCGCTCAAATGATGGCTTTCCCAAAGGCCGCCGCGCCCGCGCTCGAGAACCGTCACGGACGCGAGCCATGGGCCGATGTTGGCCAGCGCCGCCGTATTCCCGGAGGCGCTCAGCGCCAGTCCGAAAGGTCCGCCGCGCGTCACATATTCCTGGCCCAACGGCGCGATCACGCGGCCGCCCGGCAGAATGGAGGCATGCGCTTTGCGGAAGGGTGGCCGAATTCCCGCGGGCGCGGTAAACGATTGAGCAGCGGCGGCGCTAACGATCAGGAGCGCCCAAGGCGAGCGCCGGACGGCGGGCACCCCTCCATAATATCTCCCCGGCGCCGGCCGCACCGAAAATCGTGACGCCGCGGACATCGGTACGAAAGGAGATGCGCATCACCGGCTGGGTAAACTTTCTCCGGCGCGGTAAAGAATGCACTTGACGAATTGCGCTCAAGGGACCTGTGCGGCTTGTGGCGAATCCAGCTATTTCTAATGGTACCTATGATTTACAAAGGGCATTGCATTTCCAACCCAAACAGAAGTATCATTTGGCACGCGAAGTGCTATTCTTCACGTTCGAGCGAGGACGAATGATCCGTCACCTGGCAATCCCGTTGTTGGCCCTCCTGCCCGCCCTTTCGTCCAGCATGCCAGCGAGTCCATTTTTCGGCCCGGCTGGTCCCGCGCCACAGCAAAAACAAGATTCGAATCAGCCCAAGTCTCGGCCCCCAAAGGGCGGAGCCTCGTTGACCGGTTGCGTGGATGAGCAGGATGGCCAGTACGTTCTGGTCGACGACCGGACATTGAGTCCGATTGCAAACCTGGAGGCGGATGGCTTCCCCACGGAAAACTTCGCCAAACATTTGGGCCACAAGGTAACCGTCCGGGGGACGTCCAATTCCGGCGGCGCGAGGCCCGTTTTCAAGGTGCGCACCATCGAGCCGGTTTCCGATACCTGTGCGCCCAGCAGCACCTTTAGGTGAAACAAATTGTCTAGGAGGAAGAAATGGCAACCAGTCCCACAGTTCTAGCCCCTCAGAAGCCCCTCGAAGATCCATTGGCGCACCTGCCCTGCTCCACCATCGTGGAGTATCGCAGGGGCCAGATGATCTATAACCAGGATCAGCCGTCCACCAGCATCTACCTGGTGATTGACGGGAAAGTCAAAGTTTCGCGCCTGGCCGACGATGGCCACCAGGTGGTGGTCGATATCTATCAGCCCGACGAATTCTTTGGCGAGTCGGCTTTCCTCAACCTTCCCCACCGCTCCGAACAGGCCACCGCGCTGGAAAACACCAAGTTGATGACATGGACCACTTCCGAAATCGAAGACATCGTGATGAAACGGCCGCGCCTGGCGGTGGCGCTGCTGCAAATCCTCGTGCAGCGCACGATTGACTTCACGCACCGCATCGAGAGCTTTTCGGTGGACAACATCGCCCGGCGCCTGGCGCGCTCCCTCATCCGTTTTTCGGAGCGCCTGGGAACTCCCGAGGAGGATGGCTCCATCCGCATGGTTCCCTTCACCCACGAACTGCTGTCGCAATACGTCGGCACTTCGCGCGAAATCGTCACTCACTACATGAACCAGTTCCGGCGGCAGGGTTACCTGCGCTACTCGCGCAAGGGCATCATCCTGTACCGTGACGCGTTCCGCGAGTGGCTGCGGCAGAACGGCTAAGGAACGGCGCAAAAATTACTCCGCATTGAAAGGAGCTATTGTGTAGTTTCCACCTTGGGAGGGTTGCGTGTCGGGTGATCCGGAGTTCCCGTAGCCTTTGGGCGGACGGTTTGACTTTGAGTGGGTAGTCGTTCGTGTCCAGGTAGGCGCGGACTTTGAGTCCCGTGGTGAGGACAGGCCTCCTGACCTGTCCTACTGGCCAATGTGGCCAGTTTCAAATCGCTATCTTATTGAAAAATAAAGAAACGTTCCCAAGTTTCCGGCCACGTTGGCCAGTTGCAGTGGGGCCGGATGGCCGCACGGCAGCTTGCGGCGACCCAGAGGGCGCTGGGGCCATCGGCCCCAGCCGCTATGGGCGGATGAGCTTCCCCGCTGGGCGCCGCCAGGATTCTCTAAACCAATGCGTCTATCCCCTTTTTCGCGCGCATCCACGCCACGAACTTTTCCGGCGCTTCCATGGTGGAGAGGCGCGCTTGCCGCACCAGCGCCCAATCGTCGAACTTACCGGATTGCTTGATCTCGGCCAGCGTCACTGCGGGCTCGATGCGCCCGGCGAATTCCAGATCCACCACCGCGGATTTCGGATTCCTGGCGTCGTCGCGCGGGGCCGAACGCACGCGGGCCAGCCCCACAATCGCCGAAACGCCGCCCGAATGGTAGATGAACACCTTGTCGCCGGGGCGCATTTCGCGGAGGGCCCGCACCGCTTGCGGGTTGGTCACTCCGTCCCAGGCGGTCGCGCCATCGCGCTCCAGGTCGTCGATGGAATACGTGGCCGGCTCGGTCTTGGCCAGAAAGTAGCGCATGCGGCTACTATGACATAACCGCTTTCTCTCTAGAACATGTTCCAGAGGAACTGGTTGTACACCGCGTGGTGGTACTGCACTTCGGGCGCCTTGACGAAGGTGCCGAGCAGGCGCGGGCAGCGGTCCGCGGCGGCCTGCTTCAGGTCGGCGTAGCGGCCCTTCACGTCCTCGCCCAGCAGCTTGGAAACCCACTCCGAATCGCGGTAATTCTGCAACGCGTCGTAAATGTTGTCCGGCAGATACCGTTCGGCGGCGCGCAGATTCTTGATTTTCGCGATATCGCCTTCCAGGCCGCTCTTGAATACGCCCAGCATCACCATATACGGATTGGCGTCCGGGCTGACGGAGCGGACTTCCACGCGCATGCTGCGCTCGTTGCCGATGGGAATCCGGATCATCGCGCCGCGGTCCACCGCCGAAGCCTTGAGCTGGTTGGGAGCCTCGAAGTGCGGATCCAGCCGCCGGTAGGCGTTCACGCTGGCGTTCAACAGCAGGCAGAGATCGTTGCCGTGCGTCAGGATGCGGTCGACGAACTGCCAGCCGAACTTGCTCAGCATCTCTTCGCCCTTGGGATCCCAGAACAAGTTCCTGCCGTTCTTGTTGATCGACACATTGGTGTGCATGCCGCTGCCGTTTACCCCCACCACCGGCTTGGGCAGGAAACTCGCGGTCAGCCCCATGCGCTTGGCCACCTGGCGGCAGATCAGCTTATAGAGCTGGATCTGGTCGGCCGCCGTAACCACTTCGGCGTAGCTGTAGTTGATTTCGAACTGCGAAGGCGCCACTTCCGGATGGTCCTTCTCGTTCTGGAAGCCCATGGCGCGCTGCACTTCGGCGGTGGTATCGATGAACACTCGCAGGTCGTCGCCCGGCAGCGAATGGTAATAGCCGCCCGTGCTCACGTATTCGAACTTGCCGGTTTCGTAGTAGCGGCGCTCGGCGTCCACGCCCTGAAACAGGAAGCCTTCGATTTCGTTGGCGGCGTTCAGCGTGTAGCCTTTTTCCTGGTAAAGACCCGCCGCGTAATTCTTCAGCACGCCGCGAATATCCGCCGCGTAGGCCGAACCGTCTTTATCGATGACTTCCCCGAACACCATCACCTTGCCGGGACCAAACACGTCGGCCGGCGCCCAGTAGAACGCGCTCCAATCCATCGCCAGCCGCAGATCGCTCTCGCGCTGGGCGGTGAAGCCGCGGATCGACGAACCGTCGAAAGTCAGGTTGTCCCAACTCTTGACGAGGAATTTCTTGTCGTAATCCAGCATGTGGAGACGGCCTTCCAGGTCGCTGAACAGCACCGTGACGGCCTTGATGCGCTTCTCGTCGGTGAGATACTTGAGGCGCTCTTCCTGAACCTTTTCCTTCGCAACGCGCTGCCCGCGCTGCTCCTTGGCATGCAGGTTCAGGTCTTCCAACTCGGCATAGGTAAGCTTCAAAAAATCCTGTAGTTCAGTCAAAATTCCTCCACCCAATCTCCAATTCTCCCCGTCGCGCGTCCCGGCCCGCAACCCTTTTTAAACATTTGCCCATAGATTGTCTTTATGGCCGTGCAAGGAGAAATTGATGGGAGAGTTGGAGCGGGCCATCGCATTCCGCGGCCTTCCGCCGCTTAGCCATGGCGCGAATCTGTCCGGACTCGCGCCGCGCGCCGCGCCCCGTGCAGCCACAACTGGTACCCCGCCCGCACCAGGCCGGCCCACACAATCCCCGCCGCAAACCCTCCCAGGACATCGGTAGGGTAATGCACTCCCAGATAAACGCGCGAAAAACCGATGGCGGCGGCCAACAGGCCGGCCGTGGTCCAGATGGCCGCTTTGCGCGCGTGCGACCGCACATTGGCGGCGAGAATCGCGGCCATCACTCCGTAGAAACAGCACGACTCCACCGAATGGCCGCTGGGGAAACTGTACGAGAGCGGTTCGGCAAAGCCGAAGAAGGCTTCCGGCCGGGGTCGCTTGAGAATCAGCTTGAGCACGCCATCGAAGGCTTCGGCGCCCAGCACCGCGACCGCCACGACGATGGCCGCGCGCATTCGCCCGCGGGCGGCCAGCCGCCAGCAAAGAATCGCCCCCAGCGAGATCAGAAAAGCCGGCGAGCCCAACTCCGTGACGCCGTGCATGGCGTGCGTCAGCATGGGAGTCGCCCAGGAGTGAATCCGCGCCCTTACTTCCAGATCGAAAGCCGCCGTCGTCCCCCGCGCCACGGCCCATGCCAGCCAGCAGAAAAATGCCAGCGCCAAACCGGCTGCCGCGAAACCGCCCGCCAATATTTGTCTTTCGCGCACTGCCCTAATGGTGGCACAGCGCCACCACGGCCTGAATCTTTTCGTTCAGCTCGGCGAAACGGATTGGTTTGGAAACGAACTCATCCATGCCCGCGTCGAGGCATCGGTCCCGGTCGCTGTTCATGGCGTGCGCGGTAACCGCGATAATCGGCAGGCGCTCTCCGCCGGCCGCCTCGCGGCGGCGGATTTCGCGGCTGGCTTCGCACCCGTCCATCCCCGGCATTTGAATATCCATCAATACCAGGTCGAAAGCGCTTCGCCGCACTTCGTCGAGCGCCTGAAAGCCATCGCCCGCCAGCACCACGGAGTGGCCGTTTTTCTCCAGCATCCGCGCCACCAGTTTCTGGTTGGTGAGATTGTCTTCCGCTACCAGGATGCGCAATCCGCGCACCAGCGCCGCGCCCTCCGCCGTCATGGGCGGCGCCGCTTCCCTGCCGTGGTCGGCACTGCGCCTGACCAGCAGGTGCGTGAGATTCCTCCAGCGACCCTGCTGTCAGACAGGGCGCTTGCCTCACGCCATTGTCTGGCGCTTGCGAGCATGATGCCGCCGTACGGCTGGCGGGCGGCCGTTCGAATATATCATCGAGCGCGCCACGAAGCGATCCGATTGGTCGAAGAGAACCTGCCGCTGATCGTCAAGCTGGCATCGAAGCTCAGCCAGCATCGCGAGCTCGACCACGGGCAGATCCTCGCGATCCTGGAGGGTTCACGCAGCGCGTCTGCATAATCGAGATCGCAGCCAGCAGCGTGGGCGTTCCCAACCGCGCTTGATTCACAGGCTGCGGACGCGGGTCGCGCGCGGCTCCTCCCTCACACCCAGCGGCATGGGGGTCAGGCCCCTTGCCGCTGTCGCGGCCCGCGTTTTTTGTTTCGCCGGGCTCTAACTGGGTCGGCCCGGTCCCGCCATGCGGGCGGGGCCGGCTCGCTACCGGTCCCCAACTTTTTCGATTCCAACCAAAACAATGGTCGACCGCGCCGCCGCTCACTGCGCGCGGCGCGCCGGGCGCGCGGCAACCGGAGCGGTGCACCGGAATCACACTTTTGGTACAAACGGCATCTTTTCCGTTTGTGGCAAAACGCTTCGTTTTACGGGAAGGGTCCAGTTAAACGGACCCTTGGGCGCCACGCGCGTGGCGCTTGTTGTTTTGCTTCACCGTGCAGCAAATTCCCGCGCCCACAACGACGAACGGACGTGGATTACTTGCCGGCGAGCCGGTAATGGCGCTCTTTCTTTTCCGATCCGCGATTGCGAGTACAATATGATGCGGCAAGACCAGAATTCAAGGAATTGGATTGGAGGAGTCAGACCAACGCGCGATGGTCATCTTTAACGTGTTCTCGGGGCCCGTCCCTTCGGATGAATCACAGACTTGGCGCTACATGAGCTTTGTGTCGTTTGTGTCTCTCCTACAGAAGCGACAGTTGTGCTTCTCAAGCCTCTCCTTGTTCGAGGATCCCTTCGAAGGAGTTATACCACCGGCGGTAGCAGCACTGTACGCCGAGCAGGGCCCTCAAAGACAGCAGGTTGGCGGCTCGACAAAGCTTTGGCGCGTGGCCATGGCTCTACGCGAACAGCGTGAGAAGCTTGGATTCCGACCCTGCGCTACTTCGCCAATTGTTGGCACATGAACGATTTCGAGTCTGCCGCTATGTGGAAACTGTACGGACAGGAGGCCGGAATCGCCATTCAATCCTCCAAGGGCCGCCTGATGAAAGGATTCGACATCGAGGGTAACAGCGTTTCCATTGCACCAGTAACGTACTTCGACTATAACCTGGACGATCTGTCGAGCATTCCCTCTGCGGAAGCCGGTTTGCCTGAGCAATATAAATTGATGATTACTCCGGAGTTTTGTTTCAAGCGTAAGAGCTTCGAGCATGAACGCGAGTTACGCGTATTGACATGGGCGAACGGTCCGGAGGCGGCGGCACCTGGAAGATACGTCTGCGTCGATCTCGACCTATTGATCGACAAGGTCTTCGTTTCTCCGCTGGCACCTGAGTGGGTCGCTGAAACTGTGAGGCGGGAACTGAGCCAATATGGTATCGCCAAAGAGGTGATCCATTCTAAGCTTTACGATAGAGAGGGCGTCCCCAAGCAATTGCCAACGTGACCCCACAAACGACGAACGCCGCCAGCCTCCCGGCCAGCGGCGCAATGCTGACGTGAATCTATTTGCCGGCGATCTTGTAGCAGCGTTCACCGGCGTCGCTCTTCGTGCTGTCGACCTTCAGGCCCATGCGCTTGCCGAGCATCCCGGACACGAAGCCTCTCACCGAGTGCGCCTGCCAATCGGTTGCCTCCATGATCTCAGCCATGGTAGCGCTGGCCTTGCGCTCGAGCAGGTCGAGGACGATAGCCTTCTTGGAGAATTCGCACGGCACGGTGGTGGCCCTGGCGGGCTTCTTGGCGGTAGCGGCACGCTTGGTAGCCTTGGCCTTCGCGGTCGCACCCTTGGCGGCTTTCCGCGCGCCCTTGGCGGCCTTGGGTGCCTTGGCGGGAGCGGTTGCGGCTTCCGTGGCGGCACGTTTTCGGCCTTTGGGTGCGGTCTGCCTGGTGCCGGCCTTCCTGGTTGAGGTGGCCTCCTTCGGCGCAACGGGTGCTCCCTGTTCCGCAACGGCGGCGGTCGTGGTGGTGGCGGTGGTTTCGGTGCTGCTGTTCATTGTGGTGGTTCCTTTTCTGCGGCAATTCGGCCGCACCACATGAATCACTCCGGGGCCGCCGAAAGGCAAGCGGGATACGTGCCCAGATGCAATGGTGATGATCGTCTGTGCCGAACTATCCACGGCATGTGAAAGCGCGCTACGGTAGAAAGCAGGTGTTTGAATCGACAGTGCCGAAACCACAGAAACATGTTTTGCTGGCGATGCTCCTCGCGGTGCTGGCATTTGGCGCTCCGGCGCGCGGCCAGACCCAGTTAGTAGTGTCTCCGACGAGCCTCAATTTGGTCATCAACCCTTCCTTCTCAACGACCTTTACTCCGGTTCAGTCTCTATCAATCACAACCAGCGATGGGAGTGCGATTCCTTATTCGGTCAGCCTCCAAGCGGTATCACCTCCTGGTCCCTGGTTACTGACTGCACCGGTTTCTAACGGGCCACAGGTAACTCCCGCTTCGGTCGGCATCTATGCTCAGGCGATTCCTCCGATCCCAGGCGTAACAACTGGACTCGGCTCGGCCGGATTGCCGCTTCCGTTCAGCGGAACGATTTCCGTGACCTCGTCTGCTGCATCGACCGTTGTCATTCCCGTGGTAGTGACGCAACTGGGCTCGCCAGAACCTTCTGCCACACAGGGCAAGGTCGCTGCCGTGTTGAATGCCGCCAGCTTCCAGGAGACTTCGATGTCGCCGGGCGAGATCATCTCGATTTTCGGAACTGGATTAGGCCCGGCTGTCCCAGCCGGAGCGGCGTATGATTCGTCGGGAAAGGCGCTGGCAACCTCGGTAAGCGGTGTCTCGGTCTACTTCTATAACCAGCCCCCGACCGGCTCGTGCTGCGAATATGCCGTGCCAGCCCCATTGACGTATGTGAGCGCAACGCAAATCAACTGCGTGGTGCCATACGAGATCACGCAGATGTCCGGCCAACTCTACGTCGACGTCAACTATTTGGGTGCATGGTCCTCGTCTGCGATTTCCCCCTTGAAGACGGCGAGTTTCGCACCGGGCATCTTCACTTCGGGTTCAGGAACAGGTCAGGCCGCCGTGCTTAACTCGGACAGCACACCGAATGGCGTTTCGAACCCGGCACCAGCGGGCAGCGTTATCGCGGTGTATATGACCGGCGAGGGCCAGACGTCACCGCCGGGAGTCACCGGCAGCGTGACCTGCGCCAGCGGCTGCACTTCCACGAGTCAAATCCCTACGACCGAGGCGCCGGTTGCTGCGTTCGTCGAAGGCTTGCCAGCCACCGTGGGCTTCTACGGAGAGGCCCCAGATTTGGTCGCCGGGGTGATGCAGGTGAACGTGACGATCCCACCGTATATCCAGCCGGGTGTTGTCCTCTTGTCAATCAAAATTGGGGGCGTGAGCACTCAACCTGGAGTGACAATCGCGGTGAAGTAGAGCACCAAATTTAGGAGCCTTTCCAAGCCGGGCTCGCCGCCAGCCGTTCTGCGCTACCCGCTGGTGTGGGGCGGGGAGCGCGGCCCGCTTCCGCCCCACCCGGCTGGGCCAGTCGGACGGCGAAGTGGAACGTGCTGCCCGCGCCCCAACGGCTCTCCAGCCAGATGCGCCCGCCCATTGCCCGCATCAACTGGGAACAAATGGCCAGTCCCAGACCGGTCCCTCCATAGCGGCGCGTCACGGTTCCATCCGCCTGCACGAAGGGATCGAAAACCCGTCCCTGGCTCTCCGCCGGGATGCCGATCCCCGTATCCCGCACGCTAAAGTGCAGTTCCACCACCCCGCTGCATTCGCCTTGCGCCCGCACGGCGACCGCGATCTGGCCCGAGCCGGTAAACTTCACGGCATTTCCAACCAGGTTGCTCAACACCTGCCCGAGCCGCCGCGGATCTCCCGTCGCCACGGCCGGCACTTCCGGATGCACCTCCAACCCGGTCTGCAAACCCTTTTCGGCCGCCCGCAGGAACCACGGCTCGACGGCCTGCCCGATCAGGGGGCTAATGGCGAAACTCTCGGCGGCTAGCGTGAGGCGCCCGGCTTCTCCTTTGGAAAAATCGAGCACCTGGTTCACCAGCGCCAGCAGCGATTCCGTGGATGCCCGCACGGTGGTCAGATAGTCCCGCTGCTCGAGCGAAAGCTCCGTTTCGAGCGCCAGTTCGGTCATCCCCATAATGCCGTTCATGGGGGTGCGGATTTCGTGGCTCATATTGGCCAGAAACTGGCTCTTCAAGCGGGCCGCTTCTTCCGCCCGATCGCGCGCCACCTTCAGCTCTTCCGCCGCGCGGCTGCGCTCGATCACCTGCTGCTCGAGGCGCCGTCGATGCCGCTCGAGTTCGCCATCGCGCCGCTCGATTTCGTCCAGAAGGGTATTGAGCGAAGCCGCCAGCGTTCCCAGTTCGTCGGAAAACTGGACGGCTACGCGGTCCTGAAACTGGTGCGTTTGGGCGATCCCGCGCGCCACCTCCGCAATGGCCAGAATGGGATCGGAAACGTGCGATTGCAGAAAAACCGCCAAACCGGCGGCCACTAGCGGGAGTTTACAAGTTATGGGCGCGGCCTATGCTGCCTGCCCTCGGGTGTGCGGCCTGGACCGCGTCCCATCCTATTGGAGAATAAGGGTTTAAGTCAGGCGGCCTGCTGGTGGGGCTC
>Ga0181521_10002002_pt1 | contig 24673 bp, 26 predicted proteins | sample PEATcosm2014_Bin_32_FD_119764 | JGI IMG/M metagenome (GOLD analysis project Ga0181521, IMG submission 119764) | Peatland microbial communities from MTU Mesocosm Facility, Houghton, MI, USA - PEATcosm2014_Bin02_60_metaG | ecosystem: Environmental > Terrestrial > Soil > Wetlands > Peat | place...
GCGTCGCGCCACTTCCAGTCCTGATATTTACGATCCGCGCGCTTGTTCCTGAATTGCGTGGCGGTAGATGTCCCGCGTGGAGAAATCCATGCCGGCGAAGTCCGTGTCGTTGCGAAGAATTTCGTCCACAAGGCTGACGCTCTCAACGAATTGCTGCCAGTCGAATTCGGAAATCAAGCGCATGCTGGTGATGATGTTGCGTACGGACACGTTCGCGGTTCCCTGCTGCTGGTGCTCGGTTCGCACCATTTCATCGGCGTTTGTTCCCGCCGCAGTCAGGCGCTGGTCGAGCCAGACCAGCACGGGCCGAACTTTTGGATCGAGATCTCGCAAGCGCTGGACAAGCTGCACAACAAACGCTCTTTCCAAGGGAGCATTCTCAAAGCGTCGGAGGGCCGACTCTGGAAGGATTTCAGCTTGACCATTCGAACCGAGTAAGCGATCGGCCAGCGTATCGGCTTCCTGGCGGGCGGCCCGGCTGCGAACGATCCGATCCGCCATCCTGCGCAGATTTTCGACCAGCACGACGCGGAGCGTAATAGCCACCGCCCAGAGTTCGCCAATCGTCAGCGGTTGCACCCGCTGATAGGCCGCCACAAAGCGCCGGAGCACTTCGGGATCGAAACGGCTATCCGTATGCGCCACGAACGCCCAAGCGACTCCGTATACACGCGGATAGCCTTGCAGGTGGCCCGATGCGAGCTTGGGCAGTTTGCGATAGTAGCCGATCGGCAAATCATCCTGGATCTCGCGAAGCTGCTCATCGACGATGTGGAAGTTGTCGACCAGCCATTCAGCCGCAGGCGTGATCGCATACTCGTCCTGAATCGCCCGAGCTGTGGCGCGGTAGGAATCGAGGAGTACGCGGCCATTTTCGAGGACACGCGGAAGGAGCGGGCGGCCGCGGCTCACCACGGTTGTGATGATCTGCGCTGCCGCAAGGCTCTCGGCGTGCTGCTCGAGCCGCTCGAGGCTGAAAAGTTCGGCGCGGATCGGCTCTTCCAGATCAGGAAGGATGATGTTCGGCGGTTGATTATTCTTCATTCTAAAGCTTCGAAATTCCGAGGCGAGGAACTGTTACAAAACCTGGTGCCATTTCTTTACAAATGCAAGGGCCACTCCACGACAGGGAGACTGGCTCTCACCGCACCCAGAGGATGGCTCCGGAATCTTGTAGCGAAGCCGCGTGCGAAGTCGCTGCAAGGCCGCGCGTCGATGTGGTCAGAGGAGCTTGGCAACCTCTAGTATATCGCTCCCATCAATCTAGCCAGCGGAGATTTTTGCACTCGGCGGAATCCTCCGCGCACAGCGCGTGGAACACAATGGCCACAAGCGGAGTTGTAGGAACCCCTATTACGAATGTGTGCGCAATGGAACAGATATCCATACTCGCCGCATCTATCATGCCTTGTGTGCAGGGATGGCAGCTGTTCCGCAAATCAGTGTATCCGCTGTAGCGTAATGGCCTCGGTTTCAGACCCACACTGAAATATGAAGGGCAAGCATCATGCAGCGTCAACTCATTCTGGTGGCCGGACTGCTTCTGAGTAGCTGCCTGCCCGCAGAGGCGCAGACACTCGCGACACAGGTTTTTCTGGCGCAGGCTCGTCCTGCGCCAACAACGATTTTGGTTTGGGCACTACCAATCCCCCTTCCGCCAAAGGCCTCTCTGGCGAGCCAGCGGCCGAGAAAACTGGTTGCGCCGCCCACAGTTCTTCTCCCTCCCTCATACGAGCCAGATCAAAGTCTGGAGAGCCAGCCACTGATAGAGCCGATCTGGACCCCCTTCATAACGGAATCGTGCCTGGTGGTCGTTCAGTTCTGGAGGGGACATTTGCAACTGGACGGCATCGAGGGCACGCTTCACATGCAAAACCCACACTTCGGTCCGCCAGGGTCTGGTCCGCCACCAGGTCACGACCAGGCGGCATTAGCGAGTTCATTCAATCTCGACGGAATCGAAGTCGTGTTTCACTTTGGACGGGACGCGCAGACAGGACGTCGGCCCCAGATATGGCGGTATCTTGCGTCGATTATGAAGGAAAGTGGGGGACGAAACCCGAATTGACTATTGAGCGGATGGGTTTAACTTGCCGCAACGGGTATAGATGCCGAGCTTGGCACCCATTGAAACCGGCCTGTATGTTTTCCACGCGCTTTAGACTTTTCGTTACGCAATCTAGCAGTGAGTAGTTCCCCGCCCTATACCAGCACATGCAACTTTCGAGCCAAGGAAAAGGCCATCCAAACGCGAATGTGTCTCGATTTGAACAGATATCGATCTTCGTCCTTTTTATGATGCCGCCCGTGGAGGAAGTAAGGCAAGCCATAACACCTCCTCTGACAGAAGGAGAATCACATGGCAGAGCCAAGAGCAGCGAGATACACAGATATCGTTCCTGCGAAGAGGACGGTGATAGGCAGTAGAGTCGTCAACGGACAAAATGAGGACCTCGGAAAGATTGAAGATCTCGTACTCGACGTTGGAGCCGGCCGGATCGCTTACGCGGTCCTATCTTTTGGTGGGTTTGTTGGGTTGGGTGAGAAGTATTTTGCCATTCCCTGGAACGCGTTCCACTTCAATTTGAAGGAAAGTCGCGTCGTCCTGAACGTTGACAAGAAACTTCTGGCGAGTGCCCCGGGTTTCGAAAAGGAGCGTTGGCCGAACATGGCTGATTCCACCTGGGGAAACAGCATTCATAAACACTATGGCTACACCCCTTATTGGGAAGAAGTGTCCGTCGACCGCCGCTAATTAATGGGCCGGGCCGCCCGGACTTAACCGGGCGGCTCATTCCAAGATCTGTTTGCTTCTGGGACCAGCGGGAACCATTCAAGATTGCGCCGGCAAAGTTGGAATCCTGAAAGGAGACTTTCGATGCTACTAGTAATTGTTATTCTCCTGCTGTTGTTCGGCGGAGGCGGCGGCTATTACGGATATTCCAGATGGGGGACGGGCGGGGGCTTGGGGATAGTCGGGACGGTCCTGCTGATCGCGTTGGTTTTGTATCTGCTCGGCGTATTGCGTTGACCTTTTTAGGCCCATCTGAAATCAAGGGAAAGGTGTCTGCAAATGTGTTGACGGTTAAAAGCTCTTAGCGGAAATCACAAATCGATCGAGTTAAAGGAGACAAGCCATGAAGCAAAGCACGAAGGACAAAGCAAAAGGAAAGTTTCACGAGGTGAAAGGTAAGGTTGAAGAGAAGGTTGGTCGAGCGACGAATAATCCCGACTTGGAAGCCGAAGGCCAGGTCGAAAAGATAGGTGGAAAGGTCCAAAAGAAAATCGGCCAAGTGGAGAAAGTTCTCGGAGAATAACGTGGACGGCTCCGCCTGGCGCGGGTGGAATCCCTTTCAAATATCGTAGCCTCATAAAAGGAGAAACATGAAAGCGCTCAGATTGTTGGTAACTTCGCTCACATTCTCCATCGCACTTGCGGGGTGCTCAGGTATAACGAAGTCGCCCGATGTTTCTGACAGCATCCGCAAATCGCTAGATCAGGCCGGCCTCCAAGATGTTTCGGTAAGCCAGGATCGGGATAAGGGCGTCGTTACCCTCGGCGGACACGTTCCATCTGACGGTGACAAGTCACAAGCTGAATCCATTGCCACGTCCATTGCGGGCGGACAAGTTGTGTCAAACCAGATTGGGGTGATTCCGCCAGGTGCCGAAAGCGAAGCCAAGACAGTCAATTCGGACCTGGACAAGGGTATCGAGGCAAATCTGGACGCTGCTCTCATCCAGAACAGGCTCAAAAAGGGTGTTAAATACGACGTAAAGAATGGCGTCGTGACATTGACCGGCGAGGTTCATTCTCAGGCCAGGCGCGCTCAGGTCGAACAGGTCGCATCAGCAGTTCCAAATGTGCAGCAGGTAGTGAATGAGCTGCAGGTTAAGAACCAAAAGGCGACGTCGTCACAGTGAGACCTATGCGCTCGCATCTAATGGAGTTGGGGGCCTGGTCTGGTGGCAAATTCGTTTTGTCCAGGGCAGGAGAATCGTACGATGCACAAGCTAGAGATCCAAATCGGAAATTCCAGCTAGATTCGATCAATCAACACGAAAGAGGGAGGGAGAGTCTTATGCGAGTGCGAATGAATTTAAGGCAATGTGTCTGGGTTCTGGCGTTGGCGCTGGGTACTGGTATCACCGGAGGCACGATACGGGCTGCTGCGTCTCCGTTATCACAGGACCAGACTCACGACCAGGCTCACGACCAGGATTATTCGAAAAACAAAAACTATCAGGTAGGCATGCATGATGGCAAGGATGACAAAGCGCATAACAAGGACCACTCCAGGAAGAGGAAGTTCAAGAAAGATGATGACCAGAAAGCCTACGAGGCTGGCTACCAGCAGGGTCACCAGGGCGATCAGAAATAACAGACCGGGCTTCTTGCCATAGAGCACGCGGAGCACTGGTCGGCTTTGTCGGTGTTGATCACACGCGGGGAGCGGGCCAATCGCTGTGGAAAGCCCTTCTTCCACCCTGACGTTAACTGGGGCCACAGCGCTCAGGAATCGGCTCACTTCCAGGGGCTTGGGCGAGTGTGCTCTGGTGAAACCGCTGGGGAATCGAGCAGGAGGAAGGCATGAACCTGAAGCTCGCAATCGGAATACTTACCATTGCCGTGATGGCCGTTCCCGGCATCGCGGTTGCGCAGGACGATACGGATAATTCGACGCAAACTGCGACCGGCTGTCTCCAGAAGGGCCCAACCGCAAACATCTACATGCTCACAGACGAAAACGGCAAGACGTGGGATCTTCGCAGCAATACTATTCCACTTGGTCCGCACGTGGGGCAGACAGTCACCGTGACCGGCACAATCCCGAAGGAGCCGAAGGGTAGCAGCGACACTACGCCGCAAAATCATTTGCTCGTGACGAAACTGGCCATGGTCCGCGCCGGCTGCAAGCAGCCATAGAATCGACAGCTCACGAGCAGTGTCACAGAAGTGTCATAGTGTTTTGTAAGCAGTTGGTGGGGTAGCCAAAATACCTGGTGATAAGTCCAATCGGCAGACCTTCACGGAGGGCTATCCCCCATGCGTATCCACTCCATCAAAACCTGGTGGGCACTCGCCGCGCTCCTGATCCTGCCAGCGCTGGCGTTGTCCCTGGCCGCGCAGCAGAACAACTCGCTCAGCATCGCCGGACAACCGGGCTCAGCCAAGGTCATCCAGGTTGATGGCCGCAACTACGTGGAGGTCGAAGGCCTCGCCCATCTCACCAACAGCTCCATCAGCTTCAACGGGAATCAAATCGTCGTGACCTTGCCCGGTGCCAGCGCAAACGCTCCGACACCCGCCGCTCCCGCCACGGGCTTCTCCAAGGAATTTGTCGCTGCGGGCATCGAAGCGATGGCCGAGACACGGGAATGGCATGCCTCTTTGAAAAACGACATCGAGTGCGGCTACCCCCTCACCGAAGACTGGCTCGCAACCTACCGCGCTCAGACACAGCAGGCTCTCCGACTCGCTTCCGTCGCCATAAACACCACGGCCGACAAAAATGCTCTTCCTTTCCTCACCAACGAATTCAACAACATGAGTAAACTGAGCGACAGGTATCTTCAGATGACCAAGTCCATGACCTACATTGCACCCAACTCCCTCGACACCGACCCTCTCGATCAGAAAATAGCCACCTGCGCGCATCTGGTCAGCAAGCCACTACACACTCACCGTGGCTTGATTTGAATCTCGACAGGGTCCCTCTCGGCGCCTAATGGCCGTAGATTTTCTGGATTTTCCTGGCCAGTTTGAAGTCGTTCTTGGTCAGGCCGCCCGCACTATGTGTTGATAGATCCACATGACCCGAATGCATGCGCGAAATCCTTGAATTCGAACATACGGTGCAGATTTCCCCAGTGAACTGGACACAAAAGTTCCCGGTCAGGTCGTTGATCCCTGACGCAATTCGCTGTCCCAGCATGAGGCTGGTATAGCGATGCTCTCCTACTGGACATGGTGCGACCTGAACGGATAGGCCCTCTGCTGGCCAGTCTGGCCCGTCACCCCTTATCTGTCCTGATTGTCCCTGCTGTCCGGATTGGGCTGTCTGTCCGGCCTGTTGTCCCTGTTGTCCCTGTGGTCCGCGTGGTCCCCATGGTCCGGGCGTTCCACAACGGTGGTCTTGCAACCGGCAATAAGTAGGACCAGCAAGAACGTCCCCATAGCTAGCGATGTCTTCATTTTGATTCTCCATTGCGGTGTTGCTCGACGCAAAACGCTGCCACCGCAGACGATTGCACACAGAGAACATAGTATCCACAGTGCATCCGGTGGGCGCTGTTCCAATTCGAACAGTTGTTAAACAACGCCCCCGATGGAATTTTTGCGTAGCACAAGCGACGCCGTGGCAAACAAAAAGCGAAGATGGTATTGTGGCTCTGTGGACGAACCGAGGAAATCCGCAATCATCGCCGTCTGCGCTTCAATCCTTGCCGCGAGAAAGTCGGCAACCGTCCCGAGAAATTCCCCCGCCTACATCGCGGCGATTGCGGACGCGGTCGCAGATGCGAAACGAATCGTCGAACGAGTTGAGTCCGAGACCCGGAGAAGGTAGATCAGAATGACCTCAACAGAGAATCTGTTTGCGACGCTCGCTGTGACCATCATCGGTTCCGGCTTGGGTACGACCATAATCGGCGCTTTGTTTAAGCAACGATTCGACTCGCAACTTGAAATCCACAAAGCCTTACTCCAGCGAAGCGGAAAGATTCATGAGCGCCAAGTTGACGCCCTGCTTCCAATTTATTCGAAACTCGACGAAGCACTGTTCTACTTGCAGCGAGCGGTGTCTGCCGGGAAGTTCGCAGGAGGAGCGCCAGATGACGTGTTGTTGGACAGGATGACCAAGAGCCTCGCAGCCGCATCCGAGGCATTCTCCAGGAACAGATTGCTCATCAGCGAGAGCTTGGGACAGAAGCTCGACGAGTTCTTCGACAAAATGTTTTTGGGACGAATGAACATGGGCCTAGTCTTAGAGCCGATGGTTGCGAACCGCGAGTCGCGAGCGAAACTATGGGACGCAGCAAGGCAAACCGCCTACAAAAACCTCCCGTTCCTCCTGAAGGCGATTAGGGACGAAGCGAGAAGCGGAAATCCAACGGTATTTGCAGCTTCTCCGCCTCCCCGATTCCGATGTGAACGTTGTGCCGCTGCTCAACAAAGACAGCCTCGATATGACGGATGCCGATCGAGAATTGATTCTGGCGACAGTGAAGGGACTTCTAACCGAGAACGCCCCGATCATCATTACGCACGGTACGGATACGCTGGTTCAGACTGGCCTATTCCTGAAACAAGGGCTACCGGACATAAAGATTCCCATCGTCCTGACTGGCGCGATGGCGCCTCTCGGCTTTGAAGCCAGTGATGGTCTGCAGAACTTGACCGAAAGCCTCGTGCGGCTATTGTGTCCGGGCATCTACATCGTGATGCACAACCAAGTTTACCCTGTCGGTGGGGTGAGGAAAGACCAAACATTGGCACGCTTTGTGTCAAGCGATCAGAAACCAAGGTAGCTAGCTTGGTCTGCTTGGAGAGGTGGGGGCGGACATGAAAGCGCTCGTGAAGAGCCGTCCGGAATCCGGACTCTGGCTCGAAGATGTGCCGGTTCCCGAATTTGGCATCAATGATGTCCTGATCCGCGTGCTGATGACCGGCATTTGCGGAACGGACCTGCATATCTATGAATGGGACGAATGGGCGCGGTCAACGATTCCCGTGCCTCTAGTGATCGGCCACGAGTTTGTGGGCGAAGTTGTCGAGGTCGGATCGAACGTCGCCGATTTTCGGCCAGGCGATCTCGTGAGCGGCGAAGGTCACGTCGTTTGCGGGCGCTGTCGCAACTGCCTGGCCGGACGGCGGCATCTCTGTGCGCACACAATGGGCGTCGGCGTGAACCGTCCCGGCGCGTTCGCCGAATACATTGTCTTGCCCGTGAGCAATATCTGGAGGCACAACGGAAAGGTAGACCTTGAAACCGCCGCTATCTTCGATCCTTTTGGAAACGCGGTGCACACGGCGCTATCCTTCCCGGTTTTGGGAGAGGACGTGCTCATCACGGGGGCGGGACCGATCGGCATCATGGCTGCTGCTGTTGTGCGCCACGCGGGTGCCCGTCATGTAGTGATCACCGACGTGAATCAGAAACGGCTAGGTCTGGCAGAGAAGATGGGTGTCACCTTAGCCGTCAATTCGAGCGCAACCCCCCTGGCCGAAGTTCAGAAGAAGCTAGGCATGCAGGAGGGGTTTGACGTAGGACTGGAGATGTCGGGCAACGCAAGCGCCCTTCGAGAGATGCTCGCAAACATGAGCCATGGGGCCAAGATCGCGATGCTCGGGATTCCAAGGGAGCAGATTGCGATCGATTGGAAACACGTCATCTTCAACATGCTGACGATCAAAGGCATCTATGGCCGCGAAATGTATGAGACTTGGTACAAAATGACGGTGATGTTGGAATCGGGACTCGACATCAAGCCCGTGATTACGCATCGGTTCGCATGGCATAAGTTCGAGGAGGGATTTGCGGCGATGAAGTCGGGCGATGCCGGCAAGGTGATTTTGGATTGGCGCGACGCCCACTAACCGCCGCAGGAGCCTACGCAAATGTTTGAAGCTGCAAGAGCGCTGTACGAGTCGCAGTTGCGCGACATTCGCGGAGCCGGTCTGTACAAGCCGGAGCGAATTCTGACAAGTCCGCAGAACGCCCGCGTCGATCTACCCGATAAGAAATCCGTCTTGAATCTGTGCGCCAATAACTACCTCGGGCTTGCCAACCATCCTGAAGTCGTCAAGGCGGCACACGAGGCGCTGGACCACTGGGGCTATGGACTTTCCTCGGTTCGGTTTATATGCGGCACACAGGAGATACACAAACAATTGGAGCTGCGCCTGAGTGAATTCCTCGGCATGGAAGACACAATCCTCTACAGCTCTTGCTTTGATGCCAACGGGGGCCTATTTGAAACGCTCCTGGACGCGCAAGACGCCATTGTCTCCGACGAACTCAATCATGCCAGCATCATCGACGGCATTCGGTTGTCGAAAGCACAGCGCTTCCGCTACCGGAATGGAGACATAGAAGATCTCGAAGCGAAACTGAAGGAGGCTTCGGGTGCGCGGCGCATCTTGATTGCAACTGATGGTGTGTTTTCTATGGATGGGTATATCGCCAAACTGCCAGAAATTTGCGATCTAGCGGAACGGCATAAGGCGATGGTGATGGTCGATGATTCTCACGCCGTCGGATTCATGGGCCAAGGCGGTCGCGGTACGCACGAGCACCACAGGGTGATGGGGCGCGTGGATATTTTAACGGGGACGTTGGGTAAGGCACTGGGTGGCGCGAGTGGCGGCTATGTCAGCGCGCGCAAGGAAATTGTGGACTTGCTCCGTCAGCGGTCACGCCCGTACCTCTTTTCGAACACGGTCGCGCCGGCAATCGTGGGAGCGTCTTTGAAAGTACTCGATCTCGTGGCGAGGACAAAGCAGCTCCGGGATCGACTCTTCTCGAATACGCGATTCTTCCGTGAGCAAATCGTTGCGAAGGGTTTCACCATACTACCGGGCGAACATCCCATTGTGCCTGTCATGTTTGGCGATGCTGACCTAGCAGCGAAGACGGCCGGGCGTTTGCTACAAAAGGGAATCTATGTGGTCGGGTTTTCCTACCCGGTTGTTCCTACCGGGAAGGCCCGCATCCGCGTGCAACTTTCGGCGGCACACAGCCCAGAGGACTTAGGGTTTGCTGTCGCGCAGTTCGCAGCAGTTCGGGCAGAACTGCTTGCCAGTTGAAACGAAATTCAAGCCATGGAACCGGGGGAATTCTTGGCCAATTCCGCAACAGCCACACTTCGTAAGACGGCGCTGAACGCTGTTCACCGTGCCCTCGGAGCGAAGATGGTGGATTTTGGCGGCTGGGATATGCCCGTCGAGTACCCATCGGCAGGTGGCTTGGTTGCCGAACACAAGGGGGCGCGCATCCGCCAGCTCCGCGGTGACGTACTCCAAGAAGATCTCGCGGCGTACCTTGGCATCAGTCAAGGACAGCTGTCAAAGATAGAACGCGGGAGGCTGGGGCCGACTCCAGAAACAGTGGTTCGATTAATCGAGAGATTTGGGAAAAGCGCGGATTGGATTTTGACCGGGAGGGTGTAGTCGTCTGAGGATTGGAAGTGGAATCAGCACCGTGGGGCGTCCTACGGAAATACGATTGGGACAAAGAATCCCGCCCGACGTGTTTTGTTCAGTAACATGCAGATGTAGATCCGAGCTTGGCTCGAGGACTCAAAATCTACAAAACGAACTATGCTAAACCTTGTGGAATCAATGCACTTGTATGCGAGCAATGTGAATTTGAGAGCTGCAAGGGGAAAGAGGCGGGGCACTGTTGTATATTCCTTAGCGAGCACTTAATTACGAATGGGCGTAAGCCTCGGGATGAAAACCTATTCGACGTGCAAGAGCTGGCCAGCGTCACGGCGTAGAAGAAACAAACGCGGATAAACGGCATGAGCTCTTTATTGGCAAGAAAACCACTGCGGTTTACATGCATTGCGGTGACGGCTGTTTTTGCCTTCGCTTCGATTTCCCGGGCGCAGATGAACCAGAGCGCGGGTCCTAATTTGGGGGTGGCGGGAAACGAGGCACAGGAGCGCATGGAACTTTCGAACATGGACGCTCTGGGCGACAAGGATCAGGTTGCCGACTACCAAGCCTTTTTCAAGGAGCGAGAACCTGCCAAAAAGGTCCAACTCGGGAACCGCTTTTTGCAGAAGTACCCGAAGAGCCCGTTTGCAGAGCGCGTCGACATCGGCTTGATGAACGCCTACCACGCGCAGCAGGACTGGAAGAATACCTATCGGCTCGCCGATAACGCACTCGCGCTGCAGCCCGATGATGTGGACGTTCTTACCACGGTCGCTTGGACGATACCGCATGTTTACAGTCCAGATGATCCAGACGCCGATCAGGAACTGAACAAAGCGGAGACTTACGCGAGACATGCCATTGAGGTTCTGGCCAAGATGCCAAAACCGCCTGACCTTACGGAGGCGCAGTTTGCGGCTTCTAAAGCCAAGAGATCGTTCCAAGCGCACAGCGCTCTCGGCCTCGTCTACTTCCGTCGCGAGGACTACGACAATTCGGCGAAGGAGCTTGAACAATCCACGAAGGCCAATTCAACCCCCGATCAGACCGATCTATACGTTCTGGGGGTAGATCTGCAAAACTTGAATCGCTATAGCGAAGCGGCGGAGGTTTTTCGTGGATGCAGTCAGATCGCGGGAGCCCTGCAGGATCGATGCAAGCAGAACGCAGATTCGGCGAAAGCGCAGGCGGATCAATCGAAGACCAAGTAATACATGACCGACCACAGCCACGACCGGCAGAAAGTTGCAACCAATTTGCACCGGCACCTGCACAGCGGACTCAGCAAGCCATGACAGATCCACAGAACGAAACGGAATGGATGGAGCTGAGGCCCGGACTTGAACGAGGACCTGCCGATTCAAGAACAGCTCATTCTCCCTACGAGTGCCCGGCCCAGCGCGACGTTCGCGGAGTTTACTTCACGTTGGGAGTCGTTGGCGCTGATGCAAACAAGCCGTCTACTTAGATCACGATTCGGAGTCATCTCCGAAAGCATCTCGTTCCGCATTTACCCAAAAAGGAAAAGCCGGAGCCAGCCGCGGTCGCTAACTCCGGTTTCATCAACTAGAAAGTGGTTGCGGGGGTTGGATTTGAACCGACGACCTCCGGGTTATGAGCTCTATAAACAATTATCCCGTCTTTGCCTCTCTATAACTTACGTACGGCTTGTTCTACGGTGTTCGGTAGTGTTTTGCGGTGTTTTGTTCCCTATTTGTTCCCCGACTTGTTCCCCGTTTTCATGGGAGAGTCGGGCTTTCGCTTGAGATGAAAAAACGATCCCTAAGGTCCAGGTGCAACTAGCGCGGATGAACAAAGATCCAGAACGAGAGAGCCATACGTCAGGAGATGCGGGGAGGACCCTTGAGCAGTTGGCTTGCACGGGTCGGCCGTTCGGCGTTTCGGAATTGTTCACCTGCGTCCAATTGAATATGAGGAAATAGACTAGCATCGACAGGTTCAGTGTTTTGCACGCATGGTTATCGTCAGAATTAAGCCCGGGAAATCGTCGCGGCCCGAGCCGTTGATTTGGAGAGTGAAAGAGGCCTAACATGCGCTCAAATGACAGATCTCAACGCACTCCGTTCACCTCTAAGCTTTCTGCAGAGTAGGCTTCAAGATATCCCGCACCGCGATGTGCTCGAAGTGGAGGAACGTTGGTGGAAGAGCGAAGGCGTCGCCATTTCAGACGCAATCGACCGTGCCGGAACGCCGTGGTTGCGGATGTTCGATCGTCTCGGAAAACGCGTCGATGAAACTCTGTACCCTAGCGAATATCAAACCATTTTGAAGAGGGGTTACCGATCCGGAGTAGTTTGGCGCGCTCTGGAGGAGAAGTCGCTTATCCCTGCATATCTGCTGATCTACACCATTTCGTTCCACGATCCCGGTATTTGCTGCCCTTACACCGTGTCACTCGGCACGGCGGCGCCTCTTGCGAAATATGGTAGTGCCGAACTACAGGCTCGCTTTCTGAGTCAACTCGCGGGGAAGGACGATTCCGTGTGGCAGGGTGCCACGTGGATGACAGAGATCAAAGGCGGTTCGGATTTGGGAGCCGCTGTCCAGACTATTGCCCGGCCCGCGGGCGATTCCTGGCTGCTGACGGGCGACAAATATTTTGCGAGCAATGTCGGTGCAGAGTTAGCCGTTGTAGCTGCGCGCCCGGAAGGAGCTGCGATGGGTGTGCGCGGGCTGGCCTTGTTCCTGGTGCCGCGATACCGCCATGACGGTGAGATCAACTATCTTGTCCGGCGGCTGAAGGACAAGATTGGAACTCGCTCTGTTCCTACCGGAGAAGTAGAGCTGAGAGACTGCCAAGGCTACCTGCTCGGGTCGGCTGACTCGGGAATTTATCTGATCCTCGAAGTGTTAAACCTCTCACGCGTGGCGAACAGCGTAGTGAGTGTCGCGTTGGCACAGCGCGCGATGGCGGATGCGCTCTCGTATGCCGAGCACCGCGCCGCGTTCGGCAAACGGATTCTCGATCATCCGCTGCTTCGTCATCAATTTGAAAGCCGGCTTAATGCCCTTCGATCTGCGCTTGCGCTGGCGTGGGATTCCGTTCAACTCCTGAACGACGTGTGGATGGAACGGCCGCCTTACTCCGATCGCTACCATCTGTTTCGGTTGGTGGCACATCTTGCGAAATACTGGACGGCCGAGTTCGCGGTTAATACGGCAAAGTGGGCCATGGAAGTGCACGGCGGGCTGGGCGCGCTGGCCGAGTATCGCGCGGAACGCTGGCTTCGGGAAGCGATGATTCTCGCGATTTGGGAGGGAACGTCCCATCGCCAGATACTGGATGGACTGGAAGTGATGGAGCGGAAGCGAGCACACAAGATGCTTTTCCGGAGACTGACGGAAATCGCGCCCTCTATAGAACTTCAAACCATCGAATCGGAAGTCGAGCGGCACTTGAAACTTCCGCCCGAAGAAAGGGAAGCGCTCGCCGAACCGCTGTTCAGAAAACTTGCGGCTTTCACGGCCGAAACGCTCGCTCGTAAATCGACGTAGGACTATAAGACTTTTGAGCGGCTTCAAGTGGATTACCTGCGTGAGCAGCTAGCTCTTGACCTCGGAGTTCTTGCCGTCACGGAACTCGATTGCGCGGAGAAAGCTTTCGGAGGGCCGATGTTTGAAAAAGACTTACTAAAGAATCGAACGATTCTGATTACGGGCGGCGGTACGGGTCTGGGACGCTCGATGGCGCTGCGATTTGCAGAACTGGGAGCGAAGCTATTCTTGGTCGGTCGCCGCGAAGACCCGCTGAAAGAAACCGCCGAATCGCTGCGCGCCAAAGGAGGGCGGGCCGCATACGCTTGCGCCGACGTCCGCGATTTCAATGGAGTGGAGGATGCAATCCGGGCAGCGGAAAGGCATTTCGACTGTCCGTGGGGCGGAATCGATACGGTCGTCAACAACGCCGCGGGCAATTTTCTCGCGCGCACTGAGAAACTCTCTCCTAACGCTTTCAACGCTGTCGTCGGAATCGTGCTGCAGGGAACATTTCATTGCACTCTTGCACTTGGGCGCAAGTGGATCGCAGCCAAGCAGTCCGGCAACATCCTGAATATCGTCACGACGTACGCAGCCGCGGATTGCGGCTCGGGCTTCGTTGTGCCGTCGGCGTGCGCAAAGGCGGGGGTGCTGGCGATGACGCGCTCGCTTGCGGTTGAATGGGCTCGCTACAAGATTCGATTGAACGCGATCGCGCCCGGACCGTTTCCGACCGAAGGTGCATGGTCGCGTCTGATGGCGTCAAAGGATTTCGAAGAGCGTGCGAAGAACCACCACCCGATGAAACGATTTGGCCGGCACGAGGAACTCGCGAATCTCGCGGCATTTTTGCTGAGCGAGAAATGTGAGTACATCAACGGCGAATGCGTGGTGATCGATGGAGGATTGTGGCTCCGCGGCGCCGGAGAGTTCAACGACGCGATCGATATACCTGACTCCGAGTGGGGAAAGCTGGAATCTGCGCGCAAGAGGTAGAAACCGTCTCGTCGGTGCGCGGATGGAGCGTCCGCCACCCACCTAATTTCTTCGCTGGTCCAAAAGGATTTGCACGGTTATCTTGGCGGGTCACCGACGCGGTGTGGGGTGACCCATTACTCAGGTTTTCGGAGGTCCTCCGAGAAAGCATCATTGTGACACTCGTCCGCGTGCATCCGACCTTGGCTCACGACACCCTGTCCCACACGCCGAAAGGCCGGCTATCTCCTGTTATGGCTCTGGTCGTCATGGCAACATTGATTTTTTCGTCGCCGATGACAGCGACTGTGCAGGCTCGCATACCGGAGTCGCAGTAGAAGTCAATTGGAATTACAACGACCCCCTCAAGGCTCAACGAGATCTGTGCAGGTTGATGGATCCGAAGAATGCGTACGCCGAACCCGTGTACTTCGCATATGGCAGATGTCAGGACCTGCTCGCGGCAGTTCAGGCGGGATTGGAGCGTGCGTTCACAATCTTCGTGGAAGCTGAGCCGAGTTTCTGACTGCCTGCCGGGCTGCGCATCATTGTGGCAGTCCGTCAGCGACATCACGAATTGGTGGTTCACTCCACATTCGTAGGTGAGCCATGCGCACCTTCTCAACTTTTCTGGAGCGACCTGCGAGGCGAGAACCGCGCCGCACAGAACGATGGGGCAGTGCAGAGAATACAACAGTTCGGGAGGACGAAATGACGCGGCTGGGTCGGTTCTCAGCGCGTCCGCAGCTCAGCTGGTTAGAGCGGCGGACTCATAATTCGCTCGAAGGCCTGTCGTACCATCACGCATAGAGACGCAAAATCCGTTTCCCGGGAAAGGCTGCAGAGTGTTACCGCTGACCCGGATTTCCAATCACTGTTGGCTGATCTTCATCGCTAGAGGCAGACTGCGACGCAATCTGCGGTAGCGCGGAATCTCCGACAAATGGCAATTCGTAAATACGCTTTACGTGATACTGTGCGGATTCCCGTTCACGAGGACCGATGGCGATTCAGCCCGGCAACCGCATGGCGATTGATCTCCCCGAGAAGTTTAATGTCGCGGACCACTTTGTCGACCGCCACGTCCGAGAGGGTCGAGGCGGCAGAACAGCCATTATTTGCCGCGATCGGACTCTTACCTATGCGCAACTCGCCGAGGAGGTTGGCCGCGTCGGAAACGGGCTTCGTAAACTCGGGGTACAAGAAGAACAAAGGGTTCTCTTGCTTCTCCCGGATTGTCCCGAGTTTGTCGCCGCGTACTTTGGCGTGATGAAGATCGGAGCAGTCGCCGTCCCGACCAGTACAGCACTGCGTTCGGATGACTACGCCTATTTCCTGGGGGAGAGCCGCGCCAAGGTCCTGATCGTCCATGATTCTCTGTATGGCGAAGTTGCGCCCGCACTCGCGCACCAGCCATATCTCCGACATGTCCTCGTGTGCGGAGGGCTTCGGGAGCACCACCTAAATTGGGAAGAGTGGCTCGCCGGTTGTCCGCCCCAACTTGATTCAGAGCCGACCAGCAAGGACGATGTGGCCTTTTGGCTGTGGACTTCGGGAAGCACTGGAAGACCAAAAGCTTCGGTTCACCTGCAACGCGACTGGATCTATTGTTGCGAAGGTTACGGCCGCGGTGTGCTCGATATAGGACCGGACGATATTACGTTCTCCTCGTCGAAACTGTTTCATGCCTACGGCCTTGGCAACGGGCTAATGTTCCCCTTCCACGTGGGCGCGACTACCGCGCTGTATCCCGGCAAACCTCAGGCCAAAGCGATTCTCGAAACCGCGCAGACCACGCAGCCAACGCTCTTCTTCTCAGTGCCTACCCTCTATGCAGCGATGCTGCAAGAGATCGAGCGCGGGGGTGGCTTCGACCTCAGCAGCGTCCGGCTGGCTGTCTCAGCTGCGGAACCTTTGCCGGCAGAGATTTTTCGGCGATGGAAAGAAAGGCTCGGATTCGAGATTCTGGACGGCATCGGGTCGACTGAGCTATTGCACATTTATCTCTCCGCCCGAGCGGGGCACGTCCGACCTGGCAGTACGGGGCAACCCGTGCCGGGCTACGACATCCGGATCGTCGAGCCAGACGGCCGGGAGGTGCCTCCGGGGGTGATCGGAGACTTGCTGGTTTCAGGCGAGAGCACAGCCCGATGCTATTGGAATCACAGGGAGCTGAGCAGGGACCGCATGCGCGGAAAGTGGTTCTTCACAGGCGACAAGTACTCAGTCGACGAGGATGGATATTTCTGGTACGCCGGGCGTTCGGATGACCTTTTCCGAGTTTCGGGTCAATGGGTGTCGCCTGTCGAAGTTGAAAGCACTTTGATCGAACATGCTTGCGTACTCGAGGCTGCAGTGGTCGCCTACGAGGAAGAGACGAAGTTTCATACCCCGAAGGCCTTCGTTGTCCTGAAACAAGGAGTTACCGGGAATTCAGAGTTGATTCGTGAGCTTCAGGACTTTGTGAAGAAACGAATGACACCCTACAAATATCCCCGCCGGATTGAATTCGTTACGGAGCTTCCAAAAAGCGCCGCCGGGAAACTCCTGCGGTACAAATTGCGCGATTGGAACGCGAGCCACGCCCCTGCTTCCGAGCGGTAACACGAGGAGCTGCGGCGCACACCAAAGTCACTGCGAGAACGAGCTCGTTTCCAGGCTAACGAAAACTTCCTCGAGTGGCACGCCGGTTTGCCTGCAGCGCTGAGCCACCGCCTCGGCCACCGAAGCCTCCGCTGTCAGCCGGATCTCTTCGAACGGATAGTCGCCGGAAACTTCGATCAAGCGCCCAGCCTTCAGTAAAGCGAGCAGCGAATAGAACTCACCAACGTCGAGTCCGCACGCTTCCAGAATTTCGACTGGTGTGGCGATTCCAGGTAACTTGGGATGCATGGGACCATGGTAGGCTTGCCGTACTACAACACAAAACAGCTTTCTGGCTTCCGCCGAGACAGCTCGCAGACGATCAAAAAGAAGCTGGCTATTCCTATCCATGTCAATGGGCCTCGATGTGCGGCGGCCGCTGAATTGTGGACGCTCGCATTCGGGGGAGACTCTTGGCCTTCAATCGAAACGAACGTACTCGAATTCAAGCGGAAGTCCGTTGATGCCGCGCGCGGGCGGAGCGATCCAGTTGGCGAACTTACCTGGTTCGATGACCTGGCCCATCAAAGATTCCACAAAGCGATGATCGTCGTCCGACGGCAGCCAGTTGCTGGCCTGTTCTTTCCAAGATGCCGCCGAAAGAACCTGCCCGTCGGGACTGATGTGGTGACCAGCGAAGTTACCAATTTTGCGGTGGAAGCCCGGGTGAGGAAGTTTCACGCGAAAAGGGATTCCTAACTTCTCCGGGATCTGATTCCACCGAGATAGGCCAGCCTGTATCTCCCGCGTGTAATCGTCGCGCAAGCGCGCGTTCAGCGCCGTCAGAGCTGGCACGGTCTTATTGACGATGTGTCCATCCTCCATGTCTTGCATCTTGTATTGATCGTTGCCGAGGGAGTGATCATCTTCGAGCTTCGTTTCCTCAAAGCGGCCTTTCAGGCCGCCGGTGTAGAAGTTTCCGGCGTTGGAAGAGATTTCGGCGCCGAAGAGATCCAAAGTCACACTGTAATGAAAGTTGACAAATCTCTGGATGGTCCCCAGATCGATGACGCCCAGGGCCCTTACTTGCGCCGGATCGCTCACCTTCTGATCCCGCATGACCTCGCAAGTGCGCTGTAGAACGCGCGCCACGCCCGACTCTCCGATGAACATGTGGTGCGCTTCTTCGGTAAGCATGAATTTGCAGGTGCGGGCCAAAGGGTCGAAGCCCGATTCAGCCAGCGCTGACAGCTGAAACTTGCCGTCACGGTCGGTAAAGAAAGCAAACATATAGAACGCGAGCCAGTTCCCTGTCCTCTCATTAAAAGCGGTGAGGATACGGGGATTATTGGAGTCGCCCGAGCGACGTTCCAAGAGCGCTTTGGCTTCCTCGCGTCCGTCACGGCCGAAGTAGCGATGAAGTAGATAGACCATCGCCCACAGGTGCCGCCCCTCCTCGACATTCACCTGGAAAATGTTTCTCAAGTCATACAAGGATGGGCATGTCATACCCAGCAGGCGTTGCTGTTCGACCGAGGCGGGCTCCGTGTCACCCTGGGTCACGATAATACGTCGAAGCGTCGATCGATATTCGCCCGGAACTTCCTGCCACGCCGGCTCCCCCTTATGATCGCCGAAGTTAACAGTTCGGCTCTCATCCCGAGGTGTGAGGAAAATGCCCCATCGATACTCGGGCATGCGCACATATCCGAAGTTCGCCCAGCCGCCCTTATCTACGCTCACGGCCGTCCGCAGATAGACTTGCAGCTTTGACGTGTCCACAGGACCCGTATCTTTCCACCAATCGAGAAAGGCGGGTTGCCAAAGCTCCAGCGCGCGTTGTAGGGCCTTGTCGCTGGACAGCTCTACGTTGTTCGGAATTCGCTGCGAATAATCAATTGCCTGCTGGGTTCCCTCAATAACTTCAGACATGTTAAACGCGCCCCCAATCAAATTTGGCCCGGGATCCTGTGCCATACACCTTCAGAGCGCCGGTGGGTCCTACTGCGTTCGGTCTGATGAAAATCCAATTCTGCCATGCCGAGAGCCGCCCAAAGATCCGCGACTGCATGGTTTCGTGACCGCCAAACCGCAGGTTAGCCTCAAGCCCAGTCAAGGCATCCGGGGAAAGCGCACTGCGTCCTTCGATAGCGAGCCGAATCTCATCGGTCCAGTCCAGCTCATCCGGCCCGAAGGTGACGAGACCAAGCTGCAGAGCTTCCTGCGCTGAGAGCGGCCGCCCGATGCATCCGCGCAAATGCGCGATCTGGTCCTGACTTCCATTGAATCGCGCCTCCAACCGGGAAAGGCCATTCGCCATCGGAAGCGCACCAAAATTCATTTCGGAGAGACGGAGAGATACCTTGGCATCATCCAGCATGTAAACGCGGTCTGCGGCAAGCGCAAATTCGAGCAGGCTGCCCGCAAAGCAGGATCCGGGCTCGATGATCCCGTACATGGAACGCGATGACACCTCGAGCCGGGCAAAGGTGCGGCGCATCATCCCGACAACTTCTCGTACGAACCAATGGTTGCGCTGGCTCACTAGAACCGCATCAATTTCCTCGATGTTTTCCGGATCACCCTCCGTCTTCAAGATCCATAGGCCGAGGTCCAATTCATTCGTGCGCAACGTAAGAATGGCGTCATCGAGTTCCCGGGTCATTTGCAACGGCCACCAGCGCGTCCCCTCATTCATGATCTCGCCAATAGTCTGGGAAGCTGCCGATTGCGGAGCTCGAATCGTCAGCGTCGCCGTACGGCCCGGCCGATCCAACTGAACACGGACGTACTCGTATTGATAGCCCTCGTCGCTTATGGTCCGGGATAAAGGAAGTAGCTCGACTCCCTTGGCTGCGGCCGGACGATCGCTGGTCTGGGCCAGCTTTAGTGCGCGCTTCTTCACATACGCTTCGAAATCCTGCGGCCTTACTGCCTCATCCACCAGTCCCCACTGTTTGGCGCGTAGGCCCTGGACACCCTCCGGCGTCGTGCAGAAAACGTCGGCAAGATCGCGGCGTACCTTGCGCTTATCGGTAAGTCGCGTCAAACCTCCCGTCCCGGGAAGAACTCCAAGGAGCGGAGCTTCGGGCAGGCTCACGGATGAAGAACGGTCGTCAATCAACACAATCTCGTCGCAAGCCAACGCCAGTTCGTATCCGCCGCCGGCCGTGGATCCATTGCAGGCGGCGATGAACTTAAGCCCTGAATGCGCGCTGGCATCCTCGATCCCATTCCGCGTTTCGTTCGTGAACTTGCAGAAGTTCACCTTCCATGGATGACTGGCGAGGCCCAGCATGTAGATGTTTGCCCCGGAGCAAAAAACTCGACTCTTGGCGCTGGTAATGAGGACACAACGGACCTCGGGGTGTTCGAAGCGGATGCGCTGCAAGGCATCGTGCAACTCAATGTCGACCCCCAGATCGTAGGAGTTCAACTTCAATTTGTAGCCTGGGCGGATTCCGCCGTCTTCTTGGGTATCCATGCAAAGGGTTGCGACGGGTCCATCAAAGGAAAGCTTCCAATGACGATAGCGGGACGGCTCGGTGCAGTAGTCGACAAAGTCGGTCTGTGTCGTGGTTTCCATGCTCTAGCTCCCGGCGAATCCGTCTTCGATCAGGTGCAACTGCACCTGGATACTAACCTATCCGGGCGACTGAAGTCCCGGATCCCGAAAGGTCGCCCCAGCTTGCGGCGCAATCGCCAGCGAAGGAACAACCGAAAAGAAGACTACCCGCAGAAGATCTTTCATGGGAGTCCAGCTCCTCTCCAGCCGGAAACTGACCGCGCAGCCATCTGTTAGGGGCACATAGTTTGCCGGATTGTACACTAGGCGGGCGACGAGGCGTTGGGCAGTTTCCGGCGGCGTCTGCGGCGTCTCCGAAAAATGGCAATTCGTAAAGGATCGCGGCATCGATGAACCTGGTTGCACTCGCACAACATGGCGGTTAGGATGGTGATCCAGTCATGGCCGGCAGTGATGTGCGCGGCGACCGCCGCCCACTTGAGCACGAATGCGTCACCACCTCTGAGCTCAAGCGCAAAAACGAAGAAGTTCGTGAGAATGATGCCCGTCGTAACGATGGGAAAATGCACCGGGCGTCGAAACACATCGGTCAATGGGATCAAGCCGCCCACGCTGTCTCTTCCTTCACTTTGTATATGGCCCAGCCGCACGCGGAAATCCGCGCAGAGCGCGGACGCGCTGGATCCGTCGGAAAGTTCCGTCGAGGTCTAAGCCAACTTACTCGTGACACCGCGCGCGGCCAGAGAAAGCATCAGGCGGGAAGTGCCGCTAAACAACATGCTAATTCCCACCAGTGTGCCGATCACCCATGCCGAGCTCGACGGCCACGTCCTCCAAATCATTAGCGCGAGGATGAGAGTGATGACCCCGTCGAATAGGAGCCAATTTGATCCCGGAAGCGGACGGAGTTTGAACCCCAAGGCAAACTCCAAAATTGCCTCCAGGAATAGATAAATCGCCAGCGCAATCGTCAGTGACATTAAGGCCGCCACCGGATGCACGAGGAGATACCCCCCGATAAGAATGTAGAGAATCCCAACCAGCAACTCCCAGAGAAAACCTCCAGTGGTTCGTGTGTACCACGAAAACACTAGATGGACGCAGCCGCTGAAAACCAGCAGCCAAGCGATCAGCACGTTCACGGCAATTCCCGCAGCCAGGGGTGAAGCAATCGCTAGAATCCCTGCCACGATCATAAGCACGCTGAGCCCAATGGACCAACCTACTGCCTTTTTCACGATTGTCCCCGGAGATGTAGTGCTCATGGCGCCTCCTTCTAGAGCCGGAATTCCAGATTTGGACCCCCGGCGTGCGCATCGTACGCTTCTCCTACGCCGCACGCAACAAACCACCCACGGGCGGGGGCTCCAGGGGGTCAGCAATGTTCCGACGACTGGTTGACTGGTTCTTTGCCCGTCCGACTTTAATAGGCCGCCAACTCCCGATAAGTCCGCTTGGGGGAAACGCGGAGCTTCTGAGTGACGCTCACGTTCCGATCTCCGCGAACCCCGTTTCTATCCGGCAGCGGTCACTTGTCCGACTAATCGGGACTCAGCGCCATCGAGTCAGCATTTCGTCGCCCATTCTGGGTTCGGCACAGGTTCTGGTTCTGACGAGGAGTACAGCGTTCTTGCATCATTACCGCGTTCTTGCTAGAAGTTATTTCTTTGATTTAGCACGTGGCGCTTCACACACAAAATCCGCGGCATCTTTGGTATCGCCCGTTCCTTTGTAGTGCGCGACCTGCGGATACGGACACAATGGATGGGTCATCGCGACACCTTTCGTGGGGTTGCCATCGACGTAGCCCGTGGCAATGATGCGATCTGGCGCCTTGCCTTGTTCGGCCCAGCGTTCCAGCGCGAGCACGACGTCATGGTCCGCGTCCTCTTGTGGCGCCTCGAATCCGCCGGCGTTGCCAAACATCGTGGCGCCGGGACCACCCGCGCAGTGCGACATCGTGGGGACCATGAACAGGCGGTAGAAGCCTTTTGTGTTGCCCATCGCTTTCTGTACCGACTCGAAGTACTCGACGCTGCCCAGCGGAGGAATCGCCGCGTCACTCCAGCCGTGGTATTGGATAAGCTTTCCACCGTGCGCCTTGAACGCGCCAAGATTCGGGTCCATGGAGTTTAGGGTCGCGCCCAGTTTGTCGTCCATGAACTTCACGTCGGCATCGAAGTTGAAGCTCTTCGGATCCCATTTCGGATTCTCGAAGACCATGTCGGCGAAAAACTGATTTGCAAATAGTTTCCCAATGCCCAGTTGCGGCGCGCTCGCGCCGGTGACCCATATGGGCCAATTCGCCGGCACGGCCTCGCCACCGGGCGAAAAGCCTGCCTCGATCAAGGCGCCGGTTCGCGGATTGTTCAGCGGATCGTAGATTTTCTTCGCGGCCGTCACTTGAGGCGCCGTGAGGCAGCCGGATGTATCGCTGCCCTTGCATTGAACGGTCGCGGGGTCAAAATGGCAGAGGAAAGGGTTTTCGATGAAGCCGTCCTTGGCGCCATCGAGTGTGTCGCAAGCGGCAATCGCTGCGTTCTGCAGTATCGGCAGTTTCGCGGGCGGGATGTAGCTCTCGGGAGTTTCCAGAAGGGCCAATTCATCCCAAAGACCGCGCGTATTCAGATGGTTCCAGTTGATTGCGGGAGCTCCCGCGATGATGCCCTGGAAATCGTCGGGATAGCGCTGCGCTTCGGTCAAGCCTTCGCGGCCGCCTTCCGAGCAGCCGACGAAATAAAAGCGGGACGCTTCCTTGCCGTAGAACGCTCGGATCAGCGCCTTGGCCTGCACCGAGGTCTCATGGACGGCGCGATAGCCGAAGTCCTTCACTTTTTCCGGGTGTCCGACCGCCCAGGTCGCGCCCGGTCCGGCGACGTGCCCATCGTCGGTTGCGGCCGCGGCATAGCCGTGCAGCAGGGGTTGAGCCATCGAGCTGAACGGAATCGTCCCGGCGAATCCGCCGTTGCCAACCTGCTCGTATTTGCCGTTCCAGCCGGAGAGGGGCAACCAGACCTCGAAGTGGATTTCGGAGTCGCTTGTCGGTCGCGCGACGCCTGCCACGCGGCAAAACTCCGGCAGATCTTTCGTGGGCGGCGGCAGGCCCGGTGCGGCAGGGGGTTTGTAGCTTCCCGCTGCAACGGACGTTGCCGACGTGATCGTGGCGTTCGTCAGCGTGAGATTCGCGAGAGCTTCGCAAGATGTCTGGGCGGACGTCGTGACGGGAAGAAACGCCGCGATGAGCAATGCAAGCCAGATGTATGGCATGGCTCGAAGACCCACAGAATCCTCCGGTACGAAAAGCTTGTCTACTGAATGCCCGCATCATCCCCCAAATCGATGCGGGCAAGTATGTGCCGAGCTGGCGAAGTGCGTCAAGAGAGCGGCGTGCGCGTGAACGGTTCCGCATCCTCGATTAACATGCCTGATCAACACGCTTACGGCACAAGTGAAATCTCGCTGACTCCCCAGAAGTCCGGTTCTGGGAAGTTGCAAACTTCAGCGACGCTTGCGATTGATTGTGGTCGGATTACGGCGCACTCGGAAGCAATCCACATGCCTGATTAACGCGGCGGTCTCAATGGGTCGACGCAACACCAGCTCAAAGTCCACATGCAGGAGTCCACAAAGCTAAATTCGTTCAAGGGCGTTGATGTGAACGGAACACTGCCCTGCTTAGGTTCTGATTGAGTACAGCCTTATAGATCGCTGGCGGCGTTGCTGTTGCATTGAGCTCACGGCGACTTAGACGATGCTCGAGCCGATTGGGTTGGGAAGGGGAGCGATACGTACCCATTGAAGGAGCCTACCAAACAGTTTTCCCTGAGATATGCCGTGCGCGGTGCCAACTATTCTCTCGATGACTATTTTCGGAGGAACTTTGTCACGGGGTTTCTCGTTCTCCACGACGATCAGATCGTGCTTGAAAA
>Ga0181521_10002007_pt1 | contig 24646 bp, 23 predicted proteins | sample PEATcosm2014_Bin_32_FD_119764 | JGI IMG/M metagenome (GOLD analysis project Ga0181521, IMG submission 119764) | Peatland microbial communities from MTU Mesocosm Facility, Houghton, MI, USA - PEATcosm2014_Bin02_60_metaG | ecosystem: Environmental > Terrestrial > Soil > Wetlands > Peat | place...
GCCCAAATGGTATGAACAGTTGTGGTCACAGTGAGCAGGTCGGCACACGTTTGTGCGGGAACGTCCGTTCGCAGCGTAGCCTCGGCCCGCCCGCTTGCGGCAGTAGTTTCCTGGTAGTTTTCTCGGCAGCGGTTTACAGTACGCGCCTTGCCGAAAAGCGTGTGGATTCAGCGTGATGCGTTTCAGGACAGAATTCGACGTGATCGTGATCGGTGGTGGCCACGCCGGCACCGAGGCCGCGCTGGCCGCCGCGCGCATGGGCCGCAGCACGCTCTTGCTCACGCACAATATCGAGACGCTGGGGCAGATGAGCTGCAATCCCGCGATCGGCGGCATTGGCAAGGGGCATTTGGTCAAGGAGATCGATGCGCTGGGTGGCGCCATGGCGCTGGCCGCGGACCAGGCGGGCATCCAGTTCCGCACCCTCAACGCCAGCAAGGGTCCCGCCGTGCGCGCCACTCGTGCACAGGCGGACCGGCAGCTGTATAAGCGCGCCATCCGCCGCCGCCTCGAGGCGCAGCCGAACCTGCAACTGTTCCAGCAAGAAGTTGCCGATCTCATCTGCCTGGGAGAGCGTGCGGTCGGCTGCCTCACCCAGAGCGGCATCGAATTCCGGGCGCGCAGCATCGTGCTGACCGTGGGTACGTTCCTGGGCGGCAGGATTCATGTCGGCTTGGACAGCCACGCCGGCGGCCGTGCCGGCGATCCGCCCTCGAATCATCTCGCCGCGCGCTTGCGCGAGCTCCCCTTGCGCGTGGGCCGTTTGAAGACCGGCACCCCACCGCGCATCGACGGCCGCAGCATCGATTTCGGCGGATTGCGCGAGCAACACAGCGACGACCCGCGCCCGGTGTTCTCCTATCTCGGTACGCGCGATTCGCATCCACGGCAGCTTCCCTGCCACATCACCGCCACCAACGAGCGCACTCACGCCATCATTCGCGGTGCGATCGCCCGCTCGCCCCTATTCACGGGACTGATCGAAGGTGTCGGACCGCGCTACTGTCCGTCGGTCGAAGATAAGGTCGTGCGCTTTGCGGACAAGAGCTCGCATCAAATATTCATCGAACCCGAGGGCCTCGACACGCACGAGATCTATCCGAATGGGATATCGACGAGTCTGCCGTTCGATGTGCAGCACGAATTCGTGCGTACCATCAAGGGTTTCGAGCGGGCCCACATCACCCGACCGGGCTACGCCATCGAGTATGATTTTTTCGATCCGCGCGACCTGAAGAGCAGCTTGGAGAGCAAATTCATCGGCGGCTTGTTTTTCGCCGGCCAAATCAACGGCACCACCGGCTACGAGGAGGCTGCTGCGCAGGGCCTGCTGGCCGGCGCGAATGCCGCGCTCGCCGCCGCCGGATGCGAGCCATGGTGTCCCCAACGCAGCGAAGCCTACTTGGGCGTGCTGGTCGACGATCTCATCACTCGCGGCGCGCCCGAACCGTATCGCATGTTCACCAGTCGTGCCGAGTATCGCCTGTCGCTGCGGGAGGACAACGCGGATATGCGCTTGAGCGCACGGGGCCGCGAACTCGGATTGGTCGGTGACGCGCGCTGGGAGTTCTTTCAGCGCAAGCGGGACGCCGTTGCCAACGAAGTCGCTCGAATGTCCAAGACTCTAGTGCATCCGGACGATGTGGATGGCGCGCTGCTCGCCAAGCTGGGGCAGCCTCTGCTGCGCGAGGCCAATGCCTTCGAACTGTTGCGCCGCCCGGAGTTGGCCTACGATGATTTGCGCGGCGTCGCGGCCCCCGACGAAGCAACTCCCGAGGGTACCTGGCGCGACGACGAGCGCTTGGCGGAGCAGGTAGAACAACAGGTCGACGTACAAGCGAAATACTGCGGCTATCTCAAGCGGCAGAGCCAGGAAATCGATCGCCAGCAACGTCACGAAGAGCTCAAGTTGCCCGCGGACATCGACTATGCACAAGTCGGCGGGCTGTCGAATGAGGCTCGCCAGTGCTTACGCGCGGTACGGCCGCAAACGCTCGGGCAAGCCGCCCGCATCCCGGGCCTCACGCCGGCCGCCGTCTCGCTGTTGTTGGTCTACCTCAAGAAGCGCGATCGCGCCGCTTGAGCCGGCGCGTACGGCGCTCGGCGGGCGGCTGCGCTCAGCGCAGCGTCGACAAGAACTGCGCGAACGTGCGGTAGTAGGCGTCGCGATTCTGCTGTTTGCGAAAGCCGTGTCCTTCGTCCGTGGCCTGCAAATACCAGACCACGCCGCCTCGGCTGCGCAGGCGATTCACGAGTTGCTCAGCCTCGCCCACCGGCACGCGCGGATCGTTCTTCCCATGCACGACCAGCAGCGGGACTGCGATCCGGTCGGCATTCGTCAGCGGTGAAATTCGCCGCAGGTATGCGCGTGTGTCGAGGTCGCGCTCGTCGCCGTACTCGGCGCGCAGCTGCGGATTACGCGGCGCAGTGTCGCTCAAAAAACTGATGAAATCCGAGATGCCGGCAAAATCCACGCCGCCTCGCAGTCGATCGCCGTAATTGACCAGGGCGGCGAGCACGAGATAGCCGCCATAGGAGGCGCCGGATACCACGACGTGCTTCGCATCGAACGTGCTCTGCAGGCCGAGCCACACCAGCAGGGCGCCCACATCCTTGATGGCGTCCTCGCGCAACACGCCATCGTCCAGCGACAGGTACGTCTTTCCATAACCGGAGGAGCCGCGCACGTTCGGCGCCACGACCGCAAATCCGAGCTCATTCACCAGGTACTGAATCCACGGATCGAAGCTCGGTCGAAATTGCGATTCCGGTCCGTCATGCAGCGTGATGAGCACGGGATGCGACCCCGCCGTCGCGGGTTCATAAATGTACACCGGTTCCTGGCGCGATCTGCCGTCCGGCCGGTCAAAGGTGGGAAATTGCGTCAAACGCGGCGTCACGAACTTGCTCGCGTTCAGCGGCCCGGTCTCGCTCGAGGTCCAGGCTTCCAGATGGTCGCTCGCCATGTCGAGAACATACGCATCCCGCGGTTGATTGGCCGCCGCAATGCCGAAAGCAAGCCGCTTGCCCTCCGCGTCAAAGCTCAACGAGTCGATGATGCCGGCGCCGGGCAGTTTGGGAACGATCAAATCCTGGTGAGTCCGCAGGTCGACGGCGTTGAGCTTGCTGATACCGCCTTCGTTGCTCACATAGGCGAGGTAGTGTCCGTCCCTGGAGATTGCCAATTGCTCGATGTCCCACGAAATGTGTCCGGAGATATCGGTCTTCTGGCCGGTGAACAGATTGACGTAGTGCAGTCTTGCGAACTCGCTGTCACGATCTGAAATCAGATACACGCCCTGCCCATCACGCGAGAATTTCGCGCCCGCGATTCCCACTTTGACGGTCGAGGGCTCCACCTCGCGCTTTTGTCCCGTGCTCAAATCGACCACGTACAAATAGCCCTCGGCGATGGATACATACTTGAGAACCAGCAGCTTGCTGTCATCCGGCGACCAATCGAGCGCATACCAGGCGGCACCGTCACCGGTGACCGCGAGGCGCGGCAAGGCGCCGCTTTCGGGTTCCACGATGTCTATGTCGTGCGAGACACCATCCCGCGCGGCGCTGAAGAACGCGATTTCCCGGCCGCTGTTGGACCACAGCGCACCGCCGTTCGACGATTTTCCGTCGGTCAGCAGGCGCGCCTCGGGTTCTCCCAGGCGCTGATAATAGAGCTGCGCGTTTTCATTGCCGCCCACATCTTTCAGGAACAGCAGCGCGCTGCGATTCGGATCGGGCGAGAACGCGCCTTGAGTAATTGGTTCGCGCAGGAAGGTGAACTGACGGCGCTCGCCGCCCGGTCGGTCCACCACGTGCAATTGATCGACGTCGCCGAAGCGCGTGGCGATCAGCAATTGGCCCTTGGGAGACCAGCCCAAGGGCGTTGCCTCGCGCGCGCTCAGGTAAGCCTCCAACCGATCCTCCGAATTCGCGGGCAACTCGGGAATGCCGTCGAAAATCAAATGGCCTCGTACCGTTGCTGGGGCGGCAAAGCCGACGGAATCCAGGAGCAAGGGCGCCGCGATCACCAGCGATAAAAAAATTCGGCTCATTATTCCTAAGTTCCCAAACCGCGAGGATAATGGATTCGATGGCAGGCTTCGAACATCTACTAAAGTCCTACGACGTGAGCGATATGCTCGACGACATTGCGAGCGCCGATCCGCCGGCGTACCTGCGTCGATGCTTCGCCGAAGGCTGTTCCGCTCCCAGTCTATCCTGGCCACGGGTGCAGCAACTCGCGCTCTGCGCCATGGTACTCGACTCGATCGTCAATGATCGAGACTACGATGTCCTCGAGCCGGAGCTGATAGCGGACTGGCGGTCACACTACGGGCACGCCTGTGCGCATGTAAAGGACACCGCGGTCTCGGCATTGCGCAGGGCGCTCGAAGACCTCCGAACGCAGGACCCCGTGGCTGCGGCGGAGTTGGAAGAGCTCGAGCATCGCTTGACGTCCGTCTGAATGAGCCGCTGCGAAGCGCTGCGGCTACGCGCCGGTTTTGCCTCCCTGAGTGTGGCGGTGCTCTATGCCTGCGTCTCGAGTACCGGATCACCGCACGCACCCGCAGCCGACGCCTCCTATGATTGGCACGGACTGATCCTCGCTCCCTTCGGTACGTTGTTGAAGGACAGTCCGCTCGCGCTGCACGAGGTGCTGCTGTTCCATGATGCGGCGCAGGGCGCCGGCGGCAACGAGGACGGGGACTGCTATGCAATCGACGGCGCACCGCCACCGGTCTTTGCCGGACGCCGCTCGGATGATTATATGATGTGCTTCGACCACGATCGCTTGCAGCGCATCGAAGCGTCGGTGCGCTTGCCGGCGGATGGCGCCGCTGCGGTATTCGCTGCGGCGTGCGCACAATGGCTCAACGGCAGTGCGCCGGAGGCCCGCGCCATCACCACCACCGACCATTGCGACGGGCAAGAGGGCGCTACCGGCTTCAGCGCGCGTCTCGGCGCCGATCCGGCGCAATCGACCCCGGCGCAATCGACCCCGGCGCAATCGGCCCCGGCGCAATCGGCCCCGGCGCAATCGGCGCTGACGATGACGATCAGTCTATTCAGGGTCCCCCCTTGACCGCATGAACAGGGACTCCGAACGAGAGCTGCTCGCCGTGGGCGCGCGCGAATTGGATCTGGCGCTCGCCACCGCGCAGATCGACGCCCTGCTGCGCTTGGTCGATGAACTGGAAACTGCAAACGCGCAGTTCAATCTCACCGCAATCCGCGATCGCCCCGGTATGCTGCGTAAGCACGTGCTCGACAGCTTGACCCTGCAGCCGTTCTTGCGCGGCACGCGCATCGCCGATGTGGGCACGGGAGCCGGGTTTCCCGGCCTGCCGCTGGCGATCGTGAATCCGGAACGCCGCTTTTCCTTGATCGAGGCGACCGGCAAGAAGGCGCGATTCGTGGCGACAACGGCGCAGCGGTTGGATTGCGCCAATGTGGACGTCGTACATGCCCGCGCAGAGAACTATCGGCCGTTCGAGCTCTTCGATACGGTCGTGGCGCGCGCCCTGTCTTCGCTGGCCGATTTCGTGGCCTATGCCGGCCATTTGTGCACACCGGACGGGCGCCTGCTCGCCATGAAGGGCAAACGCCCGGAGGAGGAGATTTCGGCTCTGCCGAAGTCCTTTCGGGTGTTGGCCGTCCATCGGGTCAAACTGCCGGCACTGGACGACGAGCGGCATATTGTGGAACTCTCACCGGCCAGGCCCAAATCGCCGGCCAGGCCGAGTACCACATGAAGCGGGTCATCGCTGTCGCAAACCAAAAGGGCGGAGTCGGTAAGACGACCACTGCCGTCAATCTCGCGGCCTCGCTGGCGGCCACCAAAAGGCGCGTTTTGTTGGTCGATCTCGATCCGCAAGGCAACGCCACCATGGGCTGCGGAGTGGAGAAAAACACCCAATCGCGCACCACGTGCGACGTCCTGCTCGGCGACTGCACGGCGCAGGAAGCGCTGGTACCGGTGGAATACGGCGGCTTCCTGCTGATGCCGGCGAATCAAGATCTCACCGCCGCGGAGGTGCGGCTGCTGGCGATGGTGACCGGCCGAGAGTTCAAGCTGCGCAACGCGCTCAAACCCATTCGCGAAGATTTCGACGTGATACTGATCGACTGTCCGCCGGCACTGAACATGCTGACGCTGAATGCGCTGGTGGCCGCGGATTCCGTGATGGTGCCGATGCAATGCGAGTACTACGCGCTGGAGGGTTTGAGCGCCTTGGTACACACCATCGAACAAATCCACAGCAGCATCAACCCGGATCTGGAAATCGAGGGGCTGCTGCGCACCATGTTCGATCCGCGCAACAATCTGGCGAACGAGGTGTCCGCACAGCTGCTCGAGCACTTCGGGAAGAAGGTCTTCCGCACCATGATTCCGCGCAATATCCGTTTGGCCGAGGCGCCGAGTTTCGGCAAGCCCGCGCTGTTTTACGACAAGGAATCGCGCGGTGCCCTCGCCTATCTGGCGCTTGCCGGCGAAATGATTCGTCGCGACGATCTGCCGGTCGCGCCCGTATAATCGGCCCATCGTTCTTTGGAATTCGAGCATGTCCGGCAAAAAGCCGTCTTTAGGTCGAGGGCTTGCGGAGTTGAGCCCGTTGCTGGCACGTCGCGCCGGCACGCCGCTGCCCGAATCGCCGCAGCTTCAGGGCGACCGGCTGGCGAGCCTGCCCCTGGACGTGCTGCAGCGGGGAAAGTACCAGCCGCGCGTGGACATGCGGCCGGAATCCTTGAGCGAGCTCGCCGACTCGATCAAGGCGAAGGGGCTGGTACAGCCCATCCTGGTGCGCCCGCTCCCGGGCCGCGGCCCCGGCGAATCGCCACGCTATGAAATCATCGCCGGCGAGCGCCGTTGGCGCGCGGCACAGATGGCCGGCCTGGCGGACATCCCCGCGATCATTCGCGACGTGCCCGATGAGGCGGCGGTTGCCATGTCGCTCATCGAGAATATTCAACGCGAGGACCTCAACCCTCTGGAAGAAGCGCGCGCCCTGGCCCGCCTGATCGAGGAGTTTGGCCTCACACACCAGGCAGCGGCAGAGGCGGTGGGCCGATCGCGCGCCGCCGTCAGCAATCTATTGCGGCTCATGGAACTGGCCGACGAGGTGAAACAGCTGCTGGAGCGGCGCAGCATCGAAATGGGTCATGCGCGCGCCTTGCTGAGCCTGACATCGCGCCGGCAGCAGATTGAAGTCGCGGGCCTCGTCGCCAAGAAGGCCCTGTCGGTCCGAGATACCGAAGCCTTGGTGCGACGCCTGCTTGCGCCGCCACCGGCCGCAGACGCGCCGGGGTCGCCGGATGCGCCTCTGCGCAAGGATCCGGACATCCACCGCCTGGAGCTCGAATTGGCCGACAAATTGGGCGCCAAGGTCCTGTTCCAGCACAGCCCCTCGGGGAAGGGTAAGTTGGTCGTGTCCTACAACAGTCTCGATGAACTCGAGGGCATCTTGGCGCACATCACCTGACCGGGGAGCCTGTCTGAGTATCCCGAGTGGCAGGCTCCTACGTAGTTTCCCGGACCAAATCCCGGATTTACCCACCTTGATGCGCCCGCTCCGCATCCCTCATAATGCGCCGGCTCTTTTGATGGGCGACGGCAGTATGTGCAAATCCAGGATAACGCGCCGTCGTGCGCCGCGACGGCGATGCACGTCGCCGGTCCGGTTCTCATCGCGATGAGTGACGTTCCGGTTCGGGGTTATCGGCTGGTTGCTCGGGTCGTACTTCTGCAGACGGGATGCGCTCTCGTTGTCGCGTCTCTGTATTTTGCCTATAGAGGCTCCTCGTCGGGCATGGCAGCGCTGACGGGCGGACTGATCGTGGCTGTGGGCAGCGCCGTGTTCGGCTGGCGCGCTTTCGCGCCGGGGATTGCAGGTGCCGCCATCGTGGCCCGCGCCATGTATGTGGGAGTGGCGCTGAAGTGGATGTGGTTTGCGCTTGCGCTGTATGTGTCGCTCGCGCGATTGAAGCTGGAAGCGCCGCCGCTCTTGGTCGGGCTGGCCGCGGCGCAATTGGGATACTGGGTCGGATTGGTGCGGCCGAAATGACGATGGCCGGAATAAAAATCGGGGACCTATGCGTTTTGGAGTGATGGTCGAGGAAGACGTCTCGGGTGGGGTGACGGGCTACATCAAGCACCACCTCACGCACTTCAATGTGGAAGTGGGGCCCGGTGGCTTTTGGGCTCTGCATCTCGACAGCGTGATCTTCAACCTCCTGCTCGCGACGCTTTTCATCGTGGTGTTCGCGATCGTCGCGCGCCGCGCCACCAGCGGCGTACCCAGCAAATTTCAGGCCTTCATCGAGATTTTGGTGGAGTTCGTCGACGGCATGGTGAAGGACACCTTTCACGGCAGCAGCAAGTTCATCGCGCCGTTGGCAATTACCATTTTCTGCCTGGTGTTTTTGGACAATTTCATGGACATCCTCCCCGTCGATGCGCTGCCCGCCGCGGCCAAGTCGTTCGGGCTGGAGCATCTGCGCACGGTGGCCACGGCAGACCTCAACACCACGGTCGGCATGGCCTTGGGCGTGTTTCTGCTGATCCAATACATCGGCATCAAGCACAAAGGCGTGGTTCTGTTTTTCTCGGAGTGGTTCACCGCGCCGTTTCACGCCCATGGTTTCTTGAAGCTGTTGCTGGCGCCGGTCAATTTCCTGTTTCGGGTGATCGAAGAAGCGGTACGGCCGCTGTCCCTGTCAATGCGGTTGTTCGGCAACATGTATGCCGGCGAGCTCATCTTCCTGTTGATCGCCTGTTTTACGCTCGGCGCGGCGCTCAATCATGTATCGACCTACGTGCTCGGCGCCGGGCAGTTCATCGCCGGGCTGGTGTGGACATTGTTTCACTACCTCATCATCACGCTGCAGGCGTTCATTTTCATGGTTTTGACCATCGTGTATGTGGGCATTGCGGCCGAGAAGCACTGAATTCGATTCCTCTTACGACACCAAAGACTGACGGAGACAATAATGGAAAATGTGACCCAAATCGCTCAGCTCATGAGCGCCACCGTGATCGCAGCAGGCATCGTGATCGGCCTGGGTGGCCTGGGTGCCGCGATCGGCTTCGGCATCTTGGGCGGCAAGTTTCTCGAGAGCTCCGCGCGCCAGCCGGAACTCACGAACATGCTGCAAATCAAGATGTTCATCGTCGCGGGATTGCTCGACGCCGTGCCGATCATCGGCGTGGCCGTGGGCTTCCTGCTGCTGTATGCCAATCCCTTCTTGGGATCCCTGGGCGCTAAGTAAACTCACGCGAGAGCGCCATGCGAGGCGCAGCGCGCTAGGAGAAGGATATGAACTTAGCACTTACGCTGGTCATTCAAGGGGTGGTGTTTTTCCTCGCCGCGTGGATCGTCATGAAGCTGATCTGGCCCTGGCTCATGGAGGCCATCGAAACGCGCCAGAAGAAGATTGCCGATGGCCTGGCCGCTGCCGCCAAGAGCGAAAAGGACTTGACCGAAGCCGAGACGCGTTCCAAGGAAATCATCCGTGAGGCGCGAGACCGGGCGGCGCAGATGGTCGATCAGGCGGGCAAGCGCTCGAACGAAATGATCGACGAAGCCAAGGGTACGGCGTCGACGGAAGCGCAGCGCTTGCTGGCGCAGGCCCGCGACGAAGTGGTGCGTGAGAGTTCGCGCGCCCGCGAAGGCCTGCGCCAAGAAGTGGGCAAGCTCGCCATCGAGGGCGCCTCGCGCTTGCTCGAGCGGGAGATCGATCCGAAGACTCATGCCGAGCTGTTGGACAGATTGGCGGCCGAGATCGCGCATGGCTGAGCGAGCGACCATCGCCCGGCCGTACGCGAAAGCGGCGTTCGAATACGCGCGCGGCGCGCGGGCCTTTGCCGAGTGGTCGCAGGGACTCGAGGCGGCGAGCGCAATCGTCGCCGATCCGCGCGTCCGCGCCGCCGTCAAAGATCCACAATGGTCCGCGGCCGACCTGGCCGGCCTCATGACCGACGCGGCGGGCGCCAAACTCGATGCGGGCATGCAGAACTTCGTGCGCGTGCTCGCGGAGAATCGCCGCCTGCTGCTGTTGCCGGAAATCGCGGCGCGCTACGAGGTACTGCGCGCGCAAGTCGAGAACACCGTCGACGTCGAGGTCGTCTCCGCCGTGGCGCTCGACTCCGCTCAGGCCGACAAACTCGTTGCGGCGCTGAACTCGCGGCTGAAGCGCCGGGTGCGCATGCGCAACGTGGTCGACGCAACGCTGTTGGGCGGCGCGCTGATTCGCGCCGGCGATCTGGTCATCGACGGTTCGCTGCGAGGCCGTCTGCAGCGGCTCGGCACGGAATTGGCAAGCTAGAACTTAAGCTTTAGGAGCGGGCCGCAGTAAGGGTTCGCAGCAAGAGGGTTTGATATGTCCATCAAGGCATCGGAAATCAGCGACCTGATCAAGGCGCGCATCGAAAAATTCAAGGGCGCGGCCGAAGCGCGCAATGTCGGCACGGTGGTGAGCGTCACCGACGGCATCGTGCGCGTCCACGGCCTCGCCGACGCGCGCTACGGCGAAATGCTGGAGTTCGTCGGCAACACCTTCGGTCTTGCGCTGAACCTCGAGCAGGATTCCGTCGGGGCCGTGGTGCTCGGCGACTACAAGCACATTTCCGAGGGTTCAACCGTCAAGACCACCGGCCGCATTCTCGAAGTGCCGGTGGGCCCCGAACTCCTGGGCCGCGTCGTCGATGCGCTTGGGCAGCCGATCGACGGCAAAGGCCCGGTGAACGCCAAGCTCAAGTCGCCGCTGGAGCGTGTGGCGCCGGGCGTGATTTTTCGCAAGAGCGTCTCGCAGCCCGTGCAGACCGGCCTCAAGGCGATCGATTCCATGGTGCCGATCGGCCGCGGCCAGCGCGAGCTCATCATCGGCGACCGCCAGACCGGCAAGACGGCGGTGGCGATCGATACCATCATCAATCAGAAGGGCACGGGCGTTAAATGCGTCTATGTCGCCGTCGGTCAGAAACAGAGTTCGATCGCCAATGTCGTGCGCAAGCTCGAAGAGCACGGCGCCATGGGGCACACCATCATCGTGGCGGCATCCGCCTCGATGCCGGCCGCCATGCAGTATCTTGCGCCCTATGGCGGCTGCGCCATGGGCGAGTACTTCATGGACAACGGCGAAGATGCCCTCATCGTGTACGACGATTTGTCCAAGCAGGCCGTCGCCTATCGACAGATCTCGCTGCTGCTGCGCCGCCCGCCGGGACGCGAAGCCTACCCCGGCGATGTGTTTTATCTGCACTCCCGCCTGCTCGAGCGCTCCGCGCGCGTCAACGAGGAGTATGTGGAAAAAGTCACCAACGGTCGCGTCAAGGGCAAGACCGGCTCGCTGACGGGTCTACCCATCATCGAAACGCAAGCGGGAGACGTCACGGCCTTCGTTCCAACCAACGTCATTTCGATCACCGACGGCCAGATCTTTCTGGAAACGGATTTGTTCAACGCCGGCATGCGCCCGGCCATCAACGCCGGCATTTCGGTATCGCGCGTCGGCGGCGCCGCGCAGACCAACATCATCAAGAAGCTCGGCGGCGGCGTCCGCTTGGCGCTCGCCCAATACCGCGAACTCGCCGCGTTCTCGCAGTTCGCCTCGGACTTGGACGAAGCGACGCGCAAGCAGCTCGAGCGCGGCCAGCGCGTGACCGAGCTGATGAAACAGAAGCAATACGCTCCCATGTCCGTCGCGCAGATGTCGCTGTCGCTGTATGCCGCCAACAACGGCTACTTCGACAAAGTCGATCGCCGCAAAGTGGTGGAAACGGAAGCCGCTTTGCACGCCTTTGCGCGCAGCACGTATTCCGATTTGCTGAAGGGCATCAATTCCAAACCGGACCTATCGAAGGATGTCGAAGCCGCATTGAAGAAGTGCTGCGAAGAATTCTTCGCGTCGCTGTAAGGGCGGGAAATGGCAGGCGCAAAAGAAATCCGCGGTAAGATTGCGAGTATCAAGAATACTCAGAAGATCACCAAGGCCATGGAAATGGTGGCGGCGAGCAAGATGCGCAAAGCGCAGGAGCGGATGCGCGCGGCGCGCCCGTATGCGGAAAAAATTCGCAAGATCGTCGGCCATCTGCGCCAGGTGAATCTGGATTACAAGCATCCCTTCACGGTGGAGCGGCCGGTGCGGTCCGTCGGCATCATCGTGATCAGCACCGATCGCGGCTTGGCCGGTTCGCTCAATTTGAACCTGTTCAAGGCCGCTCTCGGCGCAATCCGCGAAGCGCAAGGTCGCGACGTCAAGATCTACGTGTGCGCGATCGGCTCGAAGGCATTGCAATTCTTTCGCCGTTTGAGCGGCATCGAGCTGTCCGCTTCGGCCACGCATTTGGGAGACCGGCCGCACGTCGCCGACTTGCTCGGCCCCACCAAGGTCATGCTCGACTTCTATCGCGATGCGAAAGTCGATCAATTGCTGCTGGTCCACAATGTGTTCGTCAACACCATGTCCCAGAAGGCCGTGGTTTCGCAGCTGCTGCCGCTTCAGACCATCGACAAGCACGAGCTGCAGGAGCGATGGGATTACATCTTCGAGCCCGACGCGGTCGAGATTCTCGAGGGAATTCTCATGCGTTACATCGAATCCCAAGTCTTTCAAGGCGCGGTCGAAAATGTCGCCTGCGAAATGGCGGCACGGATGGTGGCCATGAAAAGTGCAACCGACAACGCCGGCTCGCTCATCGAGGAGCTGCAACTCATTTACAACAAAGCCCGTCAGGCGGCGATCACGAAAGAGCTTTCGGAAATCGTCGGCGGCGCGGCAGCGGTCTAGGCAAGAGGGTTTTCAAGTATGTCCAGCGGCAAAATCGTGCAAATCATCGGCGCGGTCATCGATGTTGAATTTCCGCGCGATCAGATCCCCAAGGTCTACGACGCGCTCAAGCTCGATGACGTGGACTTGACGCTCGAAGTGCAGCAGCAGCTGGGGGACGGCATCGTGCGCACGATCGCCATGGGGCCCTCGGAAGGGCTGCGTCGCGGCCTCGCCGTCACGGGCACCGGCAAGGGTATATCCGTGCCGGTGGGCGCGGCGACTCTGGGGCGCATCATGGACGTGCTGGGAAACCCGCAGGATGAGAGAGGGCCCGTGAACGCGGCGGAGCGTCTGCCGATTCACCGTCCGGCGCCGGCCTACGACGAGCAAGCGGGAGGCCAGGATCTTCTGGTCACGGGCATCAAGGTCATCGATTTGCTGGTGCCCTTTGCCAAGGGGGGCAAGGTCGGCCTGTTCGGCGGCGCCGGCGTGGGCAAGACCGTGAACATGCTCGAGCTCATCAACAACATCGCCAAGCAGTACAGCGGTTTGTCCGTGTTTGCGGGCGTCGGGGAGCGGACCCGCGAAGGCAATGACTTCTATCACGAGATGATCGAGTCGGGCGTCATCGACAAAGACACTCTGAGCAACTCGAAAGTGGCCATGGTCTACGGCCAGATGAACGAGCCGCCCGGCAATCGTCTGCGCGTCGCGCTGACGGGATTGACCATGGCGGAGTTCTTCCGCGACGAGAAGCAGCCTTCGGGCAAGGGCCGTGACGTGCTGTTCTTCGTGGACAATATCTACCGCTACACCTTGGCGGGCACCGAAGTGTCCGCGTTGCTCGGCCGCATGCCCTCGGCGGTCGGCTACCAGCCGACGCTGGCCGAGGAAATGGGTGTGCTGCAGGAACGCATCACGTCGACCAAGACGGGTTCGATCACGTCCATTCAAGCGGTGTACGTCCCTGCGGACGACCTGACCGACCCGTCGCCGGCAACCACCTTCGCGCACTTGGATGCGACCGTCGTGCTGTCGCGGCAGATCGCCTCCCTCGGCATCTATCCGGCCGTGGATCCGCTCGATTCCACCAGCCGCCAATTGGATCCGCTGGTGGTGGGTGACGAGCACTATGATACGGCGCGGGGCGTGCAGGCCGTCCTGCAACGCTACAAGGAGCTGCAAGACATCATCGCGATTCTCGGTATGGACGAGCTGTCCGAGGAGGATAAGCTCAGTGTGTACCGCGCACGCAAGATTCAGCGGTTTTTGTCGCAGCCCTTCAACGTGGCCAAGGTGTTCACCGGGCAGGACGGAAAAATCGTGCCACTGAAGGACACGATCCGCGGCTTCAAGGCCATTATCGCCGGCGAATACGACCACCTGCCCGAACAGGCGTTCTATATGATCGGCGGCATCGAAGAAGCGGTCGAAAAAGCCAAGACGCTGTCTTAAAGAGCGCAGCCATGGCCCACACCATTCACGTCGACATCGTCAGCGCCGAAGGACAGATTTTTTCGGGCGACGCGAGCATGGTATTCGCGCCGGGCTCGCAAGGCGAACTCGGCATTGCCCCCCGTCACGCGCCGCTGTTGACCACATTGAAGGCGGGGGAAGTGCGTGTGCAGTCGGAAGGTCAAGAAGAGCAGGTGTTCTATGTCGGCGGCGGCTCACTCGAAGTTCAGCCCCATCTCGTGACCGTGCTCGCCGACACGGCGGCGCGTGCGCGCGACCTCGATGAAGCGGCCGCGCAGGCCGCGAAGCAGCGTGCCGAGGAGGCGGTGCGCGGCCGCGTCGACAAGATGGAAATTGCCGAGGCCCAGGCAGAATTGGCGCGAGCGGTGGCACAACTGCGAGCGATCGAGCGCCTGCGCAAAAAACGCTAGGGCGTCGCTCCAAGGAGCCGTCATGCAGCTTTCCGTCGTCATACTCGCCGCGGGGCAGGGCAAGCGGATGAACTCGGACCTGCCGAAGGTGTTGCAGCCGCTGGCGGGGCAGCCGCTGCTCAAGCATGTGATCCGTACCGCGCATGCGCTCGATCCCCAGAAGATCTACGTGGTGTACGGGCATGGCGGCGCGCGGGTGCAGGCGGCGCTGCATCACGAGCACGTCGACTGGATACTGCAAGCCGACCAGTTGGGGACGGGTCATGCCGTGATGCAGGCCATGTCCGTCATTCCCGACGATCACACGGTGTTGGTGCTGTACGGCGACGTACCGCTGATCGGCACCTTGTCCCTCAAGCAGTTGGTGGCGGCGGCCGGTGAGGGCGCGCTTGCCGTGCTGTCCGTCAATCTCGACGAGGCGGCGGGTTATGGGCGCATCGTGCGCGACAGCCACGGCCATGTCAGCGCGATCGTCGAGCATCACGATGCGAGTGCGGCACAGCTGCAGATACGCGAGGCCAACTCCGGGCTCATGGCGGCCCCGGCAGCTCGATTGCGCGAATGGCTGTTGGGTCTGGGCAGGGACAACGTCCAGCGCGAGTACTACCTGACCGATGTGGTGGCGGGAGCGGTGCAGGCCGGCGCTCGCGTGGACGCAGTGCTGGCGGCGAGCGCAGCAGAGGTCATGGGCGTCAATGACAGAATCCAACTCGCGCAAGTGGAGGCCTGCTATCGCCGGCAGCGGGCCGAAGAATTGATGCTGGCAGGGGCCACGCTGGCCGACCCGGCGCGTATCGATATTCGCGGTGACGTCGAGGTCGAGCGCGATGTGTTCATCGACGTCAATGCCGTGTTCGAAGGCAAAGTGCACCTGTCGGCACGCGTCACGATTGGGCCCAATTGCACGATTCGCAACTCGCGGATCGGCGCCGATACCGAGGTGCAGGCGAACTGCCACATCGACAGCGCCCTCATCGACGAGCATTGCCGAATCGGGCCGTTCGCCCGCTTGAGGCCCCACACCGTATTGCATCGGGGCGTACACATCGGCAACTTCGTGGAAGTGAAGAACAGTGAAATCGGCGCAGGCAGCAAGGCGAATCACTTGAGCTATGTGGGCGATGCGCAATTAGGCAGCGAGGTGAACGTCGGCGCAGGCACGATTACCTGCAACTACGACGGCGCCAACAAGTGGCCGACCGCCATCGAGGATGGCGCTTTCATCGGCTCAGGCAGCATGTTGGTGGCGCCGGTTCGAATCGGGGCGGGCGCGACCATCGGCGCGGGTTCGACGCTGACCGCGAACGCACCCGACGCCAAGCTCACACTGGCACGGCCGCCGCAGATCACCGTAGCGGGCTGGGAGCGCCCGCGCAAACTGGGGCCCGAAGAGCATGCGACCGCCGTCGATCGCGCGATCAAGCCCCTCAAGGATTAAGCCCAGGAATCAAGTCCATAGCAGCGATTGGCCGATGCCCAAGGCGGCGGCTTTTTTCAGCATCGCAGAGCCTAGCGCAATGTCGCTCACGGACAGGCCCCGGTGCCAGAACAGGATGGTCTCGCGATCGCTTTCGCGACCCGGCCTCAAATTGGCGACGATTTGCCCGAGTTCCGCATGCAGGCTGCGCTCCGTGATCTTGCCGAGATCGACGTGGCGGCGCAGTGCTCCGTAGGCCGAGCCCTTCCGGCATTGCCCCCAATCGTCGACGACCACCTTGTCCATGATATCGGTGAGCGACAATTCCACGGCGCTCATGGTGCCGTACGGAATGACCAGCGCGCCGCGCTTGATCCACTCGGTCTTCAGCAGGGGCTCGGGCTCGGCAAGGCGCGAGGCCTCGACGACGATATCTGCGTCGCGCACACACGCCTCCCAGCTATCCACCGCGTAGACGGTCCTGTGGAGATCCTTCGACAAGCGCTCGGCGAACGCTCGCCGGCTTTCCACGCGCCTCGAGTGCACGCGAATTTCATCGAAATCGAACAGCTGGTTGAGCAACCGAACATTCCAATAGGACGTGCCGCGCGCGCCGACGTGGCCGAGTACCTTGCTGTTCTTTCGTGCCAGGTATTTGGCGCCGAGCGCGGTCATGGCTCCGGTACGCATGTCGGTGAGCGATGTGGCGTTGAGAATCGCCTTGGGTTGGCCCGTCGCGGGATCGAAAAGGGCCAGAAGCCCGAACTCCGAGGGTAGATTCGACAGGTAGTTGTTGACGAAATCGCCCACTATCTTGACGCCGGCGAGGCCCAGAGGCTTCACGATGCCGCGCAGCACATTGAAGTGCCCGATCGATGAATCCTGGGGTACGAGATGCACGCGGGGTTCAAGGACCACCGCCTGTTTGCCCTGTGCGTCGAGCCCTTGCTCGACCGCATCGAGAATCTCCCCGTCGCTCAGCGCGAGAATGTCGATGGTCGGGCCGTTCAGATAGGTGAGGTGGATGGGTTGCACTTTGGCCTGCGCACGAGTGAATCGAGAGGACGGGCCACAATATAGTGCACGACGGCCGAATGAGTGGCTGGTTATGGTGCAGCGACGCGCATGTCATGCCGCCAAAAATTATCTTAAGTACCTGATTTTATGCACATCGTCGTAGGTGGTCAGCGGATTTGGCACGCCGCATGCTCAATATGACTCCGATCCGCACTCACCTGAGCCATGAGCGGTCCGGGTGCCTATCCATATTGATCTCGCGGGAAGGGGATGTCGGTCGATGAAGCTGATTACGGCAATTATTAAACCATTCAAGCTCGATGATGTTCGCAAGGCAATCGGTGAGGCGGGTGTGCAAGGCGTCACCGTCACCGAAGTCCGAGGCTTTGGGCGACAGCGCGGGCACACGGAAATCTATCGGGGAGCCGAATATGCCGTCGAGTTCGTGCCCAAGACGAAAATTGAAATCGCCGTCGAGGATTCCTTGGTCGACCAAGTCATCGAGGCAATTATCAAATCGGCGCAGACCGGCAAAGTGGGCGATGGCAAGATCTTTGTCTATGAGCTCACGCAGGTCCTGCGTATTCGCACGGGTGAGCGGGGCGCTAGCGCAATTTAGACCACAGGGGAATTCACATTGAAGACGATACTGTCTCGATTGGTCTGTCTCGGACTGCTGACACTGTCGATTTCGGCCGTTCGGGCTGAAAACGCGCCCGTGACAAATACACCCGCTGCGGCGGCTTCCGCAGCGGCGCCAACGGACGCTGCTGCCGCGGCTGCAACGGCGGCGCCGGCCGGGGCGGCTCCCGCCGCAGCACCCGCACCCACCGAGCCCACACTGGTTGGGTTCGATAAGATCAGTTCCGGCGACACCGCCTGGATGTTGACCTCGGTGGCATTGGTGCTGCTCATGACCGTGCCGGGCCTGGCGCTGTTCTACGGCGGCATGGTCCGCAAGAAGAACGTACTGGCAACGCTCATGCAGAGCTTCGCGGTCACGTGCGTCGTGACGATCCTGTGGTGGTTCATCGGCTATTCCTGGGCATTCACGCCGGGAAGCAGTCCGTACGGGGTGGGCGGTTCGACGCGCTTCCTGCTCAACGGCATGCTCTACCAGCATGACGCCACGAAGCTGACGGTCTCACATCTCGCATTGACCATTCCCGAAACCGTGTACTGCATGTTCCAGCTGACGTTCGCGATCATCACGCCGGCGTTGATCGCAGGCTCGTTTGCCGACCGCATGAAGTTCTCGTCCATGTTGATTTTCATGTCGGCCTGGTCGCTCCTCGTGTATTGCCCGATCGCTCACTGGGTGTGGGAACCCTCCGGTTGGCTTGCCGTGAAGGGCGTCCTGGACTTCGCCGGCGGCACGGTGGTGCACATCAACGCGGGCATTGCGGGTCTCGCGAGCTGTTTGGTGCTCGGTAAGCGCCTGGGATACGGCAAGGAGTCCATGCAGCCCCATAACTTGACGTTGACGCTGATCGGCGCCTCGCTCCTGTGGGTGGGCTGGTTCGGCTTCAATGCCGGTTCCGCGGTCGCCGCGGATGGCCGCGCGGGCATGGCGATGGCCGCGACCCAGATCGCAACCGCCGCCGCGGCGCTGGGGTGGATGTTCGCTGAATGGATCGCGAAGGGTAAACCCAGCGTCCTCGGCATCGCGTCGGGCGCGGTGGCAGGCTTGGTCGCGATTACGCCGGCATCGGGCTTTGTGGGTCCAACGCCGGCCGTGGTGATCGGCGTAGTCGCCGGCGTCGTTTGCTTCCTGGCGGCCACCTCGCTCAAGAGCGCAATGGGCTATGACGACTCGCTCGACGCGTTCGGCGTGCATTGCATCGGCGGCATCATCGGCGCTTTGTTGACCGGCGTCTTCGCCAGCAAGGAGATCAGCGGCTCGGATGGCTCGGTGCTGACCCAGCTCTGGGGCGTGGGTACCACGCTCATCTACGGTTTCACGATGAGCTTCATCATTTTGAAGGTCATCGACATGACCATTGGACTCCGGGTCACAGAAGATCAAGAGCGTGAAGGTCTGGATCTAGCGCTACATGGCGAAAGGGTTGAGTGATCGACAGGGGCAAAGAGCCCGGTGACGCGGCAGCGTTACCGGGCCCTCACGGACTCAAGCGTCTTGCGCTGAAGTGAACTGCGAGTAACACCGCTCCGCGTAGCCGGGCGCTTTTGAGAAAAAAATGTGACTCAAGGCTGAATGAGGTTTCCGGTCGCAGCCTTGACCAGGGCTTGAGTACGCGTGGCGACTCCGAGCTTCCTGCGCGCATTTTCGAGGTGAAACTCGACGGTGCGCTTGCTCAAACCCAGAATGGTTCCGATTTCTGCGAATGTCTTGCCGCGAGCCGCCCACGTGAGCGTCTCCACTTCGCGCTCGCGCAGCCCGACACGCTTCGGCCAGACCTCTGTACGAGCAACCCGTGCGAGCCGCGCCGTGATGAGGGCTGCGAGTACATCGTAGTCCACGGGCTTGATGACATAGTCGTCGGCGCCAAGCTGCCAGCCCTTGAGTTCACTTTCGTGATCTCCCAGCGCGGTGAGAAACACGAACGGCATGCTCTCGAACCGCGGCTCCATGGAGGTGAGCCGCTCGAGCAGCTCGAACCCGGACATTCCGGGCATGCCGATGTCCGACAGCACGAGATCCGGCGGCTGCCTGAGAATGCTCGTGAGACCTTCACGTCCGTTGTAGGCCACACGAACATCGAAGCCGCGATCCACGAGCTCTTCGCAGATCAACGACGCAGCGTCTCGGTCGTCCTCGATACAGAGAATTTTTTTGCGCGTCACGCTCATGACGACATGCGTTCTCCAGGATTCACACACTACGACCGTAGCACCCGCCGCGTTAAAAAAAAGTAAATATTTCGGGCTGCCGCAAGTTGAACTTATCCGGTGGCACAGACCCTGCTAGGCTGCGAGAGTTCTCACATTGCGCCGGCGGTTGCCGACCTGTACCACGAGATGAAATATCACTCATGAAGCGAGCACACTCCATCAAGGCAAGGTTGTCCTTTGTATTCCTGTTTTTGTTTTTGCTGGTGATCATTCTCGGGCTCGAGAGCTTGCGCAGCTTGAATTATGTCGATGACGCATCGGCGCAGATCCGTGTTCGCTGGCTGCCGAGCACTCGAGCCCTGGGGGATCTCAACAATCTCACGACGGACTTTCCCGCCGCAGAGTCAGCCATGCTGCGTGCCGTCACCGCCAGCGAGCGGGCTACGACCGATCAGCAGATGGCCGATCTGGACCGCGGCATTGCCGCTGCGCAACTCGCCTATCGGCAGATTCCTCATGATGCGACGGAGCACGATCTGTACACGCGCTTCGAGAAGAGATGGAGCGAGTACCGGAGCACCGTTGTTCGCGCCCGATCGATGCCACCCGGTACTCCTGCCGCGCCCGTGATCGAGAAGGACTCGAAATCGGCCTACGACACCGCGAGCGATTTGCTCGGGACGCTCACGGAGCGAAATCTCGCAAGCGCTCGTGAGGCGAGTGAACGATCGGATCTCGTTTACGCTCAGGCGCGCCGCCGCATCGTCCTCACGATATTCCTCGCGGGCCTGTTGGTCGCCGGCGCGATGGTACATGTCACGCGCTCCATATCGGCGCCGCTCGTTGATCTTGCGACGCGCATGCACCGGTTGGCTACGAGCGAAACCAACATCGATGTGTTGGGAACCCGCCGGCACGACGAAATCGGCGAAATGGCGCGCGCCGTCGTCGTTTTTCGCAACAATGCGATTGATCTGGCGCGGAATCGACAGACATTGGCGTTGCAGGCAGATCTGCTCAAAGAAAAGCTTGCCGAGGAGCAGCGACTGACATTGCTACAACGCAATTTCGTCGCCATGGCGTCGCATGAGTTCCGCACGCCGTTGGCGATCATCGATGGACACACTCAGCGACTGATCTCGATGCGGGATCGATTGACGGTGGATGAGCTGGCTGAGCGCGCGCGCAAGATTCGCAGCATGGTACGACGGATGACGCAGCTGATCGACAATCTGATCGGCTCCGCGCGCCTGGTCGATGCCCGTATCGATCTGTACTACCATCCGACGCCGGTCGACTTGACCGCCCTTCTGCGCGAGATTTGCCAGCTGCAGCGGGAATTGGCGCCGGATGCGCAAATCATCATGCCTGCGGAAACGCCGCGGTTCGTTGTCCAGGGCGATGCAAGCCTGCTATCGCAGCTCTTCGGTAATCTCCTTTCCAACGCGGTGAAGTACTCGCCCGATGGAGGCCTGATCGAGGTCACCGCCGCGCAAGAGGGCGCGCACGTCGTGGTGGAGATCGAAGACCACGGAATCGGCATTCCGGAGAAGGACCGGCAACGGGTGTTCGAGCGCTACTATCGCGGCAGCAATACGTCGGGAATCGTGGGCAGCGGGGTCGGTTTGTCGCTTGTCAGAACGATCGTGGAATTGCACGGCGGCGCCATCGCCCTCGACAGCAGCGAGGGGCGGGGCTCGCGGTTCACCTTGCGGTTGCCCCGCAGCGCCGATCAGGAGACCGTGACGGGTGAAGCGGCGGTGGTTGATCTGGCGAGTGCAAGCTGACACGCGCCCGTGCGAAGAGCGCAGCAGTCCACGCGGCGTTCGTGGCCCCGCCCCCTTTCTTAACAACTTTCTTACACGCAGCACGTCTTTTTTAACGACCTTTGGTCTACCGGCATTCCCGCCCGTGGATACACTTGCCTGTCGATGAATTGAAATCGAAAGGGGTGCTTAATGAATATTCGACAGTGTCTGCCGGGATTTCTGCTGTCCGTTCTAGCGACCGGCGTCGTGCTGCCGGCAGTCGCAGCGGAACCCTCCATATCGGCGAGTAAAGAGGCGAATGGAACGATCGTCGGGATCGTGACGAATTCGGCAAAACTTCCCGTTGCGGGCGCGACCATGACGGCTACGCGAGTCGACGGCGGCGGCATTCGCGCAACGATATCGGGTAGCGATGGCGTGTATTCGTTCAGCGACCTGCCTCCCGGCCTCTGGTCGATCACCTCCCAGGTCGATGGTCTTCCGGAGGTTGCCGAGCCCGCAATAGCGGTCGCGCCAAGCAAGGCCACTCGGCACGACATCGTGATGAACGCCCTCGGAGCGACGCCGGCGGCAGCGGCGCCCGCAGTGGCCGCGGTAGCCGCGGAAACAAAGCGCACAATGGCCGCCGCGGCCCCGGCGGTGCCGACGGTACCCGAGGCACTGCAGGCGCCCGAACCCGGCCCTGAAGTCGACACCGTAACCCCGTTTGCGAACGACGGCGATATCGGCTGGCTGAACGGCAACACGCGCGAGAAGTCGCCGATATTCGACACGAAGTTCTTCACGCCTGAAATCCGCTTGGACGTGAACTACCTGCAAAGCCTCAACCGCCCGGTCGACCATACCGTCGACGGCTCGACTGAGGTGTTCCGCTCCAGCGAATTCCAGATCGAACAGGTGAGCTTCGGCGGCGACTTCCACTGGAACAACGTGAAAGCGCGCTTTCTCTCGATGTATGGCATGTTCGCGACCACCACGCCGCGCAATGACGCCAGCGGCGATGTCGGCCAGTGGCAGCTTCAGGATGCCTACCGATACTTCTCGGAAGCGAATGCCGGGTATCACTTCGACGTGAGCCACGGCCTCAACGTGGACGCGGGCGTCTTCGTCTCGTACATCGGCCTGTTCAGCTACTACAACTTCGATAACTGGACTTACCAGCCCTCGTACGTGTCATCCAACACACCCTGGTTCTTCAACGGACTGCGCGTCCAGTGGTTTCCGACCCAGGATCTGAAGATCGAACCCTGGCTCATCAACGGCTGGCAATCCTATGCGAAGTACAACCGACATCCGGGCTTCGGCGGACAGATCCTCTGGATCCCGAGCAACAACCTCAAAATGGTGTTCAACAGCTATTCCGTCGGACAGGATAATTTACCCTGCCAAGCGAACAGCGCCAACGGGATAGGCACCGTGGACGTGAACTGCCAGCCGCAGAATGGAGGCAATCCCAGCGCCGCGGCCGGGTCTTACGTGGGGGCAGGGCCACCCGTCAACTACGCCAACGTGACACGGGTTCACGAGGACGACAGCCTCTTGGTGAAGTACTACGACGCCAAAGGGCAGGGCGGCGACGGCGTATCCAAAATGGCATTCAGCTTGACCTGGGATTTCGGCTGCGAGTACGGCGGCGGCGTCCACTGTACGAAGGGCCCGAACAAGGAGGAATTTCTCGGTGTGATGCTCTACGATCGTACCTGGTTCCATAACGACCTGTACGCGGTGACGGTTGGCGGCGGCTTCATGAACAATCCGGGCCGCTATCTGGCCCTGACGCCGCCGATCAATGGAGCCACGGCCGCCACCGATTCGCCGTACTTTACTCAGCAGCCGGGACAAAAACTCTATCAATGGGATGGGCAGATCAATTTGCAGTACATGCCGAACGACTGGATTACCTGGTGGGCGGAAACGACGTACCGGCATTCGAGCGTTCCCTACTGGTCGGGAGTGGGGGGCATTACGCCTCCCGGCGGCAACTTCGGCGCACCCGGGAGCTGCGTGGCCGCGGGGGGGGGGGCCGGGGGGGCCGTCAATCCCACCACCGGTCAGTGCGACGCGGGTGACTGGTTCCCGGATCTTCGCACTCGCGAAGTCGTCTTGGGTGCCGGCCTCATGGTGAAGTTCTAGGCGCGCCCACGCCCACAAGGCACTCCCCTCACGGTCGCGGCTCTGAAGACTTCTGAGCGCGACCGTGAGGGACATGTTGAAACAGTTGGGAGGAAATGACCAATAGCACAGGGTGCGAGATCGACTGCGTCTTGTGGAACAGTCATGAGCAAGAGAGGCCGGCCGTTTGCTTTTGTGGGGCTCATCGTTTTCTTATTTCTTGGTTCAATCGCGGCGGGAGCTATTCCAGGGATTTGGCGCACACCGCACACGCTGAAGAAAGATGATCGGGTCGTCAAAGACCGGTTGCATTCACGGAACAACCGGAACCACGAGGATTTCTCGTTCCTGAATGCAGTAGGCGCCGTCTGGTCCGCCGATATCAAAAAGTCAGCTGCGGGTTACAGCGCGTCAACCGGATTTCTCATCGATCGGTGCCACGTGCTCACCAACCTGCACGTCGTGTACACCGACGATATCGTCATCAGTCCATCGGTTGGTAAATCCGTGGCATTTGCCGTCGGCCAAACTGAAGGCGAGGGAAACAGGGGCGCGTTGCAGGGACTTAGGTTTTTGCTGAATGGAGTCGTCATTGCGCACGGAGACACCATCATCGTAGATCGCCTGGTGCACAGTCCGGAAAACGACTGGGCGCTCATTCGGCTCGCCGCCAATGTGGACGAGAGCATCACGCCGATGACGATAGCCACTGTCGATGTCGCGCAATTGCCGAAGAATCTGCAGCTTTCGATAGCCGGGTTTCCGGCCGATCTCAGAGAACTGCGCGGCGAGCGATTCGATTTGAAGGATTTGTGGGGGTCGGACGGCCGCGTGGTCGGAGTCGTTTGGGCGAGCACGGTCAGCGCCGTCATCGAGTCGAC
>Ga0181521_10002009_pt1 | contig 24626 bp, 16 predicted proteins | sample PEATcosm2014_Bin_32_FD_119764 | JGI IMG/M metagenome (GOLD analysis project Ga0181521, IMG submission 119764) | Peatland microbial communities from MTU Mesocosm Facility, Houghton, MI, USA - PEATcosm2014_Bin02_60_metaG | ecosystem: Environmental > Terrestrial > Soil > Wetlands > Peat | place...
CGCGCTGGGCGCGGAACTGATCGAGTACGGCGAAGACTTTCAGGAGGCCTACGAGCATTCCGCCAAACTGGCGGAGGCTGAGAAACTGCACCTGGTCCGCTCCTTCGACAGCACGCTGATTGCGGGCGTGGCGAGCTACGCGCTCGAACTGTTCGACGCCGTTGGGGAGCTGGATGCTGTGTACGTCCCGATTGGCATGGGTTCCGGAATTTGCGGGGTCGTAGCCACGCGCAATGCGCTGGGGCTCGGAACCGAAGTCATCGGCGTGGTGGCCGCACGGGCCAGCGCTTACGCCAAGTCATTCGCTGCCGGCCGCCCGATCGCTGCCAATGTCGGGCAGACGATTGCCGACGGCATGGCTTGCCGTGTGCCGGACCCAGCGGCAATCGAGATCATTCTCGGCGGTGTCAACCGCATCGTCATCGTCGAGGAAGATGAGATCCGGAGTTCCATGCGGCATCTGTTCTCCGACACCCACAATGTCGCCGAAGGTGCGGGCGCGGCAGCGCTTGCGGCGCTGCTCCAGGAACGGGAGCAAATGCAGGGCCGGCGAGTAGCAGTGATTCTGTCCGGCGGAAACGTGGACACCGAATTATTCGCGCAGACGCTTGCGAGCAACTAGCCCGGAGACTTTCCGCGTCAAAACGTCGGCGGTGACGCCCGTTCCTGGCCAGCGTTATTTCGGGTTATCGTTAGCGTTTCCTCGTGGAGTTGGGCGCTTCGTCCAGTTGACGTGGGTCGGACTTCACGGAACTGATGACGCGCAGTCGGAATGAAAGCCGTGGTCAGACGCGCGCAGCGAGACTGTTCACCAGAACCGCAAGAACCCAGAAATACCATCACAACGCATTCGGGACGCGGGCTCGCTCCAACGTTCTTACTCTGTCAGTGCCTTCAAGAAGAATGTCAAGTTTACGAAGAACGAACGCTCTCTACTTCGCGTTAAACCGGCACAGTCACATCCGAATTATCCATGGTCTAAATTATTCCGCAGTTCAATGATCTGCCCGCTGATGCTATCTGCTTCGGCCGGCACAAGGAAGGTTGCTAGCCTAGCTACTTCTCGCGGATCGAGGGCCTTCTGACATTCGATTGGATAGAAGCGGCGAACGGCTTCCTTAGCGACAAACCACGGAGCGACACAGTTGACCTGCACTTCGTACCCACGCGTCTCGGCCGCGAGGCCTCCTTCGAAGGCAGTGAGGCCACAGCCTCGGGGCACCGGACGGTATTTGGCCGGGTCGTACCGGCCTGCGATCGCGCTCGCCTATCTTGTCTACTCACCTGTGCCAGCCCGTCCGGCGTGCGTCGGGAACGGATGGTCGCTCGGGAGCTCTCGGGGCAATCCACACGACCGTAACCAGAATAGAACAGATTCCGTTGTATTTTGTTGTTATCGCTAGAAATGTGCCGCGCGGGTGGCTTCGTTCTAACGCCGAAGGGGCAAATAGGCCGTCGCCCGTGGCGATGCACTTTTCATCAAACTGAGTTTAAGGCGTAACGTCACCGAAACGTCCGTTCGGCAAACTAAAGCAGCGGCTCAGTATGCACAGAATTCTGAACACGGCTCTCTTATTTGCCTTACTGGCTCTGTCGGTTGCTCTGGCGATCGGGCAGTCGCAGCAAAACCAACTAACTGGCCGGTGGCGTTCCAGCGAGGTTTCACCTGCCGGTGTAAGCGCCGTCTTCGAGTTCCACGGCGATAATCAACTGGATTCTTACTCGGCTGTAATATCGGAGGGAAGATACCGGCTGGTGGGAACCGATACAATCCTGTTTCAATCCAAGAACGGTCAGGAAAAGCAGGAAGTGGAGTGGGACAGCGAGGATCGGGTGCGAATTGAGGATGAGGCGGCTGGTAAGTCCATCGAATTGGCTCGGCTCGGCAAGATTTCCGATACCAAGAATCCCTTAACTGGCGAGTGGAGCACCACGCGCGAGTGGAATGGCGCCAAATGTCCCGCACGCGTTTTCTTTTTTATTGATGGCAGAGTTGTCTGGATCACTACTCTGCGGACGGATCACGGGCGCTACTCGGTAGAAGGCCAGACCATTCGCGTGGAACTCCCTGGCCGCCCGGTGTTGGAGGGCAGTTTTGCCGTTTCGGAAGATCGCTTGACACTTCCCGATCCCAGGGGTAACGGATCGTACAGCTTCAAGCGCTTCTGAAACCGACTTCTCATCGAAGTGTCAGTATTACGACACGTGGGCCTGATAGCCTTTCTGTTCCGAACCTAAATTCACTCGGGTAAGAGGTGTAAACATGGCGCGTGAACGAATACGAGTGTTGCCGATTGGGGTTTCCATGCTGCTGGTTCTGCAACCATTCAGCTCTGGATTCGCTCAGGAACGAGTTGCAATTCCAGAAAAGGACGCCGCCCGGGCGCACTTCCTGGAGGCGCACAAGCAAGCAGCAAGGGAGGCCCGCGAGCGTCGCGAATCGCTCCGGCCCGAACCGGTGATCAGCCAGGAAGAGTTGGTTAGTCTGATTCAACAGAACATCAAATACGTGTTCGTGATCTATCAGGAAAACCGGTCGTTCGATTCCTATTTTGGCACCTTCCCCGGCGCCAACGGGCTGTACAGCCAGACAGCCTCGGCCACTCCGGGCTTTGTGCAATCGATTGTGAATACGGACGGAACCACCGGCACGGTTTCGCCATTCCTGATCGGTCCGGCGCTGTATGCCGCCGATACGGACGACGTGGACCACTCGCACGCGCGGACCGTCGCCAAGATGGATGTCCAAAACGGCGTGGCTATGATGGACCAGTTCGCGGCCACCGAGGAGCTGAAATACTACACCCCGCCCGCCAACCCGTCGCTTCAGGCGAAGCAGATGGGCGAATTGACGATGGCTTACGAGGATTGCGACACGGTTCCCCTGCTGTGGGCATATGCCGACCGGTTTGCCTTGTACGACAATATCTTCGAATCGATGACGGGACCATCCACGCCGGGCAATCTCAGCATCATCGGAGCGCAAGCGGGCCAAACCCAGTGGGCTCTGCACCCCACCAATACGACCGCCACTGTGCCGCTGCTGCTGGATGACGATCCGTTCTGGGGATCGCCCTCGGACACATCGACCAATCCGCTTCCCGTGAATCCTACCGATTATCCAGGATACGTCACAGCGTCGAACCTCACGTACGCAACGCTTCCCCTCTCCATGCTGCTCAGCACTGCGGGCACCGTTACCGCGACCGACCCCAGCAAGGCGACCGACTTGGTGGACGTTCCCGATGACGTGGCCTTTCTCAGCAAGTTGTCACAGCCGGCAGTCGCCTTCGCCTGGTACCAGGAGGGATTCGACAAGGAGTCCACGGATACAGCCGGGCCGGTGACCGCGAACGGATCGCACGCATCCTACGTCACCCATCACAACGGTCCGCAGTACTTTGGCTATGTGGCGAACACTCCCGCTCTTCGGGCCGAGCTGCACGGCCTGGGCGATTTCTTTACGGCCATTCAGAATACCAGCCTGCCGAAATCCGGTGGCGTGTTCTACGTCAAGGGCGGCTATACGAACATCATGGGCATTACTCCGGCCGATCCGGATCCGACGGTCCAGAAGAACTTCCTGGGCGACGATGACCATCCTGCCTATTCCGACGCGCAGATCAGCGAGGCCATGGTGGCCACCACCATCAATGCGATCGCTAATAGTCCGTATTGGGCACAGAGCGCGATTATCATCACCTGGGACGATGCCGAGGGCGATTATGACCACGTCCAGCCGCCGATCGTCAACTTTGGGCCCGACAAAACCGCGCTCAGTTTTGGGCCGCGCGTGCCGCTGATTCTGATTTCTCCCTACGCCAAACTCGGTTATATCTCCCACGATCAGGGAAGCCAGGCATCGGTGGTGAAGTTCGTCGACACAGTGTTCGGTCTTCCGCCGCTGGCAACATTGCCCGACGAATTGCTGGGCCGCTATCTTGGCCTCGCCCTGCTTGGTCAGGAGGACCTGGGGCCGCAGGATGCAATCACACCTGGAATTTCCGACCTCACAGATGCATTCAGCGTTTCACGCTTGAAGGGATTGTCCGTTCCGCTGGCGCCGGATTACGCCATCGTGGCTCCGAGCTACGTAACGAGAATCCCGCAAGTCACGGGCCTCGGCTGTTCGGACTTGGGTATCCTCACCACGGACCGCCAATTAGGCATACCCAACAACATACCGGCGGACTTTAATCCGCGTCCCAAGACAAACCCGACGCCGGCAGGTAGTCTGTAGACGCACTTTTCGACGGGCCCTCATGCCGTGCCACAGTGGAAGCTGTGGCACGGTTTTTTGTTCGTGCGTCGCGCGCCCGGACTTGGGCAGCCTCGCGGAACGAGCCCGAGTTTTCGTGAACGGATGACGACCCGTAACCGATTATTCATCTTCGCTTGAATGAAAAGATGGGAAACTCGATGGATACCCATGAAACTCTTTCATCGCCTCACGCCAGTTCTTCTGTTCGTTTTTCTCCAGCCGCTAGGTCCGATCGCCTTGCGAGCGCAGGTGGACCGCACGGCCATCACAGGCACCGTCACCGACCAGCAGGGCAATCGGGTGCCCCAATCTGTTGTGCGCGCGATTGAAACTGCGACCGGCTTTCAGCGAGAGACACTGACAACTTCACAGGGCACTTATGAGCTGTCCGGCCTTCCGCCTGGCACCTACTCGGTCCAGTTTCTCAAGACCGGTTTCTCGGTCTTTACCGCCGAGCGAGTGAAACAACTGGTCGGGCAAACCAGAACGCTGAACGTCCGGCTGGCACTAGCGCACGCAAACCAGCAGACAACCGTAACCGAACCTCTGGTGGAGCTCGACAAGGTGGACGCGACGGTCGGCGCCGCAATCGAGCGCGCGCAGGTAAGCGATTTGCCAATCAACGGCAGAAACTGGGCGACCTTGACCGCTCTCACGCCGGGCGCCATCGATAACGGCGCCGGTGATCAGAGAACCATCCGCTTCGCGGGGCACGGTTTGGACGACAACAATCTGACGCTCGACGGAATCGATGCGACCGCTGTCTACAATCAGGAGCAGCGGGAGTACATGCGCCTGAACATTCCTCTCGATTCCATCGACGAATTCCAGGTGCAGTCGCAGGATTTCGGCGCCGACACGCAGAGCGGCACAGCGGGCGGCCAAGTGTCGGTAGTTTCACCCTCCGGCACCAGCACTTTTCACGGGCAGGTCTTCGACTATTTCCGGAATAATGCCTTCGACGCCCGGTCGCCCTTCGACGCTGCCTCGCCCGACCCTTTCCTGTTGAATCAGTTCGGCGGCTCGTTTGGCGGGCCCATCGCGCACGACAAAACTTTCTTCTACGTCAACTATGAGGGTCTGCGGCAAAGACTGGATGGAACGCAGATCGGGCTGGTACCGAGCCCGACCTTTGCGGCACAAGCGGCGCTGGCCGCACCGATGTTGGCTCCCATCCTGAATGCTTACCCCGCGGGTACGTCGCCGACTTCCAATCCCAACGTATGGCAGTATGAAGCGCCGGGCAGACAAGTCGACAACGAAGATTCGGGAATGATCCGGCTCGATCATTATTTTTCCGATCGCACTACCGCATTTCTGCGCTTCAATGCGGATGAAGCAGTCGAGTCGATTCCCAACGGCCAACTGATCGTCAAGACACTGTACGACACCAAATTCAATAACGGAGTCGTCGAGCTGTCGCATGTGTTTAGCCCGTCTCTGATCGACGACGTAAGATTCGGAGTAAACCAAACGATTTACCACACGGCCAATCTTTCGCCGGTTCCGCTCGGAATCGCCGTTTCCGGTTTCAGCTCCCTGACCGGATCTTCGACAACGGACTATCCGTCGAAAACGTTCGATCTCATTGACGACCTCTCCTGGGCGAAGGGCAGACACATTCTTAAGTTCGGGTATGAGACACGCTGGATTCTGCTCAACCAGGGTACGTCCCAAAGCGGAACGTTGACCTACACTTCGACGGCGAATTTCCTGGACAATAGCATGGGCTCCGCTTCCTATACCGCGATTCTTCCCCTGGTGCGGCAGCGCAAGACTCAATACTGGGGTTATGCGCAGGACGAATGGAAGGCAACTCCTAATTTGACAATAACAGCCGGAATCCGTTACAACTTTTTTAACGCTCTGCACGCATTAGGCGACGACGATGTCCCGTTCGACTTCGGCACCTGCGGGGGGTATTGCCCGCGCACCGATTCCTTCTTTCATCCCCGACACGACGATTTCGACCCGCGTCTCGGCATTGCGTGGTCACAGGGCGGCACGGTCCTGCGCGCGGGAGCCGGCATTTACCACACGGACGGCCAGGAAGACGACCAGAACCTTCCCATCTCGAATACTGTCGACCGCTACTCGTTTAGCAACACCATGTTCCCGACGCTCTCCTATCCTTTGACCCCGCTTCTTCAGTATGCGGAAGCCGGGGGACTGGGCGTGGTTTCCCCGCGCGATCTGGATCGCAACCGGAAAGACGACTACATTGCGGCCTGGACCGCGTCGGTTCAGCGAAAGCTGCCGTTCAAAGTCCTGGGAACCGCTAGCTATCTCGGAAACAAAGGAACGGATGTTCTGACCACCACCTACACGAACCTGGTAAACCCAAAGACGGGCGTTGCGCCGTACCCGTCATTCGGTCCGGTATCGTGGCGCGGCGATGTCGGAAACAGCACGTTCCATGCGTTCCAACTGAACGCTCGCAGAGCCTTTCAGAATGGCTTGCTCTTCTCGGCGAATTACATGTGGTCTCATTCGATCAACGATGGAAGCATTGGAGGCGGGGAATCCGACACCCCGCAGGATTCCTTCTGCAGATCGTGCGGCAAGGGGAGCAGCGACGATGACGTTCGCCAGTTATTCAATCTCTCCGCGGTTTACCAGCTGCCATTCGGAGCCGGAAGGCACTATCTCAGCACTCCGGGCATCGCTCGAACGGTTTTAGGCGGTTGGACGCTGAGCGCAATCGGAACGTCGCAGACCGGGCTTCCTTTCAATATCACGATCGATCGTTCCAATGCGTCGGTGCCGGGAAACTACGCGATCGGCGGTCAAGAACGCCCGAATTATGTGTACGGCGTCCCGCTCACTCCGCCGGACGGATCCACTCCGGAGGAATGGGTAAACCCGGCGGCATTTTCCACGCCCGCTTCCGGGACCTTTGGCAACCTGGGCCACAATGCCTTTCGCGCCCCAGCCATCTCGGAGGTGGAACTCGCATTAGCCAAGGATGTCTCTCTTGCCGAGCGCATGAACGTGCGCTTTCGCGCCGATGTGTTCAATGTCCTCAATCGCGCTCAGTATGGCGCCCCCAATGCGGACGTTTCGCAGACCAACTTCGGCACCATTACCACCACCATCAGCAACTATGCGACGGGACGAGGCACGCCGCGAGAGTTTCAGCTTTCGGCCAAGTTATCGTTTTGAGTGAGCGGCGCTTTCCCCGGCAAACCGGACGCCGCCATCCCAGTCACAACGGGTTCATCGGTTCCCAGGTTTACCGAAGCCGTGTTGCAATCCGGTGAAGCCTTCGAGTTCCACAGGTAAGTTAGCTTTGGAATTCATCATAAATTAGCACAGTTATGACACCATCCGGATTCGGGAGGATTTCCATGGCACGTCTAACCGTTTGTTGCATTTGGCTGATCGCCGCGGCCTCAGCCGGCATCGTCTCCGCTCAGAACAGGCCGACACGCCTGCCGGTACCCAGCGGCACCGTGGAAGCACAGGACCTGCCGAACTCCGGTCAGCAGATCACGCCCACCGCGCCCACCGGCGCGCGTTTTGAACCTCTCAATCCGGGGCTCGCGGATTTCCCGTCTTATGTCGCCGGACAGGCGGTTACCACGGTTACCAGTCCGGATCACAAAACCCTGCTCATTCTAACCTCGGGTTACAACTTGATGAACGCCGCCTCCGGCCCGAATCAGGGCAACACGATCGCCGCTGATTCAACCGAATACGTCTTCATTTACAACATCGCGAATGGTGATCCTGTCAAGACACAGGTAATTAAAGTCCCGAATACGTATCAGGGAATTGTCTTCGATCCCACTGGCAGGACCTTCTATGTTTCTGGCGGTGTGGACGATGACGTTCATATCTACGATTCCGGGCCCGCTGGTTGGGCGGAACGTTCGACTAGCCCAATTACGTTGGGCCATAACAATGCGGCGTGCGCGGCACTGATCGGCTGCGGCAATGGTCTCGCGGTTTCCCCCGAGGCCGCGGGACTTGCGATCAGCCCGGACAGCTCGACGCTGGTGGTGGCGAACTACTATAACGACTCAATCTCGATCCTCAAGAACAGCTTGAACGGGTGGACGAAAAGCGGTGACCTGGACCTGCGTCCGGGCAAGATCAATTCTGCCAATTCGGGTGTCCCGGGAGGCGAGTATCCGCTGTGGGTTGTGATTCAGGGAACCTCGACCGCCTATGTCTCCAGCATCCGCGATCGCGAAATCGACGTTGTCGAACTGGCTGGCACTCCCACGGTTTCGGCGCGCATCAAGGTTACTGGACAGCCCAACAAGATGGTGTTGAACGGCGCACAGACGCTGCTGTTTGTGGCGGAAGACGAGTCCGACTCGGTCGCGGTCATCAACACGGCAAACAACGAACTGGTGACCGAGATTCCGGTCGGACCGCCCGCGAGTGTGCTGAACCAGACACCGAACCTCAGCGGCAACAATACCAACAGTGTTGCCTTGTCGCCTAACGAGCAGAGTCTCTATGTTACGAACGGCAATATGAACGACGTGGCAGTGGTTGCTCTCAGCAATACTTTCGGGAACTCAACCGTGGTTGGCCTGATTCCCACCGGACGGTATCCGAACTCGGTTAGCCTGAGCGGCAATGGCGGGTACATATACGTGGTGAACGGCAAATCGCCCACCGGCCCGAATACCGGGTACTGCCATGGCGGCGCGATTCCCGCCTTGACTACGGCCGTCTGCGATGCATCGAACCAATATGATCTGCAGTTGATCAAAGCCGGATTTCAGAGTTTCCCCACACCGACCGCGAGCGAGTTGGCGTTTCTGACGGCGCAGGTCGCGCGGAATAACCATCTCGACCGAACCGTGAGCTCGGCGGACGCCGTCACCATGGGAACGCTTCGCAGCAAGATCCAGCACGTGATCTATATCATCAAGGAGAACCGCACTTACGATCAGATTCTGGGCGATCTGCCGGTCGGTAATGGCGACCCGGATCTGACCGAATTCGGCCAGGCGACAACCCCGAACCTGCATAACCTCGCGCAGACCTTCGTAACACTGGATAACTTCTACGACCGCAGCGAAGTCAGCATGGATGGGTGGCCGTGGTCGGTTTCGGCGCGCTCTCCGGACGTCGTCGAGAAACAGGTCACGGTCAATTACGCTGGCCGCGGTCTGTCAAACGATTCGGAAGGGACAAACCGCAACATCAATGTCTCGCTACCGACGTTAGCGCAAAGGCTGCAGGCAGATCCCCTGAATCCGCAGGATCCCGATCTGCTGCCCGGAACGGCCGACACCTCGGCTCCCGACGGTCCTGGGAACCAGGAGAATACCGGCTACCTCTGGAATGCCGCGTTGCGGGCCGGGCTGACCATCCGTAACTACGGCTTCTTCATCGATCTAGCGCGTTATCAGACGCTGCCGGGACCTTACGCGGCCTTGCAGATTCCTCTGCTCGAAAATCCGTTCGCGAGCGGCACCAAGGTCTCTTATCCGACCAATGGCGCGCTGGCTCCCTACACCGATCCGTACTTCCGTGGCTTCGACAACAGCTTCCCGGATTACGACCGCTTTACGGAATGGCAGCGCGACTTCACCACGAACTATGCAAACGGCGGGTTGCCTCAATTGAGCTTTGTTCGTTTCATGCACGACCATACCGGTAACTTCTCGACCGCGATCGACGGGGTCAACACTCCCGAATTGGACCAGGCCGATAACGACTACGCCGTTGGCCTGCTGGTGCAGCAGATCGCCAACAGCCAGTACAAAAACAATACGCTCATTTTCGTCATCGAAGACGACTCGCAGGACGGTGCCGACCACGTCGATTCCCACCGTAGTATCGCCTTCATCGTGGGCCCTTATGTGAAGCAGGGCGCGGTGGTTTCGACCGAATACAATACCGTGGATTTCGTGCGCACGATCGAAGAGGTGCTCGGTATCGGGCCGCTCAATCTCAACGATGCGGTGGCGGTGCCGATGGCGGATGTGTTCGATCTGAATCAGACCACCTGGAGTTTTACCGCGACTCCCTCGACACTGCTGGCGAGCACCACGCTTCCCATCACTTTCTCCTCGTCGGCGAACCGCCTTCTGCGTCCCACTCACAATGCGGAATACTGGGCGAAGGCCACGGAGGGGATGGACTTCAGCGCGGAGGACCGCTTCGATTTCGCCCGGTATAACCGTATTCTCTGGAAAGGGCTGATGGGCGACAAGCCGTATCCGGCGGCGCCATCCGGGCTGGATCTGCGGCAGAACCGCGCCGAACTTCTTGCACGTTACGAGAAGGCCCTGCAGCCGAACTATTGACGTTCGCATAACATAGAGTCGATCCAGGGCACAACCCGGACGCTCCAACATGCTGGCGATCAAGCGTGGACGGCGGCGCAAGCGATGCAACGCATATTTCGCGACACCGTCTCGCAATCACGGCGAAACCGCGATGCGATAAGAAATCACCGCAAAGGGAGACGGACCAATTGCCACGGTTTGAGATAGCCCACATCCACCACGGAGGTGTGGACCTCATCATCGTGCCTCTGGAGCCCTCTTTTGGATTCAAGTCCCGGCAGGAACAAAGGGCGGCCATCGCAGAATTGCAGGCCCGCGCCAGTGCTGCTAATCTATGCGGCACGCTCGTGCCGGTTTGGGGTTCAGTTGGGCATATGGCCTTCATCGCACCGAGCCCCTGGCGCCCTTTCTTCGAGAGCATCAACCTTCACTGGGTTGCAATGAATTTAAATCGGGATCTTTACTGGTAAGCACCGGTGCCAGCGAGTCATCCGATTGAGATATCGTTCGCCGGGTCGGCTGATGGTCTGGAAGCTAGTGTCGTGAGCGAGAAATACGTTTACAAAGTCGCTCAACCTTGCCGAGAATCAAATCCGCGTCCGCGGTCCATACGAATGGCTTGGGATGTTGGTTGCGCTGGTCCAAATAGTCGAGCAGGGCCTTCTCCAGCACTCGAACGGCAGTGTGACTACCTCGGCGAACACGGCGCTCGGTCACCTCGGCGAACAATCGCTCCACCAGGTTCAGCCAACTTCCGCTGGTCGGGGTGAAGTGAACGTGGTAGCGCGGGTGTCGCGCCAACCAACCTCGAACTTTGGCGACCTTGTGAGTGCCGTAGTTGTCGATCACCAGGTGCACGTCCAACCCAGCCGGAAGATTGTCCTCGATCTCCTTGAGAAAGCGCAAGAACTCCTGATGCCGGTGCCGCCGGTAGCATGTGCTAATAGTCACTCCGGAAGCTACATCCATAGCCGCAAACAGAGAAGTGACTCCGTGCCGCTCGTAATCATGCGACTGCCGAGCGGGGATGCCCGGCGCCAGAGGCAGAATCGGTTCGGTCCGATTCAGCGCCTGCACTTGGCTCTTTTCATCCACGCACAGTACGATGGCGCGATCCGGCGGGTTCAGATACAGGCCCACGATGTCCCGCACCTTCTCTATAAATTGTGGGTCTTTGGAAAACTTGAAGTTCTCCACCCGATGCGGCTGCAGTCCGAAAGCCCGCCAAATCCGCACGATGGCGTTCTGCGACAGCCCCGTCTCTTCGGCCATGAGGCGAGTGCTCCAGTGCGTGCTGTTGACCGGCATCGATTCCAGTGTCTTCGTAACCACGTCTTCAATCTGTCGATCGGTGATTTTGCGCGGCGCGCCGACCCGCGGCTCATCCAGCAAGCCATCCAATCCAGACTCTCGAAACCGTTCCCACCACTTACCGACGGTCGCGCCAGTGACGTGCAGTTTCTGAGCGACCTCAGAGTTGCTCATCCCCTGCCCACAACTGAGCACGATGCGGGCGCGTATCGCCATGGCTTGGGCCGACTTCGGCCGACGCGCGATCATGCTCAATTTTTCGCCATCTTCAGCGGTGATTTCCAGCGGCTTTTTGGGACGACCTGTACGTATACCCAACTATGCAGCCGAATTCGTACTTATGCAACGTATTTCTAACTCAGGACACTAGTTTAGTCATAGCCTGATACAGGTGTCAAGGAGAGCACGACGGAGAGCACGACATCGTGGCGTCCTGGGCTGGCTACGCGGAAGTTGGCCATACAGCGGAATCGTCATACGGGGAACCGAAAATGGAACGATGTGGTTCATTATCGGAAACCAACGGCCGCGCGAAGGGAGCAAGACCGCACCACCGATGTCTCGATAGGCCTCTGTTCGCGCCAAAGGTTTGAGAGGTTTAATCTTGAATAGGGGTGACTATCGATATCGCTGAGAATCATTTGCGGCGCCCCAGAAGCTTCCACCATCTCACAGACTTCGCGTAAGGCCGTCATTGATGCCGATATTGAAGGCGTCAGCACCATACCGCTCGATGAGGCTCTGCCGAACTTGGGCGACGAGCAGCCAGAGATCTTGTTGGTCTTCCATGGCCAGCTCGAATACCTTGCCATTTCGCGCGGCGTGCTTCTTCCGGGAATTGCGGATCAACTTTGTGCAAGAGAACGGGCGGATGATAATCCCCCGTTTCCGCCAGGCCGGGAATGGCAGCAAACAGCGCCAAATCTGCGGCTGCGTAGAGGGTTCGGGACAAGTTCGAGCGGATCGTGTTTCCTCCTTCACCCCACTACGCGTAGTCCTCCCACACGAAACGGGATCAAAAAAGTAAGAGGAACGGCCTGCGGGGTCAGCTCCGGCCGGCCGGACCCGCGCGGAGCGGCTTCTAAACTATTGGTTTTGGAGTTTTTGCCGCCACTCGGCGGCCAGATCCGGCTTATCCCACGTGAGATAAAGCTGGACGATTCGCTCCCCGGCTTGCGCGATCAGAGGACGGCTTTCGCTGGGGATTGCAGCCGCCTGTCGGCGCATTCCTTCGTATCCGGAGCGGAGCAACGGCTCCGCGTCGGCGTACTTCTTTAATTCGGCCAGGCAGGCTCCGAGGAGGGTTTGGCCGTAGGACTTTTCCCAAGTTTCAGGGGAGGTTTTCTCGTAGCCATCGATGACCTGCCGCAAGACCAGCGCCGCATCACCGAACTTCTGTTCCGCCAATTCGATTTCAGCAAGCAGAGTCATTCCCGTACGCGTGTCGGGGTGATTGTCGCCCAGCACCTTACGCCGCAACTCCTGGGTCTCCTTTATCAAGGCCTTCGCCTGCTGATCCTTTCCTTCTTTGTGATAAACAGCCGCCAGAGCATGCATGCTTCTGATGGTATATGGACTTTCCGGACCCATCACTCGCCGCCACGCTTCGATTACGTCTAGCAAAAGCGGTTCGGCAAGATCGTATTTCTGCTCGTTACGATAAATCACCGCGAGGAGATTGACACCGCTCAATGTATCGGGGTGGTCCTTACCCAGCACCCGGCGCTTGATCTCCATCGCTCGGCTCGCGATCGCCTCCGCGTCGGCGTACTTGCCTTCATATAAGGATGCGACCGCCAGATTATTCATGGTGCTGAGAGTATCGGGATGCTCTTCGCCAAGAGCACGGCGTTCGATCTCGACAATCCGCGCGCAGATCGATTCGGCTCGCTCATAATTACCCCGATGGTTATAGATATTGGCGAGAGCGCTCATGGTGAGCAGTGTGCTGGGATTCTCTTCACCCAGAACACGCCGCTCGGCGCTCAGGGTTTTGGCGACCAGCGGCTTCAAGCGCCGTGCGGAACAGAGCCTCGGCTTGCCGATATCTGCCCTGGTCCTGATAGACCAGCCCCAGAGTGGATATGCTGCGGATGGTCTGCAGATCTTCGCCGCCCAGCTTGCTGCGCCGGATCTTCAAGACTTTTGCGGCGAGTTCCTCGGCGCGGCGAAAACTTCCCATCTGGCGATAAAGATTAGCGAGCATATCCATGCTCGCCAGAGTCCGCGGATCTTCTTCGCCAAGCGTCTGTTCGCGCAAATTCAGTGCACGTTCGGCGTGCCCGCGGGCCTGCGCGTAAAGTCCCATTTGCTGATAGGTCTGCGCAATGGTCTGGCGGATGGAGGCTTCTACCATGGGCTGACGCGTGAATTGACCCGCGATTGCCCCGGCGGCGCGATCCAGCAGAGCGCGGACCTTCAGATCCGGATCCGGTTTCGGCATGGACTTCGCCTGATTGGTGACGCTGGCTTGAGCCAGCAGGTCGGTTCCAAGGAATTCACTCACGGCGGTCGCCGTAGCTGCCTGGGTATCGGCTCTCTGCTGTTCGGCGGTCGCGCGATTGCGTTCTTCGACCGCTTTTGCCTGCGCGGCCTGAGCACGATTGCGCTCGGCGGTCGCCCGATCCCGTTCGCTCAACGCGAGCTGGGTGGCGCGGTTGGCTCGAAATGCCTCCCAGGTGCTCGCCACCACACCGATGGTCAGCGTCAGGAACACTGCGCAAACTCCCGCCACCAGCGTGCGGTGTTTGCGGGCGAATTTTTGAAGCTGATAAGTCGTACTGGGAGGACGCGCCAGAATGGGCTCGTCCTCCAGATAGCGCCGAAGATCTCCCGCCAACGCTGCTGCAGATCCGTAGCGGCGCGCCTTATCTTTTTCGAGCGCCTTGGCGACGATCGTCTCAATATCGCCGCGATAAATGGAGCGAATCGAGCCCAGCGGCGGTGGATCGGTGTCCCGAATTGTTGCCGCTGCTTCGTGCACCTTCAGACTCATTTCGTAGGGACGGCGCTCGGCCAGAAGTTCGTAGAGGATCACTCCGAGCGAATACACGTCGGTGCGCGTGTCGAGTTCGAAGGGTTCCGCCAAAACCTGCTCCGGGCTCATGTAGGCGAGCGTGCCCACAAGCTGGCCGACATCGGTTTGCCGGGTCGCCTGCGCTTCGCTCTCAGTGACGCGGGCCACGCCGAAGTCGAGGATCTTCGGCTGCCCTGCCGCGTCGACCAGGATATTGCCCGGTTTGAGATCGCGATGGATCAGGCCGCGCTGATGGGCGTGATCGACTGCGTCGCAGATCCGGGCCATCAGTTCGAGCCGTTCCCGAAAATTGGCGCGATGCTCCTCGACGTATTTCCGCAGCGTCTCCCCGCGAATGAACGCCATCGCGAAATACGGCTGCGGGCCGAAGCCGGCATCGGCCGTTCCGGCCTCATAGATTTGCGCAATCCCCGGATGCTGGAGACGCCCCAGCGCTGAGATTCCAGCTCGAAACGCCGCAGCAGTTCCTGGTTGGCGCATCCTGGCCGGATCACTTTCAGCGCGACAATCCGGCGCGGATGCTCCTGCTCGGCTTGGTAAACCACGCCCATCCCGCCTTCACCGATCGTGCCCAGAATTTTGTACTTGCCGAGGCAGCGTGGGCGAAACGCCTGAGCCGTAAGATCTTCGGCCGCCTCCCATACCGGGCGATCCAGCGCCGCGCAGTCGGATTCGGAATCGCAAGCCAGCAGCGATTCGACTTCCCGGCGCAGATCTTCGTCCCCGCGGCATGCTTCGGCCACAAAAGCGCTGCGGTCCTCGGATTCGATCGCGCGCTCAAAGATGTCCCGGATCTGCGCCCAACGCTTGGGCGTCAAGGGATCCTCCTTCGAGTTCGCGCTGCAGGAAAGCGCGCGCCGATTTCCAGCCTCGCTTTACCGTGGCAGTGGACACACCGAGGACTTCAGCGGTCTCCTCGACGGAAAGACCGGCGAAAAAGCGCAGCTCAACCAGCCTGGCTTGAGCGGCATCGAGTGCTGCCAGTTTTTCAAGGGCGCCGTCGAGCCCGATCATATCTAGCGTTCTCGGTCCGCCGATCGCGACCGTATCCTCAAGCAGGACGCGTTCCGCGCCTCCGCCGCGGCACTCGGCCTCATGCCTGCGCGCATAGTCGAGCAAAACCCGCCGCATCTGGGTCGCTGCCAGCGCCATGAAATGGCCGCGGCTTTCCATGGGTTCCCGTTGATCCACCAGACGGAGATACGCTTCATGAACCAGAGCGGTGGGTTGCAGAGTATGCTCGCCGCGTTCCCGCCTGAAGTAGGCGTGCGCCAGGCGGCGCAATTCTTCATAGACCAAAGGAAGCAGGCGATTCATCGCTTCCTTGTCGCCTTGTCCTAATTCGCGCAGGAGCCGAGTGACTTCGCCAGGATCCGGCATCGCATCTGCCGTCAATTATACTCCTTCGGCTCGTCTTCGAACCTCTTAGATCAATCGGCGGCGTGATCCGGTTTTCCGGCGGCTTACGCGTAATCGGGTGAAAGTCAGCAGTTCACATCGGACAAAGGAGAAAACAATGAAACCCAACAACGCAACCCATTTTGTGGCCTCGGCGACGACGCGGAGTGCCTCGGAACAACCTAAATCACGTGGAATTCGTGCCGTCGCCGGAGCGCTCGTGCTTTGCGGCGCTCTTCTGGGTGGAACCGCCAGCGGCCAGGTACTATTCAGCTCGTACAACAGCGCCGGCGTGCTCAACGGCGTGCCCCGCGGCATCACCTACTTTGCAGTAAAGGGAGCGTCATCGCACATCACCCAGCTCGAGACCTATCACTGGAACAGCGGCAAGGGCACCCCTACCGTCGGCGCGATTCATCTTTTCAATGCCTCCACGTACGGCGTGCTGGCGCCCATCGCCAGCTTCCAAGCCGCAGGACTGGCTGGGCAGGGCGGCGTACGAAATGCCAATTGGGTGGCGAACACGAACATCACCCTCCAACCCGGCACCTACGCCGTAAAGGATGACAGCCCTTCCACATGGTCTTACAATTCCCAATCGCTGTCGGCCGGTGGCGGATTCCTGTACGTGGCTGGAAGCATGCTCTCGCCCTACTCGGGTTCCGGAGCTTCCAATTGTAATTACTTCCATCCCGACTTCAGACCCTATGGAGGCGATGGCCCCTGCGGAACCTCTCCCGTCGTGAGCCTGTACAGGCCGGTTCCAACTCCCAAGTTCTCCGTCACCCTGGATTATTCCGCGGGCAGCCCGTTGCTCACATGGGCCGCGGACGCGAAAATCTGCTCCCTGAACTACGGAGGCACGCTAGTGCTGGTGGATGACCAGCCTTATTACTACGCGGACGGCAACAGTCCCGGGAGCAGGTTTGCACACGCCCAATGCGAGTAGGTGCAGATCGGAAATGGAAACATGCGATCAGAGCGTCGTTCGTGACGCTCTGATCCAGTTCAAATGACTCAGCCAAACGAGGAAAAAACCATGATACGGAAGATTCATATCGCGACTCTGATGTTTTCCCCGATTTTACTTCTGGGACAAGGCCAAGCTCCCCTGACTAACGCGGATATCGTCAAAATGTTCCGGGCAGGGCTTCCTGAAGGGGTGATCACCGGGGCCATGAAGGCGAATGACACGGTTTTCGATTTGTCTCCGGACCAGCTCGTGGCGCTCAACCGGTCTGGCCTTACGGCCACAGTCCTGGAAGCGATGCTTGAGGCGGGTGCCGCCAAGCGCGGCGGAACGAATACCGCCATGCCGCCCGCTTTGCCGGCTGCGGGACAACCGGTTTTCACAACGGCGGCATACACCAACCCTCCTGTCTCCGGTGCTCAGTTTCCTAATATGTTAACGCCGCTTTCCGGTGTGCCAACGCCGGCGCAGACGCGGGAAGCGACCGTATCGTTTGTATCGGAAAATGCCTCCCAGATGATTCCCACGGAGCGGCTCGAAACGGTGAAAACGACGGCGAAGACATCCAAGCTCGCCCCGTTCTTCACTAGCGGAATGCAGGATGCCTCCATGATGATGATGGCTGTGCCCGTGGTCGGCATGGCGGTCAGTGGGATCGGCGCGATAGGGACGGCGGTATTCCACGGCGGAAGTGGCAATACAGCTACTTACCTTTGGGGGTTGCCTGGCGGAGACTCGAACAATGCCGCTCCGTCTGGCCGTCCGAAATTCGAAGTGAATTTCGCGGGCATCCCTGGAGTGAATCCCGATGAGTTTGAGCCGCGCATCATACGGCTGAATCCAACGAAAGATAATTGGCGGCTGGTGGGAGTCACGCAGATGAAGGAAGCGCCGTCGCAAGGGTTAGCACCGGCATGGCCTTCCTACTCTGAATTTGTGGAAGAAGCAGTCGCGTCGAAGCTGGAAATTCAGGCGTCCGGACATGTGTTCATCATTGCGGAACAGCGGCTGGAACCGGGCCAATATGCGATTGTTTTGCGCCCGGCATTCAAAGGCAAGAAATTCTCTGCCGAGGCGATCACCAAGAACCAGGGCGAAGGTGTTTTGTTCAACTCTGCGTGGTCCTTCTCTGTCGGCATGGAAACACCAGCGCCGAAACCCGTCTACCAGATGGCTGCGAGCGTCGAGTATCGCTTGCCGCACTCCTCTTCCAAATCCGACAGCGGAAGCGTAGAATCACTGCGGACGAGCGCGGTCAACAATCTTGGAGCGAGCGCGTGGGAATCCATCACTGACTCATCCGGCGTAAGCACGTATCTATCTCCGGATCGCAAGACGATGGTCAGGGTACAAGACACGGTGCGCTCGGCTGATCATGTCGTTCTGGTGGAACGATTCGAACTGGCGAACGAAACAACCGAAATGCCGTAATCTGGTGATGGCCAACCTACGATCTAAAGTTGGGGAGGAGGTCAAAGATGAAGCTGTCGCGCAAAAGGGCAATCTACGCTCTCGGGGGATAGGTGGCCGGAATGATCATCGCGATGGCTCTTTGCTTCGCCTGGAACCCTATCCGCTTTTCCTCACCTTGATCCCACTTTGGGGGATAGTTATCGTTCTTGTGGTGGGGAGAGCACAGCAGGCAAATCCCCACTATTGATGAAGAAAGGCGTCTTCCCGAGCGATTCTGCAAGCAAACCCCGCGACCCGCGGTCCAGCTGAGTAAATTACGTTACCGGCATCCCGGCGCGGCCAAAGCCAAGTCCGCGAGCCTTATCGCGCTTAATCGGAAGCCATCTGGCAATCCTGAGCGCGCGCCCGCTTGCGGTCGAATCGAGGCGACGGCGAAAACACGAGGGAACTTGTGCCACTCAAGCGATCGAACGTACGACGCCCCCGTCGGCGCGCAGGGCGGCGCCATTAATCGCCGATGCGAGCGGGCTGCAGACGAACGCGACTAGCGCCGCTATCTCTTCCGGCTTGATGAACCGCTGGATGATGGACGTTGGCCGACCTTCGGAAAAGAACGCGTGCTCGATTGAGCCGCGATCGATACCCTTGGCTTTGGCCAGCCCGTCTACGAACTTGTTGACGCCCTCGGATGCGGTTGGGCCGGGGAGAACGGCGTTGACGGTCACTGCCGTGCCAGTGGTCATTTCCGCGAGCCCGCGAGAGATAACAAGTTGGGCGGTCTTGGTCATGCCGTAGTGAATCATTTCCACTGGGACCTGGAGAGCAGATTCACTGGAGATGAACACGATGCGCCCCCAGTTCTTTTTCTTCATCATCCCGGTATAATGCCGGCTCAGACGCACGCCGCTGAGAACGTTTACTTCGAAAAAGCGGCGCCAGTCGTCGTCGGAAATCTCTTCGAATGGCTTCGGCTCGAAGATGCCCAGGTTGTTGACAAGGATGTCCACCTCGGGAAAGCGGGCGGTGACAGCGCGGGCGCCGTTTTCGGTTCCCAGGTCTGCCGCGACGCCATGGGCTGCGCCGCTCATTTTCAGCGCGCTGTCGACGCGTTCTTGAGTTCGGCCATTCACGATCACGGAGGCGCCCTCCGCTGCAAGAGCGCGTGCTATTGCCAAGCCGATAGCGCCAGTGGAACCAGTGACAAGCGCGGTCTTACCGTCGAGATGCAGATTCATAGCTGTTTAGATGTGGGACGGAATGCGTCGATTCGCCGACTTGAGGGGATCAGGGGGGCGAATCTTGTGGCGAGTAGTAGTTTGTGTGTTTAGGTTCATACGGTGCCATCCATCCTTCTTACCTGGGAATCGACATCCAAAATGGCGCTCGCATGGCCGCGGGGTCAGTTTGAACAGTGCGCCGTTCCCCCAAGTACCCCCTTTCGAAGTTGCACCATACTGCGCTCCGTCTTTACCCACCACCAGACCCGCGGTGGGCTCAGGTCGCCTGTTGGCGAGATGAAGGGAAGCGCGTGCTCGTCGGATTTGACTTCGCGTTCGGATGGCGCGAAGGATTACAGCCTTACCAGCGGCGACGGGATAGGCGGCGGTTGTGTGTAGTGAAAACCATCTGTGTGAAGGGAAAGCCAAAAGAAAGGGAGGCAGGGGACTGAGAGGTGTCCATGAAAACTTGCTGGAAAGATGGGGCTTGACGGTTTTTCCGTTTTGTGACAGGTCGAAAGTGCGGTCTGGTGCAGGCGAAGGCAGCTTCCAGCCGAAAAAACGAAACTCGGAGGATCCAAGAATAGCGGCTGGGTGTACACTGAATCGGATCTAGGAGTCCAAATTGCAAATTCCGGGTAGTATCGTTTCGAGCATGAGGACATATGAGGGCAAAAGTTCGAATCGGAGCGGCGGCGCGTGCTCTGTGCGTGCTGCTCGTAGAGGTTGTTCTATTGCAGACATGGCCTGTTCCAGTCAAGGCCCAGGAACAGGAACCCGCGAAATTAAACATCTCGATTCTTGAGGGAGAAGGATCGATCAACAATATCCGCCAGCGTGTGGCGCGAGAGGCCATGGTGCAGGTGGATGACGAGAATCACAAGCCGATTGCCGGCGTAGCGATTACGTTCTTTCTGCCCGAACACGGCGCCGGCGGTGTTTTCTCGAATGGCAGCCATAGCCTCACCGTGATGACCGATGACGCGGGGCGCGCGGTGGCGCGAGGCATGGTTCCAAACAAGGTGGCCGGCGACGTCCAAATTCGCGTTGTGGCGAGATTCAAGAACCTGGATGCCAACGCCATCATCCACCAGCAGAACGTCGCGGCAGCCACGGCAGCCGCGGCTGCAACTGGGGGCGCGATCTCCGGGAAAGTCCTGGCGATCATCCTGATCGTTGCTGCGGCAGGCGCGGCGGGTGGTGCGGTGGCCGCCACTCGCGGCGGCGGCTCGAATCCCGTGACAATCACCGCCGGGACGCCTACTGTGGGCGCCCCTCACTAGCCGGAAAAGGTGATCGACATGACATCAAGCTTGTTCGTGCGAACGTTGACGGCGGTTCTCTCGGCCGGTTTGGCGTTTGGCGGAAGTGGCGCCGCGCCCTCGCTCGGCGGCCCGCGCCTGGGTTTGGTATTCGATTCCGCGGCGCGGAACCTGCGCCCGATCAGCGGCATCCCGGGCGCCGCGATGACGGGCGCGCCGCTGCCGCTGGGAATCGCAATCGCGCAGGCGGAGATTTCCCCGGCGCAGAACGCCGCCTTGGTGGTCGGCGCGCGCGGTTCCGCAGTGTCGCTGGTGAGCGCGGCTGGCGGCGATTGGGTGGTGACCGCGCTCGATCAAGTCGAGCCGGCGCCGGCGAAGATGGCCTTCAGCGCGAGCGGGAGCGCCGCGGCGCTTTATTACACGGCGGGCCAGGTGCGGATTCTGACCGGCATCGCCGCCACGCCCGCCGTTGGCGGGGAAATCGACGTATCCAGCCTGCCAACGCCGGTCACGGCTTTGGCGGTGGACGATACGGGCAGCTATCTGCTATTGGCCGCGGGGCCGGCCGAGGCGGTGTCGCTGTATCGCGTGGCGGCGAGCGCGCAGGCCAGCCTGCTCGGCTCGTTCCGCAGCGTCGCGTCCGTCCGCCTTTTCAATGGCGGCCAGCAAGCGCTGGTGACCGATACGCTGGCCGGGGTCGTGTACCGGATTACCGATCCGGCCGGCACGGCGGCCCTGCAAATGGTCGCCGGGGCGGGTGATGGAATCCAGGGACTGGTTGCGGCGGAAACCGATGCGGCCGGCCAGCGCCTCTTCACCGCCTCCGGCGATGGGACGGTGTCGGTCTCCGATTTCAATGGCGGCATGGTGACCACGCTCGATTGCGGCTGCGTGCCGACGGGGATGTTCCGGATGGCGGGCGCGGCCACCTTCCGGCTGACGGAAGTGGGCAGCGGCCCGATCGAACTGCTCGACGCCGGTAGCGCGCCGCGCATCGTGGCGGTGCCGCCGCCGATTCGGGCGGCAGGACCGCGGGAGGTGCGCCGATGAAACGACTGATTCTTCTTGCTGCGATCCTGTGGCTGCGCGGGTTCGCGCTGTGGGGGCAGACGCCGCCGACAATCGCGCCTGGCAGTCTGGCAAATGGGAATGTGGGCACCACGTATGCGCAGGTACTCACGGCCTCCGGCGGATACGGAGCGGGTACTTACACCTGGTCGCTCGCCGGCGGAGCCCTGCCGCCGGGCATTACGCTAGTCAGCGATCTGCAAATGGATAGTGTGGATACGGGCGATGCAGCGCTGGGGGGCATGCCGACCACCGCTGGGACGTACAACTTCACGATGGAACTCACCAGCACCAGTGCCGACCTCGGGACACTGACCACGACAGAGGCATTCACTGTCGTGATCTATCCGGCTCTCGCCATCCCGAGCAGCGTAACTATCGCACCCGGCAGTGTTCCCAACGGAATCGTCGGCGCCCAATATTTGCAGCTATTCACACCCTCCGGCGGATATGGAACGGGCACTTACACCTGGTCGCTCGTCGACGGAGCCCTGCCGCCCGGCGTTACAGTACCCACCCCCCAGCATCTGGGTCTGGGTCTTGACATAAGAGGACTGTACGGCACGCCGACCACCGCTGGGACGTACAACTTCACGGTAGAACTCACCAGCACTAACGCCAACCTCGGGACACTGACAACGACACAGTCATACACGGTGGTGATCTATCCGGCGCTCGCCATCACGACCAAGGCCGCCAGTTCGGGAACCGTGGGCGCCCCCTATTCGCAGACCTTCGCGGCGACCGGCGGCACAGGCACCTACGCTTGGACCGCGACGGCAAGCACGCTGCCTCCGGGCCTGACACTCTCGGCCGCTGGCGTGCTCAGCGGGACACCGACCACGCCGGGGACCTACCCGCTCGCCGTGCAGGTATCGAGCAACGTTCCTACCGTCGGGACGCTGACGGTGCCCGGAACGTTCAGCGTCGTGATCGCCACAACTGCCACCTTCGTGGTCACCGGCAGCTTGGGCAACGGTGTGGTGGGCACGCCGTACTCGGCCGCGCTCGGCGCCACGGGCGCGTACGGAGCGGGCACTTACACGTTCTCCGTTCTCTCGGGCGCGGTACCCACTGGCACGACATTATCCGCCGCCGGAGTTTTATCCGGCACGCCAACGGCAGCCGGCTCGTTTGCCTTCACCGTGCAGGCCACCAGTACTTACACCAATCCTAGCGCCGGTCTCCAGACATTGACCGCAACCGAGGGGTTCACGGTGGTGATCTATCCGGCGCTCGCCATCGCCACCGCGAGCGCCAGTTCGGGGAGTGTGGGTGCGGCTTACTCCCAGACGCTAACGGCAACCGGAGGTGCGGGCGCTTCAACCTACACATGGTCTTTAGCGAGCGGCACGCTGCCTCCGGGTCTGACACTCTCCGCCGCAGGCGTTCTTAGCGGAACGCCGACGGCTGCGGGAACCTTCTCTTTCTCCGTCCAGGTCTCCAGCCAGGTCCCCACTATCGGGGCGCAGACGGCGAGCCAGGCGTTCAGCGTTGCGATCACCGCGGCTCCTGCCCTCACGATGACCGGCAGCTTGGGCGGCGGCACGGTGGGGGTTCCCTATTCGGGGACGCTCACGGGCGTCGGCGGATATAGCGCCGGCGCATACACATTCGCGTTGGCCTCCGGGGCCCTGCCGGCCGGGATTACATTGTCTGCCGGCGGAACTTTGTCGGGCACGCCAACGGCAGCGGGGACATCCACCTTCACCGTGCAGGTCACCAGCGCCGCTGCCCCCCTCCCGCCACTCACTGCAACCCAGTCTTTCACGGTAGTGGTGTATCCGGTGCTCGCGATCACTACGCAAACCGCCAGTGCGGGGACTGTAGGTACTTCTTACTCCCAAACATTCGCGGCAACCGGAGGAGCAGGTCCTTCCAGTTACACCTGGTCGGTGGCAAACGGTACGCTGCCTCCGGGTCTCACGTTCTCCGCCGCAGGTGTGCTCAGCGGGACACCGACGACCTCGGGAACCTTTTCTCTCTCTGTCCAGGTTTCGAGCCAAGTCCCCACTCTCGGGACGCAGACGGCCAGCCAGTCGTTCAGCGTGGTGATCGCCGCAGTTCCTCCCCCCACCATTACCGGCACCTTGAGCGGCGGTACGGCGGGTGTTCCCTATTCGGCGACGCTTGGCGCCACGGGCGGATACGGAACCGGCACTTACGCATTCTCGGTAGTCTCCGGCGCACTGCCGGCTGGCCTTACGTTGTCCGCCGGCGGAGCTCTGTCCGGCACGCCGACGGCAGTCGGGACATCCACCTTCGCGGTGCAGGTCACCAGCACCCAGAGCGGCCAGCCACTCACCGCAACCCAGTCTTTCACCATCACGGTGGGGGTCGCGCCGGCGCCGGCCGTGACGATTACGGGTCTGCCGGATACGCCCGCGCCGGCCACGCAGCCAACTCTGGGCGTGAGCGCCGCCAGCACGTATCCG
>Ga0181521_10002013_pt1 | contig 24609 bp, 10 predicted proteins | sample PEATcosm2014_Bin_32_FD_119764 | JGI IMG/M metagenome (GOLD analysis project Ga0181521, IMG submission 119764) | Peatland microbial communities from MTU Mesocosm Facility, Houghton, MI, USA - PEATcosm2014_Bin02_60_metaG | ecosystem: Environmental > Terrestrial > Soil > Wetlands > Peat | place...
TGTTGCGAGACGTTGACGTTGGAATACAGATTGTAGCGATGGGAGTCGAGGTGATTGAAGCCGAAGCGAAATTCGTTGATCAGGTTGTTGCGAAAAGAGTGTATCTCACTGGCAGCCAAGCCCTGGGCTACGTTTTGGCTGTAGCCGTCCTGAAAGCTGCCCCCGTCGAGCACGTTATTGATGAAAGGCGAGGGCAGAAAATTACTGTCGTTGCCGTAGCTATAACGGGCGAAAAAATTGTCTTTTTCACTAATGGTGTAGTCCCCGCGAATGTCGAACTTGTTTTCCGTTTCGCTGCGTTTTGGATCGGATAGGAAGTTGCCAGCCGCCTGCAGAGTGTTAATCGTGGCATTGGGCGCGGGAAACAAATTAGCCAGCTCCTTGCCCAGCGGATCGATGCACACAGGAATGGGCTGGTTCAGCGGGAGCGGAAGCGGGCACGAAGTATTAATGGGCAAAATGTTGGTCGGTACCCCGCTGGGAGTGGTGCCGATGGGGACGCCGCAGGGCCCGCCATTATAGTTCGAATTAGCTAGCGCTTGGTGCGGATCAAAGATCTCTCCAACGTAAGTCTGGTTGCCGTTGCAGTCGACCACACCCGGGATTGGATTGTTGAGCTGGAGAAATGCGGAAAAATCTCCGCTAACTTCGGCTGGCGTGGGAACCGTGGACACTTGCGGCAGTCCCTGCCGGATGCGGAGTCCTTCGTAGTCTCCGAAGAAGAACAATTTGTTCTTCACGATGGGGCCGCCCAGCGTAAAGCCGAACTGGTTCTGTTTATAGGGCTGCTGGCCGTCGATGTCGAAGTAATTGCTGGCATCCAGTTTCTCGTTGCGCAGAAACTCCCACACGTCGCCGTGGATCTGGTTGGTGCCAGACTTGATCACCGCGTTCATAATCGCGCCGTTGCCCCGGCCGAATTCAGCGCTGTAGGAATTGGTCTCGACCTTGAACTCGGCGATAGCGTCGACCGCAGGCTGGACCACATAGGCGGCGCCGTTGAGGACGTCGCCCAGATTCGCATTGTTGTCGATGCCGTCGAGCAGGAAATTATTTTGCAGAGAGCGGGCGCCGTTGGAGCTGAAACCGTAGGTGGTTTCGACGCGCGACCCGGGCTCGGCGGCCGCAATGCCGACGCCGAGCAGAGCGAGTTGCGCGTAGTTGCGTCCATTCAAGGGAAGCGCGTTGATGGTCTGGCTGTTCACCACCTGGCCCAGGTCGGAGGTTTCGGTTTCGAGCTGCGGACGTTGGCCGGTGACGGTGACGACTTCCGTTGCCATTCCAGGCTCAAGCTTCAGATCCACGCCGACGCGATCCTGGATGTTTACTTGTACAGGCCCGGCAACCGCCTTCTTGAATCCCTCCTTCTCGACGGTGACGGTGTAACGGCCGATCCTGAGCGGGCTGACGACATACTCCCCTTCGCCGTTGGTGGAGAAAGTCAGCACAATGCCGCGATCCACGTCAGTCACAGTGACCTTGGCGCCCGTGACTACTGCCCCGCTCGGGTCGCGCACCAGGCCTACAATGGCTCCGGCATCTTTTTGCGCCGATAGCGGCGTGGTCAGCGCCAGGAATATAGAAAAAAACAGGGCGGAGAGAGTTTGCAAGCGAAGGAAAGGGATGGGCATGGCCACGCTCCTGGACGCTAAGCCCGAAGGTTCGCAAGCGGCTTGGTTCGGCCTAGCGAAAGTTCGGGTGTCGGACTACCAGCTTTCGGTGTACTATTACGAACTATTACTTTTACTTTCGTTTTATAGCTTTTGTCAACTACGATTTTTGGGGGGCTTAGAACAACCAAGAGGGAGGGTTACTCATGATCGCCCGAAAGAACGGGATTGCGCTGCTTTGTGTCACGCTCGGTCTCACACTCCTGTTGACGGTTTGCTCGAAGTCGCCTCTGACGACCGAAACCGCCAAGCCAGAACCTACCCAGCCTTCCGCGATCAACGTGGACGTGAAGTCAGGCGGACCCGTGACGCTGACGACGAGCGTCGCCGAGTTCCAGGTGACGCCGGAAGGTTACGTACAGGCTCTTTTGTTGAAAGACGGCAAGAAGTTTTCGTTGGACGAACCCAACGTCGGCGCTCCCACTGACAGCGATTTTGTGCGGATCGCGGGCAAGGACGTGCACTTCACGCTCGACTTCCAGCAGACCGAGGTGCATGAAGCGATCGGGAAGATGGGAATGGGCAAGCGTGTGGAAATTACAGCGCGTCCGCTGGGGCCATCGGGTACGCTGTTGCAAGGCGTCCTGGCTCTCGAAGTCTACGACAATTTCCCGAACATTCTGTTGAGCACGGTGGAATACAAGAACACTGGCGCTAGTGAAGTCACAATCGCGAAAAGCGTGAATCAGCGGCGCCGTTTGAATGCACGGCTGGCTGACGCGAAGGCGAAGCCGTGGGAGATGTGGTCATTTCATGGTGCCAGCTACGACTGGGGAAAAGATGATGTGGAGAAACTGACGCCGGTTTTTTCCCAGCCTAATGTCATGGGAGAAATGGTCAAAGGCGGCTATGGTGGTGGGATTCCGGTGGTGGCTTTCTGGACGCGCCAAGTGGGTGAAGCGATCGGGCACGTGGAGACGCTTCCGATTCCCGCGGCGATTCCGGCAAAAGTGGGATCCGATGGACGCGTGGACGCCGAGGTGGACTACGCCGCCAACATCACGCTGAAGCCGGGCGAGACGTACTCCACTCCGCGCAGTTTCGTCGCGGTCTATGCAGGCGATTTCTATGAGCCGCTGCGGATTTGGTCAAGTGTGTTGCAGAAAGAAGGCTGGGAACTTCCGAAGCCGTCGAGCGAGGCCTATAACGTGAGCTGGTGCGGCTGGGGATACCAAGCCGACGTAACGCCGGCCCAGATGCTGGGCACGATTCCGAAGCTGAAAGAGATGGGTATCAAGTGGGTTACGCTCGACGATCGCTGGTTCGATGTCTATGGCGACTGGAATCCGCGCGCGGATACTTTTCCCGGAGATTCCATCAAGAAGATGACCGATGACTTCCACAAGGAAGGCATGCTGGCGCAGTTGTGGTGGCTGCCGCTCGGGGTCGAGGATGGTGAAGGAAAATACGAGTCGCACAAGTACGCAGTTTCGAAAATCGTGCACGAACATCCGGATTGGCTGATCCTGGACAAGAACGGCAAGCATGCGCGTATGACTCGCGGCCTGGCGGTGCTGTGTCCGGCGGTGCCGGAAGTGCGGGCGTATCACAAGCAGCTGACGGAAAAATTCATTCGCGACTGGGGATTCGACGGCAGCAAGCTCGACAACATCTACAGCGTTCCGGAGTGCTACAACCCGGCGCATCATCACAAGTCGCCGCAGGATTCGGTGAATGCGATGGGGGATGTCTACAAGGACATTTTCCAGACGACACGCGCCCTCAAGCCGCAGAGCGTAACCCAGGCCTGTCCGTGCGGAACGCCGCCCTCCCTGGCATGGCTGCCGTTCATCGACCAGGCAGTGACGGCCGATCCGGTCGGCGCTGTGCAGGTGCGGCGGCGGATCAAGATGTATAAGGCTCTTTTGGGGCCCGAATCGGCGGTCTACGGCGATCACGTCGAACTTTCCGCGATGACAAGAGTGGGCAACGATTGGAGAGAACACGGCGACGATTTTGCTTCCACGATTGGGGCCGGAGGTGTGGTGGGGACGAAATTCGTCTGGCCCGATCGCGGCCCGAAATTCAAAGACGTCAATCTGACCGCTGCGAAAGAAGAGCGCTGGAAGAAATGGATTGGCTTGTACAACCAGAAGATGCTATCCAAGGGAGAGTTCAGGGACCTTTACGTGACCGGTTACGACGTACCCGAGGGATATGCCATCGCAAAAGACGGCAAAATGTATTACGCGTTCTTTACCTCGGCCAGTTGGAAAGGCGAAGTCGAACTGCGCGGATTGAAGCCCGGGAAGTATCGGGTGAGTGACTACGGCGAGGGGAAAGACCTGGGAACAGTAGACGCGGCGGCTGATGGCGTGGCGAAACTGGTGGCGGAGTTCAAGGATCATCTGCTGCTTGAGGTCGGTTCGCAGTAGCTATTCTAGTGTCACGGCTTTCACCAGATTGCGCGGACGATCCACATCGAGGCCCCGCTTGGCGGCGACATAATAAGCAAACAATTGGAGAGGAACGATCTCAAGGATCGGCGCCAGCAGCTCCGGCGTCTGGGGAATCAAGATGGTATGGTCCGCTAACTGCGGTACGGTTGTGTCTCCTTCCGTCGCTAGCACAATCAATGTCGCACCTTGCTTCTTGAACCCTTCCATGTTGCTGACGTTCTTGCTGTAGCGCACCACGGAACCGGGATCGTTGCGGTCGCAGGTCGCGATCATTACCAGCGGCAAGCGGAAATCAATCAGCGCGTTCGGTCCGTGCTTCGCTTCTCCGGTGGGGTAGCCTTCCGCGTGAATGTAGGAAACTTCCTTCAGCTTGAGAGCTCCATCCATCGCAATCGGGTAGTGAATGGCGCGGCCGAGAAACATGAAGTCGTCCACGCGATAGTAAAGCTCGGCCAGCTTCTCCACTTGATCGGCGGCCGCCAGGATCGTTTCCGCCTTTTGGGGCAACGCGAGAAGTTCGCTGATGTAATGCTGGGCCAGTGCCTTTGAAACCTTTTCCTTGATTTCGCCAAGATACAGCGCGAACAGAAACAAACACGCCATCTGCGCGGTGAATGCCTTGGTCGAGGCGATGCTGATCTCCGGACCAGCGTGGGTGTAGATGAAACCGTCGGCTTCGCGCGCGATCGTCGATCCTTCGACATTTGAAATTGCGATGGTGCGCGACCCCTTCCGCCTGGCTTCGCGCTGCGACGCAGTCGTGTCGGCGGTTTCTCCCGACTGAGTAATAAAGATGCTGAGTTCGCCCCGCCCAATCATCGGATTGCGGTATTCGAATTCACTCGCGTAGTCCACATCGACCGGCACACCGGCCAGTTCCTGCATCATGTACTGGCCCGTCATCCCCGCATGACGGCTGGTTCCTGAAGCCACGATGTTAATCCGGCGCAGCGCGCGCAGCTCCTCGCGCGAGATATGAACTTCGTCCAGGCGAACCAGTCCACCGGCCAGCGAGACGCGAGGTTCAATGGTTCGCCGCAAGGCATCGGGCTGCTCAAAAATCTCTCGAATCAGATGATGCGGAAATTTGCGCGGCTCCGCCATTACTCTCCTTGAATCAGAAACTCCGGCGCGAACCTGCCGGCTGTTTGCGAGCAGAAATTTCGAGGCCGCGTCCCTGCTCGACGAGTACAAGAGGATACTCGACGGCGCCAGTCGGAATCAACGGCATTCCAGCAGTAAAAGCCATAATAAAAACGTTTTAATAGCTACGAAGGCGACTATGCCCAAGATTGTAGCAGCCTTTGCGCTCCCGCCGGAATTCGATCCGGAGACCAGTCCCCGCAAGCAAGGCATAAAGGACTTGATACTGTCCCTCGGCGTTCGCAACGCCGCTCCAGGAACTTGTCGCCTTCCGACCCCACCTGCTACTCTCCCTATTCACCCAGGCAATGAAAATCACAAGATGGATCTCTCTCGCCTGCCTTGCCTGTTTGCCACTCGCTTCTCACGCTCAGGTCAACGACGCCGTCCGCGCGCTCAAAGTTTTGCCGGCGCCGAAGGAGGCTCGCATGGCCGAAGGCAAGATCGTGATCAAGCCCTCGACCACTATCCTCATTGGCAATTCCGAAGACCGAACTGCGGCCGATACGCTGCAAAAGGAGATTCAGGACCGCACCGGTATGAAGCTGTCGATCGAAGCAGTGACCGGCGCGCCGAAAATGAGGGGGCACATCGCGCTTGGCCGCCTGACCGACCGCGGATTGCGATCCTACCTGGAATCGCAGGGAGTGAAAGCCGGAGACGAACTTGGCAACCCTGATTTTGACAGACATGATCTTGACAGACATGATCTTGACAAACCTGATCTTGAAAAACCTGATCTTGAAAAACAAGGTTACGTGATCTGCGCGACCGGCTCCGGAGTGTTAGTGGCGGGGCACACCGCGCAAGGCCTGTTCTACGGCGTGCAGACGCTTCGCCAGTTGCTGCACACGGAAGGGAAAACGCTTATGGTTCCCGCTCTGGTTATCCGCGACTGGCCGAGCATGGAATGGCGGGGTGTGAGCGACGACATCAGCCGCGGTCCCATCCCTACGCTCGACTATTTGAAGATGCAAATCCGCACGTTGGCCGAGTACAAGATTAACCTCGTCGGGTTCAACATGGAGCATGTTTTCGACTTCCAAACTCAGCCGCTCGTCTCGCCTAAAGAAGCTGCGCCCAAAGAAGCGGCATTAACTCCCGGCGAGATCAAGGAACTTGTCGACTATGCCAGCAAGTACTACATCACCCTCCTGCCCGAGCAGCAGGCCTTTGGGCATCTTCATCAATTTCTGAAGTATGAAATCTATTCCGATCTTGCCGAAACGCCTCACGGCCACGTCCTCACTCCCACCAATCCCAAAACCTACGATTTCATTCGCCAGATTTACGGTGAGGTCGTTCCCTTGTTTCCCGGCCCGTTCTTCCACATCGGCGCCGACGAAACCGTCGAGCTTGGCCTCGGCCAGACCAAGGGTCTCGCTGCCCAGCAGGGCCTCGGCCGCGTTTATCTCCAACACCTCCAAAAAGTCTTCGAGATCATGCAGCCTTATCATAAGCAACTCATGTTCTGGGGCGACATCGCGGTCAAATATCCCGAACTGCTTACGATTCTTCCGAAGGACATGATCGCCGTTCCCTGGGACTACGCCCCCAAGCCCAGCTATGAAAACATCATTACCCCATACACTAACGCCGGGCTGCGCGTTGTCGTCGCGCCCGGTGCCGGCAACTGGGGCGTGATCTGGCCTGACCTCGAAAGCGCTTTCGTGAACATCCGAAACTTTGTTCGCGACGGCCAGAAGCATCAGGCTATCGGTGCGCTTAACACCACTTGGGACGACGACGGTGAATCCCTCCTCGACATGACCTGGCCCGCCCTGATCTTTGGCGCAGCCGCCGGTTGGCAGCCCGGCGAGTCGAGCATCGATGATTTCAAAAATAGCTATGACTGGGCCTTCTATCGCAATAGCAATGACGACAAAACTTTTGTGGACGTGATCGAGAATCTCGATCGCTCTCACACGCTTCTCGCCGGAGTGAAACTGGACAACGCGAGCCACGAGCTCTTCTGGTCCGATCCATTCAGCGAAGGCGGCGCCAACATCGCCGCCAAGGCGCTGCCTGTTACTCACGATCTGCGCATCAGCGTTGAACGCGCCGCTGAATCGCTCGTGCGCAATCGAGCTAAGGCACACCTCCATCCCGGAACTCTCGACGACATGCTCTTTGCCGCCTGGCATCTCGACACCCTGGGCTTGAAGATCCAGTTCACATCCGAAATCAGCCGCTTCTACTGGGACGCGTATCAGAATCAGACTGACAAGATTCGTGTGCAAAACGACATGGACGAAATTGTCGACATCAACGGGCGCTTAGAGAGCCTGCGCGATTCAATCACGCAGACGCGCAAGATGTATGCGGAAGGCTGGGCGCGCGAGAACAATCCTTACTGGCTGGACAACGTCCTGGTTCGCTACGACAATCTGGCGTTGGAGGTGCAGGCGAAAATCGTCGCTGTGCAACAAGCCCAACGTCAGTATTGGACTACCAAGACGCTGCCCGCGCCTGAGCAGTTGGGATTCTTCTTGAAATAGTAATTCGTCGTCCTCGCCATTTACGGATAGTTGGCCGTTTCGACGACATTCACTGGATGAGCGGTTGGCTAGTCGCCTATAATTCAATCGTTTTAATAGTCGAATCCTTTTGGCACTTGGAGGCGTTCGCGTGAAGATTCCGGCCACCGTTCTTGCCCTCGTCACGATTTTCAGTTTCCTCGCCGCTGGCCAAACCATCACCGTTGACGTCTCGCACTCCTCCAACCACTTCGTCCCTAGCGCAACTTTGGGTGCCGGCGTTGACCGAATTCCCGCCGAGGCCATTGATAAGGATCTGCTCCCATCCTCGCTGCAGGCAACGCTGTCCTCGGGATGGCAGACGGTATCCTACCGCCAGAATACCGAACTGGCTGTCGAGGCCTGGCACTGGAACCCCCAGGGAAACTGGAGTGATCCCGCAGGCAAGGGCTATTTCACGGGTGCTGCGGTTCCCACCGAAAGTATTCGCTATTCCTACGGATATGCTCTGCCCCGTCGCGGCTTTACCCGCAACGACGGTACCGACAACGCTGGGTTCTCACGCCTCACTGACGGTGACCTCAACACCTTCTGGAAGAGCAATCCATATCTCACCGAGCGTTTCACCGGCGAAAGTGACGCTCTTCATCCCCAGTGGATCGTCCTCGATCTAGCGCAGCCGCAGCCCGTTGACAGCATTCGCATCGCGTGGGGCGAGCCCTATGCCACGCACTACGTCATCCAGTATTGGACCGGCGACGATCCCATTAAATCGCCCACCCACGGCGTCTGGGTGACCTTCCCGCAGGGTAGCGTCAGCACTGGCAAGGGGCGCACCGAAACGGTTCGCCTCGTCGCCGTTCCGGTCAGTATTACTGTGCGTTTCGTTCGCATCTGGATGACCGAGTCTTCTAACAGCTGCGATGCCGACGGCCCTGCCGATCCCCGCAACTGCGTTGGCTACTCCATCCGCGAACTCTACCTTGGAACCACTACTGAAGACGGCGACTTCCACGACTCCTTGCGCCACGCGGCCGATCAGGAGCAGACGACTACTTATTGCTCTTCCGTCGATCCTTGGCATTCTGCCTCGGATCTTGGATCCACTCGCCAGGCCCAGGTGGGCTTTGACCTTTTCTTCACTAGCGGTGTCACCCGCGGACTGCCCGCGATGGTCCCGGTCGCGCTGCTCTACGACACTCCCGACAATGCGGTTGCCGAAATCGCATACCTGGAGCACCAACACTATCCGATCTCCTACGTTGAGATGGGCGAGGAGGCCGACGGACAATACATGCTCCCCGAGGATTACGCCGCGCTCTATGTGCAGTGGGCGAATGCGCTTCATCGCCTGGATCCGACGCTCAAACTGGGCGGTCCTTCTTTTCAGGGCGTCAACAAGGACATCGAAGTCTGGTCCGACGCCAGCGGCCGAGTCTCCTGGACCGCGCGCTTCATCGACTATCTTAAGCAGCATGGCCGCATGAAAGATCTCGCCTTTTTCTCGTTCGAGCACTATCCCTACGATGGCTGCAAAACTCCTTGGGGCGTTCTCTATGACGAGCCCGAACTCGTCCGCCACATCATTCAGGTGTGGCATGAGGATGGTGTACCCGCCGACCTACCGATGTTCGTTACCGAGGGGAATCTCTCCTCGAGTGCCAGCGAGACCTACCAGGACATTTTTTCCGGCCTCTGGCTGGCGGACTACATCGGATCGCTGCTGGACGCGGGTGCCAAGGGCGTTTATTTCTTCCACTATTTGCCCTTGCAAATGGAGCCCGGGTGCAATAGCTCTCCGGGCACCTTCGGTATGTTGACGGTTGACGCTTCCTACAAGATTCAGCAGCCCCTGGCGCAATTCTTTGTCGCTCAACTCATTAACTTGGAGTGGGCGCAACCTGGCGGCGGAGACCACCAGGTCTATTCGGCAAAATCCGATATCGAGGACGGCGCCGGCCGCGAACTTGTTACTGCGTACGCCCTGAAGCGTCCCGATGGCGAATGGTCACTGCTCATCGTCAATCGCGATCAGCAGAACTCTCACCGTGTTCGCATCGAGTTTCGTGGGGCCGCCGATTCGGCCGCAAGCTTCGCTGGCCCCATTGAGATCGCAACCTTTGGCAGCGCTCAGTACAAGTGGAATCCACCGCGGATGCGCTTCATGGCGCATGCTGAAATGGCTGCTGCGCCCACGGTTGTTGCTTACACGAATGGCACCGCGGATCCTGACGGGCCTATCTTGCGCTCGCAACAGAACGCGGCCAAGGAGACCCTTTATGATCTGCCGGCGGCGTCAGTCGTGGTGATCCGCGGAAATGTCGCAACGCACTCCTTCTAACAGAAACCGCGGCGCTGTAGAGCGAATTGAAGTGAGGCACGAATTAGATTCCAGCAAACCCTTTCAAGAATTGTCATCCCGAGCGAAGCGAGGGATCTGCATCTTGCCGCGAACTGCAGATGTTTTGCTCGGGTTGACAAAATCTCCCTCACTCATCCGCGGGCAGATCGAAGTTGACCAGATCTCCGCGGAAGCCGCGCGTTTTCCAAGCGCCGAAGGCGATTCCTGCGGCCATCCAGATGGTGCCGGCGATCTTAGCAGGAGTGCTGAGGTTGAGCCACAGCAAGAAGCAGATCACGAAGCCGAGAACGGGCGGCAGGACAAACGACGGCGTCCATTTTCGCTCGCGAACAACATAGCGCATGAAGGCCGCGGCGTTCACGCCCATGAAGGCGATGAGCGCGCCGAAATTAAGCATCTCGGCGCCGAGACCATAACTCATCACGAACGCGCCAATCAACGCGATTGCACCAACAAATAACACGTTATTCCGCGGCACACGATGCTTCGCGTCCACTACTCCGAAAAAAGACTTCGGAAGCGCGTTGCTTCGTCCCATACCGTATAGCAGGCGGGCAGCACCGATCTGCGCGCCCATGCCCGATCCAAAGTTGGCGACCAACAGCGTGAATCCGATAATGCCAAACATCGGTTTCCAGGCGCGGCCGGCAACGTGCACAAAGGCTGTGTCGACGTCTGGAAAAGGCTGCGACGCCGGCCAGATTAACTGTGCGGCGTAGACCTCAACCGCAGAGAGAATGCCGATCACGAGGCAGGTCAGCACCGTGGCCAGCAGAATATTGCGGCGCGGGTTTTCCGCTTCTTCCGAGAGCGTGGAGATGCCGTCGAAACCGATGTAGGTGAGCACTGCGATCGATGTTCCTCCCAGCACGGCCTTCGTGTTCCACAGTGCTGGGTCGTAGAAGGGCCGCGTGTAGAAGCCTGCGCCGTCGTGCGGATGCCCGAAGATGTAGCGCGCCGCGACCACAAAGAAAATTGCAATCACCACGCCCATTCCCGCGGCCAGTGCCGAGTTTACGCGAGCCGAAGTCTTTACTCCCTGTATGTTCAAAAGCGTAAACACCGACGCGAAGAACACAGCCCACGCCCAGTACGGCACGCCCGGCGCAAACACGTGCGCCTGCTGGCTGCACCAGATGGTGCAGATGATCGGATTGAGCATGTAATCCATCACCATGCTCCAGCCGGTGACGTAACCAGAAGCGGGATTGATTTCCTGGCCGACATAAGTGAAGGCTGAGCCGGCGCTGGGATAAGCCCGCGCCATGCGGCCATAGCTGATTGCCGTAAACAGCATCGCCACCATGGCAATCAGGATCGTCGTAACCACATGCCCGTGCCCGCGGTCGCTGAGCACCCCGAACACCGACATGGGCGCGACCGGCTGGATCACGATGACGCCATACAGAATCAGGTCCCAAAGCGTGAGCGAGCGCCTCAGGCGCGGAGCGCTAGCGGGCGGGTTGGCAGTAGAACTCATTCACGTCCTCAAAAAACAAAACCCCATTATCCTGCGGAGATAACGGGGTTCGGGGAAGGGTTACTCGTGGTTCGCGGAGTGGCCAACAGGGCTACCCTCCCGCAGTTCCACAAAATCCTCTCGAATTCTATACGGAAGAGATATTCTGTCAACGAAAAAACGCCCATATTAAAACGATTCTTGCGGAGGTTTCGTGAAAACCCACGAATTCAACCTTGGCTGTTTGTAACTGGGAGCTCAGAATGCAAGTGAATCGGGCTTGGGCAAAACGACCGCCTCCTTAATTCCCTGCCCTTCGACGATGGCGTAGATCTTGTCCGCCGCCAGGTCTTTGAAGCTTTCCGTCTTGCCGGTCGGCCAGCGCACTTCCACCAGGTCGATTCTTGCCGCCGATCCCAGGCCAAAATGAAGCCGCAAGTCGTTCTGCGAAAGATAGCTGCCACCACCGCGCACCTCGTCGAACTGCGTCATTCCTCCGGCATGAATGGTGACGCGTGCGCCGATCGCGGCGCGGTTGCTTTTTGTTCCCACCAAGCGGAAGAGCACGCGGTGGTTCGGGATTTGATTGGTGTTGAGCAGCAGGGACGGCGGTTCTCCGACGTTGAGCACAACGATGTCGACATTGCCGTTGTTGGCGATGTCGCCGAACGCGGCGCCCCGCCGGGATTTCAGCGGCATGTCCGCTAGCCCAGCCGCCTTCGACACCTCTTCGAATGTCCCATTGCGCAAGTTACGGTGCAACAACATAGGCTCGGCGTAGGCTGCACTACCCTTCACGTTGTCCATTTGCGGATACACATGTCCGTTGGCCACGAACAGATCGAGCCAGCCGTCATTGTCCATGTCGAAAAACGTCGTGCCCCATCCAACCAGCGGCAAGCTGGCCTGCCCGAGATGGGATGACATGGCGACGTCCTCGAATCCTTGCGTTCCAGATTTGTTAGACCCCAGGTTGCGATAAAGCGTGTTGGGCTGGTCGGCAAATTCTGTGATGAACATCGAGAGGCGGCCGCTGTGATCGTAGTCGCCCCAGGTCACGCCCATGGACCCGAGTGCCCGCCCGTCACCGTTCAGCGCGATACCGGCGACCATGGCCTCGTCGGTGAACGTGCCATCATGATTATTACGATAGAGATGATTGGGAGTAGCGTCATCGGCCACAAAAAGATCGGGCCAGCCGTCATTGTCGTAGTCTCCCCAAGTCGCGCCGAGTCCGTAGTATTTTTCGGGATCGTCAACACCGGCTTTCTTTGAGACTTCCTCGAATGTGCCGTCGCCGCGGTTGTGGTAGAGCAGATCGGTCTCGCCCTCCATACCCCACGGTCCGCACTGCACCGGCGCTCCTTTGAATTGGCAGAACTTGGTCGACCCGAAAGCGGGCAGGTCGTTCATGTCCACGTGAACATAGCGGGAGACGAACAAATCGACGTTCCCATCACGGTCGTAGTCCGCCCAGGCCGCGCCCGTGGAGAAACCGCCTCCACGCACTCCAGCCTTGTCGGTCACGTCTTCGAAAGTGCAATCGCCTTTGTTGCGGTAGAGCGCGTTGCCACCATAGCCAGTGACGAAAAGATCGAGGTTGCCATCGTTGTCGAAGTCGGCGACGGCCACGCCCATGCCCCAACCTCTACGTGTGAGCCCGGCCTGCTCCGTGATGTCGGTGAATTTGAGGTTGGCATCCTGATGCCAGAGTGTGACGAGAAGATCGCCGCCCTGCTTATAACGATCAACGGTCGAGCCGTTCACCATCACGATATCGAGTTTGCCGTCATTGTCGCAGTCAAACAAACCCACGCCGCCGCTCATGGATTCGATGACGTAATATTTTTCGCGCGAGGAGATGTGGGAGGCGGTCAGTCCAGCCTGGGCTGCGATGTCGCGAAACACTGGAACGGGTGCGGTAAGTTTGGGCGTCGACGATTTTTTCTCAGCACGCGCGGGAGGAACTTTCGCAGCGGGTCCCATCGGGCCTTGCGGCGGGGCTTGGGCCGAAAGCAAGCCGGTGAAGGCTCCGATGAAAAATAACGACAATATCGTAAACTGGCCGGCCCACATGCAGAGTGATTGTAGCGCGCGCCATGGTCTATCAGCGCATGGCGCAAGTGAGACCCCGTCTTCAACCGTCGATCTCGACTAGAAGATGAACTTCACCGCTAACTGGAGAATGCGCGGAAAGTGTGCGACGTTGGGACGGAACAATGGTATTTGACCGCAGGAAGCATCGCCCGCTGAGTTGTTGGCTCCTCCGTAACACCCAATTACGCTGTCGGCGTTGCCCTGTCCGGAGTTGTCGCCTGCCGATCCTCCGTCACCGCCCAGCCAGCTAAATTCCGTGTGATTGAATACGTTGAAGGCTTCGGCCCGGAATTCAAAGTACTTGCTCTCAGTGACGGCGAAGTGCTTGATCAAGGCCATGTCGAAGTTTGTCCGAAATGGATTGCGCAGAATATTTCTTCCCGAGTCCCCAAAAGTCAGGCCTTGCGGTGCCACAAATGCCGAAGGATTGTAGAGGAGGGGACCTACACCTGGTTGGGGAGTGTTCTGGACGCCACTTTTTGGGTTACTGACAATGTCCGGGTAGGACTCACCACCCAGGACGCCAAGGTTATCGATTTGCGCGCTCCCGTTACCCACACCCGCATTGTCCGAGGGAATCTGGATCGTGCTGCCGATACCGCAAGGATTGCAACCCACGTTGTAGACACTGAATGGCGTGCCACTCTGGATCAAGGTAATGCCCGACCACTGCCAGCCACCCAGCAGCTTATCCGTCAAGCTGTGGCCTTTGAAGAATGGCAAATCGTAAACATAACTAATGGTGAAGGTGTGCCGTTGATCGAAGGTAGAGTTCGAACGAAAAGTGTTGAGGGCATAGGCGTTAATTAAGCTGACGTCGTTGGCGGAAGAAGAATCGTCAATCGAGTGGCTGTAGGTGTAGGCCGCATTCAGTTGCAATCCACCGAGACTACGCCGCACCGAGACTTCCAGCGCGTTGTAGTTTGAGGAGGCGGTCTGGTCCTTGCGCCCAATACTGCCAATTCCGAGATAGGGTCGAAATGCATTGGGGCTGACCGTGCCGCAAGCCACGGCCAGATTAACGGCCGCGCCCGAAGGAGGCCCCCCGTTCGCTCCGGCGGTGTAGGGAATCGGTGTCCCATAGGAGGTTAAGGCGTTGGTTGGAACGCCGTAGGGATCGAGGTTGTAAAGACCAGTGCCCCCGTTAGCCATGGAAGTTATATTCGCGCAGTCCGACGCTGAAATAACCTGGCCGGGCAGGTACGGATTGCCGCCGGGCTGAAGGGCAGCTGGCAGAATTTGGTTGTATTCGTAGGCCCGAGTCAGGTGAACGCCTGCGCTGCCGACGTAAGAAACTGTGGCCACGGTGTTCTTCGCAATGTCGTGCTGAATATCAAAGTGCCACTGCTGTATATAGGGCCAGACGGCCTTGTTCGGAATCGATCCAAAAATTAGAGGAGGCGTGCCTCCACCAAGCTGGCTGGGATTGAGGTTGGTATAGTTGAGGAAGTTCGACGAGGTGGTGGTCACGCTGACCGTCTGAGTTTTGATGTTGTACGGCTCCAGCAAGTCCGTGTTAGCCTCATTGCCGTTCTCGTGCTCGAAGAAGATGCCGTAGCCACCCCGAATCGCCCACTTCCCATCGCCAAATGGGTCGAAGGCAAAACCAACTCGCGGCGCGGGGTTCCACCAATGATTCTTCATGCAGCCTTTGGGAACGCCAGGTGTAACACCGCAGTCCACCCATCCGTTGTAGGGATTCCCTGTGACCAGACCCGTTGCGGGATCCACGCCACTAGCCCCCGGAACATAGAAGCTCGGGTCAAAATCATAGGCCAGGTTGTTCAGCTCACGGAAGGTGCCATAGAAACTCATTCGCAGTCCGAGATTGAGCGTCAGGCGCTTGGTGGCATGCCAATCGTCCTGGAAATACGGTTCGTAAATTTTGTAAAAGTTGTGCATCTTCAGTTGGAGCTCTTGCTGGGTAAAGCTCTGTATATTCCCCAAAAGCAGATCAGCGTAGGGGTTGCCACTCGTACTAGGATTGCCAGAATTACTGAAGCCTAATATGCCGTTCGCGCCCGTGGGTGGCTGCGGAACTTCGTTCTTGTGCGAGTCAATAAAATAACCCCCGAATGTCAAGTTATGGAGGCCGACGATCTTAGTGATATTGTCGCGGAAGGTGATTGTGGGATTCGAATTCAAGGGACCTTCGGGAACGTAGCCTGGATCTTCTTCGAAGCCACTACTGAACCGGCCGCCTCCGGTGACGCTGATGCCGGGTATCTCGGGGGCGTTGTAGCCAAAACCGTTGTTATACAAGCCCAGCGTACCGAAGGCGCTGGGTCGCTGCCAAGGGCCGGTCAAGCTTGTGGAGATGTGATCGGTTGTATAGCTGGCAACAAACTCATTCAGGAGTGTGGGGGAAACGGTGGCCGTGACCCGCGCCACCATACTGACGCCGGGATTTCGGAAATTTGTTCCAATGGTTGGAAATGTAAAGCCGTCGGTCCACAGGGGAGTTGGATACGCCTCCTGCCAGGAATCGTGAATGTAACGAAAGCTGGCGCGAACTTTGTCGGTAATGTTGTGATCGATCTTAAACAATTCCTGCCGCCAGTTCATCTGCAGCGCGGGACTCAAGGCCCAGGCATCGGGCGCGCCTCCGGCCACCGTATTAGTGACAGTATTCGGCTGCTCAATCAGTTGGTTGAGAGCGGTCGTCAGCGGCAGGCTATTGGTGTATGCCGGCACCACATTGAGGTTCGGCGTGTAATAAGAGGGAGGGGCGCCGTTCGTGCCGGGCACGGTCAGCGTGGGATAGCCGGGCACAAAAGGACAATCGGCATACGAAAGACTGGCATCCGGACATTCGTCGCTAAAATTTCCTCCACGCTCCGCCACGGTTGGAACTTGGGTCAAGCCAAATGGATTCGGTGTCAGCTCCTTACGCCATTCCTCCGACCAGAAGAAAAACGTCTTTTGCTTGCCAGTGTTGTAGTGGCCCGGAATAAACACCGGACCGCCGATGGTAAAGCCGAAGTCGTTCTTTTTGTACGTCGGAACGGAAGTGGAGCCAAATTGCACCGCGTTAAAATCGTCGTTGCGCACAAACTCGTACAAATCGCCGTGGAATTGATTGGTGCCTGACTTGGTCTCAACTTCCACTGTTCCGGAGCCGTTCTTGCCATATTGTGCGCCGTAGTTGGAAGTCAGCACCTTGAACTCCGCGATGGCATCGATGCTGGGATAGACGTTGAGCGTTGTGTCGCTGCCATTGTCCAGGGCGTCGCCGCCATCGATTTCAAAGTTGTTATATTCCGTGCGGCCCCCGTTGATACTGAAGGCCACGGTAGAAGCACCGGGCTCCCCCTCCTCAGCGCCAGATTGATTGGTGACGCCCGGGGAGAGCGCAATTAGTGAAGTAAAATCGCGTCCGTTCAGTTCAAGCTGGGTGATCTCCTTGCCGCTGACCGTACTGCCCAAGTCGGAAGACTCCGTTTCGACCTGGGCAACGGACGTGCCTTGCACCGTCACCACCGTACTGGCGGCGCCGACTTGGAGGGTCACGTCGACGCGAGCCTTCCGGGCAACATCCAGAACAACGCCCTTGGCCACGTATTTCTTGAAACCTTCTGCCGTGACCGTGATGTCGTACGAATTGGGGGCCGGCAATGCGGGGACTGAGTATTCGCCATCGGAATTGGTGACGGTTGTGCGGTTGATGCCGTGTTCCGCATTGCCAACCATGACCTGTGCGCCGGCGATGCTGGCACCGGTGGGGTCGCGAACCGTTCCCGTCAAAGAGGCTGTGTCCTGGGCGTGCACGAATGCCGCCGAAAACACTAGCACCCCTACCGCTATCCCACATACCAGGCGGACTGTCATATCTGACTCCCTCTCGCCGATTCGACGCAGAACAAATGCCGGACGCTCTTCAGCAAGACGCTTTCCACCGCCAGAGTCGTCCAGGCTTCACCAAGAATCTGATTTATTGCCAGGCCCCACGCGCTCCCGACCAACCGCATCCCATTCCCCAAAAAGCGGCACAATTCCTTTATTAAAACGTATCAATACTGCTTCAGGTGTCTCTCCCTGTCAAGAAAAAACGCGCGCACGCTGTCCGCCCCGGGATGCTACTTCACGCTGCTGGTGGAATCGCGCACGATCAGCTCGGGAACAACTCGGCGGTGTATGGTGCGGACCGGTTTCTTTTCCAGAGTGGCGTTGATGGCCTCGAGCACAATGGTGGCTGCGGCCGTTCCCATAACTTCCATGGGCTGGCGCACGGTAGTCAGCGCGGGAGAATAGATGGCAGCCGGCGACACGTCGTCAAAGCCCACCACCGAGCACTGTTCGGGAACGCGAATCCCCGCTTTGGCAAGCGCTCGAATAGCGCCGAAGGCGGTCATGTCGTCAAACGCCATCAGCGCGGTGAAGGGACGGCGGCGATGCAGCAGCTCTTCCGTTAATTTGTATCCCTGTTCAAAACTTGAAAATGGGTCTCCCGATTCTGGTAAATCGACGATCAGCCGCGAGTCGAGTTCCAGGCCGCGCTCCCGGGCCAACGTCCGCACGCCGCGCCAACGCGGTTCGGTGTCCGACAGTTGGCGTGGACCGCGGATGAAGGCGATCTTGCGATGGCCCAGCGAATAGAGGTGTTCGAGAGCGGCGCGAGCGCCCAGATTATTGTCGACGATTACTGAGCTGATATTGTCATTTTTCAATTCGCGCCCCACAATCGCGGTAGGGATATTGTTCTTTTCGAGATCGGCAAGCACATTGATGTCGACGAACAACCAGTTGGCGAGGACGACGAGCCCCTCGACGCGGCGGTCCAGCAGCATTTCGAGATAGCGCTCGAAGCGGCTGCGCTCGTTGTGGACGTCGGTGAGGATAGGGAGAAACGACGACTGGTAGAGAGTATTCTCAATGCCACGCAGCACGAGCGTGCAGTAAGGGTCGGTCATGTCAAAAACCATGACGCCGACAGTGTGGCTGCGTCGTCCACGCAGCGAGCGCGCAAACAAGTTGGGGCGGTAGCCCAGATGCGAGGCGGCGCGCTGGATGCGTTCTTTGGTAGTGTCGGGAATGTAGCGTGCCAGCGGCGCGTTGTTTAAAACGATGGAAACGGTGGCCGAAGAAAACCCGCTGCGCTCGGCCACGTCGCGGATGGTGACCGCGGCCGGCTGCGACCGTTTGCGGGAGGGTTCGGAGATTGACGCCCGGCGGGATTTCGCCAGCGAGGCATTTCGCGTAGGCTTCGAATCGGCGGATTCCATGGGCTCCTTAAAACGCCCTCCTTGAATTCAGGCCTCTTGCTGGCGGACACTACAGGACGATGAAACCAGTGTCAAGCATCCACGCGCTCTTCGTTGTTCTCTTGTTGCTCTTTCTTTCGAAAAGCTTAGGCGCACAGAACGCCGCGCCGGCGAAGACGGGGCCCGGAGAGGCGCAGGCGCCGCGTGATGCGCAGAAGCTGTTTGAAGCTGGAGAAGCCGCGCTGCATGCAGGCAAGCTGGATGAAGCCGAGCGTGAGTTCCGACAGGTGCTGGCGATCAACCCCGGCATCGCAGGGGCATATGCCAATCTCGGCGTGATTCACATGCGGCGCAGGCAGTGGCCGCAAGCTCTCGAAATGCTGCACAGGGCCGAGAAACTCGCGCCGGACATGGCTGGAATCCGGCTGAACATCGGCCTGGTTTACTACCGCCAAAAGAACTTTCTGGCAGCGATCAAGCCTTTCGAGTCGGTTGTGCAGCAAACGCCGCAGTCTTACCAGGCGAGATACCTTCTCGGTTTTTGCTACTTTTTCAATAGTCGCTGGGCAGATACGGTCACGATGCTTGAACCGCTCTGGGAGCAGGTATCGGCCGCAGACCAGCTTAACTATCTTTATGTGCTGGGCAGGGCTGCCGAAATCTCCAAGAACACGGCCCTCGAAGAGAAGGCCTACGCGCGAATGGCCGAGGTCGGGCAGGGCGCGCCGGAATTTCGCATGATCATCGGCAAGGCGCATCTGAATCGCGGAGAGTATGACGACGCGGTGAAGGAACTGGAAGCAGCGGCGCAGGCCGATCCGAAGCTCCCCTTGGTGCACTATTACCTTGGCATGACTTACGTCCGCCAGCAGGACTATGAGCGTGCCCGTGCGGAATTTCATAAAGACCTCGCCCTGGAGCCCGATGCCGGCTTCACCTACGAGCAGTTGGGGAAGGTCGAATCCGCGCTGCAAAACGAGGGAGAAGCGGCGAAGGACTTTGGCCTCGCGGTAAAGCTCGATCCGCTGCTAGTGGAATCGCGCATGGGACTGGCTAAGATCGCAGAACGAAAGAGAGAGTATCCCGCGGCGCTTGCACAACTGGATGAAATCATTCGCCTCTACAAGGACAACGCCAGCTCCCGCTATCTTCGCGGACAAGTCCTGCTACGCATGGGCCACAAAAAGGAAGGCCGCGAGGACCTAGCAGTGGCCACCAAGATGCTGAACGACCGGCGGGCGGCGCGGCACAAGGAACTGGAGGGGGAGACGGTGCCGAGCCCGGAACTGGAGCGGGAGCCGGAGTAAAATTTCGAGAGCGTTTGATCTGTCTCAGAAGCTGGGGTGCTGAGCCAATCTCCACGACCACATAAGGAACGCGGGAATAGCCTGTATTAAATGCGTTTAATACAAGGCTAGATATTGCTCCGCTGGTCTTTGAGTGTCAAGAGCAGATGCAGGAGTCACATCGATCAACCGGCCTCGCGTCCAATTCGACCAGCCCGGCGCGATTCCGTGTAGTCGGTGATAAAGACGGGATGAGTGCGTTTCCGGCTGCTGCAGAAAGTAAACAATCCCGCGCTCCTGGTGCGCGCCTTCCGAAAGACGCTCCTGCTCAGTTTCTCCTTCGAACGGCGCCTCCCAGCTCTGCATTCATTGACTTGCTCGTTTCATCCACGTAAGATTTGCCCCTGATGATCGGGCAAACCATCTCTCACTACCGCATCGTGGAGAAACTAGGTGGCGGCGGGATGGGTGTCGTCTACAAGGCCGAGGACGCCCGCCTCGACCGTTTTGTGGCCTTGAAGTTCCTACCGGAAGACGTGGCCCAGGACCGCCAAGCCCTGGAGCGTTTTCGGCGTGAGGCTAAAGCAGCATCTGCCCTCAACCATCCGAACATCTGCACGATCTATGACATCGGTGAGGAAAATGGCCAGGCGTTCATTGCCATGGAGTTTCTGGACGGCATGACTCTCAAGCATCTGATTGCGGGAAAGCCGACAGAGATCGAATCTGTCCTCTCGCTCGCCATTGAGATTGCTGACGGCTTGGACGTCGCGCATTCCCATGGCATCGTCCATCGAGACATCAAACCGGCCAACATCTTCGTAACCAAGCGCGGTCATGCCAAGATTCTCGACTTCGGTTTGGCGAAGGTTGTGACCGCTGCCGGTTCTTCCGGTCAAGGCGCAGCCGACAACACGCGGACGGCTGCGACGCACGAGGAAAACCTGACCAGTCGGGGAGCGGCGCTGGGCACCGTTGCCTACATGTCCCCGGAGCAGGCGCAGGCCAAGGAACTGGACCCGCGCAGCGATTTGTTCTCCTTCGGCGCCGTGTTGTACGAGATGGCGACAGGCACGATGCCTTTCCGAGGCGACAGCAGTGCGGTAATTTTCAAAGCGATTCTGGATGCGGAGCCTACCTCCGTCGTGCGGTTGAATCCCGACGTGCCCGCTGAATTCGAACGAATCATTAATAAGGCACTGGAGAAAGACCGGGAGCTGCGCTATCAAGGCGCGGCGGAGATACGAGCCGATCTGAAACGCCTGAAACGGGAGACGGAATCGCGCCATCGTCCATCCTCAAGTTCGGCAGCGATCGCGATCACACAGGAAAGCGGCTCTCAATCGAGTGCGCAGCATTCTGCATCCGGACCAGCCTCGGCGGCGACGATACCCACACAGCCAGTGCATGCGTCCGGACAAACGCCGAGTGGTTCCGCCGTTGACATCGCGAAAAAACATAAAGTGGGAGTCACTGCGGGCGCGATTGCCGCAGTAGTGGTTCTGCTTGCGGCAGGATTCGGCATGTACTCCATGCTTCACCGCGCCGTCCCTCTGCCTTTCCAGAATTTCACCATCACCCAAGTCACCAACTCAGGCAAGGCCGGGGCAGCAGCCATTTCCCCGGACGGCAAGTACGTGCTCAGCGTATTGAACGATAAGGGACAGCAAAGCCTCTGGCTGCGCAACATTGCTACCGGGAGCGACACGCGAGTCGTTCCACCGGCTCCAGTTTCCTATCGCAGCCTTGAGTTCTCGCCGGATGCAAACTACTTTTATTTTCGCAAAGCCGAAGACGCGCTCGAAACCACTTTCTTTCTTTATCGCGCACCAGTGCTGGGCGGCACTCCACAAGTGCTCGTTCGGGATATTGACAGCGGTATCGGATTCTCTCCCGATGGCCATCGCATCGCCTACATTCGGGGCAATGACCCTGAAGTAGGCAAATACCGGCTGCTCTCTGCGAACTTGGATGGAAATGACGAAAAGGTTCTGCTGATTGCGCCGGCGCCAGGTAACAATTCGCCGGTGTTTCTAGCCTGGTCCCCAGACGGCAAGCAGATTGCCTTATCCGAGCCCTCGACGGATGCTGCCTTAGGCGCAATCGGCATATTTAATTTCAATACTAATAAGGTCGAGCAACTTGCCGCCTTTGAAGACAAGTCGGTTAATGTTCTGAAATGGCCGCCCGACGGCAGTGGGCTCATCGTCAACTATCAGCAGGCTGGCCCAAGTTTTCAACGCGCCCAGATCGGTTTCCTGCCCAGCAGCGGAGGCGCCCTCCAGCCCATTACACGCGACACCAATAGCTACAGAACTTTGACTCTTTCCGCCGATGGCAAGACTCTCGCCACGGTGCAGATGAAAACGTCTCAAAGCTTATATCTGGCATCCGGCACCGGGAGCGCAGCTCCAGAGCCGCCGTCACTCCTGCCTCAGGGAGAATTCGTCAGCGGCTTCGGCTGGGACGGCAGTGGCAATCTTCTGGTTGGCGAGTCGGGCCACCTGTCGCGCATGGGGCCAGATGGTGGCAACTCGAGTCAACTGCTCGGGGATGCTGCGTCGGCGGTTCTGGAGCCTGCGGCTTGTGGCGCTCGCTACATGGTATTTACCTGGGTATTTCACGCCGGCGCGCGAGCCGGCAACATTTGGCGAGCTAACTCGGATGGCTCCAATCCCGTGAAACTCACCGACGTGGCCTCGCGTTATCCGGTATGCTCGCCCGATGGAAAATGGGTGTATTACCAAAATGATGGCGCCGGTCAGATATGGCGTGTGCCGGCGGACGGATCGGGCCCATCCGAAGTGGTTCCCGGCTCCGTTGTGCCCAACACCATTATTGCTGGCCTGCGCCCCGCCCTGTCGCCGGATGGGAAGTTTTTGGCAATCGTTATCGTAAACGCGTTGAATCCGGAGGTCATGAAACCCGAGGACAAAATCGCACTCGTCAATCTGGAATCGGCGGTGGCCCCACTCCTGCTTAAGGTCGAACCGGGGATCACTGGCAGCGGTTTCCAGTTCGCTCCCGACGGAAAAGCGTTGGCCTATGCGGTCAGGGAAAACGGAGTGGACAACATTTGGCTGCAGCCACGAGATGGTTCCCCTGGACGAAAGATCACCAATTTCAACTCCGAGCAAATTGTTGATCTCCACTGGTCGCCGGAGGGCAGGAATTTAGGCATTCTTCGCACTCATTCCGATTCCGATGTAGTGTTGCTGCAAGAATCAAAACCCTAGATTCCGCGTCCCTTCCTCGTCGCTTGATATTTGTGTTGGTCGACGAAGCCAGGCCTTTGCACCAACTAAGGATTGCCCGTGCAATCGCGATTTTCGCCAACCGCCGCATAACTCCGAATAGCCGACCATCCGGAAGTGATTTCCCTCTTGCCCTGAATCGCAATGCCGGGTGGGGCCGTCGGCAGACACCCAATTACAAAGACAAGTGTTCGGAGTCCATCCCTCTGGCCGGAAAGTCAACTTGAAACTCACTGATTCTCCTCCATAACTCAACTTCTGTGCGACCCGACTTCGTCTTCTCCCTTTGTTTTCGCCCACATAGAAATTGGCACTTCGCTTGCCCTATTACGAGGCTGCAGGACAGCGCAACAGACACCGGCCAAGCGGCTACGGCTCGGAGGCGTCAGAACACCGTGTTGTACCGATATGTACGAGTCCTTTGAGGCATCTCGATGAAAACCTGGCCTGAGATCCTGGCGGATTGCGACCGACTCTTGTCGCCGGCTGACGACAGCATCGCCACAGACGAGCGCCCGCCCCGGTGCCGCACTCGTCCGGAGGCCGCATTTCGCATCACGCTCTGCAGAAACGCGGACAGCGGCACCGGTCTGGAAAGCATTGTGGAGGGAATTCCAGAGGTCGCGACGTGCGCAGTGCATCCAGTTACTTCGCAACCTCACACGGGCTGGCTTCAACCTGACGGGGAAGAACGGCCTCTGGGAATCGTGATGCGCCGCGCCCGCCGCGAGGATCTCTATCTCTTCTACCGGGCCGGTGACGCCAGCGTGGTTCTTTACACCCTGCCGGAGAAACGTCAATCGAAGGTGATGGTGGTCCCGCTCGAAGACAGCACCGCGACAAGGCAAGCCACTCTGGGCGGGAACGTGTGCCGCATTGAGTTCGATGCTCTGGCGCCGGGCCGCTACCTCGTTGCTTCGTTTTCCATGGTCAGCGCGGACGAACTTCACCGCGAGGCGCTCCTGCTGCGAAAACAGGGCATGCATGACGAGGCCCTGACCCTGATCGAGGAGGTTCTGGAATTAGATCCTGAGGATTCCGTGGCTTGGACTCGCAAGGGATGCTTCTTGCGCAACACGAGGCGCTGCGAGGAAGCCATGGTTGCTGTGGAACAAGCCCTGAAGGTGAATCCCGAGTGCGCGCTCGCCTGGCGGGCAAAGGGTGCGCTGCTCCGGGACGCCGCCCAACACCAGGAAGGACTCGACTGTTATCTCCGCTCGCTGCAATTGGACCCTACTGACTTCCTTTGCTGGCAGAACAA
>Ga0181521_10002018_pt1 | contig 24574 bp, 17 predicted proteins | sample PEATcosm2014_Bin_32_FD_119764 | JGI IMG/M metagenome (GOLD analysis project Ga0181521, IMG submission 119764) | Peatland microbial communities from MTU Mesocosm Facility, Houghton, MI, USA - PEATcosm2014_Bin02_60_metaG | ecosystem: Environmental > Terrestrial > Soil > Wetlands > Peat | place...
GCGGCGGTTGCGGCGGTTGCGGCGGTTCGCAGCGTCTCGATTTCCTCGTCCAGGACGGACTGCGGGGTCGTGCTCGCGTAGAACTTGCTGACCCGCCACGGCAGCATCGCGGGCCCGCACTCGCCGCCGTCGATGGCGCTGGCCTCCGTGAGGCTGCCCTCGATGACGCTGGGCCCGGTGGCGCTGGGCCCGGTGGCGCTGGCCCCGGTGGCGCTGGCCCCGGTGACGCTGGCCCCGGTGACGCTGGCCCCGGTGACGCTGGCCCCGGTGACGCTGGCCCCGGTGGCGCTGGCCCCGATGACGACGCCCGCGTCCGCGGCCAGCTGGAAGGCGCGCCAGGCGACGCGGTGGGCCTGGATGTGGTCCGGGTGGCCATAGAACCCGTCGTCGTCGTAGGTGACCATGACCTGCGGGCGGACCTCGCGGATGACGGCGGCCAGGGCGGTGGCCGCCTCCTCGACGTCCGCCTGCCAGAAGGAGCGCGGATCGTCGTTGCCGGATGTTCCGATCATGCCGGAGTCCCGCCACCGGCCCGGGCCGCCGAGGTACCGGTGGTCGGTGACGCCGAGCGCCCGGCACGCGGCGTCCAGCTCACCGATCCGGTAGCCGCCCAGCTGGTCGTCGCGGTCGGCGGCGAGGGCGGCCAGCCCCGGCGGGATGATCTCCCCGAGTTCACCGAGCGTGCACGTCACGAGCGTGACGTGCGCTCCGCCGGCGGCGTATTTCGCCATCGTCGCCCCGGTGCCGATGGATTCGTCATCAGGGTGGGCGTGCACCAGCAGCAGGCGCTGGCGGTATGCGGATGAGGTCACAGCACGTGAGGGTACCGGGGGCCTTCGGGTCGGGGCAGGGCTTGAAGTCCTCCACGGCGATGGTCTGGTGGTTGTCCACGACCTGCCTGGCCCAGACGCGGGCGGCATGGGTGTTCTGCCGGGCGGCCTTCTCATGCCGCTTTGCCGCGTCCCGGCGGGCCCGCCGGTAGCCGTTGGATTGGGCCTGCCCGCGCTGTCGGCGGCGCCGGGCCATGCGCCGCTGGGCCTTGGCCAGTTCGGCGGCGCAGCGTTTCCTGTGACCACCGTAGGGCAGGTCATAGACGGGATCAGTCGTAGTCGCGGTCGTGGTAGCGCCCCAGTCGATACCGATCGATCCGGCCGCGTCTGGTGTTGGCCCGGTCTCGCGGGTGACGACGAACGAGGCGTACCAGTGACCGAGGCAGTCCCGGTAGACGCGGACGCTGGACGGTTCGGACGGCAAGTCCCTGGACCACACGACGGGGACGGTCACCCCCTTGGGCAGGCACAAGCGGCCAGCGCGGACAGAGAAGCCCCGGACGGTGTATTCCAGCGACGGCAGTGCGGTCTTCCGCCGCTTGATCACCGGCTTGCGGCGTCCCTTGACCTTGAACGAGTGATCCAGGGCCAGCATGTACGTCCGGAGCATCTGCTGCTGGGCGGCCTGCGACCCTTCGCGCAGCCACTCAAGCTGCCCGCGCGCTTCGGTCAGCAGTTTGGACAGTTTGCAGAACGTCGGCTTGCGCCCGGCCTTCTGCTGGTGGACGGCTTCGTTCCACAGCCACCGGCAGCGGCCCCACTCCTGCAGCAGTGCGCGTTCCGCCACCGCGCCAGGCCGCAGGCGGTAGGTGCAGCGTACTGTCCCGGTGCTCGCCCAGACAGTATACAACACGGAGCTATATACTGTCGTCCGTGGAAGAGGTCAGGTCAAACAACAACGTCGTCTACCGCTGCACCTACCGCGTGGTGTGGTGCCCGAAGTACCGGCGGACGGTCATCACCGGCCCCGTGGACGAGCGGCTCAAGCAGATCATCCGTGCGGTGTGCGCCGAGCGGGACGCGCCCATCGTGGAACTGGAGACGATGCCCGACCACGTGCACCTGCTCGTCGTCTGCGACCCCCAGTTCGGCATCCACCGGCTCATTAAGCAGATCAAGGGCCGCTCATCGCGGCTGCTCCGTGAGGAGTTCCCGCACCTGCGGTCCCGCCTCCCAACCCTCTGGACAAACAGCTACTTCGTGGCCACTTGCGGTGGCGCGACCTCGGAGGTCATCAAGCGCTATGTCGAGAACCAGCCGAAAGCCTAATCAGAATCGCCCTTACCTCCCCATGGCTGAGGCCAGGGGTTTCCCGGGCGGAATCTGATGACCGAAAGCTTCCCCCGTCAGCAGGCCCGGACCCGCCGGTTCACCCTGGGCGTGCCGCGAGCGTTCGCGATCTCCCCCGCCGGGGACCGGATCACCTTCCTGCGCAGCAAGAACGGCTCCGACCCGCTGACCTGCCTCTGGCTCTTCGATGTCGGCACCGGGACGGAACGGCTGATCGCCGACCCGGCCGCGCTCAGCGCTGCTGGCGACGAGGACCTGCCGCCGGAGGAGAAGAGACGCCGGGAGCGGGCCCGGGAGCAGGCCAGCGGCATCGTGTCCTACACGGCGGACGCCGCCCTGCGGACGGCCGTGTTCAGCCTCGCGGGCCGGGTCTTCGCTGTCGATCTTGTTGCCAATATGGCTGGTGGGGCTGCTGGGGTTGAGGGGGCCGGTAGGGCTGGCGCGGTGGCTGGGCCGCGCGAGCTGGCGCTGGTGACGCCGGCGCTGGATCCGCGGCCCGACCCGGCGGGGCGGCGGGTCGCCTACGTGAGCGGGGGGGCCCTGCGGGTCGCGGATCTGGGCGCCGGAGGCGAGGCGGGCCCGGGCGACGGGGGCGGCACCGGGGACCGGTCGATAGCCGGGCCCGGGGACACTCCGGGGAATAGCGCGGGCGTCACCTACGGGCTGGCCGAATTCATCGCGGCTGAGGAGATGGCCCGCACGCGGGGTTATTGGTGGGCGCCGGACGGCACCGCGGTGCTCGTCGCACGGGTGGACGAAACTCCGGTCATGCGCTGGCATATCGCCGATCCGGCCCATCCGGCGCGGTCCCCGGCGGAGGTCGCCTACCCGGCCGCGGGCACGCCCAACGCGGGCGTCTCGCTGATCCTGGCCGACCTGGCTGGCCGGCCGACGCCCGTCGAATGGGACCGGGCGGCGTTCCCCTACCTGGTGACCGTCTGCTGGGACGACAAGGGCGGATCAGCCGACCCGCTGATCGTGGTGCAGAGCCACGACCAGCGCCGGATGCAGATTCTGCTGGCCGACCGGACCACCGGCGCGGCGTCACTGCTGCGGGAAGACACCGACCCGCACTGGGTCGACATCGTCCCGGGGGCTCCCGCCTGGACGGCGGACGGCCGGATCGTCTGGACGGTCACCCAGGATGACACCCGGCGCCTGGTGGCCGCGTCCCCGGGCGAACTGTCCGGCGGGCGGGCCGAGCCGGTGACACCGGCGGGGCTGCAGGTCCGCGAGATCCTCGACGTCGATGAGAACACCGTCCTGTTCACCGCGTCGGACGAGCCCACACAGATCGGCCTGTGGGCCTTCGGGCCGGACGGCCTGCGGCCGGTATCGGACCGCCCAGGGGTGTTCGGGGGGCGGCGCGTGGGCGGCACCGTGGTGATCACCGGCCGGTCGCTGGACCAGGACGGCCCGACGGTCCGGGTCCTGCGGGACGCGGAAGGCACCGGAGAGCCTGGGGAACAGAAGAGACGCGAGGAGGATCAGCGGCAAGAGCGGCCTGAGGAGCCGTTTGGGCAGCAGCGGCGTAAGGGGTCGCGGGGGCCGGAGGGGCAGGAGAGCCGAGAGGGGCAGGGCGGCCCGGGGCTGCAGATCGCCTGCTACGACGAGACCCCGCACCTTCCCGCGCCGCGGCCCGCCATGCTGTCGCTGGGCCCGCGCCAGATCCGTTCGGCGCTGCTGTTCCCCTCCTGGCACGAGCCGGGCTCGGGGCCGCTGCCGGTGCTGCTCGACCCGTACGGCGGGCCGCATTCCCAGCGGGTGCTCGCGGCGCGCGGCGCCTACCTGACCTCCCAGTGGTTCGCCGAGCAGGGCTTCGCGGTGCTGGTCGCGGACGGGCGGGGCACGCCGGGCCGGGGGCCGGCGTGGGACCGGGCCGTGGCCGGGGACCTCGCCGACCCGGTGCTGGCGGACCAGGTCGACGCGCTGCACGCCGCCGCGGAACAGTTCGGTGATCTGGACCTCTCCCGGGTCGCGATCCGGGGCTGGTCGTTCGGCGGGTACCTGTCCGCACTGGCCGTGCTGCGCCGCCCGGACGTCTTCCACGCGGCGGTCGCGGGGGCGCCGGTGACCGAATGGCGCCTATACGACACCCACTACACCGAGCGCTACCTGGGCCTGCCCAGGGAGAACGCGGTGGCCTACGGCAACTGCTCCGTGGTCCGGGACGCCGAACGGCCCCATCGCGAGGACCAGAACGAGAACCAGTACCAGGACCGGGGCAACGCCCGGGGCAAGGCCGCGTTCCGCCCGATGATGCTCATTCACGGCCTGGCGGACGACAACGTGGTGGTCGCGCACACCCTGCGCCTGTCATCGGCGCTGCTCGCCGCGGGGTACGCGCATACGGTCCTGCCGCTGTCCGGGGTGACCCACATGACGCCGCAGGAGGTCGTGGCGGAGAACCTGCTGCTGCTCCAGCTCGGCTTTCTCCGTCAGGCCCTGGGTGAGGGCCAGCCCGCAGATAGGTGAGGTCCCGCATAGGGTCCTTCGCCCCTGGGTGAGGAAGGTCCGGGCGTATATAAAGTCACGACAGCTTCTTTCGGCTAAATAGTGCGCGCCCGGGCCGGGTGCGGGCGGGCAGTGTAGCAAGTGTCACAGGCGTGAAGGGTTTCCAGGGGCAGAATTCTGGCGGTCTACTGGAATAAGTTCGTGAGCATACGAAACACCCGCGGGCGACGGGGCATGGCCGGAGCGGGCGCGACCCATAACGATAAGGCAGCGAGGACGTCAAGGATGACGCAAGCTACGGAGTCGCCGGCGAGAACGCGGGCGCAGCTCCCGGAGAAAACCCTTCGCAGGGACCCTTGGTGGCGACAGCCCGGCATCGTCCTCACGCTGCTCACCATCTGGGTCCTGTACGCGACCGTGCGGGTCTTCATGGGCGCCTACTACTACGTGCCGCAGTACCACTACCTCACGCCGTTCTACTCGCCGTGTGTCAGCGGCGAGTGCGTGCCCGGATCCAGCAGTCTCGGCGTATGGTTCCCGGCGCTGCCGCCGATCATTCCCTACGCGATCGTGTCGCTGGTGTTCGTGCTGGGCTTCCGGCTGACCTGCTACTACTACCGGCGCGCCTACTACCGGGCGTTCTGGCGGGCGCCGGCCGCGTGCGCGGTGCGTGAGCCGCACGCGAAGTACACCGGCGAGACCAGGTTCCCGCTGATCATGCAGAACCTGCACCGTTACTTCTTCTATGCCGTGCTCCTCATCTCGATCCTCAACACCTACGACGCGGTGAACGCGTTCCACGGCAAGACCGGCGGCGTCGGGTTCGGTCTCGGGACGCTGATCATCGTCGTCAACGTGGTGCTGCTGTGGGCGTACACGCTGTCGTGCCACTCGTGCCGGCACATCACCGGGGGCCGGCTGAAGAACTTCTCCAAGCACCCAGCCCGGTACTGGGCCTGGACCCAGATCTCCAAGCTCAACGCGAAGCACATGCAGCTCGCGTGGACGACGCTCGGGACCCTGATGCTGACCGACCTTTACGTGCTGCTTGTGGCCAGCGGCACCATCAGCGACCTGCGATTCTTCAACTGAGGCGGCATTAGGCATGACCGATATCCAGCGTTTTTCCTACGACGTGGTAGTGATCGGCGCCGGCGGCTCGGGACTCCGGGCCGCGATCGAGGCCCGGCAGCGGGGCAAGAAGACGGCGATCATCTCCAAGTCCCTGTTCGGCAAGGCCCACACGGTCATGGCCGAGGGCGGCGCCGCCGCCGCGATGGGCAACGTCAACCCGCGCGACAACTGGCAGGTGCACTTCCGGGACACCATGCGCGGCGGCAAGCTCATCAACAACTGGCGGATGGCGGAACTGCACGCCAAGGAGGCGCCGGACCGCATCTGGGAGCTCGAGGCCTGGGGCGCGCTGTTCGACCGCACCAAGGACGGCAAGATCAGCCAGCGGAACTTCGGCGGCCACGAGTACCCCCGGCTGGCGCACGTCGGCGACCGGACCGGCCTGGAGCTGATCCGCACGCTGCAGCAGCGGGTCGTCGCGCTGCAGCAGGAGGATGCCGCCTCGCAGGGCGACCCCGAGGCGATGATCAAGGTCTTCGCGGAGACCACGATCACCGAGCTGGTCAAGGACGCGGACGGGCGGATCGCGGGCGCGTTCGGCTACTTCCGGGACACCGGGAAGTTCGTCTTCTTCGAGGCCCCGGCCGTCGTGCTGGCCACCGGCGGCATCGGCAAGACCTTCAAGGTCACCTCCAACTCCTGGGAGTACACCGGGGACGGGCTCGCGCTGGCCCTGCTGGCCGGGGCGAACCTGCTCAACATGGAGTTCGTCCAGTTCCACCCGACCGGCATGGTCTGGCCTATCTCGGTGCGCGGCCTGCTGGTGACTGAGTCGGTCCGCGGCGACGGCGGCGTGCTGCGCAACTCCGAGGGCAAGCGGTTCATGTTCAACTACGTGCCGGACGTGTTCCGGGCGCAGTACGCGGAGACCGAGGAAGAGGGCGACCGCTGGTACACCGACCCGGAGCACAACCGTCGGCCGCCGGAGCTGTTGCCCCGTGACGAGGTGGCCCGGTCCATCAACTCCGAGATCAAGGCCGGGCGTGGCTCCCCGCACGGCGGCGTATTCCTCGACGTGTCCACGCGGCTGCCCGCCGAGGAGATCCTGCGGAAGCTTCCGTCGATGCACCACCAGTTCCTGGAACTGGCCGGCGTCGACATCACCAAGGAGCCGATGGAGGTCGGTCCCACCTGTCACTACATGATGGGCGGGGTGGAGGTCGAGCCGGACAGCGCGGCCACGGCCGTGCCCGGGCTGTTCGCGGCGGGCGAGGTCGCGGGCGGTTTCCACGGGTCGAACCGGCTCGGCGGCAACTCGCTGTCCGACCTGCTCGTCTTCGGCCGGCGGGCCGGCCTCGGCGCGGCGGACTACCTGGATGGGCTGCCCGCCCGCCCGCAGGTCCCGGCCGCCGACCTGGAGGCCGCCGCCGCGGAGGCGACCGCACCCCTGGAGCGGGCCGGCGGGGAGAACCCGTACGCGGTGCACGCCGACCTGCAGCAGACCATGAACGACCTGGTCGGGCTGATCCGCAAGGAATCGGAAATGACGACCGCGCTGAAGGAGCTGGAGAAGTACCGGCAGCGGGTCAGCCAGGTCAGCGCCGAGGGCGGGCCCGGCTACAACCCCGGCTGGCACCTCGCGCTCGACCTGCGCAACATGATGCTGGTCGCGGAGTGCGTGGGGATGGCGGCGCTGGAGCGGCAGGAGTCGCGCGGCGGCCACACCCGCGACGACTACCCGGTCATGTCGCCGGAATGGCGGAAGGTCAACCTGATCTGCTCGATGTCCGGCGATCACGTGGCGCTCTGGCGCCAGCCGGTGAAGCCGATGCGGCCCGACCTGATGGCGGTGTTCGACCGCTCGGAGCTGGCGAAGTACCTGACAGAAGAGGAGCTTCCCGCGGAGGCCGCGGCCGCCGCTCCCGGGACGGCCACCAAGACGGCCACGCAAGAGGAGAAGCACTGACATGGGTGACCAGGCAAACCTGCGCGTGTGGCGCGGCGACGCGGGCGCAGGAAAGCTCACCGACTACCAGGTGGAGGTCAACGAGGGCGAGGTGGTCCTGGACGTGCTGCACCGGCTGCAGGCCACCCAGACCGGCGACCTGGCCATCCGGTGGAACTGCAAGGCCGGCAAGTGCGGCTCCTGCTCGATGGAGATCAACGGGCGGCCCCGGCTCGCGTGCATGACCCGGATGTCGACCTTCGAGCCGGCCGAAGTCCTGACGATCACGCCGCTGCGGACCTTCCCGGTCATCCGGGACCTGGTCACCGACGTGTCGTTCAACTACACGAAGGCCCGGGAGATCCCGTCGTTCTCCCCGGACCCGTCGATCAAGCCGGGTGAGTTCCGGATGCAGCAGGTCGACGTGAACCGGTCGCAGGAGTTCCGCAAGTGCATCGAGTGCTACCTGTGCCAGAACGTCTGCCACGTCATCCGTGACCACCCCGAGAACGAGCGCCCATTCGCCGGCCCGCGCTTCCTGATGCGGGTGACCGAGCTGGAGATGCACCCGGCCGACGAGGCCGACCGGCGGGAGATCGCGCAGGACGACTTCGGCCTCGGCTACTGCAACATCACCAAGTGCTGCACCGAGGTCTGCCCCGAGCACATCAAGATCACCGACAACGCGCTGATCCCGATGAAGGAGCGCGTGGTCGGGCGGAAGTACGACCCGCTGGTCTGGCTCGGCTCCAAGATCGGGCGCCGCCCGGCGCCGAAGGACACGCCCGAGGTCCCGAACACGGTCTGAGAGTCTCCTTCGCTGGGGGCTCCCCCTACTCGGGGGCTCCCCCTACTCGGGGGCTCCCCGTACTCGGGGGCTGCCCGTACTCGGGGGCTCCCCGTACTCGGGGGCTCCCCGTACTCGGGGGCTCCCCGTACTCGGGGGCTCCCCGTACTCGGGGGCTCCCCGTACTCGGGGGCTCCCCGTACTCGGGGGCTCCCTGGCCCGGGGATTTCCTTTCCCGGGAGGGTCTTTTTCCGGCCGAACGGGACTCAGTGGACGTTCGCCGCAGTCGTCCGCGTACTCTCAGCGCCCGGCCCCCCAGCTGGCCTCATCCGGTAGTGCCCGCGCTCGGCGTCTTCCGTAGTCCCCCGCGCCCGGCATCTTCCGGTAGTCTCCCGCGCCCGGCGTCTTCCGGTAGTCCCCCGCGCCTGGCCTCACCCGGGGCTGGGTGCTTGACTGGGTTTACCCGGCCGCGGCGCCTGGCTGGAAGGCCCGGCCGGGACGCCTGGCGGTGGCCGCGTGCTTTTCCCGGTCATCGATCCGTATCACCGGGCCCGCCAGACGCTCCTAACTTTGACTGACCTCGCCCGTCATCCCGGCTGCATGGGGTTTGCCGATGGAGACACGTGTGATGTTCGTGGCGGATCTGGACGGCGCGGCGGATCTCGGCGCCCGGACCAGAGGGCGGTGCGGGCTGCCGGCCGAGGTGGAGGACCGTTACACGCTCACCTCGACCGACGGGCCGCTGGAAGGCGCGAAGATCCGCTGCCCGCGTGGCCACTGGTTCAGCGGCCCGCTGGAGTCGCTGGTCGCGGCTGAGCGGTCCGGCGCCGTGGTCGAGCGCGCGCCCAACGAGATGGACAGATCCGGCTGATCCGCCGCGACCGCGGAGGCGCTGTTCGCGGCGCGGGTCGCCAATCCCGGCACGCAATGATCGCGGGGGTGTGAGACAAATTTGTAGGTGACCGGCGGGTAACTTGCTCGAGCTTTGATGATCTGAGTCTGTGACTCTCTCAGCCGCCGCGTCAGGCCGCGCCGGGCTCTTCGGCCTTGGTCCTGGATGAAGGGCAGGAAGAACCGCAGGCCGTGGGTTTGCGGGTGATGGTCCCGCGGCGACGGGGGAGATCATGCTAGGTCCGTGGTTCTCACTGGGCATGGCCAGGAAGCCCAGGTCCACCAGGAGCCAGCATTTGTGCCGCTCTTGAGATCAATCGCTGTGTACAGCCCGGCCTCAGGACTGATCGGCCGGTGATTGCGAGCTGGCTGGATCAAGAAGCCATGCGGTTTAGTTCAGGAAGAATTGCTGGTAGATCAGGAAGACGTTCATGAGGCTGATGGCGATGGCGATGGTCCAGGCGGAGATGACGAGCGTGCGGCCGTTGACGTGGATTCCCATGATGTCGCGGCGGCCGGTGAGTATGACCAGCGGCACCAGCGCGAGCGGGATGCCGAAGGAGAGCACGACCTGGCTGAGCACAAGCACGCTGGTGGGGTTGATTCCGATGGCGAGTACGGCGAGCGCGGGGATCATCGTGATCGCGCGGCGCAGCGCCAGGGGTATCTGGAAGTTGATGAAGCCGGCCATCACGATCTGGCCGGCGTAGGTGCCGACGCTGGAGGAGGAGGCGCCGGAGGCGAGCAGCGCGACCGCGAACGCGAGCGCGGCAAGGCCGCCGACGAGGTGCCCGATCTGGGTGTGTGCCTGCTGGATGGTGCTCAGGCCCGACAGGGCCGGGGTGTGGAAGAGCTTGGCGGCGACGGCGAGCATGGCTAGGTTGACGAGGCCGGCGAGGCCGAGGGCAATGTACACGTCGAGACGCTCGAAGCGCAGCACGCGTTTTTTCTCGGTGTCGTCGCGGCACGGCATCCGGCCCTTGGTCAGCGCGGAGTGGAGGTAGATCACGTGGGGCATCACGGTCGCGCCGACGATCCCGACGGCGATGTAGAGATAGCTCGTGCCGTGGATGCCGGGGATCAGGCCGCGCAGCGAGCCGTGAACGGACGGCCCGATCCGCAGCGTCTCGTATAGAAAGCCGGCGAAGATGATCGCGAGCAGCGCGCTGATCGCGAGCTCGAAGCGGCGGAAGCCGCGGGCCTCCAGGCCGAGGATCCCGAACGCGATCACCCCGGTTATCAGCCCGGCAGCCAGCAGCGGCACGCCAAACAGCAGGTTCAGCCCGATCGCGGCACCGACGAACTCGGCGAGGTCGGTCGACATCGCCATGATCTCCGCCTGGACCCACATGCCCCAGCTGAACACGCGCGGGAGGTGCTCACGCACGACTTCGGGATAGTCGTGGCCGGTGACGATCCCGAGCTTGGCCGACAGGTACTGGATCACCATGGCGACCAGGTTCGCAGCGAGCACGACCCACAGCAGCAGGTAGCCAAACTCCGCGCCGCCCTGCACGTTGGTGGCGAAGTTGCCGGGGTCGACGTACGCGATTGAGGCGACGAACGCGGGGCCGAGCATGTATAGCGTCGCGCGCACCTTTCCGCGGGTGAGCAGGCGCGCAAGCGCACTGGCCTCGAGCGCCTCGCTTACCGGCAGGGTCTGGCCAGCGCCCTCGAGCGCGGGAACCGGGCGGCGCGGTGGTGGTGTCACAGCTGCTCCTGCCGGTTGCCGGTTTCGACGCCGGTCCAGACACGTGCACAGATTATGGCATCCCTAAAAGATTATGGCATGCCTAGATTTCCCGTCAACCAGCCAAGACTTCGGTCGTCCGGCGACCAGCCGCCGGTGCCGGCAGCGCGCTTCAGCACCACGCCCAGGTTCTCGCGCTCACCATCGCCGCCGTCGCCATAAAAGAAGGCCACCAAACCTGGCCAGCCGAGGGCTGCTGTGCCACCCCGCCCATCAACGGCGACGGCAACACCGGCTGCGGAACCGCTGCTCGCGGACGACGCTGACCGGCTTAAGAGCCAAAACCCGGGAAGCTCAACGCGGCCACCACGAACCAAACCGGCACCGCCCTGATCCTCGCCGGCTGGCAGGCACCGAACGAACGACGCGCGGCGCGTTATGGAGATCAAAGCTCACCACGTCAATAAAGAAAAGATCAGATAACGCTGCGAGAACCGCGCCATTTACCGCTCAAGGGCACACGCAGACGGCCCGGAAGATGTCATCGCCCGGGTTCGTCAGGCCTCATCGTTTACCTCGACCTGCATGGCTGCGGCCAGGCTGGCCGCCAGGGCGTGCGTGACCCCGGCCACGCGGACGGCCAGCGTCCCGGCCGCCTCACGTTCGGCCAGCACCTCCACCTCTTGCCCCAGGCCAATGCCGAGGCGGGTCAGCTGGCGCAAAATCTCCGGGTCCGCATCCGATACCCGCACGAGGATCCCCCGCTCGCCCGGCCGGAGCGCCGGCAGGCTGCGGGCGGGCGGCTCCTCCACCCGGCCGTCCGAGGTGGGGATGGGGTCTCCATGGGGGTCCCGGGCAGGGTTGCCCAGCTTGGCAGCGATCACCGCCTCCAGCTCCGGCGACAGGGCGTGCTCCAGCCGCTCGGCCTCATCGTGAACCTGATCCCATGACAGTCCCAGCGCCACAGCCAGGTAGAGCTCGAGAAGGCGATGGCGCCGTACTACGGCAAGTGCGCTCCTGTGCCCCGCCTCGGTGAGACGGACCCCGCGGTACTTGACGTAGGTCACCAAACCCAGGTCGTCCAGCTTCCTGAGCATCTCCGACGCCGAAGCGGCCGTCACTCCGAGATGCCTGGCCAGGTCATTGGTGCTGACAGTGTCGACTGCCGCTTCGGACTGAAGCTTGTAGATGGCCTTGGCGTAGTCCTCAACGGCCACTGACATGCTGCGCCGCGGCGGCCGCGGTGCCACTCTCACAAGAAATTATGGTATGGCGAAACCTGACACCGGTCAAAGCATTCCTTAACCCTGACCTGCAATATCACCCGGCTGCCCGGCGCCACAGCGGGCGGACGCGACCATCGACGCGCTGCCCCTGGGCGCGCCGGGTCACGTGCCTTGGTGGCCAGCCGGGCAGAACGAGGTGACGCTGCACCGGGTCCTGGTGCACATGACCGCCGAGACCCATCGCCATGCCGGGCACGCGGATATCGTCCGGGAGCTCATCGACGGGGCCGTGGGGATGCGTAAGGACAACGACAACATGGCGCCCGGCGATCAGGCGTGGTGGGAGGACTACCGGGACCGGCTGGAGCGGGCCGCGCAGGAGGCCGCCGGATCGCCGCGCAGCGGCTGCCGGGGCTCAAAGGGGCACCCCGCCACAGTGCCCCCGGAGGCCTTACTGGGACGGGCCGCTTAGGCAGCGGGCCGTCGTGCTTAGCCGCCGTACTTAGCTGAGCGTCTTCTCGAACCAGTGGTGGGCGTAGGGCTCGTCGTTGAACGGGGCGACCTCGCGGTAGCCGGCGGCCTGGTACAGGGCGACCGCCTCGCGCAAGGTGCGGTTGGTCTCCAGCTGGACGGCGCGCGCGCGGCCGACCGCGGCGCGGGCCTCCAGCTCGGCGAGAAGACGGCGGCCGAGCCCGAGCCCGCGGACGGCCGGAGACACCCACATCCGCTTTATGTAGGCAGGCTCATCAGCGTGGAATCTGATGCCGCCGCAGCCGACCGGCTCACCGCGCAGGCTGGCCACCAGGAAGAGACCCGCGGGCGGGGTCAAGTCCTCGTCCCCCATGAGGCTCCGGGCCGGGTCGAAGCCGCCGTCGAAGCGGCGGTCGATCTCCGCGAAGTAGGCCCGCAGGCAGGAACGGGTGTCCGGGTGCCCGGGATCCCGCACGATGACCTCGACCGCCGAAGCGGTCAGCAGCCGCTCGGTTTCGGTCATCGCCTGAACCAGCCGGGTGCGCTGCCGCGGGCTGAGCGGGCCGAGAATGGCAGCGGCCGCCTCGTCGGAGCGCTGGTCCAGCAGCGCCCGTTCGGCCAGCCCACCGGCCGTGAGGCGGACGGTCCGCACCCGCCCGTCGGTCCCGCTCGGCTCCACGACCACCAGGCCGTCGTTCTCCAGGGACCGCAGAAGCCGGCTCAGATACCCTGAGTCCAGGTCAAGCCGCGTTCGCAGCCGCCGGACAGCACTGCCGCCCGGGCCGATCTCCCAGAGCAGGCGCGCCTGCCCGAGCGGGCGGTCACGGGAAAGGAACGCATCGTTCAGCGCGCCGATCCGCTGCGTCACGGTCCGGTTGAAGCTCCGGACCCGGCTGACCATCTCCCCGTCCATTCTCTGACTATAGTCAGAGAAATCGTGGTGAGCGCGTTCGCGTTGGACGACCTAGCAGACGGCGCAGCGGAAGGACCGCTCATCCCTTCCTCCATGGTCACGACGCGCGGGCGAAGCGGGCCAGGCAGGGATAGGAAGGGGGCGGCCGAGCTAGTCAGCGTTGCGTGATATGAAGATGCCCCGGCCGATGACGGTGCGGACCAGGCCATCGGTGCGCAGGACCTTGACGGTTCCGGGAGGATACCCGGAGGTCAGGATCGAGCACAAGACAGCCCCGGCCTGGCACTCGACGGCCACCTGGTCCCGCGACGGCCAGGTGCAGGTCGTAATCGAGTGGGACCTCGGGCGTCTCCGGGACCGGCTCGACGAACTGTTCCCCCTAGCGTTCCCGGGCGACCTTCCGCCGGGCCTCCCGGCCCGGCGCAGGCCAGCCGGACATGCAGGCGCGTTCCTGGCGGGGGCTACGGACGCCGCGACAGCAGCCGTACGACCTCCCGGAACGGCACAATCAGGTACACCGTGATGCCGAAATACAGCGCCACCGCCGCTCCCGGCAGGGCGAGCCCGATCAGGATCGCGATCACATACCCGATCACGACGGGCAGAAGTTTCCGCCGGTCGCTGTGCAGCTCCTCACCGTCTGGCTGCGGCGAAAAGAGGCGCTCACGCCGCGCGTACGCGCCCAGGGCGGCCCCCATGATGCGGATGGCCAGGAGCGTGAGCCCGTACAGGGTGACAAACACCCGTTCGCCGCTGGTGTTACGCAGGGCGCCTGCGACGAGCCGGGTCGGGAACGGCAGGAACACCACCACGAGCAGGACGAGCAAGTTGAGCCGCAGGAAGATCGAATCGGGCCGCGCGAGCCGGTCGGTCAGTCCGGTGTGGGCGAGCCACGCACCGCCGATCGTCAGGAAGCTGATGATGTACGCCACGTAGGCGGGCCAAGCATGAAGCACCTGCTGCAGCGCGGATGAGCCGTGCCCGAGCGCGAGGTCGGCCACCAGCAGCGTCGCGGCGAATCCGAACACGCCGTCGCTGAATGCTTCCATCCGGCCCTTGCCCAGCAACCGGCGCCGGCGCGGCGCGTCCCCGTCAGTCGGCACGGCACGTTCTCCTTCACCTCGGGCCACGGTGGCAACCCCGACGGAGACGGGCCCTGCGATCCAGCGAGCGGTCAGCCTTCGTGGGCGCCGCGGGACTTGCGCGCGCGCATGCGGCCGCGCTCCTTGCCGTCCAGGACGGCCTTGCGCAGCCGGACGGCGGACGGGGAAACCTCGACGCACTCGTCGTCGGCACAGAACTCGAGCGCCTGTTCCAGGCTGAGCAGCCGCGGCGGCACCAGTCGCTCCAGTTCCTCACCGGTGGACTGGCGGACGTTGGTCACCTTGCGCTCCCGGCAGATGTTGACGTCCATTTCGTCGGACCGTGAGTTCTCGCCGACGATCATGCCTTCGTACACCTCGGTGCCGGGCGAGACGAACAGCGAACCGCGCTCCTGCAGGCTGAACATCGCGTACGCGGCGGCGTTCCCGGAGCGGTCAGCGACCAGCGACCCGGACGGGCGCGTACGCAGATCCCCGGACCAGGGCTCATACCCCTCGAACACGTGGTGCGCGATGCCGGTCCCCCGGGTGTCGGACAGGAACTGCGTGCGGAAGCCGATCAGGCCGCGGGAGGGCACCACGAAGTCGAGGCGCACCCACCCGGTGCCGTGGTTGGTCATGCTCTCCATCCGGCCCTTGCGCACCGCGAGCAGGGAGGTCACAGCCCCGAGGTAGTCCTCCGGCACGTCGACGGCGAGCCGCTCCACCGGCTCGTGGACCTTGCCGTCCACCTCGCGGGTGACCACCTGAGGACGGCCGACGGTCAGCTCGTAACCTTCGCGCCGCATGGTCTCCACCAGGACGGCCAGGGCCAGCTCGCCGCGGCCCTGCACCTCCCAGGTGTCCGGCCGCTCGGTGGGCAGCACCCGCAGCGACACGTTGCCGACCAGTTCCCGGTCGAGGCGGTCCTTGACCAGCCGCGCGGTCACCTTCGTGCCCTTTTCGCGACCGGCCAGCGGCGAGGTGTTCACGCCGATCGTCATGGAGATCGCGGGCTCGTCCACGGTGATGAGCGGCAGCGGGCGCGGGTCGTCCACGTCGGCGATCGTCTCGCCGATCATGATGTCCGGTATCCCGGCGATCGCGACAATGTCCCCCGGGCCGGCGGAATTGGCCGGTACACGGTCCAGCGCCTCGGTCAGGAACAGCTCGGAGATCTTCACCCGCTGCAGGGAACCGTCCCGGCGGGACAGCACGGCCTGCTGGCCGCGCGACATCGTGCCGTTGTAGATGCGGCAGAGCGCGATCCGGCCCAGGTAGGACGACGCATCCAGGTTCGTGACGTGCGCCTGCAGGGGCGCGTCCGGGTCGTACGACGGCGCCGGCACGGTCTCGCGGAGCACATGGAACAGCGGCTCCAGGTCCGGGGAGACCGGCAGTTCGCCGTTGGCCGGCCGCTCGAGGGACGCGCGCCCGGCGCGGGCGGACGCGTAGACGATGGGGAACTCGATCTGCTCCTCGGTCGCGTCGAGGTCGATGAACAGCTCGTAGCAGGCGTCCACGACCTCCGCGATCCGGGCGTCGGGCCGGTCCACCTTGTTGATCACGAGGATGACGGGAAGCCTGGCCTCCAGCGTCTTGCGGAGCACGAACCTGGTCTGCGGCAGCGGCCCCTCACTCGCGTCCACCAGCAGCACCACGCCGTCCACCATGGACAGGCCGCGCTCGACCTCACCGCCAAAGTCCGCGTGCCCGGGTGTGTCGACGATGTTGATGACGAGCCCGTCGTGATGTACCGCGGTGTTCTTGGCCAGGATCGTGATGCCCTTCTCCCGCTCCAGGTCGCCGGAATCCATCACCCGGTCGGCGACGTGCGATCCGGCGCGGAACGCACCGGACTGCCACAGCATGGCGTCCACCAGCGTGGTCTTGCCGTGGTCGACATGCGCGACGATCGCGACGTTCCTGATCTCGTCGCGGGTCGCGCGGGTCTGCGAGTCGCCGACGGCCGGGCCGGCCTGGACATTACGTGTGGGCATGCGGGAATCTCGCTCGGTTCTGTGCGGGGAGGCACCGCGCGATGCGGCGGCCTGGCTAGTCTATGCGGCCCCGGCCGGCGCGGGAGTGGTACGCGCCGCACGGCGGGAATGCGCTGGTCCCGCTGCCTACTGCTAACGGAACACCCAGATCCCCGGTGGCATTCCTGCTCGATGAGGGCCTACGGAGGGTCGCCGGGCACCCGCGGGGCCTTAGCGGCCGTCCGCGCCTCAGCCCATCCGCCTTAGGCGGGCTGCGGCTCAGAGATCGGGCTGCGGCTCAGAGATCGGGCTGCGGCTCAGAGATCGGGCTGCGGCTCAGAGATCGGGCTGCGGCTCAGAGATAAGGAATTCGCCCGATGCGGCGGGAGGGGCCTTACGGCGAACCTGAATGTGCGGGCGATGGCCAGGTCGCCCCAGCCGAAGGGGAAACCATGCACCCGGAAATGATCCGTGCGATCGCCGTTGCGCAGATGGCGGACCGGCAGGGCGAAGCACAGGCCAGGCTGCGGGTCAGGCTCGCCCGGCAGGCCCGCAAGGGCCGGCGCCGGGGCAGCCCTCCGGACCCGCTCGCAGACGTTCACATTCCCGACTACGTGGACGGCACCTTCCATCAGGATGCCGGGCCGGCCCGGGCGTACGCCCGGGCCGGACAGTGCCGGCTCCGCCGCTCCGCTACGGCCGGCGGGCGCGGTGCGGCGCCGCGCCGCGCCGGCGGGAGCGTCGCGCGCGATTGCTACCGCCGGGTCGGCGGCGCCTTCTGCTGCGCCTGCCGCCGGGCGGCCCGGGCCGCCGCGACAGCGCGATTGCGGAACATCACCGCGAAGACGCAGCTGACCATGGCACAGGCCAGCATGAGGACCAGGAAAACCAGGGCGATGGCTTGCGCCTTGGCCGCGAAGGCCACGACCGCCCCGGCCAGCATGACGAAGGCGGCCATCAGGGCGGCCTGGCTCCGGGCGTACCTGCCCGCGATCGGTCCTCGTGCCATGCTCTTATTCTCGCCTATCCGGGGCGATGCTTCCGGTGCGCCGCGGCTGCTCCGCCAGCGGGTGGGCGTCAGAGGGCGCGGAGGACGAGGAGCGCCATGTCGTCGATGCGCGGGCCGGCCCCGAAGTCCTCGGCCGCGCGCTGGATCCGGGCCGCGACGGCTCCCGCGTTCAGGCCGCCGCAGCGCGCCAGCACCCGGGCCAGGCCGTCATCGTCATCCAGGAGCCGGCCGACGGCGTCCTTGCGTTCGGTGATGCCGTCGGTCACCGACAGCAGCAGGTCGCCGGGGTAGAGGTAAACGGTCTGGGGCGTGAAGGTCAGATCGCCTATGACACCGAGCAGAGGCTGCGGCTGCGCGGCCGGCTGCGGAAGCGCCCGGGCCGGAGCAGGGGTGGGACCCGCCGAGGCCGGCCCCGGGGCGGGACGAGCCCGGGGCGAAGGAGGGGCCGGGGGGCAGACGCGGAGCAGGAGCGGGAGCGGATGCCCGGCCGAGACCAGCCGGAGCCGGACGGCGGCCCCGGTCCCCTCCTCCCCCTGGGCGGCGGGTACTCCGCCCTGCTCCGGGTGCCGGGAGGATTCGGCGAGGACGGTGAGCTCGCCGTGCAGCAGGGTGATGAACCGGGCTCGCGGGCCCTCTTCCAGGATGAGCTGGTTCAGCCGGCCGACGACGTCGGCGACGTCGTGGCCTTCCCGGGCGAGGATCCGCAGCGCGTGCCGGGCCAGGCCAGTGACGGCGGCCGCTTCCGGCCCGGTGCCACAGACGTCACCGATCGCGAACCGCCACCGGTTCTCACCGGCCGGAAACACGTCGTAGAAGTCGCCGCCGACCTCGTTGCCCTCTCCCGCGACCTCGTGCGCCACCGCGAGGTCCACGCGGGGGATCCGGGGCAGCTCCGGCGGCAGAAGGCTGCGCTGCAACGCCTGACTGGTCAGCTGCTGCTGCTCATAGAGCCGTGCGTTGTCGAGAGCGAGGGCCGCGCGGCGGGCAAGGTCCTCGGTCAGCTCGAGCGCTTCCCGCGGCGGCCTGTCACCGCGGGGACGGCCGATCACGACCACGCCGAGGCTGCGCCCGCGCGCCGCGAGCGGGAAGCACCAGGCGGCGTCGGACGCCAGGACGACCGCCTCGTCGGTGAGGTCCGGGCCCGCGTCCATGGCCAGTGACCAGCTCTGGCCGGCTTCATCGGCCTCGGGCGGCCCGGCGATGGCGAGCAGGCCGGCCAGCGGGTCGATGAGTGACTCGTCGGCGTGCCATACGTAGGCGGGATGCAGGGAACCGGTGTCGTCGGCCAGCAGCACCGCACACCATGACGCCAGGCGCGGGACGATGAGCTGGGCGATCAGCGAGATGGTCTTCTCCTGATCCAGCGTGCTGGCCAGCAACTCGCTGGCCTCGGCGAGAAAACCGATCCGGCCGCGCCGCCTGCGCTCGAGCTCACTGAGCCGCGCCCGCTCCAGCGACATGGCCACCCGGTCGGCGACGCGCTGCAGCTTCGCGGCATCGCTGCCGTCGAACCGGTCGGGTGCGGTGGCGGCGGCCCCCAGCACCCCCGTCACCCGCCCGTCGACGAGGAACGGCACGGTCACCAGTGACTTCGCCGTGGCGCCGTCGGCGAACACCACGGGCACCGACGGCGCGAACAGGGACTCGGAGACTCCGACGCCGGCGGCTGCCCGCACCCGTAGCTCGCCGTCCTCGTCCGCGACGAGAGCGTAGGCGGCGTCGGCCGTGACGACATCCCGGGCGGTCTCCACGGTGTGCCGGAGCAGTTCGTCATAGCTGAGCGTGCCGAGATCCGGCCGCAGGGCTGATGCGGCGTCGTCGCCGGTTGCGCCGGCCAACCGGTCAGCGGTTCCGTCCCGTCCCGCGGGCCCGGCGTGCATGGTGCCGTGCGCGGTTCCGGCCGCGGCCGGCACGGTCTCGGTGGTCACGGTCTCCGTGGGTACGGTCTCGGTGGTCACCGTCTCCACGGGCGCGGTCTCCGGCGTCACCGGTATCGCAGCCCCGGACGGCGGGGTCCCGGGCGACGCGGAGGCGGGCGACGCGGAGGCCTGAGGTCGGGCACCGGAACTGTCCGCCCCCGCAGCCGCACCAGCGGCCGTCGTCCCGGCTGAGCCGCGCCCCGTCCCGGCCGCACTGATCCGGTTCGGCCGGGCTTCCTCCGTCCAGGCTTCCCCGGCCCAGGCGTCGTTCGCGCCGCCCGCGGCGGTCCTGGCCGACGGCGGGCTGGCTGCCCCATCGGACGCCTCGTGGTCACGGTCGCGCGCCAGGCTCAGCCGGAACCAGACGGCCTTGGCGGTCCTCGCGTAGGTGACGCCCCACGACGAGGCCAGGACCGAAGGCAGCAGCAGGCCCCGGCCGCGTTCCGCCAAGATGCTCGCCGCCGTGGGAATGTCGGGCAGCGTCCGGGCCGGATGGCGGTCGCGGACCGCCACCTCGAGCTCGCCGGCGGTCAGCCGGCAGGTGACGTCGAACGAGGTCCCCGCGTGCACCACCGCGTTCGTGACCAGCTCGCTAGTGAGGAGAACGGCGTCATCGACTAGCCTGTCAGGGTCCCAGGTCCGGGCCCCGATGTCCCAGGACTGCAGGCTCTGGCGAACGAAACGGCGGGCGGCCGCGGCGGCCGCCGGCTCGGGCTGGTATGCCGCGGACGCGACGAGGTCGCTTCGTCCCCTCACGTGCCCTCGGTCCTCACTGACTGGCGTGCGATTAATCGCGGTTAGCGCTGAGCCATTCACTCCATCGTGACAGACTCGTGAGATCAATACCTTCTATCGGGCCATCCTAAAGAACTTACTAGAGAACGGTAGGCCGGCTTGGCGAGGATGGGAGTACGGCCATAAAGGACGCCGACGCCACCCGCTGCGCGAATGCCTGGAGGGAGCACCATGCCTCACCCCGCGCCCAGCTCACCCACAGAGGCCAGGTATACCGACGCCGACCTTGAGCCCATCCGTGACGCGCTGGCCGCGCTGGCCAACGGTGACTTCCGCACCCGCCCCCGGCGGTTCAGCGACGGCGGCGACAGCGCCATGCTCGCGGACGTCGGGTCGATGATCGATGAGGTAGCCGCGCAGCTCTCCTCCCTCACCTCCGAGGTGGCGCAGAAGGCCGAGCAGGTCCGGGACATCGCCATGGTCACCACGGCCGTGGCGCGCGGCGACCTCACCCGCAAGGTGACGGTGGACGCCCAGGGCGAGATGCTCCAGCTCAAGCAGACCTTCAACACCATGGTCGACCAGCTGTCCGCCTTCGCCGACGAGGTCACCCGGGTGGCCCGCGAGGTCGGCACCGAAGGCCGCCTCGGCGGGCAGGCCCACGTCCGCGGGGTCTCGGGCGTATGGGAAGACCTGACCGTCTCCGTCAACGGCATGGCCACCAACCTCACCATGCAGGTCCGGAACATCTCCCAGGTCGCGACGGCGGTCGCGGAAGGTGACCTGAGCCAGGAGATCACCGTCGACGCGCAGGGCGAGGTGCTCCAGCTCAAGCAGACGTTCAACACCATGGTGCGCCAGCTGTCCGCCTTCGCCGACGAGGTCACCCGGGTGGCCCGCGAAGTCGGCACCGAAGGCCGCCTCGGCGGGCAGGCCCACGTCCGCGGGGTCTCGGGGATCTGGAAAGACCTCACCGAGAACGTGAACTCGATGGCGAACAACCTGACCGCTCAGGTGCGGAACATCGCCCAGGTCACGACGGCGGTGGCACAGGGCGACCTGAGCAAGAAGATCGACGTGGACGCGCGCGGTGAGATCCTCCAGCTCAAGCAGACGTTCAACACGATGGTGGGCCAGCTGTCCGCCTTCGCCGACGAGGTCACCCGGGTGGCCCGCGAGGTCGGCACCGAAGGCCGCCTCGGCGGGCAGGCCGAGGTCGAAGGCGTGTCCGGTACCTGGAAGCGGCTGACCGAGAGCGTGAACGGCCTGGCCAGTAACCTCACCACCCAGGTGCGAGCTATCGCGGGGGTGGCGAGTGCGGTCGCCGAGGGCGACCTCACCCAGTCCATCGCCGTCGACGCGCGCGGCGAGGTCGCCGAGCTCAAGGACAACATCAACCTGATGGTGGCCAACCTGCGGGAGACCACGCACGCCAACCGCGAGCAGGACTGGCTGAACACCAACCTGGCGCGCATCTCCGGCCTGATGCAGGGACACCGGGATCTGCTGGAGGTCGCCCGGCTGATCATGAGCGAATTGACCCCGCTCGCCTCCGCGCAATACGGCGCCTTCTATCTGGCCACACCGCCCGGTTCCGAGCTGCCGCGGCGGGCGCTCCCGGCCGCCCCTCAGGGCGAGATCACGAGCGGCGGCGCCGCTAACGGTACGGCCAGCTATGGCCCCGGCCGTAACGGCACCGGCCCGGAAGCCGCCGTGGTGAACGGCGCGGCCGGCCACCCCCCGGAGGGAATGCAGCGGCCGGACGGGAGCCAGGGGCCCGGCGGAAGGGACGCCCGCGCGACAGCGAACGGCACCGGCCGGGGCGCCGACACCGAGCCCGAGATCGCAACGGAAATGGAGTTCCGCCGGATCGCCGCCTACGGCTTCCAGCGCGGCGGAATGAGCCGGTTCGTACTGGGCGAGAGCCTGGCCGGCCAGGCCGCGCTGGAGCGCAAGCGCATCCTGATCAAGAACGTGCCGACCGGCTACCTGTCCGTCGGCTCCGGCCTCGGGGCCGCCTCGCCGGTCAGCGTGGTCATGCTGCCGATCCTGTTCGAGGACCAGGTGCTCGGCGTGCTAGAACTGGCCTCGCTGCACCAGTTCAGCGACGTGCACCTCGCCTTCTTCGACCAGTTCGTGCCGACGATCGGCGTCACGATCAACACGATCATGGCGAACTCCCGCACCGAATCGCTGCTGACCGAGTCGCAGCGGCTCGCGACGCAACTTCAGGAACGGACCGACGAACTCCAGCGCCAGCAGGCCGAGCTGCGCAACTCCAACGCGGAACTGGAGGATAAGGCGACCCTGATGGCCAAGCAGAACCGTGCCATCGAGGTGCAGAACTTCCAGATCGAGCAGGCCCGGCGGACGCTGGAGGAGCGCGCCCAGCAGCTCGCCACATCGTCGCGGTACAAGTCGGAATTCCTGGCCAACATGTCGCACGAGCTGCGCACCCCGCTGAACAGCCTCCTGGTGCTGGCCAAGCTGCTGGCCGAGAACCCGGACGGCAACCTGTCGTCCAAGCAAGTCGAATTCGCGATGACCATCCACGATGCGGGCTCGGACCTGCTGCGGCTGATCAACGACATCCTCGACCTGTCCAAGGTCGAGGCGGGCAAGATGGACGTGCACCCGTCAGAGATCCCGCTGGACGGCCTGGTGGAGTACCTCGACGCCACCTTTCGCCCCATGGCCGCCGAGAAGGGCCTCACCTTCGAGGTCGACACGGCGGCCAGCCTGCCGCAGATGATCTACTCCGACGAGCAGCGCCTCCAGCAGGTGCTGCGCAACCTGCTGTCCAACGCGGTGAAGTTCACGGCTCAGGGCGGCGTCCGGCTGCGGGTCGCCCCGGCCGAGGACGTCACCTTCACCGGGCCGCTGCGGGACGAGCCCGAGGTGATCGCGTTCTCGGTCTCCGACACCGGCATCGGGATCTCCGAGGAGAAGCAGCACCTTATATTCGAGGCGTTCCAGCAGGCCGACGGGACCACCAGCCGCCGATACGGCGGGACCGGGCTGGGCCTGTCGATCAGCAAGGACATCGCGCGCCTGCTGGGCGGGCAGATCAAGGCGACGAGCCGGCTCGGCCACGGCAGCACCTTCACGCTGTACCTGCCCGCACGATCCCTGCGGGCCGGCTCGGGCACCGGGCCACTGCGGATTCAGGGTCAGGTCCTGAGCTCCGGAGCGGACCAGCCCGCGGGTCTCGCGGGGCACCTCGACGGCCTGAACGGGTCCGGCCGGGGCGGGCAGGCGCAGGGCTACGCGGGCGGGTCCATGGGGTCGCGCCCGGCCGGCCGGCCGGGCGAATCCGGGACGGCCGCGAACGCCGGGTCCGCTCTGTCCGCGGCACCTGACCCGCACGACCCGCTGTACAGTGCGAAGATACTGATTGTCGACGATGACGTGCGGAACGTGTTCGCACTGACCAGCGTGTTCGAGCGGTACGGGGCGGAGGTGCTCTATGCCGAGAACGGCCGCGAAGGCATCGAGGCGCTCGAGCGCAACGAGGACGTCCGGCTCGTCCTGATGGACATCATGATGCCTGAGCTGGACGGATACGCGACCACCGAGGCGATACGGAACATGCCGCAGTTCGCCGACCTGCCGATCGTCGCGGTGACCGCCAAAGCCATGAAGGGCGACCGGGAGAAGGCCATCGCGTCCGGCGCCACCGACTACATCACCAAGCCCGTGAACACGGGGCATCTGCTGGCCGTCATGCGAACCTGCCTGGAACGGGCGGCCTCACGATGAGCCGGCCGAAGGAGATCCTGAGGTGACGAACAAGGCACGGATCCTGCTCGTCGACGACCGTTCGGAGAACCTTGTCGCCCTGGAGGCGATCCTGTCCTCCCTCAACCAGGTCCTCGTGCCGGTCCGCTCCGGTGAGGAAGCGCTCAAGGCGCTGCTGGTCGACGAGTTCGCGGTCATCCTGCTGGACGTGGTCATGCCCGGCATGGACGGCTTCGAGACCGCCGCGCACATCAAGCGGCGCCCGAAGACCCGTGACGTCCCGATCATCTACCTCACGGCGGCCAGCTCCGAGCCGGACCACGCGTTCCGCGGGTACGCGGCCGGCGCGGTGGACTACATTTCCAAGCCGTTCGACCCGTGGGTCCTGCGCGCGAAGGTCTCGGTCTTCGTCGAGCTGTACGTCAAGAACCGGCAGTTGCGGGAACAGGCCGAGCTGCTGCGGAGCCAGCTGGACAAGAACGCTGGCAAGGACGCGGGCAAGGACGCGGGCAAGGACGCGGGCAAGGACGCGGGCAAGGAA
>Ga0181521_10002020_pt1 | contig 24558 bp, 23 predicted proteins | sample PEATcosm2014_Bin_32_FD_119764 | JGI IMG/M metagenome (GOLD analysis project Ga0181521, IMG submission 119764) | Peatland microbial communities from MTU Mesocosm Facility, Houghton, MI, USA - PEATcosm2014_Bin02_60_metaG | ecosystem: Environmental > Terrestrial > Soil > Wetlands > Peat | place...
CTCTTCGCCCTGATCTTCTCCATCGGCATTCTGGTCGATGACGCAATCGTCGTGGTGGAAAACATCGTGCGGCACTGGCGGTTGCACGCCAATCGGGACAGGCCGCCATTCGATGTAGCCATCGAAGCCGTGGACGAAGTAGGCAACCCCACCATTCTCGCCACACTCGCCGTCGTCGCCGCGATTCTTCCCATGGCGTTCGTCGGCGGACTGATGGGACCATACATGCGCCCCATCCCGATCGGCGCCAGCGCCGCCATGCTCTTCTCTTTGCTGGTGGCTTTCATCGTGACGCCATGGGCGGCGGTACGGATACTGAAGCCCGGCAAGCATCATGAAGGCGAACGAGAAGACTTCGTAACGCGGCTTTACCGGCGCTTCATGGGCAGCCTCCTGCATCGGCCCGTCCTTCGCTGGGGCTTTCTCGGCGGCGTGGTAATCCTTCTGTTCGCCTCCTGCTCTCTCTTCTACTTTGGCTTCGTCAAGGTCAAGATGCTGCCGTTCGACAACAAGAGCGAGTTCCAGGTGATCGTCGACATGCCGAACGGCACTACGCTCGAGCAAACGGAGCGGGTAACGCAATTGCTGGCCGAAGAGACGCAGAAGCAGCGCGAAGTGGTCAACGTTCAAACTTACGCGGGAACGGCGTCGCCTTATAACTTCAACGGACTGGTGCGCCATTACTACCTGCGGCGCGGCCCGAATGTGGCGGATATTCAGGTCAATCTGCTGCCCAAAGGAGCACGGGACCTGCAAAGCCACGAGATCGCCAAACAAGTGCGCCTGCGCATTCAGCCCATCGCGGATCGCTATGGCGCGCGCATCAAAGTAGCGGAAGTGCCGCCCGGTCCTCCCGTTCTTGAGACGCTGGTTGCCGAAATCTATGGCCCAGGCATGGATGGCCGGATTGCACTGGCCCGCCGGATTCGCGGTCTGTTCAAACAGACGAAAGGTGTTGTCGATGTCGACTGGTACGTCGAAGACGATCAGCCGAAATACAGCCTGGCGGTCGACGAGGAAAAAGCGGCCATCAACGGGATTTCCGAAGACGACATCGCCCGCGAAATGCAGGTGGCGTCCGCCGGCTACGCGGCCGGTCTGCTCCATCGGGACGCGGAGCAGGAGGATGTAGCGCTCACTGTGCGGCTGGACCGGGCTTCCCGCTCCGATCTGGAGCGCATACAGAGCCTGAAGATCGCCGGGCGCAATGGCCATCTGGTCGCGTTGGGGGAACTGGTGCGCGTCACAAAGCTGGTCGAGGACAAAAGCATTTACCACAAGAATCTGATGCCGGTGACTTATGTAACCGCCGACATTGCGGGAGAGATCGAGAGCCCGGTGTATGCGGTTCTCAAACTGGGGCCGGAGATCGACAAAATCGGGATTCCGGAAGGCTACCGGATCGAGCAGCACATGGCCGCGCTGCCCTCCGATGCCGGCCGATATTCCATGAAATGGGACGGCGAGTGGCAGATCACGTATGAAGTGTTTCGCGACCTCGGTATCGCATTCGCGGCGGTACTGATCCTGATTTACGGGTTGGTGGTTGGCTGGTTCCAGTCGTTTCTGACGCCCCTGATCGTCATGGCGGCGATACCGTTCTCGCTCGTCGGCATCATACCGGCGCATGGCCTTCTGCACGCGTTCTTTACGGCGACCTCGATGATCGGCTTTATCGCCGGCGCGGGCATAGTCGTGAGGAACTCTATCATCCTGGTGGACTTTATCGAGCTGCGCCTGGCCGAAGGCATGCCGCTCGACGCAGCCGTGATAGATGCCGGAGCGGTTCGCTTCCGGCCCATGATGCTCACTGCGGCCGCGGTAGTTGTCGGGTCGTCGGTGATTCTGTTCGATCCCATATTTCAGGGCCTGGCCATTGCGCTGATGGCGGGTGAAATCGCGTCTCTGCTGCTTTCGCGCATGACTGTCCCCGTCCTGTTCTACCTGTTCAACAAAAAAAGGAGAAAGCCTGTATGACTGTTGACCGTTATCTGCGCATGATTGCCGGCGCGTTCGTGCTCCTGAGCCTCGCGCTCGGTTATTGGGTGAATCCCTGGTGGTACCTGTTCACCGCCTTTGTCGGACTCAACCTGTTTCAATCGGCCTTCACGAACTGGTGTCCGATGATGACTATTCTTCGAAAACTAGGCGCCCGCTGAGTTTCGCCGTGGCCGAAAGAGGGTCCGGAAAAGGGTCATGGATGTCCGGACGCACAATCCGATAGAATTCGTAGGTAAACTCCGCTCATGCCGGTCTACGAATACGAATGTCGACAATGCGGGCATCGTTTTGAGTACCTGGTGCTGCATTCATCGCCCGCCGCGGAATGCCCCGCCTGCCGGCGGACGGATTTGGATCGGTTGATCTCGTTGTGCGCGGTGAGTTCGGAGACTTCCCGGCAGGCGAACCTCAACGCCGCCCACGCGAAAGCCGCCGCGGTCCGGAAGGAAAAGGCGCACGAGGGCCATACGCACCTGCACGAGCACTTTGAAGATCGGCCCACTGCCGGGTCCGGCGACAAGGCGCCTCACAGTTGAGGTTGATCGACATGCCCGCCGGGATCTCAAAGCCGCTAACGAAATCGATGCACAAACCACTCGCTGGGAGCAGCCTGGCATTCCTCGGCTGCGTAATTGGATCGGGCCTGTTGACGTGGCAGCCGGCGTCGGCACAAAGCGCCGCGCCGACAGCCGCCGCCGAGCGCGCGCTGCTGAATCGGTATTGCGTACCATGCCATAACGACAAGACGAAAATTGATAATTTTTCGCTTGAAAAACTGGACCTGACCACTGTCGGCGATCACCCGGAAGTATGGGAGCGGGTGATCCGGAAACTGCGTGCCGGCATGATGCCTCCGCCGGGGATGCCGCGGCCGGTTCTCGCCAAGTACGAAGAGCTTCGGGACTGGCTGGAAGCGCAGATCGACCGCAGGGCCGCCGCGCACCCGAATCCCGGTTCCGTAGTGCTGCATCGCCTCAACCGGACCGAATACGCCAACGCCATCCGCGATCTTCTGGATCTTCAGATCGACGTCTCGACTCTGCTGCCGGCGGACGATTCGGCCCGCGGTTTTGACAACGTCGCCGGATCGTTAACCATTTCTCCGACTCTGCTCGAAGCCTACACGACCGCGGCCACCAGGATCGCCCGCACGGCGGTCGGCTTTTGGAAATCGCCGACGGAAGCGGCATACATTGCGCCGGGCGACACATCGCAGAACCAGCACATTGAAGGTCTTCCTTTCGGCACGCGCGGCGGGATGGCCGTTCGGCACAGCTTCCCGGCCGACGGCGAGTACAAGTTCACAGTCCAGAATTTCGGGCTTGGCAAATTTATTCCCGGCGAGAAGCTGCAGTTTCTTATCGACAACGAAGCGGTGGAGATACGCGACTACGTTGGCGTGGGATTAAGTTCGAATAATTCTTCGGATCGCGACGGTACTATCGACGTCACCGTCCCCGTGAAAGCCGGCTCCCACATGGTGGGAGTCACCTTCATCGCTACCAACTACCGGCCCAGTCTCGATCTGATCCGGCAGTTTGAGCGAAAGTCGCTGGAAGACAATGGTATCCCGCAGCTGGAATACTACCCGGCGGTCGGTATTCTGAGGATCCGGGGACCGTTCAATCCGACGCGTCCGGAAGACTCGCGCAGCCTTCGCAAGGTTTTTACGTGCCACCCTTCTAATGCCGATCGGGAGGCCGCGTGCTCGCAGGAGATTTTGACGACCTTGATGCGGCACGCTTACCGTCGTCCGGTGACTGCCGAGGATATGGAGTGGGTGAGGGGCTTCTACCAGGAGGGCCGGGACACATCCGAGAGCGAAGGAACATTCCAGGACGGCATTGAGCTGGCTCTGCGGCGCATTCTGACCAGCCCGCAATTTCTGGTGCGCGCGGAACGCGAACCGGCGAATGCCGTGCCGGGGCAGTCCTACCGGATCACGGATCTGGAGCTGGCGTCCAGGCTGTCCTTCATGCTGTGGAGCAGTATTCCGGATGACGAGCTGATCAAAGTCGCCAGCCAGAACAAGCTCCATACTTCCCCGGTGCTGGAGCAGCAGGTGCGGCGCATGCTGGCGGATCCGAAGGCCGATGCGCTGATCGAGAACTTCGGCGATCAGCTGCTCTATTTACGGAATTTGCCGGCGACATCGCCGGATGGCGTGTTCTATCCCAACTGGGACGACGAATTGCGCAAGGGTTTCCGGCGGGAGACCGAACTGCTGTTTGCGAGCATCATCAAAGAGAACCGCAACGTGGTGGATCTGTTGACGGCGGACTACACCTTTCTGAACGAGCGCCTCGCGCAGCATTATGGGATCCCGAACATTTACGGCTCTCAATTCCGCCGCGTCACCCTGGGACCGGACCTGGACTATCGCCGGGGATTGCTGGGACAGGGCAGCGTGCTCTCGCTGACATGGGTGCAGAATTTCAGGACTTCGCCGGTCAAACGCGGCGTATGGGTGCTGGAAAACATCCTGGGCACGCCCCCTCCGGAGCCTCCGCCGAATGTTCCGCCGCTCGAGGACAGCAGGGGCGACAACAAAATCATGACTCTGCGCGAGCAGATGACGATACACCGCAGGATGGAGCCCTGCGCGAGCTGCCACAAGCTCATGGACCCGATCGGCTTCGCGCTGGAGAACTTCGATGCGGATGCCAGGTGGCGAACGAAGCAGGGCGGCGACGGCGGCGTTCCGCTCGATACCTCCGCCGTGCTTTGGGATGGCACGAAGGTGAATGGTCCAGTCGAGCTGAGACAGGCGCTGCTGCGCTATTCGCCGCAGTTTGTGCGCATGATTACCGAGAAGCTGATGACTTTCAGCCTGGGACGCGGCGTGGAATACGAAGATATGCCGGTGATCCGGTCCATAGTGCGGGATGCGGACAAGGACAACGACAGGTTCCTGTCGATCCTGATGGGCGTGATCAAAAGCGGGCCGTTTCAGATGAGAACGAAACAAGTGGAAGAAGGCGCGAAGTGAAGCAATTGTATCCCCACCTGACATTCAGGGGCCAATGCGAGGAGGCCTTTAAGTCTTACGCGAAGTGCCTGGGAGGCAGAATCACCCTTATGATGACGTATGAGGATTCGCCCATGAAGGATTATCCGCCCGACTGGGGCAGGAAGATTCTCCACGCCACGTTCGTCATGGGCGACCACAAGTTCTCCGGTTCCGATGCGCAGCCGGGGCACTATGAAAAGCCGCGGGGCTTCGCCATGCTGCTCAGCCTCTCCGAAGCGGCGGAAGCGGATCGGATATTCAATACCCTGTCCGAAAATGGCGTAGTACAAATGCCGCTCCAGGAAACATTCTGGGCGCTGCGTTACGGTGAGCTTGTCGATCGATTCGGCACGCCATGGTCGATCAATTGCGAAAAACAGGTCGAGGAGGTCGGTTAAGTGTTTATCACTAAGAAATTCATTCCCCGTCGTACGTTCCTGCGCGGCGCCGGCGTCACCCTGGGCTTGCCGCTGCTCGACTCCATGGTGCCCGCGCAGACGCCCTTGAGTAAGACGGCAGCCGCCCCGGTCCGTCGCTTTTTGGGTATATGGCATCCGCACGGCGCGGCGCCGGGATATTGGAGTCCTCTGCAGGAAGGTTCCAACTTCGAATTCTCATTTATCACCAGGCCGTTGGAGCCGTTTCGCAATCGTGTGACCTTCATTTCCGGAATGGACATGCCCGAGGCCATGGCCAACACCGAGGAGCCGGGCGGCGACCATGCGCGCGGCGCGGTCCTCTTGTCGGCTGCCCGCCCGCGCAGAAACGCCGTCAGTCCTTATCTGGGCGTCACGATCGATCAACTGATCGCGAAAAAGTATGGCCAGGACACGATACTGGAATCCATTCAGCTCGGCGTTGAGGAAGACGGTAATTTCGGCAATTGCAACTGGGGCTACAGCTGCGCTTACACGAACTCCGTATCCTGGATTTCACCGACCCAGCCGCTGCCGACCGAGGTGAACCCGCGAGTGGCTTTCGAGCGTCTGTTCGGCGACGGAGCCAGTCCCGAGGAACGGCGTACCGGCCGAAAGCAAAGCGCCAGCATTCTCGATTCGGTAACGCAGGAGATTGCGTTCTTCAGGAAGCCTCTCGGCGCGGGCGACCGCAGCCGGCTTGACACCTATCTCGAGAACATCCGTGAGATCGAGCGGCGTATCAGGATTGCGATGGAAACGACGGTGAAAGAGCCCTCCGAAGAGATCCCGTTTGGACTGCCGGAGAACAAGAGTGTCCATTACAGACTGATGTATGATCTGCTGGCGCTGGCTTTTGAGGGCGATCTCACTCGCTCCGCCACTTATATGCTGGGCAAAGACCTCTCGGGCGCCAGTTTCCCCGATTCCGGCTTTAACGGCGGGTGGCATGGATCGTCACACCACGGGGACAAGCCGGAGAATGTGGCCAACTACGCAAAAATGAACCGGTATCATGTGCAGAACCTGGCTTACTTCGCCGACAAACTGAACAAGATCCCCGATGGCGACGGTGGCAGTATTCTGGATCATATTCTGATCTACAAGGGAAGCAACATGGGTAACTCGCATCGGCATGCGCACGTAAAGGTGCCTATCATTCTTCTCGGCGGAATAGACGGCAAATTTCAGGGGAATCGCCACATCGTATACCCGGACAACACGGAGCGGCACTCCAATATGTTGTTGAGCGTTCTCCACAAATACGGCATCGAGCGGGTTCCCGCCTTCGATGCCAGTGGCCGGCGGACTGGTGAGATCGAGAGCTTCGGTTCGAGCACGAAGCCGATTCCGTTATGAAGTGCCAGTCATGAAATGGAGGTGGTGGCCGGTCCTTTTGGCCGTGGCGCTGGCGCTGCCTCTGGCGGCACCAATGATAGCCCAGATTGGTGGAAAGGCAACCCGGCCGAAAGTGCAGAGACCCGACGGCCCGGTATGGGAAGTCATCCGCAAGAACTGCGTCTCATGCCACGGGATCGACGATTATGCCTTTTATGCACAGGACCGGGCGGCATGGCGGAAGCTGATCGCGGCCAAACACAAAACGGGGGAAGCAGTTCTTTCGGAGGCCGACCAGAGTATTCTGCTGGACTGGCTTGTGTCCCGCTTCGGCCCGGATACCAGGCCTTTTCCGCGAACGTACATTCCTCCCGAGATCACCACGTTCTTTTCCGACCCGGAAGCGAGGAGACTCCTCAACCGGGCGTGCACGACCTGTCACGGGCTGGAGAAGGTGGAGAGAACGCGGAATGCGGAAGAAGCCTGGCGAGTCGCTTTGGTGGACATGAGAGAGCGCGGGGCTAAGCTGTCCGACGAGGAACTGGAACGCTTGGTCGAATGGTTGGGCAGGGTTTGGGGAACGAACCAGGACAAGTGAACGACGACAAATGAGCATTTCTTACAAGCGCAAAGGGCGCTGTCCCGCGCCGCCATTGAGCGAAGGAACTTTCCGCAGCGGCGGCGTGGACGCGACCCGTTTTGCGCGTGTTCCTCAAAAGATGTGCCGGTGCCTGGTTGGGATTGCGCTTGCAGCCGGGCTGGCGGCGGCGCAGGCACCGATCCTGACTGGCCCCCTTTATGGGGGCCTCAGCCTGAGGTTTACCGCTACCACCGATAACGTCGGCGGGGCGCCCGATTCGATCCGGATCGATTTGCTGCGCTGGTCGACCGATGCCGAGCGCGACCAGTTGATGTCGGCGTGGAATATGACTAATGGCGCAGGGCGCGCAGGGCGCGGCGGTGGACGTGGGGCAGCGGGCCGAGGCGCAGGCCGGGGACGCGCCGATGAGACTCCCGCGCCGACGCCGGAAAGCACCCTGGCGGACGCGCTGAAGCAGGCGCCCACAGTTGGTTACCTCTGGTCCTCGGAAGTGGCGGGTTATGCGCTTCGTTACGCGGGCAGGTTGGCGGGGCCGGACGGCATGGAACGCATCATCCTGATCACCGACCGGCGGCTCGGAGCCATCAATGATTTGTGGACGCCGGTCGGGAAGGCGATTCCAAACCGTTATGGTTTCTCCGTGATTGAACTGCGGGTGAACTCCAAAGGCGAGGGCGAGGGTAAGATATCGCTGATCGGCAAAGTGACGCCGGACGGCGCGGCTAAGATCGTGGCGCCTGAAAATTACGGCGAGTTGCCCGTAATGCTTAAGAATGTGAAGCGCCAGGCGACGAACAGCCACTAAGAGGACCTGCATTTATGACACGCATACTCAGTTGCTGTTTCGCTGCGTTGCTGGCTGCGGCGGCTCTTGCCGGAGCCGCGGCCAGCGAAGTAGCGGACGCAGCGATGAATGGAAACAGGGAGGTCGTGCGTACCCTGGTGCGGCGGAAGGCGGACGTCAACAAGCCCCAAGTCGACGGCACGACGGCGCTGCACTGGGCTGTACAGGCGAACGATTTGGAAATGGCGGAATTGTTGATCCGGGCCGGGGCTAATGTGTCGGCGGCAAATCGCGCCGGCGCCGCGCCGATGCTGCTCGCGGCCATCAACGGCAACGCGGAGATGATTGCAAAACTCATCCAGGCGGGAGCGGACCCCAACGCCGCGCTGACGAAAACCGGCGATAGCGCCCTCATGATGACGGCGCGGACGGGAAAGACCGGCGCGGTCAAAGTATTGCTGGACCATGGCGCAAACGTAAACGCGAAGGAAGCGTGGGGCGATACGACTCCGTTGATGTGGGCCGTTTCCGAGCGCCATCCCGAGGTTGTGAAGCTGCTCGTCGAGCATGGCGCGGACGTGAACGCGAAATCGAAATTTGTACCGTCGGCCTCGGGACGCGGTTTTGAAGGAACCACGCCCGTGGCGGCCAGGCCTGACCAGCCCGCGGAGGAATTCGCCAGCGGGTTGCTGACGCCGTTAATGTTCGCGGCGCGGGAAGACGATATGGAATCCGCGCGCCTGCTTGTCGCGGCCGGCGCGGACGTGAATGCCACCGGAGGCGACGGCAAAGATGCATTGGGACTGGCGTTGTTCAGCGGCAGCTACGACATTGCATCGTTCCTGATCGACGGCCATGCGAAGGTGAATCAGGCCGATGCGCAGCGGTTCACGCCTCTGTTCTGGGCGGTGGATCGCCGCAATATGGAAACCGCCCCGAACTTCCCGTGGATGGTGACAACGGATCCGCTTCCCTTGGTGAAGAAACTGCTGGACGCGGGAGCGGATCCCAATGCGCTGGTGAATAACACCCCGCGCGCGCGCATGCGGGAAGGGTCGCCGCGAATCGTGTTCGCGACCGCTTTGATGCGCGCGGCGTTTTCCGGCGATCTCGAGCTGGTTAAACTTCTGCTCGCGCATGGCGCGGATCCTCACATTGAGTCGAAGGACAAAGAGACCTCTCTGATGGCGGCCTGTGGAACCGGTTTCATCAACGGTTATCACCGGCAAAGAACGCCGGGCGAGAGGCTGGAGGTGGTCAAGCTGCTGATCGGCCTTGGCGAAGACGTGAATGCGGCGGACAGCTACGGGATCACGCCGTTGATGGTCGCGGCTAACTTGGGAGACATCGCGGTGGTCCAATATCTGATCGACAAGGGCGCGGATCTGGCGGCGCATGATCTGGGCAAGAAAAACGACGGGGCTTTCGGATCGAGCATCGAGCCGCTGATGCCGCTCGACTATGCGATCGGCGTGGGAACTTTCGTGCCCAACAACGCGGTCATTATGCACAAGGACGTGGTTCAGCTGATGACGGACGCGATGAAGGCGCGCGGAATCCGGCACACCACGTCGGAATGCACCCTGCGGGGATTTACCTGTGCGGGGGCTAACGTGGATCCGAAGACCGCCACGCCGGCTGAGATCGCAAAAATACGGAAGATCCAGATCGGCTACCAGGTTGACGGCATCACGGGAGGCCTCGCAGTGAAGGACCAGGACAAGAACCCGAAATAGCCGGGACACGGTTCATTCCCGCGGCTCCGTCCTCTTCGCCCCGCGTTCCAGCCGTACGACGAACCGATAGAGGCTGAAGCAGACGAGGAAGAGCAGCCCCGAAACGATCGCACCGGGTACCGCCGTGCCGGGATGTCCCGCCAGGAATGCCTCCAGCGTCGCCGAAAGTAACCACACCTGAACTATAAGCGGCAGGATGATGAGCGCCATAGCGCCGTCGATGGCCGTTAATCCACGGCTCTGCCCCGTGCCTTGCCCGCGTGTCGACGCGTTCATTTATGCCTCCGGTCGATTCCGCATGCGGATTGCCACCAGTTCCGAACCTCTCCGTTCGAGCACGACACTCGGCAAAGGTCGCATGGGCGGGCCCTGCAACACCGACCCATCGCGTATCGAGAAGTAGCCTTCATGGCAGGGACACTCGATCCGGTTATTCTCCGCCGAATAGTAAACCGCGCAGGACAAGTGGGTGCATTTCTGGCTGTACGCGACCCAGGAGTCTTGGCCGGTCCGCACCAGCAGGCACTGATCCCGCGGGCCGGGATACTCGAACAGTTTCACTCCTCCCACCGGAATTTCGTCCAGGCGCGCAATCGTTCTCGCCGGATACGACACATCCCCGCGCATCCGGCTTTTGGCGAGAATCCAGAGGTTTCCCGCGAACATTCCCAAGCTTGTCAGGGTGAGGAATTTCGTCATTTGCCTGCGGCTGACATATTGTTCGTCCGCTTTCCGTACCGGGAATTCTTCCTTCCACAGCGGCTGACGATCACCTTGTTGCAGCTTCACGCGACTCTCCTTCCCACATGTAATCCGTCACATCGAGAACGACTTCGCCGCTCCCGGGCGGCGCCATCATGAAGACCTTTGTGGTCACGTGCTGCCCGCCGAACAGGAACGTGTTGACCGGGGTCTCGCGGCGGCTTCGCGCCATCTCTTCCGGCCGCATGTAAGTGAGCGCCTGGCTGGGGCAGACCGTTGCGCACATGGGTTTCTTTCCGGCCGACGTGCGGTCGTAACACATATCGCACTTCATCATCTGTTCAAGCTCCGGAATCAGCTTCGGAATGCCGAACGGGCAGGCCAGCACGCAGTTCGAACACGCGATGCAGCGAGGCTTGAGGGCCGATTGGACCACGCCGTCCTCGCCGATCTTGATCGCGTCCGCCGGGCAAACCTGAGCGCACGTCGGGTCCTCGCAGTGAAAACACACGAATGCAGAGGTCGCGATGCTGTTCGGCCGGTCGAGATAGTCGAAGTTGATCATCGAAACGCCGCGGTGAGTTTCGCATTCCTCGCACGCCTTCAGACAGGACTGGCAGCCGATGCAGCGCGTCGTATCGACGTAGAATTCATAACCGAACATCAGAGCGTCTCTCCTGTTGCGCCATCTGCGGCTGTTCGCTCCGCCCTGCGTATGCGGCAGGCCGAAACTTTGAACTCCGGGATTTTGCTGCGCGGATCGAGTGTGCGATGCGTGAGCTTGTTGGCGCTTTGCCGGTTCGCCCAGTGATACGGGATGAACACGGTATCGGGGCGAATTGTTTTGACGACCAGCGCGCGCAGCGTGATCTCATCGCGCCGCGTCGTCACCGTCACCCAGTCTTTGTCCTCGATGCCGTGCTGAGCCGCCAGCCGGGGATGGATTTCGACGCGAGGCTCAGGATACATATCCACCAGCCCTCCGATGCGGCGCGTCTGCGTACCGGAGAGATACTGGCTCACCACGCGCCCGGTAGTGAGATAGATCGGACAATCGTCGCCCACCGGGTCGCCGCTCTCCCGCCACTCGGTGACAAGGAAGCGGCACTTGCCGTCCGGATGCATGGAGACGCCGCCCTCGAACAAACGTGGCGTTCCGGGGTGATCCAGACTCGGGCAAGGCCAGAAGACCCCGTACTCCCGATCGATTCTTTCGTAAGTGATTCCGTAGTAGTCGGCGATACCGCCGCGCGAAGCCTCGCGCAACTCGTCGAAAATCTCGCGGGTCGAGCGGTAGGGGAAGAACTCGCCCTTGCCGAGCCGGCGCGCCAGGTCGCAGATAATCTCCGAATCCGGGCGGGCGTGGGCTGGCGGATCGACTGCCTTTTTGATGTGAATCACCCGGCCTTCCACATTGCAGGTGACGCCCTCTTCCTCCTCCTGCAGGCTTCCAGGCAGAACCACGTCGGCGTGCTGCGCGGTCTCGGAGAGAAAGAAATCGACGACGCCGAAGAACTCCAGTTTGCCGAGCGCTTCGCGCGTATATTCCGCCTGCGGCAGGGACACCAGAGGATTGAAGCAAATGCAGAACAGCGCCTTTATCTCGCCCTCGTGGATGGCGTTCATGATCTCCTGCGCCGTATAACCTGCGTGGGGCAGCTCCTCCGGCTTGATTCCCCAGACCCGAGCCACATGCTCGCGCGCGGCGGGATCGTTGATCGATCGCGCCCCGGGCAGTTGGTCGGCTTTCTGGCCGTGCTCCCGCCCGCCCTGGCCGTTGCCCTGCCCCGTGATCATCGTCACTCCACAGCCTTCGCGGCCGATATTCCCGGTGGCGAGCGCGATGTTGATCAGCGCCAGAACGTTCTCGACGCCCTTCGATTGATGCTCGATGCCGCGTGCGTGGATGGCAACGGCGCGCTCGGCGGTGGCGAACCACCGGGCGGCGCGCTCAATGGCGTCCGGAGGCACGCCGGTGCACTCGGCCGCCATCCGCGGATCGTACGGCCTGACGGATTCAGCCACCGCTTCAAAGCCGCTGGTGTGTTCGGCGATAAAGGCCCGGTCTTCGAGGCCCTCACGCAGAATGACGTGCAGGATGCTCATCAGCAGAACCAGGTCCGTGCCCGGCCGCAGGGGCAAATACAAATCGGCGTTGCGCGAGATCGGCGTCATCCGCGGATCGGCGACAATCAGTTTCGCGCCGTGATCGCGGGCGCGCCAGATGTAATCCGTGGTGATGGGCGCGCATTCCCCCACATTGGCTCCGATGGCGAAGATGACATCCGCTTGGGCGATGTCGCTCCACGGAATCGGGCTTCGATCCACATCGAACGCAAGCTTGTAAGCCACTCCCGCCGAGACCATGCAGAGCCGGCCGTTGTAGTCGATGTGCCGCGTGCCGAGAGCGACGCGGGCGAATTTCCCCATCAGGTAAGCCTTCTCGGTAATCAGGGAAGCGCCGCCGAAAACCGCCACGGAATCCTTTCCGTATTTCGCCTGCACCTCACGCAGCCGCCGGACGGTGAAATCGAGCGACTCGTCCCAGCTCGCTTCGCGGAATCCGCCCTCCTGGCGCATCAGCGGCTCAAGCAAACGGTCGGGGTGGTTCGACTGCAGATAGCGCTTGACCCCTTTGGGACAGAGCATGCCGCGGTTGAACGGAAACTCCTCCCAGGGCTCGAATCCAATCACCGTGTTTCCGCGAACCTTGAGCTGAATGCCGCACTGCTGGCCGCAGAAGCAGCAATGAGTCTTCACCAGAAGATCCGCCGGATTTCGCGATTCGCTCTGCCATCCGCCCGCGGGAATGGAATTCGGATGCGGTCCGTAACGGCGCTGGAGATCGGACGGGGACGCGGGCAGTTCAGCCACCAGTGGCTCCCTTCATGCGCAGTTGAGCATGGGCGATCGACTTGCGTTTGCACGACGGACAGAGCGCCTGCCAGTGTCCTGCCGGTCCGGGCACTGCGTAATCGAAGCCCACGCCAGGCAACACTTTCGTCCGCAGATCTTCGATGTGCATCTTCGACGCGAACCGCTGTCCGCAGCGTCCGCACAGTTCGCCTTCCCCCGCGTCGCCGGCCTCCTGATACAGTTTGACGCCGAGTTGGGCGGGCCGCTGGAAGATGTGAAAGAATTTCCCGAACGGGAGATAGAGCAGGCCGGCAATCACCGTGATGGCGTGCAGGATGGCCAGAAAGCTGTAGGACGCGCCGCGCAGCCAGGCTTGCGAAACGGTGAGAGCCAGGCCGGTGATCGAGATGGCGAATAGGACGATCAGCGGGAAGAAATCCATCGCGAAAGATTGTACGGCTTGCGCGCCGCTGTCGCGCATGCGCCGCCAGAGTGACAGTCCGATGCCTGTCAATACCAGGAAGGCCGCGATATCGAGCCCGTGGAACAACACTTCGGACACAAATGTACGAATCGGAAATTGCCCCGCCGCAAATCCGAACAGATAGGTGACGTAAATCATCTGGTTGTCCGGACGGCTGCCGAATGAGATCCAGCCGAAAACCAGCGGGAAGGTAATAGCCATGGCGAGAACGCAGCCCCAAAAGATGCATTGATGCATCCACCAGCGCAATTTGGAACGGCGGCCGATGAAACGTTGGGCGACGATGTGCGTCGCCGCGACTTTCGAGATTCGCCCCAGGCTGCGAAGCGGTCCCCTGTCCCGGAACAGCTGCCAGCCGCGGTCCCAGTACACGCGCGTGGGCGGTTTGCCGAGCCAGATGTTGTAGTGATAGACGACGCCCCAGGCCGCGAAGATAACCGCGAAAGTGTAGATCACCAGCGAGGGATCGAAGTTCCGCAGGTTGCGCGATCCCACCACAATGGCGGCGATCAGGAAGCCGGTCCACAGCGTCGCCCAGGCGCCGGCCCGCAGTTGTTCGAAGTTTCGGCTGCCGGGGAGAGTCGCCGCCGGCTCCCGGCGCTGCTCGTGCTTCAGCTGCTCGTGCTTCAGCTGCTCGTCCTTCAAAAAGACACGCGCATTCACGATCCAAAGTGCGAGCGCGACGGCCGCCAGCAGGGCGAATCCCGGCCAGAGCGTGCCGAGCCGGTCTTTGAAGAACCCAAGAAGCAGCGGGGGAAAGAATCCGCCGAGGCCGCCCATCGCCCCAACCAGCCCGGTGACGGTTCCGGTCTCCGCGGGAAAGTATTGCGGCACCAGCTTGAAGACCGCGCCATTGGCGATGCCCAGCAAAGCGGAGCATCCGAGCGCACCCACCGTGAAGGGCAGAATCGAGGGCCAGGCGAGCAGCGCCGCAAAGGGAACTATGCCGGAGAAGGCGATCGAAAGCACGCGCGCGCCGCCGATTTTGTCCGAAAGCCAGCCGCCAACCGGACGCAGAGCCGTCGCCAGAACGACGAACCCCGCTGTGCGAAACCCGGCGTCGGCGGGGAGCACATGGTACTCATCCCGCAGCAGACTCGGCAGATAAATGGAGAAGGCAACGAAGCCGCCGAAGCTCAGGAAGTAGAACGCCGAAAGCACCCAGGCGAGCGGCTCGCGCCCGAGTACACTCAACATCGCGCCGAGCGATTTGGGCTTCGCGGCAGCGCCGGCATTCCGCGCGGTAAGCGCAAAGACCACCGCCCAGACCACCAGCAGCGCCGCGGTCCCGCGAAAGACGTTCTGCCAGCCGATGCGCGCCGCCAGGACAGGCCCCAGAAATACGGCCGCGGATTGCCCGATATTGCCCAGCCCGTAGACGCCAAGCGCCGAGCCTTGCTTTTCGCGCTCGAACCACGGCGACACGAAGCCGACGCCGACGGCGAACGAAGATCCGGCCATGCCGAGAAAGAACGCGATCGCCAGCAACTGCGAGTAGCTTCCGGCGAGGGGAACCGCGAAGGCGGGCAGCGCCGTGAACAACGTCAACGCCGCGAACACAAAACGGCCGTGCAGCCGGTCGGTCAGCAGCCCCATCGGCAAGCGCGCGAGCGAGCCCAACAGGACAGGCACCGCCACCAGGAAAGCTCCCTGGCTGGCGGTGAGATGCCAGATCTCGCGAAATCGCGGTGCAAAGGCGCTGATCAGGCCCCAGGCTGCGAAACAGATTGCAAACGAAACTGTTCCGAGCGCAAGCTGGCGACGCGGCACGAAAGTCCAGACTTCACGCTATCACGCGCGCGGGCGCTGAAAGGCCATGGCCGCAAAGCCACTTCTCTACTTGACCGCCCGCTCCAGTTCCAGGGCACGCGGAAAGAGAATGTTGTTCTCGAGATGGACATGCCGATGCAGGTCGCGCTCAAATTCCTGCAGGCCGTGATAAAGACCGCGATAGCTCGGACAGGCTCCGTCAGGGGCTTCGTAGTTGCCCGAGAGAGAGCGCATGCTGGCCGTCAGCGCGCCGGCGTCATCGTGATCCGCCAGCATCCGTGCGATGGGAGCGCCGACCGATCCGAAGCACGAGCAGGGAGGCGCCGCGCCGGTGCGCACCGCACTCTCCATTTCCAGCAGAAACGGAAACAGAACCCGCTCTTCCTTCATCATGTGCGCAAAAAGCTCCTGGGACAGTGCCGAGAACAATTCCCGGATGGATGCGAGCTCGGGGTGGGCGGCGCCATGCTTGCTCACCACCTTTTCGAGCAGCATTTCCAGCCGCGGCGATTCCTGACGAACATAGTTGTGGTGGCGCGCGACAATGTGTTCGGTCAGGTCCACGAACGAGGCGTCGGCCCAGCGTGTCTCTTCGGGCGAAATTGGTTCCGCCTTCACTTCCGCCAACTGCTCCAATACCCGCGCCATGGGAACGCTCGCGCGATCGCACGCTTCCTGCAGCGGACGTTTTCCGCCACAGCAGTAATCGATGCCGAACGATTCGAAAATCCGCACGGCGGAGGGGTTGTCGATTGCGATCTCGCGGACTGTTGGCTCGGTATTTGGTGTCATTGGTTCGCCTCTGGTCCAAGAGTAAGCCGAGCCGTGAAGTTCTCTCAGTGACTTAAGTCACCAGCCGGCGGGAAAATATTTAAACGACGGAAGTAAGCTCGGTCTCAAGGCCTGCGACGTCCAGGATCGTGAGATCGCGGCCGTTGACCTCAATGAAGCCCTGTGCCTGCAGGCGCGCCATATTGCGGGAGACGAGTTCGCGCACCGTGCCGATCTGCGAAGCAAGTTCCTGATGGGTGGCGCCCAGCGAGATCGCCGGACCGCGCGCCGTCGGACTGCCCTCGGCCTTGGCTTGGCGCAAAATCCACGAGATCAGCCGGTGCCGCACCGTCGTGAACGACAATTCCTCGATGATTCCCACCAGCCGCCGCAGCCGCGCGCCGACCACCTGCAGCACCTTGAGCGCAATTTCAGGATGTTCCAGGCAGATAGCCCGGAAGTCCTTGCGGGAGATGAACAACAGTTCGGATGTCTCGACCGCCGACGCCGACGCGGGATAGGTGCCGCCGTCGAACACGGGAAGCTCGGCGATCGAGCTGCCCGGCCCCTCGATTGCCAGTACGTGTTCACGGCCGCCGGGGGAAACCTTGAAGATGCGCACGCGGCCTGAAGCGATCATGTACAGCCCGGCGCACGGCTCTCCTTCCGAAAACAGCACCTCTCCCGGCGAATAGGATCGCGCTCCCGTGCGTGCGGAGAGAGCCTGCATTTCCGGATCGGTGAGCGCGGCAAACAGCGGGGTCGCTTTCAGGATTTTAGCCGGATTCACTCGGGCGACAGGCATCCTGATACCAATTGTCGGCCAAATTCTTCAGCGGAGCCGTAACGAAAAATCGCCGTGCCTGTATGGGGCGGCATCGTTTTGCACCCGCGCGAGTCACCGCCCACTTCGGGCGCCGGTAACATTCCTGAAGACTTTCGCGCTCGCCGCCACCATCAAAACAAACAGCATGATCGGGCCCGGCGCGGGCTCCGGCGAATCCGTCTGCACCGTAATGACCGACGATAATGCATAGAGTTGGTACTCTGTCTTGCCAGGGTTCGGGGCCTCACTAAAATTGCCATCCAACCAATCACGGCCGCTGGAATCATTGGAGATTCCCACTTCCACTTCACCACCCGTTCCCAGTGGAAATTTGACTTGGCCTTCGCCGTCCGACCCCGTCCAGACACGAGCGCCGGACCCGCCTCCGAACTGATCGATGTTAACAGGGGCTAAAAGAGCGCCGATATAAAGGGAATTCGACACTTCAGCTCCGGTTAAGTTATAGACCGGCGCAAGGGAAGGAGCGTTATCCTGGGCCGCCACATCCGGAGATTTGTCGTCGATCGAGGGTCCCGCGGAAACAATCGCTGTCCACGTAACTCCGTTGAGTGCGTCGAACGCCGCGAGATCGGGGTTCAGCCCCGCCGCGGTTGTGACATCCAGATTGTAAGTGGAAATGTCCGGCGAACTCGCATCGAACCCTTCCTCGGTGACGAAAATAAGCTGGTATTGATCGCCCGCCTGCAGGCTGGCGGGAACAGTCACAATCGAACTGGCGGCGCTCGCCTCCGGAGCGGCCAGAGCTGCCAGCGCAGCCCACCAGATCGCCGATCCTCGCTGAGCCATCGGGTACATTGTGCACGATACAGAGGCGCGGGGCAAGGCTCTCGGTTAAGATTGCCGCCGTTCTTGAAAAGCTTCCATTTCTATGTCCCGCACCCAACCAGTGGTAAGCTCCACCTTTGGCGCGGAATTAGGGTACCCTGGTACCTGATACGCACCCATTCGGCCCGCAACCTGAGGAGGATTTTCGATGCATCGTTTGATCTTGAAATGGACGGCAGTCGCAGGCGCGCTGCTGGCCCCGGCCGTCGGTTGCGCCCAAATCTCGTGCACCCGCGAAGGCCTCGGCGCCGCGGCCGATCTCTACATTGCCGCTCAAACCAGGGGCGACATTGCCGGCCTCCCGCTCGCAAAGGGGCTGGGATATGTCGAGAACTTTAAGACGATGAATATCGACGAGGGCCTGATCAAAACGCCGATGAAGATCGACCACCATCGCAGCCTGCTGGACACCGCGACGTGCCAGACGTTCACCGAAGTGATTGTTTCGGATAAGGCGAGCCCGTATGCGCTCGGCACGCGGCTCCGCGTGAATCACGGGCTGATCGCCGAAATCGAAATGATGTGGACCACGACGGGTTACTGGGGATTTAACGTCGATAACTATCTGAAGTACGCGTCCTCCGAGGATTGGGGCGCCATCCCCGCCGCCAGGCGCGACACCCGCGCAACGCTGGTGTCCGCCGCCAACGCTTACCTCGACGCATTCCTGGAAGGAAAAATGGACCTGGTGCCGTGGGGTTTCCCCTGCAACCGCACCGAGGGTGGTATGCACACCGGCAGGGGAACTCCGGACGATACCTGTCAGGTTGGCGTACCGAGCGGCGTCAATATCGCCAACCGGCATTTCGTAGTCGATGAGACGATCGGAGCCGTAGTGGCGTTCTGCACGTTCGGCGCCGGCTCCGCCGCCGGCGGCAGCGGCGCGCCGGATACCCACCTCTTCCGCATCGAGAACGGCAAACTTCGTTTCGTCCATACGCTGACCCATCTGTTGCAGGCGAATGGCCCCGGCCGCGGCGCTCGAAGCCAGGGCGCGCCCGCCAATCCAGGCAGGGACGCCACACCTGCCAACCAGAAGTAATTGCGTGGAGCGGTAGGGACCAGGATATCCTTGTCGCGGAGGAGACGACTCATGCATAAGACCATCGTTGCCGCAGCCGCAGTGCTGCTCACATTTGCCGGGGTGTGCCTCGCGCAACCGCCCGGTATCACTCGTGAAATGATCGAGCGCGCGTTGCCTCTCGAAGGCGCGCCGCTTGCGGAGCCTGGACCGTACCAGGTCACGTCCGAAGGTGCGTTCGGCTCCCCGAGCCATCATGTGTATCGCCCGACGGCGCTCGACGCGTTTCCCAGGAAGGATACGCTGCCCGTGATGGTGTGGGGCAACGGCGGGTGTGCGATCGACAGCACGCGCTACGGGGGCTTTCTGACGACGATCGCATCGCACGGCTTCCTGGTGCTGGGCACGGTGCCGCGGGAAGGCGCGGCGCGCAGGCAGGAGACAGCCGACGACGTGCGCGCCGCCATCGATTGGGCCGCGAAGGAAAATGAACGAACCGGCTCGCCGCTGAAAGGCAAGATCGCTTCGAACAAAGTCGCGGTGATGGGCCAATCGTGCGGGGGATTTCTCTCGATCGAGCTCGGCGCCGATCCGCGCGTCGAGACGATCGGCGTTTTCAATTCCGGCGTGCAGAAGCCAACGCCCGGCGCTCCGCCGTCGGTACAGCCCACCCCGGACGCGCTGACCAAACTGCATGGGCCCGTGCTGCTGATCAACGGCGGCGAACCCGACTTCATGATGGCTACGTCGGCGGCGACGTTCGACATGATCGACCACGTGCCGGCGTTCTACGGCGCCCGGCACAACGCCGGCCACACCGCGACGGTGTTTCATCCCGGCGGCGGCGAGTTCGCCAATGTCGCGTCGAATTGGCTCATGTGGACGCTCAAAGGCGACAAGAAAGCGGGCGCCATGTTCGTCGGCAAAAACTGCGGTCTGTGCACGAACTCGAACTGGGACGTGCGATCGAAAGGGATCGGGGAATAAAAACCCGGATCGCTCTTGTCGCAATGGCCGGGTGCGCGGCAGGTGTTGTCCGGGCGCGGAACGCGGGCTCGGCCATCGAGCCACTGGAGCCTTGGCGGAACGGCGCACAGTCTGCCGCGAACTCCCGTTAGGAGCCGGGGCGGCGTCTACTTCTCGGTCACCGGCGCCACGGGCAGTAGTTACGGGTCAGGGCTGACGGCTCGCCGGTGGAGTGATGCCGTTCAACCGTGCGTACACAACCAACTGCCCGTATGTGTCCTGCGAGTGCGCCATCAGGAAGTACAGGACTCTCTGGCGGCTCAACTGGGGGCCCATGAAGAATCCCATGGGGCCTGGCGAATCGATGCGCGCCACCAGCCCCTGCTCGCCGAGTTCCCTGATGACCGCCACGCCATATTCACCCACGCGCTGCAGTGCGGCCATCGACGCGGCCTTCGATGTTGCATTCGTGTCGACGGCGGGCGCGGGAGTTTTGGCGCCGAGGGCCTGCAACAACATGAGATTGATCTGGGCCACGTGCAGTACGCGTTCGCCGAAGGATTGCTGGGCGGGCGTGGGCTTGTAGTTGAATTTATCCTCCGGCATCGCGCCGGCGAGCCCGTAGATCATGACGTTGTTGCGGGACCAGTCGTTTTGGATTTCGCACACCAGATTTGCGCAGGGGCCCATAAAAGCGGGCGGTTGCTGCTGCGGTTTGGCCGCCGGTGTCTGAGCGCTGAGCAGGGAAGCGAACAACATCAACCCGGGAACAACTTTTCGGTCATTCATCCCACCCAGTGTAGCCAGCGGCGGTGTGTCCCGGGCAGAGCGCGGCGCACGCGCCGAAGCTTCCGCGATCCGTATCGTTCTTGTGTCGGACACCCGCGCCGCGCGCCTTGCACGTACACGGGTCATTGTGCGCGGCGGCGCGCCAGTATATACTTTTCGAGACAGCTGGAGGATCGGATGAGAGCCACAAATCGATTGGCGTGGGCTGCGGTCGCGGCGCTGTTGTCCGCGTTGCCCGTCATCGCGCATCATTCTTTTTCCGCGGAGTTCGACTCGGGCAAAACCGTGACCTTGCGGGGAACTATCTCCAGAGTCGACTGGGTCAATCCGCACATCTTCGTCTATCTGGACGTGAAGGACGACACCGGAAAGACGACCACCTGGGAGCTGCAATCACTGCCTCCGCTGTTCTTCAGAGGCAGCGGGCTGACCAAGGATGTGATGCTGAGCAACAAGCAGGAGGTGACCGTCACGGCGAACCCCGCCAAGGACGGTAGCCGGGCCTACGGGTTCATGACAAAGTTGACTTATCCGGACGGCCATGTATTCAGCATGTCTCCGCTGGCTGCCGACCCCAGTCTGGGGAGGACGCAAAAATGAGATCCGCGGTCGCCGCAGTCATTCTGGGCGCAGTCGTTCTGGCCTCACCCATAAGCGCCCGGGCGCAAACCAACTACGCCGCGGAAGCCGCCAGGAATCCCGGCTCAGCCTCCCGGCCGACGCCACACATGGCGGACGGACACCCCGACCTGAACGGAGTGTGGCACCACTTCTTCGGCATCGGCACGATTGAGAAGGTTGGCGAGAATTACGTGATCGGCGGCGCGTTCAACCCGAAAAATGCCGCGCTCTACTTCGCTCCGCTGGGCGACTCCAAGCCGGAGTACAAACCCGAGTTCGCGGCCAGGGTGAAATCGCTCTACGACAATCAGGTAACTGAAGATCCGACGCTGCACTGCGTGGCGCCGGGCGTCCCGCGCGTGGGGCCTCCGCACCAGATCGTGCACACGCCCAGGCAGGCGATCTTTCTTTACGCCGACAATACGGGCAACTATTGGCGTGTGATTCCGCTCGACGGACGGGCCCATGGCACCGATCCCGAAACAGCGGCGACGTATAACGGCGACTCGGTGGGCCATTGGGAAGGCGACACGCTGGTTGTGGATGTGACCCGGCTCACCGACGAAACCTGGCTGGGAGACAATGGTTTGTTCCACAGCCGGCAGCTGCACGTCACCGAACGGCTGCGGCGCGTGGGAGACACGATTCAGTACCAGATGACCGCGGAAGACCCCGAGGTTCTCCGGAAACCGTGGACGCTGTCGCGCACGCTGACGCTTCAGCCCGACGCACTGGAAGAGGCCGCACCCTGCGTCGATAAGGACGCCGGGCACTACGTCACGCAGGAGCATCACGACAACACCCGGTAGCCGGGCGCAAAAAACCGGAGACACCGGAGACACACACATCGTGCCGGACGGTAGTGCGCTAAAAGTGGGGTGCTCCTGAACAGCGAGCGGCTTGCTTTCTGTTACCGTGGAATCGTGACCCTTACCCAAAAGCATCAATCTGAACTCAGCAAGATTTCCGAAGGCCTGCAAAAAGCGCTGACCGCACAACCCGAAGAATGCCACCGGATTATCGAACAGGTGATCCGGCGCGTGCAGCGCCTCTCCGAAAGCATCGCAAGCGCACCAGCCAAACTCGGAAGTAAGGGCGGCAAAAAAACCGCAGAGCGCGGGCCTGATTACTTCCGCCAACTTGCCGCGAAGCGCAAGACGCGGGCCGGTGGAAGGCCAGCAAAATCCGCGTAGTCAGAAATTGTCTATCTGTTCCTGAAGTTGGCGTGCCCGTTCGGATTCGTCCACCAATTCATCAATACGCTTGGTGATTTCCTCCGCGCTCACACCATTCTTTATGATTTGTTTCAGGTGATCCGAAAGTCTGATGTACGAGTCTGTCTGGTATGCGGGATTGGCGATTAGCTGAGAGACGAAACCGCTCGTCTCCCGAAGTTGGTCAGCGTATTCTCTCAGGATCGTATTGAGCGTGGCAACTTTGGACTTTGCGGTCTTGAGATTTGCCATCGCGCGGCCTTGGGCTTCGAACTTCTCTGCTTCGCTCAATTGGGTGGTTATTTTCTTTCCGCGCGTGTCAATCTCGACGGGCGCTGTTTTGATAATACAATTGACGCAATTCGGTTGAAGCGAATGGCGGAACCTCCACGTAAGCGCCCCGGTAATCCCCACGAACAGTTCATCGCCAGGGATGAAGCCCAAACGAATGCGGAACGGCGCGCGATGGAAGACGTGCTTTACGAGGAAGAGGTTGAGAAGTACCGGGAGATGCGATCTGCCGTCAGGGCATACCTAGACTCCAAAACATCACCGCAAACACAGGGCAAACAGACCAAGGCGCATGGGCCGGAACAACCAACCATCGGCAAGCGCATAGAGTGCCTTCGGATCGAAGCCGATATCACGCAACTGAAACTTTGCGAACTGGTAAAGCTGGACCCGCGAACCGTACAACGCCATCTCGCCGGTACCACTGTGCCGTCCAGTCGGATCGTCTATCGCTACGAAAAGCTGTTTTCCATGCTATTGAAACGGCAAGTAGTTATAAGCAAACTGCCGTAATCTGCCGTAATCTGTCGCGCGCCCTGCCGTCGCAATGCAAAACGGATTTTGCCTATGCTGATTTCGGAGGCGAAATGCAACTGAAAATAATACTGGTAGCCTGCGTAGCCTAATCCCACCGGCGCGCGGGCCGGAACGACAAAGCCCCGATCCTGCCTTTTTCTAGAGGGTGCCGGATCGGGGCCATGGTGGGCCAGTTTACCAAACCGAAAACAGCGTTTTCGCTTGACTACAGCAAGCCGCTCGCTGTAAACTTGAAGCATGAAGAACAAAGCCCCGATCAGTGCTGAAACACCGACCGGGGCTGAAATCCGCACAGCCGAAACCGTACGAATCTACCAAGTCAAGTATCGCGCTTTCGGCTGTGAATCTCAAGGAGATTCCAGCCATGACGTGCCACAACTGCCGCGCCGAATGCAAGCGCAACGGCAAGAATTCCAAAGGCCAGCAACGGTATGCCTGCCGTCAGTGCCGACGCCGGTTCACTGAACCCCAGGACAAACCGCTGGACGGCATGTATTTGCCGTTGGATAAGGCCGAACTGATCCTAAAGATGCTGGTCGAGGGATCAAGTGTTTCGACCATCGAGCGCATTACCGGAGTCCACCACGGAACGATTCTAAAACTGCTTGTTCTCGCTGGCGAACGCTGCGAAAAGATCATGGGCCGGTACGTCCGCAACGTTCAGGCGCGCGACGTGGAAATGGATGAGGTTTGGGCCTTCATCGGCAAAAAGGAAAAGCGCGTGCGCCCCGAAGACGATCAGAACCTAGGCGACTGCTACACGTTCGTTGCTATCGAGCGGAACACGAAGCTGGTACTCAATATTGCGATGGGCAAGCGGGACAAAGTGACCACCGATATTTTCGTTGAAGGCGTCCGCGATGCCATCGCGCCGGGTTGCTCGTTCCAGATCACTACTGACGGGTTCGGCCCATACAAGGCCGCTGTCCCAGACACATTCGGGGTGAACGTGGACTACGCCATGCTCATCAAGGTCTA
>Ga0181521_10002021_pt1 | contig 24550 bp, 21 predicted proteins | sample PEATcosm2014_Bin_32_FD_119764 | JGI IMG/M metagenome (GOLD analysis project Ga0181521, IMG submission 119764) | Peatland microbial communities from MTU Mesocosm Facility, Houghton, MI, USA - PEATcosm2014_Bin02_60_metaG | ecosystem: Environmental > Terrestrial > Soil > Wetlands > Peat | place...
ATGCGCCGCCTTGGCATGCGGTTCCATAAGGCGGTGCCGTATCCGCTGGGGGCCGGCGAGGAATATGTGCTGTACCGCGGCGATCCCGGCCCGATGCCGCGTCCCGCCATGCTATCGCTGGACTGATTGCCCCGTCCTGGTAACGCCGGGCTGATCACCCGCCCGCGTACCGCTGGACTGATCACCCCCGCCTCTGCGCGGCCCACGCCTCGTAGCGTGCCTTGTTCTCCGCGTTCGGCGGATACAGGCCGGGCAGCGACGCACCCTTGTTCACCTCGGCCATGATCCACTCTTCCATCCGTTCCTGGTCCGCCGCGGTCGCCGCGACCTCCTCCAGCAGCTTTTGCGGGATCACCACCGCGCCGTCGTCATCCACCATGATCACGTCGTCCGGGAAGATCGCCACGCCGCCGCAGCCGATCGGTTCCTGCCAATTCACGAAGGTCAGGCCGGCGACCGAGGCCGGTGCCGCCCAGCCCTGGCACCACACCGGCAACCCGGTGCCCAGCACGCCCGCCACGTCGCGCACCACCCCGTCGGTCACCAGCGCCGCCACGCCGCGCTTCGCCATGCGCGCGCACAATATGTCGCCGAACACGCCGGCATCGGTGACGCCCATCGCATCGATCACCGTTATGACACCGGCCGGCATGTCCTCGATCGCGGCGCGGGTCGAGCGCGGCGAGGCCCAGGATTCCGGCGTCGCCAGATCCTCCCGCGCCGGCACGAAGCGCATGGTGAAGGCGCGGCCGACCAGCCGGGGCAGCCCCGCGCGCAGCGGCTTCGGCCCGCGCAGCCACACGTTGCGCAGACCCTTCTTCAGCAGCACCGTGGTGATGGTGGCGGTGGAAACGCCGGAGAGCTTGGCGACAATCTGCGGATCGAGGTCCATGGGGGGCTCCGTAGCTTTGGACGTGGCGAACGCCGTGTCCTGCCCGATCCCTTGCGCTCCGTCCAGCGAATGAGTGCCGGCGATCGGCCGCCCCACTTGTGGCGGCGCCCGCGATCCTTATGTCATGGCGTATGACAAAACCCTCGCAACAGTCTGCCTTCGCCCTGCCGATGATGATGATGGCCCGACTGACCATGGCATCATGGGAGACGATCATCCGCCGCAGCCTGATGATGGCCCAGGGCACCTGCTCCCCGGCCGAATATCAGCGCATGACCGCCGAAAAGGTGGCAGCGATGCAAGACTCGATGCTGGCCCTGGCGCGCGGACGCAGCCATGCCGCGATGTTGGCGCCGTTCGTCAGCCGCACCCGCGCGAACGTGAAGCGGCTGCGTCGCACGGCGTAGAGAGCAGTACAACCCACGCCCTGGCGTCAGCGCGCCAGATAGGCCACCGCGTCGTCCAGCGTGCTCAGCCGCCCGTATTCCGCTTCCGGAATGTCGATCCCGGTGCGCTCATGCACCGCGGCGATAAAGTCGAGGAAATCCATCGAATCCAGATCGAGTTCATCGCGTAGTTGCGCGCCGCCCGGCAGCCGATCGAACTCGGCCTCCGGTGCGATCGCGCCGAGCAATTCGATGATCAGCGCCTTGGCTTCGGCCTTGTTCATAGCGTCTCCGCCTCCTGCAACAGTTTATCGATCTCGGCGAGCAACAGCCCGCCGCGATGGCCGTCGCTCGCACGGTGATCGCCGGCCAGCGTCAGCGTAACGACCGGGCGGGGGCCGATCGCCCCGTCCACCACCCAGGGGCGCGTGACGATGCGGCCGAAGCCGACCATCGCGACCTGCGGCGGATTGATGATCGGCAGCACGCTCTCCGCCCCGCGTTCGCCGAGGCTGGTGACGGTGATGGTCGGGTCGGTCAGTTCCGAGCTGCGCACGCCGCCGCTGCGCGCCCGCCGCACCACGTCGCGCATCGCCGCCATCAGTTCGTCGAGCGAGCGCTGGTCGGCATCGCGGATCGCCGGGGCGATCAGTCCGCCACCGCGCAGCGAGGTCGCCCAGCCGATATGCACCCCCTCGCCGGGGCGGAAATGGCCGTCCTCCCAGAACCCGTTCAGCTCCGGCGTCTTCGCCAGAGCCAGCGCGGTCGCGCGCAGCAGCAGCGCCGCCGGCAGCAGGCGCTCCGGCGGGGCGCGGTCGCGGTTCAACCGTTCCAGCCGCGCCAGGGCGGCGGTGACTTCCACCGTCTGAGCCAGATAGTAGTGCGGGATCTCGCGCTTCGAGCGGCTCATCGCCGCGGCGATCGCCTGGCGCATCGCCGCGGGATCGAAGCCGCCGCGCCGCGCGGGCGCCGGCGCGGCCGGCGGGGCCGGCCCCTCGGCGGTCGGCGGGACCGGCGGCGGGGGCGGCGCCGTGGACGCGACCGGCTGTGCGGCCAGCGGGACTGCCGCGGACGCCGCCTCGACATCGGCAAGGGTGACGGCGCCGTCCGGCCCGGAACCCGTCACACGGTCCAGCGCAATACCGCGTTCGGCGGCGAGCCGGCGCGCCGCCGGCGAGGCGAGCACATGGCCGGCGACCCCAGTCGGCAACGACGCGGCGGGCGGCGCGACCGGCGGAACGGCGGGCGGAGCCACACCCACTGGCCGCATCGCCACGGGCGCTGGCCCGCCCGGCGCAACGGCAGCTTGTGCCGCGGCAACGGGCGCAGCGGCAACCGGTGCGGCGGCCACCGGCGGAACGGGTACCGGCGCAGGGGCACCGGGCGCGGGAGCGGCTGGCGCAGGAGCGACGGACGCAGGAGCGGCTGGCGCAGCGGCACCGGGCGCGGGAGCGGCTGCCGCAGGGGCACCGGGTGCCGCGGCAACTGGCCCTGCCGTTGGCGGCGGCGCGGCCGTCGGCGCCGGCCGCTCCGCCGCACCGGCATCGAACCGTGCCATCACAGTGCCGACCGGTAGCTTCATGCCCACCGGAGCAACCAATTCCGACACGATGCCGGCGCTGAACACCTCGATCTCGATCGCGCCCTTCTGCGTCTCCACGACGGCAATCACATCGCCACGCTTCACGCGGTCGCCGGGCTTCACCAGCCACTGCACCAGCGTACCCGCCTCCATGTCGGCGCCCAGCGACGGCATGCGGAAGTCGGTCATCGGCCAACTGTCCTCGATTTGTCGGAATAAGCCGCCGTTGCAACCCCCCGCGTCATGGCGGGGGGCGGCGCGGCCGTCACCGCGACACGGCCACAGAAAGCCGCGCTCATCGGCTGCGCACCAGCGCCAACACCGTCGCCACGATCGTCGCCACTTGCGGCAGTGCCGCCTGCTCCATCTGCGCGGCGTACGGGATCGGCACTTCGGCGGAACAGATGCGGCGGATCGGCGCATCGAGGTTGAAGAACGCCGCTTCGGCAATGCGCGCGGCGATCTCGGCGGACAGCGAGCCGGAACGCCAGCCCTCATCGATGATCACCACGCGGTGGGTGCGCGCGACCGAGGCCAGCAGCGTCGGCGTATCGAGCGGCCGCAGCACGCGCAGGTCGATCACTTCGGCCTCGACGCCCTCCGCTTGCAGCGCCTCGGCGGCTTCCAGCGTCTTGAACAGGCTGCCGCCATAGGTGATCAGCGTCACGTCGCGGCCGGCCCGACGCACCTGCGCGGTGCTGATATCCACGCCGGTCACCGCGGGATCCAGCACGTCCTCGCGATTGTACAGCATGACATGCTCGAAGATCAGCACCGGGTTCGGATCGTCGAGTGCGGGCTGCAACATGAAGCGCGCATCCTCATGCGTCGCCGGCGCCAGCACCTTCAGGCCGGGGATATGCGCGTACCAGCCCTCCAGGCTGTGCGAATGCTGTGCCGCGAGCTGGCGTCCCGCGCCGGTCGCCATGCGGATCACCACCGGCACAGCGAACTGGCCGCCCGACATATGCGAGATCGATGCGGCGTTATTGACGATCTGGTCGGCCGCCAGCAGGCTGAAATTCACCGTCATGATCTCGACGATCGGGCGGACGCCGGCGATCGCCGCGCCGATGCCGGCACCGACATAGCCGCCTTCCGACAGCGGCGTGTCGCGGATGCGGTCCTCGCCGAGTTCTTCCGACAATCCCTTGGTGACGGCGTAGCAGCCGCCGTAGCGCGCCACGTCCTCGCCCATCAGGAAGACGCGGGGGTCCGCCAGGATGGCGGCGCGGATGCCCTGCTTGCAGGCTTCGCGATAGGTGATGCGCTGCGGTTCCGCCGCGCCGGCTGACTGGCTCATTGCGGCACCCGATCCATGATGGTGAACCGTTCCAGATCCTTGACGTCTTCCAACGTGCCGGCTTCGGCGAAGGCCACCGCGGCGTCGATCTCCGCCGCGACCTCCGCCTCGATGCGGTCGATCTCGTCGGGATGCAGCATCGCGGTCTCGGCGAGCCAGGCTTGCAGCCGCACGATCGGATCGCGCTTGCGCCATACGTCGAGTTCCGCGCGCCCGCGATACGCCTGCGCGTCGAACATCGAATGGGCGCGGAACCGGTAGGTGCGGCATTCCAGCAAGCACGGCACACAGGATTCGCGCACCTGCGCGACCAGCCGGCGCGCCGCGGCTTCCACCGCCACCACGTCCATGCCGTCCACCACCTCGCCCGGCATGTGGTAGGCGACGCCCTTGTGGCCGATATCGGTGTCCGCCTCGGCGCGTTCCACCGCCATGCCCATCGAGTAGAGGTTGTTCTCGCAGACGAACAGCACCGGCAGCTTCCACAGCGACGCCAGGTTCATGCTTTCGTGGAACGAGCCCTCGTCCACCGCGCCGTCGCCGAAGAAGCAGGCGGTGACGCTGTTGCGCTTCAGCATCTTGTCGCCCAGCGCGGTGCCGACCGCAAGCGGCAGCCCGCCGCCGACGATGGCGTTGCCGCCGTAGAACCGGGTGGCGGCGTCGAACACGTGCATCGAGCCGCCGCGGCCGCGGCAGCAGCCTTCCAGCTTGCCGTACATCTCCGCCATCAACGGGTTCATGCCGATGCCGCGCGCCAGCGCCTGGCCATGTTCGCGATAGGTGGCGACGATCGCATCCTCCGGCCGCAGTGCCTCGATCACGCCGACCGACACCGCCTCCTCGCCGTCGTACAGATGCATGAAGCCGCGGATCTTCTCGGTCTGGTACAGCTCGAAGCATTTCTCCTCGAACCGGCGGATCCGCAGCATCGCGGTCAGCAGATGACGCAAATGCGTGCGGTCGAGATGCACCTTTGGCATTGCGGGGTCGTTCATCGCGTGTCGCTTTCCAGGGTGGAGAGATCGCCTTCCGGCAGGCCGAGTTCGCGTGCCTTGAGCAAACGCCGCATGATCTTGCCGCTGCGCGTACGCGGCAGGCCGGGAGAGAACTCGATCTCCTTCGGCGCCACCACGGCACCCAGCCGCTTGCGCGCATGGCCGAGCAAGTCGCGGCGCAACGCCTCGGACGGCGTGAAGCCGGGCTTCAGCGCGACGAACGCCTTGACGATCTCGCCCGCCATCGGGTCCGGCTTGCCGATCACCCCGGCCTCGGCGACCGCCGGGTGTTCCATCAGCGCGCTCTCGACCTCGAACGGGCCGATCAGGTGGCCGGAGGATTTGATCACGTCGTCGGCGCGGCCGACGAACCAGTAGTAGCCCTCGGCATCGCGCATCGCGAGGTCGCCGGTCAGGTACCAAGGCCCGGCGAAGCATTTGCGGTAGCGTTCCTCCTCATGCAGGTAACCGCGCAGCATCGATGGCCAGCCGGCCTTCAGCGCGAGTTCGCCTTCGACCATCGGCGCGTCGATCGGCGTGACGCTGCCGTCGTCGTTGCGCCGCACGACGGCGGCCTCGATGCCGGGGAGCGGCCGGCCCATCGAGCCCGGCTTCACATCCATCGCCGCGAAATTGGCGACCATGATGCCGCCGGTTTCGGTCTGCCACCAATTGTCGTGGAACGGCATGCCGAACGCCTGCATGCCCCAGACCACCGCCTCGGGGTTCAGCGGCTCGCCGACGCTGGCCATGAAGCGCAGCGCCGCGAGGTCGGTGCCGCGCACCGCCTCGACCCCGAGCTTCATCATCATGCGGATCGCGGTCGGCGCGGTGTACCAGACGCTGACTTTCTCGTCTTGCAGGATGCCGTACCAGGTCGGCGCGTCGAACTCCGCTTCCACGACAACGCTGGTCACGCCATTGGTCAGCGGCGCGATGATGCCGTAGCTGGTCCCGGTGACCCAGCCCGGATCGGCGGTGCACCAGAAGATGTCGTCGTCGTGCAGGTCGAGGGCGTAATGGCCGGTGATGTGATGCGTCACCACCGCCTCGTGCACATGGATCGCGCCTTTCGGCTTGCCGGTGGTGCCGCTGGTGAAATGCAGCAGCGCGCGATCCTGCGGATCGGTCGGCGGAATGACGAAATCGGCGCTTTGCCCATCCACCAGGCGGTGCCAGTCGAGCGTATCGGGCACGTCGATCGCCGCGGCTTCCTCGGGCACCAGGATGACGTATTGCAGCGACGGCAACTGCGCGCGGAGCCCCGCCACCTTGCGGCGGTACAGCGGCTCGGTGGTCACCAGGACACGCCCGGCGCCGATGCCGATCCGGGTCGCCAACGGCTCCGGACCGAACGCGGAGAACAGCGGCGAGACGACGCATTTCGCCTTCAGCGCGCCGAGCACCGCGATGTACAACTCGGGGATGCGGCCGGCCAGCACGAAGACGCTTTCGCCCTCCGCGATGCCCAACTGGCGCAGGGCATTGGCGAAGCGATTGGTTTCCGCGCGCAGGTCGCGATAGGTGAGGACGCGACGCGTCCCGGTGCGGCCGAGCCAGCGCAGTGCCGCGCGGTCGGCGAGCGGGCCGTTGGCGTGACGATCCACTGCCTCATGCGCGATGTTCAGGCCTTGCCCGTTGGGCAGCCCATCCAGTTGCGCGCGTGCCGCCGCCCAGGTGAAATCGCGGCAGGCCGCGGCGTAATCGGGCAGGTTAGGCGGCACGCGCAGCGCCGCGGGCTTGACGATGCGGGGATAGAGTTCGGTCAGCAACGGCCGTCCGGCCACCCGGTCGGACATGATGCGTTCCTCCGCTGAATTTACGAAACCTTAAGCTCCGGTGCGCGCGGCGGCATTGATCGAGATCAAGCCAGGAGGGGCTTGCTCGCTTCGTCCCCCCGCGCCCGGATGGCGGCCAGAATTGGAAAGCGACTGCTCCCCCCTCCCCTTGTGGGCTTGGGCCGCGAAGCGGACCAAGGGAGGGGGGAGGGGTGCGTACATCCGTAGGCTGGCGGATGCACGCACCCCTCCCCCTACCCCCTCCCTCAAGGGGAGGGGGAGACTATCGCGACGCCAGGCCTTACCCGCGCACCCCGATCTGCTCCCATTCCGGATGCGGAATGGGGGCGGGATGCGCCGCCGCCGTCGCCTGCGGACCCCGCGGCAACCCCACCGGATGGAACCGCGTCGCCGACCAGCCGGCCATCTCCTCGTAGGTGCGATACTTCTCGTGCACCGCCGCCTGCGCCGCGGCGAGCAATTTCTCGGCATCCTCCGGCCGGGTCTGCACCAGCGAGCGGTAGCGGATCTCGTTATATGCATAGTCCTTGAACGGCAGCGTCGGCCGCGGGCTGTCCAGCACGAACGGGTTCTCGCCGAGTTCGCGCATCGCCGGGTTGTAGCGGAACAGCGGCCAGTAGCCGCACGCCACCGCCAGGTCCTGCTGCTTCATGCCCTGCTGCATCTCGATGCCGTGGGCGATGCAATGCGAATACGACAGGATCAGCGACGGCCCCGGATACGCCTCGGCCTCGCGGAACGCCTGGAGCGTCTGCTGCGGATTGGCGCCCATCGCGATCTGCGCCACGTAGACGTTGCCGTAGGCGATCGCCTGCAACGCCAGGTCCTTGCGTGCCACCCGCTTGCCGGCCGCGGCGAACTTCGCCACCGCCCCGAGCGGCGTCGCCTTCGACGCCTGGCCGCCGGTGTTGGAATACACCTCGGTGTCCAGCACCAGCACGTTGACGTCGCGCGCGCTCGCCAGCACGTGGTCGAGCCCGCCATAGCCGATGTCGTACGCCCAGCCGTCGCCGCCGACGATCCAGATGCTGCGCCGCACCAGGTGATCGACCACCGACAGCAGGTCCAGCGCGCCGGGCGCGTCACCCAACGCGCGCAGCCGCTGCGTCAGCACCGACACCCGCACCCGCTGCGCGCGGATCTCCGATTCACGCACCTGTGGCGCGTGCAGGACCGCCTGCACCAGTTCCTCGCCGAGTCTCGGCGCCATCCACCGCGTCAGGTTGCGCGCCAGTTCGACATGCTGGTCGGCCGCCAGGCGGAAGCCCAGGCCGAATTCGGCATTGTCCTCGAACAGCGAGTTCGACCACGCCGGGCCGCGGCCTTCACGGTTGGTGGACCACGGCGTGACCGGCAGGTTGCCGCCATAGATCGACGAACAGCCGGTGGCGTTGGCGATTTGCAGGCGGTCGCCGAACAATTGCGACAGCAGCTTCAGGTAGGGCGTCTCGCCGCAGCCGGCGCAGGCACCGGAGAACACGAACAGCGGCTCGAGGAACTGCACGCCGCGCACATTGGCGAAATCGACCCGCGCGCGGTCGTTCAACGGCAGCTCGGCGAAGAACCGCGCATTCTCGCGCTCGGGCTCGATCAGCGGCAGCTTGTCGCGCATCACGATCGCCTTGTCGGCGGCGTTTGTCGGGCTGGTCGCGGGGCACGCCTCGTAGCACAGGGCACAGCCGGTGCAGTCCTCGATCGAGAACTGCAAGGTGAAGCGCACATCGGGGAAGCCGCGCACGTTGATCGGTGCGGACTTGAAGCTTTGCGGCGCACCCTCCAGCCGCGCGGCATCGAGGTAGCGGGCCTGGATCACGCCATGCGGGCAGACGAAGCTGCACTGGCCGCACTGGACGCACAGATCTTCGTTCCACGCCGCGATCGTGTCGGCGACGTTGCGCTTCTCCCACACCGCGGTGCCGGAGGGCCAGGTGCCATCGATCGGCAGCTTGCTCACCGGGATTTCGTCGCCGCGGCCTTCCAGCATCATGGCGGTGACCTCGCGCACGAATTGCGGCGCCTGCGCCGGCACCGCCGGCGGACGCTCCCAGTTGCTGCTCGGCTCCGCCGGCACCTGCACCTCGAACAGGTTTTCCAGCGCCGCGTCCACCGCGGCGAAGTTGCGTGCCACCACATCCTCGCCACGCTTCTCATAGGACTTGCGGATCGCGTGCTTGATATGCGTGATCGCCTGCACGCGCGGCAGCACGTTGGACAGCGCGAAGAAGCAGGTTTGCAGCACGGTGTTGGCGCGCCCGCGCAGCCCCGCCTTGGCCGCCACGCCGGAGGCGTCGACCACGAAAAACCGCAGTCCGAGTTCGATGATCCGCTGCTGCATCGCGCGCGGCAGGTGGTCCCATACGTCATCCGGCCCGAACCGCGTGTTCAGCAGCAGGATGGCGCCGGGCGCGGCCAGCCGCAGCATGTCGAAGCGCTCGACGAACTGGAACTGGTGCACGCCGACGAAGCTGGCCTGCTGGATCAGGTACGGCGCCTGGATCGGCTGCGGCCCGAACCGCAGATGCGACACGGTCTGCGCGCCCGATTTGTGCGAGTCATAGACGAAGTAGCCCTGCGCATAGAGCCCGGCATCCTCGGCGATGATCTTCACGCTGTTCTTGTTGGCGCCCACCGTGCCGTCCGAGCCCAACCCATAGAACACCGCGGCCACGACATCCGGCGGTTCGACGCGGAATGCCGGATCCGGCGTCAGGCTGCTATGCGTCACGTCGTCGTTGATGCCGACGGTGAAGCTGTTGCGCGGCGCCGGCTGTTTCAATTCGTCGAACGCCGCCTTCGCCATCGATGGGTTGAAGTCTTTGGACGACAGGCCGTAGCGCCCGCCGATCACCACCGGCATGCGGAGCAATCCCGCGGCCCTGGCCTGCGCCAGGGTGGTGACCACGTCGAGATACAGCGGCTCGCCGGTCGCGCCGGGCTCTTTGGTTTGCTCAAGCACGGCAACCGCGGTCACGCTGTCCGGCAATGCCGCGAGGAAGGCCTCGGCCGACCATGGCCGGTACAGCCGCACCTGCAACACGCCGACCTTCTCGCCGCGCTGGCGCAGCGCCGCCGCCGTGGTGCGCGCCGTCTCGGCGCCCGAGCCCATCAGCACCAGCACGCGGTCCGCATCCGCCGGCCCGTCATAGTCGAACAGATGGTATTGCCGCCCGGTCAGTGCGGCGAACCGATCCATCGTCTCCTGCACCATCCCCGGGGTGCGGGCGTAGAATGGGTTCACCGTCTCGCGCGCCTGGAAGAACGTGTCCGGGTTGTGCGCCGTGCCGCGCACTACCGGATGTTCCGGCGTCAGCGCGCGGGCGCGGAATTCGCGCACCTTGTCGTCGTCGATCATCGCGCGGATCTGCGCGTCGTCCAGCAGCGAGATGGTGCCGATCTCGTGCGAGGTGCGGAACCCGTCGAAGAAATGCAGGAACGGCACGCGCGTCGCCAACGTCGCCGCCTGCGCGATCAGCGCCGCGTCATGCGCCTCCTGCACCGAGGCGGACGACAGCAGCGCAAAACCGGTGGTGCGGACGGCCATCACGTCGGAGTGGTCGCCGAAGATCGACAGCGCCTGGGTGGCGAGCGCGCGCGCCGCGACATGGAAGACGGTCGGCGTCAGCTCGCCGGCGATCTTGAACATGTTGGGGATCATCAGCAGCAGGCCCTGCGAGGCGGTGAAGGTCGTGGTCAGCGCACCGGACTGCAAGGCGCCGTGCACCGCGCCGGCGGCGCCGCCCTCGCTCTGCATTTCCTGCACCACCGGGACGTTGCCCCAGATGTTGGTGGTGCCGAGCGCCGACCATTCGTCGGCCAGTTCCGCCATGGTGGAGGACGGCGTGATCGGGAAGATCGCGCAGACTTCGTTCACCCGGTAGGCGACATGCGCCACCGCGGTATTGCCGTCCATCGTCGCGGGGTTGCGCAGCATAGGGGAGTCTCCTGAATTGAAGGCGAGGGGCGCGATTCGGGTGACTAAGACTCCCCCTCCCCTTGTGGGAGGGGGAGTATTCTTTTCCGTCCCCATTCCCGTCTTCGCGACGTGCTACGGCGGGTCCACGAAGTCGGCCTCTTGCACCATGTCGATCGCGTGGCATGGGCATTGCTCGAAGCAGACCGCACAGCCGGTGCAGCGCATCGGATCGACGCTGTACCCCTTGCCCGGTCCCAATTTCGCAATCGCCTGTTCCGGGCAGGCGGCGAAACAGTTATCGCACTCGAAGCACACGCCGCAGGACAGGCAGCGCTGCGCCTCATGCCGCGCCGCCGTCTCCGACAGCCCGGACATCACCTCGTCGAAACCGCTCAGCCGCTCGCTGTCCTCCAGCCGCCGCTGCTGCGATACGTCGACGTCGCTGAACACCGGCAGGTGCAGCATCGGGAACGTCACCACCGACGGGCGTTGCGGCGCGTCGTAGGCACCGGAGCGCAGCCAGGCATCGATATTGCGCGCCGCCAGCTTGCCGTGGCCGGTCGCCACCGTGACGGTGCGCTCGCTCGGCACCATGTCGCCACCGGCGAACATCCCGGGATGGCCGGTCATCATGTGCCGGTCCACCTCCACCACGCCGTCCGGCTTCACCGCCACGCCGGGCACGTTGCGCAGGAACGCGCTGTCGGTCACCTGGCCCAGCGCCAGCACGACGCTGTCCGCCTCCAGCGTGTCGAACTCGCCGGTCGGTTGCGGCCGGCCCTTGTCGTCGATCGTCATGCGCTCGACCTTCAGCGTCGCGCCGACGATTTCCCGGATGGTGGTCAGCCACTGGATGCGGACGCCTTCTTCCAGCGCCTCGTCCGCCTCGAAACCATGCGCCGGCATGTGGGCGCGGTCGCGGCGATAGACGATCAACGCCTCCTCCGCGCCGAGCCGCCGTGCGGTGCGCGCCGCATCCATCGCGGTGTTGCCGCCGCCGTAGATCACCACGCGGCGGCCAAGCTGCGGTTTTTCCCCGGTGCCCATGTCGCGCAGCAGCGACACCGCATCCAGCACGCGCACCGCGTCGCGCGCCGGGATATCGACATGCTGCGCCACATGCGCGCCGATCGCCACGAACACCGCGTCGAACTTGCCCGCGTCGCGCTCGGCCAGCACGTCGGTCACCGGGTGATTCAATACGATATTCACGCCGAAGCGCTCGATGCGCGCGACCTCCTCCGCGAGTTCGGCGCGCGGCAGGCGATAGGCGGGGATGCCGAATTGCAGCATGCCGCCCGCCACCGGGCCGGCCTCGTGGATTTCCACCGCATGCCCGAGCCGCGTCAGGTGATAGGCCGCGGACAGGCCGCTCGGGCCGGCGCCGACCACCAGCACACGCTTGCCCGACGGCGGGGCGGCGGGCGGAAAGTTCCAGCCTGCCGCCTTGGCCTTGTCGCCGAGGAAGCGTTCCACCGCGTGGATCGACACCGCCGCGTCGAGTTGGCCGCGATTGCAGCCGGTTTCGCAGGGATGGTAGCAGACCCGTCCGTGCGTCGCCGGCAACGGGTTGTCGCCGACCAGCAATTCCCAGGCTTTGCGGTACTCGCCCGCCTGCGCCAGCGCCAGCCAGCCCTGGATGTTCTCCCCGGCCGGACAGGCGTGGTTGCAGGGCGGCAGCAGGTCCACATAGACCGGGCGGCGGGTGCGGAACGGGCCGGTGCCCGATTCCAGGGTAAGATCGACCAGCGGTGTCAGGTCACGGGCGGGGCGACTCATGGTTCAACCCGCCAGCGACGCCGGAATGGCCGGCTCCGCCACCGGCTTGGCCGGCATCTGCAAGGCCCGGGATGCGACGATGCCCTGCCACAGCGTCAGGACCGCGTGCGACGTCGCCTCCGCCACGAAGCAGCGCCCCTCGCGATCGACCGCACAGATCATCGCCTCGGGATCGTGGCGGACGTGGCGCAGCGCGTCGTTGATCACGTCCAGGCATTCGATCACCTGGGCCACCGATTCCAGCCGCGTATGACGCAGGATCTCGGGCAGCCGGAACACCCGCATGCCCTGCACCGGCACGCCGACATTCTCCCGGCCAAGCTCGAAGAACACGCTGACCACCGGCAGGATATCCTCGATTTGCTCCAGCAGGGCCTGCGCCTCGCCCGGCGTCAACTGCGCGAGATGACGCGGCTCCGCGTGGGGCTGCTCTTCCGCCGCCGGTGCGAACAGGGTGGCGAATTGTTGCTCGATCCAGTGGCGCACCTCGGGTGGCGCCGCGCGGATCTGTTCTGCCGTCAGGCTGATGCCGACCATGTTGTGTGTCCTCGGAACTGCGGCCCCCTCGGGGCTGCGGCACTGTGATGCGCGCACGCCCGGCGGCCGGCATTGATCCTGATCAATCCGCCGCGGCGGCAGATCGGTCAGGATACCGCCGACAGCCGCATACGGACCGGTGCCATGCCGCCACGCCTCATCACGCTGACCCTCAATCCGGCGCTGGACATCGCCTGTTCGGCCGAGGTGGTGGAGCACACGCGCAAGATCCGCACCAAGGGCGACCACCTGGATCCCGGTGGCGGCGGCATCAACGTGGCGCGCGTGCTGCACGAGCTAGGCGGCGAGACGCTGGCGGTGATCATGGCGGGTGGGGTGACCGGCGCCACGATCGAGGAGTTGCTGGAGGAGGCCGGTGTGCCGCGCCAGACCGTGCCGATCAGCGGCCGCACCCGCATCTGCTTCAACGTGTTCGAGACCTCGACCAAACTGGAATACCGCTTCGTCCAGGAGGGGCCGGACGTCACCGACGCCGACTGGCACCGCATGCTGGACGCGCTGGAGGCGACGCCGGGGGAATGGCTGATCGCCAGCGGCAGCCTGGAGCATGGCATGCCGGAGGACATCTATGCCCAGGTGGCCCGGGCGGCGAAGCGGCGGGGACAACGCTTCGTGCTCGACACCTCCGGTCCGGCCCTGCGCGCGGCGCTGGGCAGCGGCATCGCGCTGATCAAGCCGAGCCTGGGCGAACTGGAGTGGCTGACCGGACGCGCATTGCCCGATCCGCGCGAGCAGGAGGCGGAGGCGCTGGCATTGGTGCGGGCGGGGGCGGCGCGACTGGTGGCGGTGACGCTGGGTGAGAAGGGCGCGTTCGTTGCCTCGGCGCAAGGTGTGATCCGGCTGGCGGCGTTGCCCTGCGAGGTGCAAAGCGCGGTCGGCGCCGGCGACAGTTTCACCGCGGGGATGACCCTGGCCCTGGCGCGCGGCCAGGTACTGGAGGAGGCGCTGGCCTGGGGCGTGGCCGCCGGCACCGCCGCCGTGGTCTGCGCGGGGACGGCGCGCGTCCGGCGGGTGGACGTCGAAACGCAGTACCAGCGGCTGACCGAGGCGGCGCCGCTGTAGCGGGCGTTGGGGTGCGGTAGACCGCGATATGATGCAACAACCGCCACCACAATCCGTAGAAAATCTCCCCCGGATCCAGCCCCAACCTCGCAGATCTGTGACCACCGACTGCCGAGAAACCACTGCCACACGCAAATACGAGGCTGGATCGGTTTCGCCTATTGCCCCCAAGCAAGGTGTCGAGATAATGTCGGACTCGCTTCGATAAGTCTCAAAATTAACACTTCGGGGGCGGGGATGCGACGCCGCACCACGCTTTGTGTAGCGGCTATCACGTGCTTGCTCGCCGGTTGCAATCAACCGGCGGTAACACCCAAGCCCCCGGCGTTCCAAAATAGCGAGAACACCGTCCGGGATTGGAATGACGTCGCCAGCCGAATCGCTGCCGAAATGGCGTCGCTTGGTCTGCTGCCGGCCATTGGGCCGTCTCAATCGTCACAACCTCCCAATCCGGTGGCACCGCTGAGGCCGGTTTTCGTGCGGGTACAGGCCCCGGATTCCGCCTTTGTCGCGGCGGTGGCGAGCGAGCTTGAGAGTGACATCCTACGACGCGGTGGGACGGTTTCCCGCACTCCGGCTGGCGCAACCGTGGTGAATTTGGATGTCGACTTCATAAGATGGAGTCCGCGTGACAAACCACCCGGATTGCTTGGCACCACGGCTGCGGTGGCTGCGATTCCGGGTATCGTGATCGGGGATTCAACCCCAATGGCAACCTGGACGGCGGCGAATGCTGCCGGGTTGGCCGGAGCGGGATTTGGCGTCCTCGCAGACGGCATCATTGCACTCACTCCGACGATGAACGCCGAGGCGATATGGAAGGCAACGATCGTGGTTGACGAGCGGATCGTGATGAACCTTCACGAACCAGTCTATATTCGTGCCGGCGATATTCCTCTCTATGCCAAGGCGGCGGACCTGGCCCCGATCTCTTCGTGGAGTCGCCTGAATCAGCCGTTGCTGGTCCGTCAAATCCGCTATGACCCCTGATCGTGCGAGGCACCAACATGCGTAACATCCTGCGGCGCATTGCGATGGTCCTGCCTGTTGGTCTGGCATTGGTCGGGTGTGCGGACATCAATGAGCCGGCAGCCGGCTCAGTGACGGTTGGTGCCTCACCGTACGTCCGGGGCGACCTCGGCACTCTGACGTACCGGGCAGTCGATATGCTGCTTGCCGGTGCGCCCCAAGTCACCGCGGAAACACCACTGATCGTTGGGTCAATATCGGATGCATATCACGTGGAAACCAGTTCCGCTCTCGGCAACATCGTGGCGGATATGATCCGCACACGCATTGCACAGGATGGACATAAAGCCTCCGAGTTTCGACTACGCAATGCGGTCAGTTTCAACAATGGAGAAGGGGAGTTCCTGCTATCTCGGAACCGGCGAGCGCTCATGCCGCCCCCCAATGCTGCCGCTATCGTGACCGGCACCTATGCTGCCAGTTCCGAGAAGGTCTATGTGAGCATCAAGCTCATTTCTTCCACCGATGCTCATATCCTTTCAGGAGCCGATTTCGTCATGCCTCTGCGGGACGTTTTAGGACTGCTGCATAGCACTTGATCCGAAAGCCGACGCCGCAGCTTGCTACGGTTCAGCGTGATTTCATCCCGACGCATCTGCGGTTCCCAATCCGGCTGCCCGATGCTGACAGGGAAAGCTGACCGAAGCGTCGACGCGGCCTGACCCGGCCGGCGCTGGAACCATCACGCGAGCCGACGGCATTCGTGCATGTTTTCGCCGCCGTGGCATGCGCCAATATACCTACCGCTCCCCAGTTCCCCCCGATCTTGTCTGCTTGCATCTGCGGTTCCACTGCCTTGCCGACATGCGTTCTGCCTCCGGCACACCCAGGCTGGCACCGTGGCCTTCGCGCCTCGTCAAACCATGAGCTGAAGTGCCGGCTCAAACAGACAGAAAGAAATTGGCTCTTGTAGCGAAGTTTGTTGATGCCTCCGCCCGACCGGGGAATCCCCTGGTTATGGGACGGGATTTCCGGCCGGCCTGACGGCCACGAGCCACGGCCTGGGGTGGCCCGCGGCTTCGCTTTTCAGCACGGAGGCAGTGCGGAGAACACGGTGATCACGGAGAAAGAGCGGCCCGTGTCGGCGGGAGCTACACCACGTAGCGACGCAGGCCGTCCACCAGACGTGGCACGTTGAAGTTCAGCAGCAGGCCGACGTGGATGCCGCTCATTCGGAGGTAGGTACGGAGTTGCACCTCATGGATCGGGAGGATGGTGGTGACGGCTTTGATCTCCAGGATAAGCTCGTGTGCCACGACGATATCCGCCTTGAAGCCGTCGCCGACTGGTGCGCCCTTATAAACGATGGGAATTGCGACCTGCCGCGCGAAGGCAAAGCCCGCCTCGCCCAATTCGTGGCACAGGCATTGCTCGTAGACGGATTCCAACAGGCCGGGGCCAGTATGGCGGTGCACCTCGATCGCCAGCCCGATCACCCGATCGGTCAATGGTTCCGCCAGAAGCATAACGCTCGCTCCGTGAACACCGTGCTCTCCGCGCTTTCTCCGTGCTAAATATCAACGAAACGCTAACGCACCGGCACTGCGGGTCTGGCCTTGGCAACGCACCGCACCGGCAGCGGCGTCGAGCGCGGTTCGGCGGTTGGCATTCGGTTTCAATCAATCGGGTTCGCAATAAGAGCGAAGAAATTGGCACCGCAGATGCACGCGGATGGACCCTGCCGCTTCAAACACCGTTGGCCACCCGGTGGATTTCGACGCGCGGACTGCCGAAATTTGAGCAACCGGCAACGCCGCAGGTCAGTCGCCTTGAGGTCATTGATGCACGGTGCAGGGTGTACGCTATCCAACGTCTTCACTGCCTTGGTCCGGCTCGCCTACTGCTGATCGTCGTCGAACAGGATGCGGTTGGCCGCGCCCTCCAGATCCTCGTACTGGCCGCTGCGCAGCGACCACAGGAACAGCGCCAGACCGCCGCCGCCCAGCAGCAGACTGGCCCCCAGCAGATACAGGATGACCGTCATGTCGGCCCCTCGGCCCGCAGCCGGAAGCTGTTCGCCATCACCAGCAGCGACGAGCTGGACATCGCCGCGGCGGCCAGCCAGGGCGTGACGTAGCCGGCGATTGCCAGCGGCACCATCAGCGCGTTGTAGCCGATCGACAGCGCCAGGTTGCCGCGCATCACCCCCTGGGCGCGCCGCGCGGTGGTAACCAGCAGTGCGACCGGCGCCAGCTTCCTGCCCTGGAACACCACGTCGGCCACGGTCTGGCTGATATCGGCCGCGCTCGCCGGCGAGGCGGACACGTTGGCAGCGGCGAGCGAGGGGCTGTCGTTCAACCCGTCGCCGACCATCAGCACGGTGCGCCCGGCCGCGCGCAGGGCCTCGATCGCGGCCACCTTCTGCACCGGCGTGCGCTCCGCCTGCCAGTCGGCGATGCCGAGCGTCGTCGCCACGCGCGCCACCGAGGCGGCACGGTCACCCGATAGCAGATGCACGTCGAGGCCGAGGGCGCGCAGCCGCGCCACGACGGCCGCCGCATCGGTCCGCACGATTTCGTCGAATGCAAAACGAACCGGCGGATGGCCGGGGCGGGTCAGCCACAGTTCGGGCGATGTGGGTGCACAGCCCTCCCCCTCCCCTTGAGGGAGGGGGTTGGGGGGAGGGGTTGGCCGGAGGTTCGCACCGACCAACCCCTCCCCCCAACCCCCTCCCTCAAGGGGAGGGGGAGTATCGTGTGCCAACTCCGCCACGCCGCAGAACGCGCGGCTGCCCAGGCGCACGTCGCCGGCGCACAGGCCCTCGCCCGCATGTTCGGTCGTGCCCTCCGCCGGCGCGACCGGCCCCGCCGCGGCGACCAGCGCGCGCGCCAGCGGATGCCGGCTGTTCGCGGCGAGCGATGCCGCCAGCAGCAGCGCTGCTCGATCGGCACCCGAGGACAGCCCGAGCAGGGGTTCGGTCAGCGTGCCGGTCTTGTCGAACACCACGGTGTTCACCGCGGCCAGCCGCTCCAGCGCGGTGGCGGATTTCAGCAGCACGCCGGCGCGGAACAGGCGCGAGGTGGCGATCACCTGCACCGCCGGCACGGCCAGCGCCAGAGCGCAGGGACAGGTAATGATCAGCACCGCGCTCGCGGTCAGCAGCGCCTGCGTCACGCCGGCGCCCATCACGAAAAACCACCAGGCGAAGGTCGCCAGCGCGGTCAGGTGCACCGCCGGCGCATAACGCCGCGCCACGCGGTCGGCCAGCACGACGAAGCGGCCGCGGCGCGCTTCGGCCGCCTCGATCAGCCGCACGCAGTCGGCGAGCAGCGTCGCGTCGTCGGCCGCGGTGACGCGCAGGGTCAGCGGCGCGTCAAGGTTCAGCGTGCCGGCGAAGACCGGCGTGCCGGCACGCGCCACAACCGGCAGGCTCTCCCCGCTCACCAGGCTGGCGTCGAGCGACGACGTGCCGCTTTCCACCACGCCGTCGATGCCGATCCGCTCGCCCATGCCGACCAGCACGCGGTCGCCCGGCACCACCGTGTGTTGCGCGCGCCGCGTCACGCTGCCGTCCGGGTTGAGCATGGCTATGTCGGCGTTGCGCAGGGTGAGAAGCTGTTCGGCGGTGGCACGCGCCTGGCCCCGCGCGCGATGGTCCAGCACGCGGCCGATCAGCAGGAAGAACAACAGCGTGACGGCGGAGTCGAAATAGGTGTGCTCGCCGCCGGTGATGGTCTGGGCGAGGCTCATGCCGGTGACCAGCAGCACGCCGATGCTGATCGGCACATCCATGTTGGTGCGCGCGTGGCGCAGCGCCGCGGCGGCGGAGGCGAACAACGGCATGCCCGCATAGGCGATCGCCGGCAGCGCGATCAGCGCCGACACCCAGTGCAGCAGCGAGCGCGTCGCCGGCCCCATGTCGTCCAGCAGCCCGGCGCGGTCGCCGGCCCAGATGCCGATCGAGATCAGCATGACATTGCCGGCGGCGAAGCCCGCCACGGCGAGCGCGCGCAGCAGTGCCCGGCCGGTGCGGTCCTGCGCGGCGGCCAGCAGGGCGGTGTCGAACGGGACCAGGCGGTAGCCGAGGTGCTCGATCCGGCCGACCAGGTGTTCGGCGTGGTCGGCGCCGCCGCGCCAGACCAGGCGGAGCCGGCGCGTGGTCATGTTGACCCGGCCGGTCAGCACGGCGGGTTCGCGGGCGAGGACGGACTCGATCAGCCAGACGCAGGCGCCGCATTGCAGGCCGTCGATGGCCAGGGTGAGTTCGTGCGTGCCGTCGGCGCGGGCCACGATGTGACGGGCGAGGTCGGGACGGTCGGTTGCCTCGGGGCGCGGCGCGCGCAATGCGGGGTCGAGCAGGCGCTGGCGGTAGTATTGGCCGAGGCCGAGGGTTTGGATGGTCTCATAGGCAGCGGCGCAGCCGGGACAGCAGAAGCGGCGGCCGGCAGCGGTGGGCAGGCCGCAATGGAGGCAGTTTGGGAAAACCTCTCCCGCGCCACGCGCAGGGTCGAGCCGCGAAGCGGATCGACGCGGCGAGCGAAGCGCGACGGGTGAGGGTGCCGCGAGCAGCACGGTGTTATTCGTTCGGTGGGGCGCGCACGACCCTCACCCGGCGCTTTGCGCCGACCTTTCCCGCTTTAGCGGGAGAGGTGTACTGACCACGACGATCCGCCTTGTCGCGGCGATCGTGTGGCCCTGCGCGCTGGCGGAAAGTTGCAGCTCCCATTGGCCGGGCATGGTCAGCGCCGCATCCGCGACGTAGCGCCCGGCCCCCTCAGCGCGGAACACCAGATGGGTCGTCTCGGGCGGGCCCAGCGGCCGCTCGGCGGTGGCCTGCACCTGCGCGTCGCGCAGCGGAGCGCCGGAGCGGTCGGTCAGCACCAGCACCGGGTGTCCGGCATCGCCGGGCAGCAGGCGAACAACCCAACCCAGCGCCGCGTCCCGCTGCACCTTCTCCAGCACCTGGTCGTAGTGATTGCTGAGATCGAACCCGTCGCTGCCGGCCTGGCCGGGAAACGTGTGGAGCGCGAACGACACCATGGCGATGTTGACCGCGACCACCACGCCCATGGCAGCCACCACCGCCCAGGGGAACCATTGCCAGGCGGCTCCCCGCCCCGGTCCCGGCCCATGCACTGCCGCCAACCCATCTCTCAGTCGCATCGGACAGACTCCCCGTTTTCAGCGCAGCGGCGCGCCCGGCCCCATGAACAGCGAGTGATACACGGTGTGTTCGCCGGTCAGCGTATTGCTTAGCACGAAGTCGATGGCTTGTGCGCCGTCGTGCAATGCCGCCGGCTGCCCGGCGACCATCACGCGGAACGTGCCGACGCTGTCGGACTTCACCGGCAGGCCGAGTTGCGTGGCCGGGCCGAGCCCCTCATCCGCCTCGGTCAGCACCGCGCCCGGCAGGCCCTGCACGTTCAATTCGAACAGCGCGATGCTGTTCGCCTTGTTGACGATCTTCACCGTATAGCCGTTGCGCAGGTCGCCATCGGCGAGGCGCACGAACAGCGGCGCGCGATCGTGCAGCACGGAAATGCCGACGCCCGACCGCGTGGCCAGCGCCACGCCCATGACGCAAACCGCCAGCACCAGGGCCGAGATATAGATGATGGTGCGGGCCCGGAACAAGCGGAAGCCGGCTTGCTGGCCGTTTGCCTTCGCCGCCTGGTCGGCCAGCGTGTCCCAGGTGATCAGCCAGCCGGGCCGGCCGGTCTTTGCCATCACGTGGTTGCAGGCGTCAACGCACAGCCCGCAACTGATGCATTCCATCTGAATGCCGTCGCGAATGTCGATGCCGGTCGGACAGGCGGTGACGCAGGCGCCGCAATCGACGCAGTCGCCGCCGAGATCGCCGCCATGCCGCTTGCCGCGCAGCCGCGGCTCGCCCCGCCACGCCTGGTAGGTCACGGTCAGGCTTTGCTCATCCAGCATCGCCGACTGGAAGCGCGGCCACGGGCACATGTACGTGCATACTTGCTCACGCGCCCAGCCGGCCAGCGCGTAGGTTGTGGCGGTGAACAGGAAGGTGAAGAAATACACTTCCTTCGAGGCGGTCCCGGTCCAGAATTCCACCGTCACCGTCGGCGCATCGACATAGTACATGATCCACGCGCCACCGGTCCAAAAGGCGATGCCCAGCCAGACGGCGTGTTTGAGCGATTTGCGCCAGACGCTGTCGAGCGAGACCGGCGCGGCGTCGCGCTTCATGCGCTCGTTGCGGTCGCCCTCGATCAGGCGCTCGACCCACATGAACAGATCGGTCCACACCGTCTGCGGGCAGGTGAAGCCACACCACACGCGGCCGACCAGGCTGGTGACCAGGAACAGCCCCACCGCGGCCATGATCAGCAGGCCGGTGAGATAGTAGATGTCCTGCGGCCAGAGTTCGAGATTGAAGAAGTAGAAGCGCTCGTTGGTGATCGACAGCAGCACCGCCTGGTCGGGCTGGTTCACGCCGCGGTGCCAGCGCAGCCACGGCAGCAGGTAATACAGGCCGAGGCAGCCGATCAGCACCGCCCATTTGACCCGCCGCACCAGCCCGTGCACCGCCTTCGGATAGACGCGCACGCGGTTGGCATAGAGATGCTGGCCGTCCTCTTCGGCCCGCAATTGCAGTTGTCGGTCGGCCTTGCTGATACGGGACATCGTAATCCTTATCTCCCCCTCCCCTTGAGGGAGGGGGTTAGGGGGAGGGGTCGTGCGGTTGGAACCACCGTGGCACCTACCGCGCGACCCCTCCCCCTAACCCCCTCCCTCAAGGGGAGGGGGAGTATTTTCAGCCTCTCACGCACTCACCTACTCGACGCACGGCATTCACTCCCCGCCGCCCAGCGAATGCACGTACAGCACCACGCTCTTGATCGTTGCCTCGTCGAGCCGGGTATTCCAGTTCGGCATCACTCCCATCTTCGGATTGGTGATCTGCGCCACCACCGCGGCGCGGTCGTCGCCGTGCAGGTGGATGCGCGACGCCAGCCGCGGCGCGCCCTTCTCGCGGTCGCCCTGCCCGGCGTCGCCATGGCAAACGGCACAATTGTCCACGAACAGCTTCCTGCCCGGTGCTATGTCCGCGCCCTTCACCGGGGAGCCGAACAGCGTCATCACGTAATCCGCGACCTGCTGGATCTCGTCCGGCTTCAGCATGTTGTCCACGCCCCAGCGCGGCATCTGGTCCTGTCGCGCGTCGGGATCGGCACTGCGGATGCCGTGCGTCACCGTCTGTTGGATCGCCTCCAGCGTACCGCCCCAGATCCAATCGCCGGCAGCCAGCGCCGGGAAGCCCGGATTGCCGCCGCCGCCGGCGCCGTGGCACGGCTGGCAGTTATTGGCGAAGGTGATGCGGCCGGCGGTCTCGGCCACCGCGAGAAGCTGCGGATCCTTGCGGATGTCCGCGAACGAGAGCGCCTTGATGCGCTGCATCGCACCGGCGCGCTGCGCGGCAACCTCGGCCACCGCCTGGTCCACGCTGGCGCGCTGCGAATAGCCGAGCAATCCGTGCCAATAGCCGGTGATGCCAGGCACCGACGGATACAGCACGCACCACACCACGGCAAACGCCACGCACGCCCAGAGCACATAGAGCCACCATTTCGGCAGCGGCCGATTGAGCTCCTGCAACCCGTCCCAGTCGTGCCCGGTCGTCATGTGACCGGTGACGCTGTCCTTTTCGATCTTGGTCGGCACAGGAAACTCCCTAGCGGTCGTCGTCGAGGAGGAGGCGGCCCTTGCTTTCCAGCGTGGCCTTGCGGCCGGGCCAGTAGGTCGTCGCCAGCAGCAGCGTGAACACGACGAACACCACGACGATCGAATAGTGCTCGATCCACAGCAGGGCGTGGAGAATGCTCATGGCGGCCACCCTATTGCTGGAGATGCTCGTTGGCCGGATCGGCGAAATCGACCATCGTGCCGAGCACTTGCAGATAGGCCACCAGCGCGTCCATCTCGGTCACCGCCCGGCCGTTGCCGGGAACGGTCACCGCCTTGGGGTAGCGCTTCAGCAGCGCCGCCGAATCCGCGTCGGGATTGGCCTGCGCGTTGAGGTCGGCCATCGCATTGGCGATGTCGTCGTCGGTGTAGGGCACGCCGACCGCCCGCAAGGTGCGCAACCGCGCCTGGAGGTCCGAGGTATCCAGCGGCGTCTCGGCCAGGAACGCATAGTGCGGCATCAGCGATTCCGGCACCACGCTCTGCGCGTTGATCAGGTGGGCGTAGTGCCATTCGCTGGAGTACTTGCCGCCGACCCGCGCCAGGTCGGGACCGATGCGCTTCGAACCCCACTGGAACGGATGGTCGTACATGCTCTCGGCGGCGATCGAGTAGTGGCCGTAGCGCTCCACCTCGTCACGCAGCGCGCGGATCATCTGGCTGTGGCAGAGATAGCAGCCCTCGCGCACATAGATGTCGCGACCGCGCTGTTCCAGCGGAGAGTACGGGCGCACGCCCTGCACATGCTCCACCGTGGTCTCGATGGTGAACAGCGGCACCACCTCCACCAGGCCGCCGATCGCGACGGTGATCAGCGTCAGCACCAGGAAGATGAACGCGTTCTTCTCGATGGTTTCGTGGCGGATGAACATGGTGCCTATTCTCCCGCCACGGCGAGGCCGGCGGGCAGCGGCGTCACCGCGCGTGGCGCGGTATCCGGGCTGCGAACCGTCTGGATGAAGTTGTAGACCATGATCAGCGCGCCGCTGAGGAACAGCACGCCACCCATCATGCGGATCACGTAATACGGATGCACCGCGACGACGGATTCCGCGAACGAGTATTGCAGGAAGCCGAAGGCATCGTAGGCGCGCCACATCAGGCCCTGCATGATGCCCGCCACCCACATCGAGCTGATGTAGAACACGATGCCAAGCGTGGCGATCCAGTAGTGCCACGACGCCAGCCGGTTGGAATACAGGCCGCTTCGCTTCCACAGCACCGGCACCAGGTAGTACAGCGCGCCGAAGGTGATGAAGGCGACCCAGCCCAGCGCGCCGGAGTGCACGTGGCCGATGCCCCAGTCGGTGTAGTGCGACAACGCGTTGACGTCGCGGATCGACATCACCGGCCCCTCGAACGTCGCCATGCCGTAGAAGCCGACGGCGGTGACAGAGAAGCGCAGGCCCGGGTCGGTGCGCAGTTTGTCCCAGGCGCCCGACAGCGTCATCATGCCGTTGATCATGCCGCCCCACGAGGGCATCCACAGCATGACCGAGAACGCCATGCCCAGCGTCTGCGTCCAGTCCGGCAGCGCGGTCCAGTGCAGGTGGTGCGGTCCCGCCCAGATGTACAGGAAGATCAGCGACCAGAAATGCACGA
>Ga0181521_10002024_pt1 | contig 24537 bp, 16 predicted proteins | sample PEATcosm2014_Bin_32_FD_119764 | JGI IMG/M metagenome (GOLD analysis project Ga0181521, IMG submission 119764) | Peatland microbial communities from MTU Mesocosm Facility, Houghton, MI, USA - PEATcosm2014_Bin02_60_metaG | ecosystem: Environmental > Terrestrial > Soil > Wetlands > Peat | place...
AGGGTGGGCAAGGGTAAACGACGTGACGTCGGAAGCCGCAATCGAAAACGCAGGCTTCGAGGCGTCCGCGGGCTTCTTGTCACTGCCGCGCTTCCAATCAAAGAAGTAGACAGCAGCGCCGAGAGCAACTGCGCAAATGAGAACGATCAGAGTCGGTCTCTTGATCATGACGATCCGCCGGAATCCCTACCGGCGCTTCCACCAGATGCCAATTCCCAGAATCACTACAAATCCCGGTAAAAGGAAAAGCTCCAGCCAGGCGAGGCCCGCTGCCTGGGCCTGAGTAAGCTCAATGCGGCGGTTGGTCGCGCTCTTGGGCCGGATGGATATCAGGTTCTCGTCCTGCGCCAGCCAATCGATCGTATTGAGAAAGAGGTCGCCGTTGCTTTGCGCGCCGAACCACGGATTGGCGGCGAATTCCGAATTCCCGATTACAACGAGCCGTGCTTCGCGGCCGTTCGAATTGCGCTCGCCGGCAACTCCAAGCGAAAGCGGCCCCGCAGTACCGGTCTTCGGATTGAAACTGACCTCTTTCTGCCCTTTCTCGAGCCCCGGAATCGTGAAGCTCGCCTGGGACGTCTTCAGCAGCTCAACCAACTGTGGGTCCGGCTTCTGCTTGTCGGCGACGGAAACGGTTCGGGCGAGCGGGAAAAACGTCATAGTTCTGGCGAGGGCTTTTGTTATCGGGCTGTCGCCGTATTGCAGAACGATCGGATAGGTTGGGCCGGTACCGAAGAATCGCCCCGCGCCGCTGGCGTCAATGACGACGTTCTTCCCCGGATCGATATTCCACGCCTGAAAAATACTGTCGAGCTTGGGGTCGGTTTCGGGATCAACTTCAATCAGCGCTTTTCCGCCTCCGTCGAGATACTTGCCCACCATCGCGGCTTCTTGAGGGAAAAAGGCCTGCTTGGAGCCGGCAATCACGAGCACATCGCAGTCGGAGGGAACGGCGTCGCCCGTGGCGAGATTGACCGTCTTCGTTTCGTAGCCTTCTTTCTTGAGCCGCTGATCGGCGAGCGTGTAGCCTTGCGCACTGTCGTCGCTGGGGGACTTCTCGCCGTGGCCGGCGACAAAGCAAACCTGTTTGGTCTTATCGCGCGTGACCTTCAGAATGGCAGTCGTGATGGCCTCTTCCGAGAGGCTGCCGTCCGGACCCGCCTCAAGGTTTTCTTTGCGGGAGCCTGCGGCAACGATGACGTCGCCCATGTGAGTCGCACCGTAGTCTTTCGCCACTTCGGGCTTTTCCTGGGGATCGACATTCCGAACTTTGATGTGCGAACCCAGATTCTTATATTCCGCCATCACATCGTCGAACTGGGGTGCCGAGCTTTTCGCAAAGCGGACGATCGTGACGTCTTGCTGAAGACCGCCCACGATCTTGCGAGTCTGATCGGAGAGCGTGAACAGCTTTTCGCTCGTCAAATCGAAGCGCTTGTGATGCCGGTAGCCGACGAAATTCAAGATGACGAGAATGGCGAGGACGGCGAGCGACAGGACTGCGGTGTTCGTACCGAGCCGAGACGACCGCCTGGAGAAGAACTTCAGAATGCCTCGAAAGCCGAGAACGACCGCCACAAGGACCAAAACGCCGCCCGCGATCAGAAGGCTCTCGCTGAATCGTTGCAACTGCCCTTCAATCGAATAGCGCAGATAGCCGGCCACCAAGCACGCCGCGCCGATGCTTCCGGCGAACTCAGCCCAACTGTGCCGCTCCGACTTCATCCTATGAGGCCCTCCCATCCCTCATGCCCTTCTCCATCGCATGGAATCAACGGAGCGAGCCGTCAAGAAAATGAACAGCAGCGGAACGCTGACGTAATAGACGAGACTCGACGTATCGATAATGCCCCGCGTGAAGTCATCGTTGTGGTGAATCACCGAAACGTACTGCAAGACCTGCCCGACAACGGTGTCCGCCCCACGAACGCCGAAATCGAGCACCCAAAGCATCAAACTCGCAGCGAAGCTGAGCACGAAAGCAATCAGCTGACTCTCGGTCAGAGAGGAAACAAACGATCCGATGGCCAGCAGCGACGCGCCCAAGAGCAGCGCTCCCAGATAGCCGGCAAGCAAAATGCTCCAAGGGGGTCGCGGCTCGCTATGGAAGCACATGTACGCGACGTAGACGGATGAGGGAAGCAGCATGGCCGCGAAAAGCGTGAGTGAGGCGAGATATTTTCCGACCACGATCTGCGTTTCGGTGACGGGCGAAGTCATTAGCAATTCCATCGTCCCGCGCTTGCGCTCCTCGGCGTAGGCGCCCATCGTAAGCATTGGCGCCAGAAAGAGGATGAGCGTCGAAAGCAGGCCGAAGAATGCACGGATCACCTCGCCGGGCATATCCACGTCCGACGGCATACCCTGCATCAACATTTCCAGAGACTGGCGCTGGGCGGCGCTGACATAGAGATAGAAGAAGAATCCGGAGAAGACCAGAAAAACGGCGACGACAACATACGCAACGGGCGAGACGAAATATTGGCCCATCTCCTTGCGATAGATGGCGTAAAGGCTACGCATGTTCGGCGAGGCTCCTGTCAATTCGACGGCTGCGCGTGCGTCGCGTCGTCGGTGGTCAATTCGAGGAAAATGTCCTCAAGGCTCAGACTGATGCCACGGAGTTCATAGAGCGCCCAGCCTTTCCCGACAATCCCGGCGGCGATCTGGCTGCGAATATCGTTGCCGGGCAGAACCTCGACGGTGGCGGTCAAGTGACCGTCGGCGCGCGCCGGACTTACTTCAATGCCGCTGGCGCCGGGAACGTGCGCGAGCAATTCCGCGAGCGGCTTCTCGGGCGCTCGCACGTCAACATAGATCTTCTGCTTGCCCTTGAGCTGCGCGGTCAAATTCTGCGGCGTATCGACGGCGGCGATCTTGCCCTTGTTGATGATGACAACGCGATCACATGTCATGCTGACCTCGGGCAGGATGTGCGTCGAGAGAATGATGGTGTGGCTGCCCGCGAGGCCCTTAATCAAGTTGCGCACTTCGATGATCTGCTTGGGATCGAGGCCGACGGTCGGTTCATCGAGAATAATGACGTCCGGATCGTGTACCAGCGCCTGCGCCAGACCGACGCGCTGCTTGTACCCGCGCGAGAGGCGCTTGATCAGTTCCTTGCGCTTGTCGGCGAGGTTGGTCTTCTCGAGCGCCTCCGTCACGCGGCTGCGGCGCGTTTCCGCCGGGGCGTTCTTGATCCGCAGCACGAAATCGAGATACGTCTCGACGCTCATGTCCGGATAGACGGGAGGCGCTTCGGGCAGATAGCCGATATGGCGGCGAACCTCGAGCGAGTCCTCGAACACGTCAAAACCGGCTACGCGCGCAGTCCCTGAGGTTGCGGGCATGTACCCGGTCAGGATGCGCATCGTGGTGGTCTTTCCGGCCCCGTTGGGGCCGAGAAAACCGAGGATTTCGCCGTTGTTTACGGTGAAGGAAACGTGGTCCACGGCCGTGACCGAGCCGTAGGCTTTGGTCAAGTCCTCAACTTCGATCAATGCATTCCCCCAAATCCCTATTAATGAAAAAAAGCCAACTTCCCAGTTTTCGCCGGGCCGTCCCTTATATACTAGAAATTCCGCAAAATTGAAAATGCCGCCGAGACCGAGAATCCAACAGGCAACGAGGGATGCGCCAAGTGCATCCACATCGCTGAGTTAAGCCGCGACAACTCGTTTCAGGGGATCTGTCGGAGCCTCCCGTTTCTGAGATGCGGCGCGTCCGCGGAAGGTTTGGCTGGAGATGTGCGTTGACACTCCCCGGCCATTTTGTTATTCAACTCGTTTCGCTGTTTGCGCCGGGAATCCAAAGGGCGAGTATCCGCTCCGGCTTGGGCGTGTCCGAATAGAAATCCAATAGAGAGCAGGGCCTTCTTGACGGCGCATGCCGAATCAAGAGCAGTCTGGCGCAAGGGAGCGAACTCGATGACGCGGATTCCGGTGACCGCATGAAGAGATTCCGATACGTCGCGGCGCTATTCCTGGCCAGCCTTGGCGCGATCTTGTCCGCCAGTTGCGGCGGCGGCAGCGGCACAACCATCAACATCGAGATACAACCGATTGGGGCGTCATCATCTGAATGCACAGGGTCAACCGCGCTGACGTGCTCGCTGGACGTTGGCGGAACGATTAATTTTACGGCGCTGGTGGGTGGCGACACCTCGGGCAAGGGTGTCACGTGGGAGAAGCTCACCGGGACGAACTGTGCCGGCACACCGGCGACCGGCTGCGGCACGCTCTCGAACCAGACTAGCTCTTCCGTTACCTACACCGCGCCCACCGGCATCTCGTCCGGGATTTCCGCCACGCTTACGGCTATGTCGGTTGCGAGTCCTTCAGTTACGCAGACGGTCACGATCACAATCGTGCTGGCGCCGACGTTCTCGGCACCCTGCGTCTCGATCGCCGCTACTTGTCCCCTGTCGGGCGGGGCAAATGGCGTGCAATACAGCCAGACGCTCACCATCACCGGCGGCGTGGCCCCGTACACGTACAGCCTGCTCAGCGGATCTCTGCCCGCGTGCCTGAACCTAAACGGCCTTGCGAGCGGAACCACGGACACGATCGTCGGAACTCCGTGCGGTTCGGGTACATCGACTTTCACAATAGAGGTTAAAGACAGCGGCGGGATAGCACCCATCACGCAGGCGTTCTCGATTTCGATCACGCCACCGCCGCCGCTGAGCATAACGACAAGCTCGTTGCCGCAAGGCTTTGTCAACGTCCGCTACAGCGCTTTCATCACCGCTCAGGGGGGAGTCGCCCCCCTGACCTGGAGTTTGGTGGGCGGAGGAACCGTACCCGTGCCGGGACTCGGGCTGACTTTGAATTTGACGAACGGCCAAATTACAGGCGTTCCGACGATGCCGGGGACGTTTACATTCCAGGTCACGGTCAAGGATTCATCGCTGCCTGCTCCGGGTCAGACGGCTGGGCCAACGATAGTCTCGATCACGATCCAGACGCCGCCTCTCCTTTCCATCACGACGCCGTCGCTGCCTTCGGGCGCCGTGGCGACGGCCTACCTGGGGTCGCTCCAGGCCACCGGAGGGATTGGCCCGTACACGTGGACAATCACCCGGGGACTGCTGCCCTCCGGGCTGACGCTTGCCACGCTGAACGACAGCACGGGGAAAATCTCCGGGACCCCGATACTCGTCAACACGTCAAACTTCACGGTACAGGTGACTGATTCCGAAGTCGTGCCCGTCACGAAGACAGCGTCGTTCAGCATTGCGATCAACGCGGGATCGGCAAACACCAAGACCCTGCTGAGCGGTTCGTATGCATTTCTTTTCCAAGGGTTTGATTCCGACGGCTCCGTTGCGATCATCGGCACGATTGTTGCCGACGGTAACGGCAACATCACGTCGGGCAGCGAGGACAGCAACCGAGTCTCGGGTATCGTGGACGGCATCACGCTGACGGGAACCTATTCGATCGGCACGGACGGAACCGGCACCATGGAGCTCACGGCGACGAGCCCTCAAAACGTCCAGCTGATCATCGACTATCAGCTCGCGCTCGATTCGAGCGGCAACGCCCGGTTTTTCGAGGATAACGCGACCGGAACGAACACCGACACTAAGAAGACGCACGGCGAGGGGATACTGAAGCCACTTCAGACGCCAGCATCGGGATTCGCAGCCACCAGCTTCAGTGGAAATTATGCCTTTGAATTCTCGGGGCAAGATTCGAGCGGCAAGAAGGAAGCGCTTGCAGGCGTGGTCAATGCCAACGGCTCGGAAACACTGAATAATCCCATCGGGACTGCCATCAACAGCGACATCAACGATGCGGGAACCTATAGCTCCCAATCGATCTCCGGAAGCTTCTCGCTGCTGGGCACAAACACCAATCGCGGCGAGTCCACTTTCGTGTATCAGCCACCCATGAAATCACAGATTAGTCTGAACTTCGTCTTCTATTTCGTTTCCCCTTCGGATCTGTTTTTCGTGGAAGCCGACAGTACCAACACGCAGTTCCCAAATCCTCCGCGCCTGAGTGGCGAGATGATTCTACAGCAGCCGTCCGCCACCTTCGGCCAGACGTCGCTGGCGGGCGCGAGCGTGGCGTCCGGGTCAGGCATCGATGGCACCAACGCCAGCGTCTTTGCGGGCCTGCTCGTGGCGCCGCAGTGCGACGGCAGCACGGCGGCGTCTTTGAACTACGATCAGAATGACAGCGGGACGATCACGGCGCCGTCGTTTCCGTCCGGGACATGCACGGTCGCATCCAGTGGACGCGCGGCTTTCACAAATCTTGGCGCCCGCGCCGCGGTCGCGTACCTGGTCGGGCAGGGGCAAGGATTCTTGCTCGGGAGTGATGCAGCCGTCACGACAGGGCTGCTCGAGCAGCAGTCCGGCGGACCCTTCGCCGACTCATCGGTGCAGGGCGGGTACACGTTGAGTGCGCCTTTCGCGGCGGACAACCAGGTTCCCAACGTGCTCGGTCAGTTGAACGGGGACGGGGTTGGAGATGTGACGGGGACGGTCAATGAAGTCGATTCGCCGGGAACGCCGGCGCATCTCGCGCAGTCCGTCGTTGCGACGATTAACAGCCTGGCCTCAAACGGCCGCGGCATTATGACGGCCAACCCATTGACAGGCTTCCCCACCAACCTCATCTTCTACGTGCTTTCACCGGCCAGCAGCCGCGCGATCTCGGCAGATCCGGGCGGCTCGCATCCACAGGTCTTCCTGCTGGATCACTAGTGCCGTTCCAACCTTGTAACTCCGAATTTCGAAGAGCCGCGAAGCCAAGGATCAGTAGTTCATCGAGCCCTCAACTATTTGGCTCAATAGGTTGGAACGGCATCAGGTCTATTGGCGGGACTTCTCGGGATCGAGGCGCAGCGCGGCGGAATTGATACAGAATCGCAGTCCGGTCGGCTGTGGACCGTCTTCGAAAAGATGTCCCAGATGGGCGTCGCAACGGCTGCACATCACCTCGGTGCGCACCATGCCGTGGCTGATATCGCGCTCGATTTCGACGTTCTCCGCAGAGATCGGCTGCCAGTAGCTCGGCCAGCCGGAGCCTGAGTGATACTTGGCATCAGAGCTGAACAGCGGCTGCCCGCAGCACACGCAAAGGTAGGTTCCTGGGGTTTCGGTATCTTCATACTCTCCCGTGCCCGGCGGCTCGGTTCCCTTCCGGCGCGTGACGTAGTATTGCTCGTCCGTCAGCTTCGCGCGCCACTCCGCATCGTCCTTTCGAATCTTTTCCGCCATGACCTGATTATACCCGCGCACAGTCCGACCACACCATGCCCCGCCAGCGTAAGCCCCGCGACCTCCGGTGGTGGAAGCCACCAGGGCTTCGCCTGCAAACGCGCGCCCGAGGTCCAGCTATCGGGTCTACTTGGCGGGCGCCGGGATGTAACTCAAATCCTGCCGGAATTTGAGTATCTCGCTGTATTCGCTTTCAATTGAGTTGTCGATGGCTGCCATGGTCGAGTTCGCCTCGTCCGCACCGTACACCTCGGTGAGCGCCTGTGGTATGGACTTTGCATTGGGGTCCTGCTCAAAGTCCGCCCAATGAGGGCGCGGGAAACTAACCACGTATGTGCCGGAGTAGCCGCCGTTCACGAGTTCGAATATAGAGACGTGGCTGGATGGGTTTACCTTTCGCTCGGCGTCGGAGATTTTCCCGAGCGCGGCCCGAAAATCTCCATCTTTGCCGAATTTTACGCGGAGGCTAAGAATTTCCGAGTACTTCGGCGGCAAAGGTGAATTGTCGCGATTGCCGAATTTGGGCAGCAACTCGTAGTAGCTGTCGTTAACCGAGGCGACGTAGGGGCCCACGACCTTGTTGTATTCCTCGTCATCGGCGGCCTCAGGCACGGACGGATGATCCATATCGGCCCAATGCAAGCCTCCGCGCGCAACGAGGTAGGTCCCCGTTCCTTCTCCGCTGACGATTTCGAAGACCAACAGCGCGCTGGGATCCTTTTGCTGCTTGTGCCAATCCGCTTTTTGCTTGCGGCCTTGTTCGTATTGTTGCGTCATGCCGGGTTTCGGCGTTTGAAACTCCGCGGCTAGGATGTTGCCCGGATTGTTGTCCTGCGCGGCAGCGCAAAACGCCGCCACAAACACCACGGCCAAAGTCACCGATGCGTACTTGAACGATCTCATTTTCCCTCCGGAGATTTGAAGCTGGCGGCCGGTAAACGAGCCGCAGCATAGCTTTCGGAGTCGCGGCATGTCAAGCAAATCGCGCCGCATGGCCCGGAGAGGCCCTGTGTGATAGATTCAGCGTCGATGGCCAGATGGAAAGAACTCGGCCCAATGGTCCTCATCGCTTGCGCAATCCTCCTTCTGCTCATCTCCATCCTCGGAAGATTCGCAAGCACGAAATCCGCGGCAACACCAGCCGGTGCCTGGAACTCCGGCGCGATCGAGGCAACGTGCGCGGGAATCCGCGTCCGGGAAATCGATTCCACACATGCGGCCGTAGCCTTCCTCTACGACCTCGACAATGAGACGGACGCGGACTACCAACTCGTCAAGGGACCGAACATCGTCATCATGGATCGGCTGGAGCCCGGCGGCACGCTCAGATCCGACGAGCGTGTCGATTTGGACTCGACTGCCTTTGTCCCGGCAAGAAATCGGACGCGCATCGTTCTTGAGATCACCCATTCATTCAACTGGCCTACCCAGAGAGACGTCGCCGCCGATCGCGAGTTCAACCAACTGGTAGCGGGCGACCTGGGGGGCCTCCTCGGATTTGTGTTATTCGATCAGACTGGTCGATATCAGATCGAGCTGCCGGCGGCTTCGCCGGATGTCCAGCAAACGCCCGCAGAACGGTGAGCAGAGCTGCGTCGCACGTACTCCTTTGCCGGAGTCTTAGAGGTGAACGCCTCCGCGTGCGGCGTCGTTACCTTGATACAACAACCGCTAGGGCGTACAATTGCGGCGCTTGCGAACGTTGCGGCCCCCCTCCCGCCGCAACACAAGGACGCCACAGGGGTCATGCCCAGTACTGCCGCGCACGCGAACGACCCCGCCCCGTCTTCCGACCGCCGCTTCCATTCGCGCCAGCCGATCCGATCGCTCGCCTACGTGGAGCTTGATGAAGGCAATGGCGGAATCGTTCTGAACGTGAGTGAAGGCGGGCTGTCCGTTCACGCGGTCATGAGCGTGGTGGAAGACATAGTTCCCCACCTCCGTTTTCAGTTGGCGCAATCGAAGGATTGGATCGAAACGAGCGCGCGAATCGCATGGACGAACGAGTCCAGAAAAGTAGCCGGCTTGCAGTTCGTGGACCTGCCCGAGTCGACTCGCACCCGTCTCCGAGAGTGGCTGTCCTTGGAAACTTCGCCAGCGACGGTTGTAGAAGCAACACAGGAAGAAAGCGCTCCTTCCAGGCAGAGCCACGACCTTTTGCCGCCAACCGGTTCTCCCGCTGCGGCACCTGCAACGGTCGTGGCCCCACCTCCTGAAGCGGAGGAGCGCTACAAAAATGCGCCGCCCATTTCTGTAGCCGCAGCGGGCCCATCGGCCATCCCTACGCCGCCAACGGCTCCGGCTTCGCCCGCTCCTATCTACATGTTTGGCCGTACATGGACTGAGGTGCGTGACTCAGGCAACCAACTCCCTGACGGGGCATCGCGCCACGCAAAGATCTCTCGCCAAATGTGGATTCTGGCCGCTCTTTTCCTGTTTCTCGCTGTCGTTTCTACAGGGGCCGGATGGGTTGCCGGGCGAGGAGCCTTCGGCGGATTCTTTTCGAGGATTCGTGGGATCCGGCCGAGTACCAACCGGCAGCAAGAGAATATCATGTCGCCGTCGGTTCCCGCCGCCTCCGTCTCCCAAATCGAGATCGTGGACGCTAACAACGAGCGGTGGGTGATTCCCTTCGTTCCTGTTGGCAGCGGTATCGAAGGGAATCCGCGCGGGCAGGCGCCCGTCAACGCGCCTACGCGACGGGCCGTCGAGCCGCCAGCATCAGCCCTCGGCCTCCATCCGAGCCCGAGCGGAGAAAACGCCGTGCCTGAGAAGACGAACCCGCCGGTCTCGCCAACGCCTCTCGGCCATCCTGAGAATGTTTCGCCGTCGCCGGCCTCAACCGGACGGCGCATCGAGGTTCCCCCGCCACTGCCCGTACCATCGACCGAAGTCCCGCAGGCCGGCGTCCTGCAGCCGGGCGAGATCGTTCGCCGCGTCGATCCGGTATATCCTGAGAGCGCGCAAGCGCAGAGAATCGAAGGCACCGTCAAGCTGCGCGTGACGATCGGGTCAGACGGAGCTGTCAGCAACGTAGCGGTCGTCAGCGGCCCGGGTCCGCTCGTCGAGGCTGCCAAGGCCGCGGTTCGTCAGTGGCGCTATACTCCGACTCTGCTTGACGGAAAACCTGTCGAAGCCGAAGAGTACGTTTCTATCGTGTTCCAGCTCCCGCCGACCTCCAGGTGAACCCGATAGCGAGGCACTCCCTCAACAGGAATCGAGAGAGTATTAACTAGACAGCGCTACTGTTCGTGTGCGGCCGCGGCTTAGGAGAAGAAATTGAATAGAATTCAAAAAGAGGCGCCCGTCAGAGTGGGCTCCCCAAGCGGACAAGAGCTCCACAACGCCTGCGAGAACTTATGTCGACAATAGACAATTTCGATTGGACTCGACGGGCGCCTCACATCTAGAGTCCTGCACAGACGGGCGAAGCCCGCACGCGTGACCTAGGCTGGGCATAGCAATGCTAAAGAACACAAACGAAATCAAATGACGGCGAGAAACATGGTATGACCCCGAGCACTCAAGAGAGGGACGCGAGTCACGTCCTGACGTTAGAGGAAATTGGCCATCTCGCGGCGGAAGGCGGTAAGCCGGCCGAGACCCTGATGAATGTGGTCGCGCTTATCGCCAAGCGATTCGAGACGGATGTCTGTTCGGCCTACTTGCTGGAACCCGATCGAAGTAACCTGGTGCTGGCGGCCACGGTCGGGCTGCGCCCTCAGTGTATTGGAACTCTTCGGATGACGCTGCACGAAGGGCTTGCCGGGCTCGTCGCGGAGGAGGTGCGTCCCGTCGCGGTCGAGCGGGCGCGGAGCCATCCCCGCTTCAAGCATTTCAAAGAGGCCGACGAAGATCGCTACCAATCGTTCCTCGGAGTTCCTCTGGTCGATCGCGGCGTCTTGCAGGGCGTTCTCGTCGTACAGACCGTCGAGCCGCGCGTCTTCCACGAAGACGAGATTCGGATGCTGGTGGAGGCGGCCGCCCAGGTAGCGCCTGTGGTGAGCGAGGCCCGCACTCTCGACCGCTTCATCGCGCCCACGCAGGAGCGGCTCTGGTCGCTGGCCCGGAATTTGTGGTGGAGCTGGGACCACGATTCCACGAACTTGTTCTTCGACCTCGATCCCGCGCGTTGGGTCGAGCTCAATCACAACCCGATCTCGCTGCTCGGGGAAATTCCCCTGGCGAAGCTTGAGCAACGCGCCACGGAGTTGGTGCTGCACAGCCGGATCAACTACGCCTATCGCCGCGAGCGGGAGTATCTGGAGAAGGACCGAACTTGGGGAGCGAGGCACGCGGGCGTCCTGCGGCCCCATCCCGTGGCGTACTTCTCGGCCGAATTCGGGTTGCACGAGTCGATTCCCATCTATTCCGGTGGATTGGGCGTACTCGCCGGCGACCACATCAAGAGCGCGTCGGACCTGGATATTCCGCTTGTAGGCATCGGTCTGTTCTACGGGCAGGGGTATTTCCGGCAGCACCTCGACCAGAACGGCTGGCAGCAGGAAGAGTACCTCGAGACCGATATCAACCAGTTGCCAATGGAACGGGCCATCGGAACGAACGGCGAGCCCATGATGGTGCAGATCGAAACCCGCACTGGATCAATCTACGCGAAAGTCTGGCGTCTAAAGGTCGGCCGCTGCGATCTATTCCTCCTCGACTCGAACGTCGAAGGAAACGCACCCGAAGACCGGGAACTGACGTCGCGGCTTTACGGCGGAGACCGCCGCATTCGGATACGCCAGGAACTGTTGCTGGGCATCGGGGGCTTTCGCGCGTTGAAAGCGATGGGGATCACGCCCGGCGTCCTTCACCTGAACGAGGGACACAGCGGCTTTGCGGTGCTTGAGGCGATTCGCAGCCGAATGCAGGACGAGGGCTTGTCCTTTGACCACGCTGCGCCGCGCGTTTCGCGACAAGTCGTCTTCACCACCCACACGCCGGTGCCTGCGGGCCACGACCGATTCGACGCTGGCCTGATTGAAGAGCATCTGGGACCGCTGATGGAGTCGTTGGGTCTGTCGGTGGAGCGGTTCATGGGCATTGGGCGCGAGAACCCCTACAATCAGGACGAGGATTTCTGTATGACGGTGCTGGGCCTGAATCTCTCGCGGCGCGCGAATGCAGTTTCGGCTCTGCACGGCGAGGTGTCCCGGGCGATGTGGACGGGCCTCTACCCCGGCAAGGCGGAAGATGCGGTCCCGATCGGGCACATCACGAATGGCGTGCACGTTCCCTCGTGGCTCGCGCCGCAAATGTTTCGCCTTTACGACCGGCATCTGGGCACCGGGTGGCACGAACACAGCAGCGAGGCACGCATCTGGGAAGGGATTGAGAACGTTGACGACGGCGAACTGTGGGAGACGCATCTCAGCCTGAAATCCCAGCTCCTGCAATTCGTGCGCCGTCGCGCCCTCCAGCAAGCAGAGCGCCGGGGAGAACCGAAGAAAGTTCTGCAAGCGCTTTCGCGCGTGCTGAGCCCCGACGCGCTGACGATCGGATTCGCGCGCCGTTTCGCCACCTATAAGAGGGCCAATTTGATCCTGGCTGACATTGAGAGGCTGGCGTCGATGGTCAACGACCCGAAGCGGCCGGTGCAGTTCGTTTTCGCCGGCAAGGCGCATCCGCTCGACGAGCCGGGCAAGCGCGTTTTGCAACAGATTGCCGAGCTGATGCGCAACCCGCGCTTTGCCGACAGATTCGTGTTCGTTGAAGACTACGATATCAACGTCGGGCGCCATTTTGTTCAAGGCGTCGATGTCTGGCTCAACAATCCGCGGCGCCCGCTCGAGGCGTCGGGCACGAGCGGACAGAAGGTCGTGCTCAACGGCGGATTGAATCTTTCCGTGCTGGACGGCTGGTGGGCCGAAGCATACGACGGGCTCAACGGCTTCGCTATAGGGACGGGTAGGACTCACTCAAATATGGACGTCCACGACACGCGCGACGGAGACGATTTGTACCGCACCCTTCGCGAAGAAGTGATTCCACTCTACTACCAGCGCGACCGCGACGGCCTGCCACGGGGCTGGATCAAACGCATGAAGCGGACGATTCGGACGCTCGGCTGGCGATTCAACGCTGACCGCATGGTGATGGACTACACGCTAAAGTGCTACGTCCCCGCAGCGGGCGGCACTTCGGCCGATATGCGCGCACGAGTGTGAGCCCCGGCCACCCCGACGGCCCACCCCCAACTGATCCCGTACATCCACCAAACGCCGTACTGGGCGTAGTCATTCCGAAACCGCACATGTAGAATCGCATCAGATGGACTGAGACCTCGACGGTGACAACCTTTAAAGCCCTTCTCGTGGTGCAGGAAAATGGCACGTCCGCGGCTTCGCTTCTGCAAATCGAGCGCGCCGCACTTCCCCCGGGCGAAGTGCTCGTGCGAGTCGCCTACTCGAGCCTGAACTATAAAGACGGCCTGGCTGTCACCGGCAAGCCCGGCGTGATTCGTAAGTATCCCATGGTGGCCGGCGTCGATCTGGCAGGAGTGGTCGAGGAGTCGAGTTCGCCTCAATTCAAGCCCGGCGATGAAGTGGTGGTCACCGGCTGCGGCACTTCGGAAACACTTTGGGGCGGCTACGCGCAGCTCGCGCGGCTCGACGCGGAATTCATCGTTCCCCTCCCGAACGGCATGACGCTCAAGCAAGCCATGGGCGTTGGCACCGCAGGATTCACCGCGATGCAAAGCGTCATGGCGCTCGAACAGCACGGTCTGAAGCCGGGCAGGTGCGAAGTGGTGGTTACCGGCGCCGCTGGCGGCGTGGGCAGCGTGGCTGTGGCGATCCTCGCGCATCTCGGCTACAAAGTGGCAGCGTCTACCGGCCGTGTTGAGCTCCACGAATATCTCGGCGAACTCGGAGCGAGCGCTATTCTGGATCGTGCCGCACTCGGCACTCCGTCGAAGCGCCCGCTCGAATCCGAACGCTGGGCCGGCGCGATCGATAATGTCGGTGGCGATACGCTGGCCGGGGTGCTGCGCTCGATGGTGGCTGGCGGAAGCGTCGCGTCGTGCGGCCTCGCTGGGGGTGCGTCGTTCACCTCAACCGTATTCCCGTTCATTCTGCGAGGCGTGAACCTGCTCGGAATCGACTCGGTGCATGTTCCCAACGCGCGACGCCGCGAGATCTGGCAGCGGATCGCACGCGACCTTCCAACGCGATTGCTTGACAAGATGATCCAGGTGGAACCTCTCGAAAAAATCCCGGAGCTCGGCGAACAGATTCTGGCGGGCAAGATTCGAGGCCGCACAGTGATTGACGTGAATGCACAGGGATGACGGCCTTCCGGCCAACGCGGCTCGGCGGCGGATCCTCCGAGCGGGCCCGCTCGACCAGATTCGGAACTGGCGCAGGCGAAGGTAGCGCTCAATCCAAACGGCCCAGTCCGCTGCAGGCATGGAAGCTCCTGCCGGACGTGCTGGCTCTGATTAAGCCGCGGCGCGGAATCCTCGCGCTGGGGCTCGTTCTGGTGGCCATCAACCGCCTTTCGGGACTGGTTCTCCCGTACTCTTCAAAGTATTTGTTCGATGACGTAATCCTGAAACGCCACGTCTATCTTCTCGTGCCGCTGGTACTAGCCGTGCTCTCCGCGACAGTTGTGCAGGCGTTAAGCTCCTATTCCCTGACACAGATTCTGTCGAAATCCTCGCAGAGGATGATCACGGACCTGCGCGTCCAGGTGCAGGCGCACATCGGTCGCCTCCCGGTCGCCTATTACGACTCGAACAAAACCGGCGCTCTCGTCTCCCGCATCATGAGCGACGTTGAGGGCGTGCGGAATCTCATAGGCACGGGACTGGTTGATTTCGTCGGCGGAATCTTGACTGCGATCCTAGCTCTCGGCTTGCTGCTGTGGGCCAGCGTGACGATGACGGCCACGGCGGCTGTTTTCCTGGCGATTTTCGCTGTGAGCCTGAGCCGCGGGTTCAAAACCATCCGGCCGATCTATCGCTCGCGGCCCAAGATCAACGCGGAAGTGACCGGGCGCCTTACCGAGTCGCTCGGCGGCGTTCGCGTCGTCAAGGGCTATCACGCCGAGGAACGAGAAGAGAAAGTCTTCCAGGCTGGCGTCCAGCGTTTGCTCGACAACGTCCTTCAAACGCTTACGGCGACATCCCTGATGACCGCTGGAGCAACCGTACTGATGGGAATCGTCAGTGCGTCGATCATGTTCCTTGGAGCGAGAACAGTTCTCTCCGGCGCTATGAGCCCCGGCGGATTGATTCGGTATCTGGCTTTTCTGGCGATGCTCGTCGCTCCCGTTGCGCAGATCGTGGGCATCGGCCCGCTGATGACGGAAGCGTTGGCGGGCCTGGAAAGGACCCGTGAAGTTCTGAACGAAACGCTTGAGGACGCAGATCCCGCGCGGACCATGCGGCTGGATCGCATCGACGGGCGCGTGGTTTTCGACAACGTCAGTTTTGCCTACGATGCCGGCAAGCAAGTGCTTTACGACGTTTCGTTCGAATCCGCTCCGGATACGGTGTCGGCATTCGTCGGGCCATCAGGCGCCGGGAAATCGACGATCATCGGCCTGATCGCCGCGTTCTACGTGCCGACCGCCGGCCGCGTGCTGGTCGACGGCGTTGACCTTGCGCACGTGCGGCTCGATTCGTACCGCACGCAGCTCGGCGTCGTGCTCCAGGAGACGTTTCTATTCGACGGCAGCATTCGCGAAAACGTCGCTTTCGCCCGCCCTGACGCGCGCGAAGAAGAGATTCTCGCAGCGTGCCGCATCGCGCGCGTCGATGAGTTCGCCGAGACCTTCGAGAAAAAGTACGGCACGGTGGTAGGCGAACGCGGCGTAAAACTGTCCGGCGGCCAAAAGCAACGGGTCTCCATCGCCCGCGCGATTCTGGCGGATCCGCGCATTTTGATCCTCGACGAAGCGACCTCGAGTCTCGATTCCGAATCGGAGGCTCTGATCCAGGAAGGCCTCCGTTACCTGATGCGCGGGCGAACCACGTTCGTCATCGCGCACCGTCTGTCCACGATCCGCCGCGCCGATCAGATTCTGGTGGTCGAAGCGGGAAGGATCATTGAACGTGGGACTCACGAATCTCTGTACGCCGCAGGCGGCCGCTATTACGATCTCTATACCAAGCAGCATGGCCTGGAAGCGAATCTTTTCCTGGCTCCTGGCGAGGGAGATGCGGAGCCGCAAGAGCTTCGTTCGGCTGATGCCGATCTCGGTTCGGGCGGCACAAGAGACTCGATGTTGCCCGACGCAATCCGACTAATTCGCGAGCGCGGAACTTGAGCCCCGGCGCGCTATCCAAACACGCAAAATGGATCAGAATCGGCTCGGCGTGAGCCCTTGGTGAAGCTGCGATATGTCTGAAGCGGAAATAACCGGTGAGATTTTCGGCGGAATGTCCGCCACGGACGGCCTGCCCACGGCCCAGCGCCGGTGGGCCATGTTCACCTTTTCGGTCGGCCTTGCCATGTCGGTTCTCGACGGCAACATCGCGAATACCGCGCTGCCGAATATCGCGAAACAGCTTCACGCGAACCCGGACGTGTCGATATGGGTGGTCAACGCGTTTCTGCTGACCGTCGCGATCTGCGTTGTTCCGCTTTCCTCCCTGGCCGACATCATCGGTTACAAGCGCGTGTATCAAGCGGGTCTGGCATTATTCACTCTTGCGTCGGTGGGCTGTTCTCTTCCCCACTCGCTCGAAACGCTGGTTATGGCGCGAATCTTCCAGGGGGTGGGAGCCGCTTGTATGTGGAGCGTGTCCGCCGCCGTGATGCGGTACACGTATCCGCGCGCGCTGCTCGGCCGTGGAGTCGGATTGAGCGGGATCGTCGTCTTCACGTCCGCGGCCGCCGGGCCGAGTATCGCTTCCGCGATACTGGCAGTCGCTTCCTGGCACTGGCTCTTCGCGATCAACATCCCTTTCGGACTCCTGGCCCTCAGCCTTTCCGAAAAGTTCCTCGCGCCGGCCGAAGGGACCCGCCATCGATGGGATCTCTGGAGCGCCGTCATGAATGCCGTGACGGTAACCCTGCTGGTAACCGGTATCGACGGCGTCGGGGAACCCGCCCATCGTGGGATCGCCGTGCTGGAGCTTCTGGGTGCCGTGATTCTCGGCGCGCTTTTGGTGCGCCGCCAAATCTCGCTTCCCGTTCCGATGCTCGCCATCGACTTGTTCGAAAGGCCGATCTTTGCATTGGCATCGGTCGCGTCTTTGTGCGCCTTCATGGCGCAGGGGCTGGCGTTTGTGGTCCTGCCGTTCTACTTCGTCGACGTTCTGGGCGTTTCGCAGGTCAGGGCTGGGTTGCTGCTGACCCCTTGGCCGATGGCCGCCGGGGCGATGTCGCACATAGCGGGGCGGCTGGCGGACCGGCACTCCATCCGCATCCTCGGCACGACTGGAATGTTGGCGATGAGCGCCGGGCTTCTCCTGCTGGCTTTGGCGCCGCCTCATCCTACGACCTTCGACATCGTCTGGCGCGCTGCGCTTGGCGGCGCCGGTTTCGGCTTTTTTGGAGCGCCCAACAACCGGGCGATGGTCGCGAGCGCGCCTCGAGAGCGAAGCGGCGGTGCGGGTGGAATCGCCACTATGTCCCGGCTTCTAGGACAGTCGATTGGGATCTCCGTCGTGGCGGTTACCTTCGGCGTGATTGCGCAGGGCGGCGTGACCCTTCGCGGGGTCAGCATCGCCCTGCTATTTGGCGCGGGCTTTGCGCTGGTTTCGGCTGCCATCAATACGGCCCGCGTCCCGCACATCCATCCGGACTAGACGTCTACTTCTGAATCACTCCACACGCAATTCTGGCTCCCGCATTTCCCGCTGGATCGGTCATGTAGTCGTCCGCTTTCTCGTGGATGACGAGCGCCGTGCCACCTTCATGGAATAGCGAGTGATCCCCATCTTTGAGCGTCACGTGCGCCGCCAGGATGCTGACCTTTGCCTTCCCGTCTGCGCCGACCACGAAGTTCGGCAGGTCCCCCGCGTGCATTCCTTCGGGATTGTTCATGCCGTGCTTCTTCATGTCCGGGTTAAAGTGCCCGCCCGCAGTCGTGAAGCCTGGCGGATCGCACTTGCCTGCGGTGTGAATGTGGATCGCATGCGTGCCGGGAGGTAGATTGGACAGGCTTGCCTTAATCTGAACTCCGCCGGAGGTCTCTTTTAGCGTGGCCTTCCCAACGCTCTTGCCCGACGCATCGGTCAGATCGGCATGTGCGGTCATGGTGGCCGGTTGCGCGCAGAGCGCAGACGCAAACAACAGGGCCGGGGCGAAAGCCAGAAACCGAATTTTCATTTTGTTTCCTCCTCAGGTGAATCCCTGCAAGATTTCTCGAGACCATACTCGACCAAGGATCTACGGACCAAAGCGGGCGACAGGAATTTACCACAGGTCCCAGCGCGGCGGCATGCAAATCCATTTTCGCCGCCGAAGCATCAGAGTTTTTCCCCCAGCATCTCGACGGCGCGCTCAAGCTCCTGGCGTTCTTTCCAGAAATTCGCCCACAAGTCTCCGACCTTTTTCATACGGCCCATCATGGACTTGATGTTCCACGTGTCCTCGCGCAGTTGTGAATTCAGTTCGCGTGGCAAAACAGGCGCTGATACGGGAGCATGCGCGAAGGCGCGCACCGAATAGACCGCAGCGAGAGACTGCCCGCGAGAATTTTGATGCGCGTCGATGTAGATGCTGCCTTGTGGGCGCTTGCTTAGGCTTCGCTCGGTGGTCACCAAGTGCGGATAATCCCGCGCGGTCCACGTCGCAACCAGCTCCACAAGCTGGCGGACCTGTTCGTACGAGTACCGCGGCTGGATCGGGATGAAGATGTGCAACCCTGTGGCTCCCGAGGTCTTGATAAAGGCTTTCAACCGTAAGGTATCGAGCCGCTCGGCCAACCCGCCCGCGAGCTTGAGCACAGAAGAGAACTCGGCACCTGCGGAAGGGTCGAGATCGAAAAAAATGTAATCCGGATGTTCCTGGTTGTCGTACCGGCTCGACCACGGATTGTGATCGATGCACCCGAGATTCGTCAGATAGAGAAGAGTCGGCAAATCGTTCGCGAGAAAATAGTGGATTGTCGAGCCCTTAGTCTCCGACCGGATCGCTGCGGTCCGAACCCATTCGGGCGCATCCCTTCCCGCATCCTTCTGGAAGAAAGCGTCGCCCTCGATGCCATTCGGATAGCGACGGAGGACGAGCGGCCTGTCCTTCAGGAACGGCAAGATCAGCGGCGCCGTTCTTAGGTAGTAAGCGAGCAGATCTCGCTTCGTGTAGCCGTCCTGCGGGAAGTACACCTTGTTGAGATTCGTGAAACGGAGCGTCTTTCCTGCGATTTCGGCAAATACGTCCTCGCGTGAACCGCGATCGAGTTCTTGGGAGAGTTCGTTTTCGTGAAGCGCGCTCCGCGACGATCGCGCCTGCACGGTTGCGGCCCCGCGCTTCTTTTTCTTGTCGCCGCTCACGTGCGCCTCGTTCTGCATCTCCTTCTCAAAGGTGCAGCCCCGCGGGTCATGGTCGTCCAGCAAGCCGGCGAATCGAGGTTGCCGGAGGTGCCGGCCCTCTGTCCACCCGCCGTATTTTACGCGCGCAACAAGCTCGGGCTTTACCCAGTACGCCTTCTCGCGCGTGCGCGGTTCCTCGACGAACGGGCATTCTGAGATTCGCAGCGCGCGGAGCCGCTCGGCCAAGTCCGCCTGCAACTTGCTCGAGAACCCAGTGCCCACGCCCGCGATGAACCCGAGGTTGTTCCCGTCGTAGAGACCCACGAGGAGCGCCCCGAAATGTTCCCGCGACTTCCGCGGCTCGGTCCACCCGCCCACGACGGCGTCCAGTTCCTTCTCGAATTTGAACTTGAACCACGATTTCGTGCGGCCTTCGGGATAGACACCGTGGATCTGCTTCCCGATGATCCCTTCGAGACCGTGTTTTCGCGCCAAATCGTACAGCTCTCGTCCGTGCTGGATCTGGTGGTCCGAGTAGCGGATGAGCGAATCCGTCTTGAGAATTCGGCTCAATAGCTTCTTGCGCTCGATCAGAGGAACTTTGTGCAAATCGTGGCCGTCGCAGTACAGGATGTCGAACACGTAGTAGACGACCGGCACTTTTCGCATCAGGTCGGCGCTCGGCGATTGAACGGAGAACCGCTGCTGCAACATCTGGAAGTCGCTGCGGCCTTCCTCGTCGAGCGCCACGATCTCGCCGTCGAGCCAGACGTCGTGCCCGTTCACGCTGTCCGGCAGGCCCACCAATTCCGGATACTCACGCGTGATGTCACGCTGCGATCTCGACCACAGTTTCAGCTGGCGATCTTTGACGCGCGCGAGCGTCCGGACCCCGTCCCACTTGATCTCAAAAAGCCATTCGGGATCCGAGAAAGGCTTTTCCGTAGGAGTAGCAAGCGCGGGGATGACTCGCTCGGGCATCGCCGCCCGCTTGGCGCCCTGCGGAAGGTCGATTGGAGGAGGGGCCTCCCGTTTCGCCCGCGCACGTTCGCGAGCGGCCGCGTCTTTGATCCGAGGCCGTATCATCCGCCCGGATACTACGGACTCGGGGTGCTCCTTGATGTCCCAATCGTCGCGCGCCGCCGAATCGCGATGTTTGATGAGCAGCCAATCTTTGCCCGATTTGCTCGCGCGGAGCTTGACGAGCACGAAGCTGCCGTTGAGCTTCTCGCCGTGCACCGTGAATTTCAATTCCCCGCGCTCGATCTGTCGGCGCGCCGGCAGCGAACCCTCCGGCTCGAACGTCCCTTCGTCCCAGATGATGACTTCACCGGCACCATAGTGTCCGGCGGGAATCGTGCCTTCGAATCTTGCGTATTCAAGCGGGTGATCTTCCGTCTGAACCGCAAGCCGCTTGTCGGAGGGATTGAGCGAGGGGCCTTTCGGCACAGCCCACGACTTCAGGACGCCGTCCACTTCGAGCCGAAAGTCGTAGTGGAGGCGCGTGGCGTGATGCTCCTGCACCACGAAGCGATTGCCGCGGGCGGGTTTGGTGCCGCCTCGCGGTTCCGGCGTCTCCTTGAACTGCCGCTTGCGTCTGTATTCGTCAAGCGCCACGCCGGCGATTATAACCCCTGACGCGCGTCGCCATAGTGCCGCCGATTCAATAGTTTACGGGAACAAATCATGCTCACTCGGCGCCGGCTGTCGAGACTCGGCGACGCATTCCCAACGGCAAGCCCCAACCATTACGAAATCATTATGCCCCATTTATTTGTTCCTTACGCCTGATTAGTAGGCTCACTTTCGGCTCGGCGTCGCGGGGGAAATGGATACCGCAAGACGCTGCGCCGAAGGAGAACTACCATGACAGCGTTCTTCATCGCCATCGTGCTTGTGCCGGCGTGCACGTTCTATGCGTACGCCCTCAAGCAGTTCTGGCGTGAGGCGGTACAACTGCGCTCCGGTCGTGCCCGGCACGCCACGCTTGTGACATTGACATCTTCGGATGTAAGCCCCATTTCTCAGGTGGAGTCGCCTGAGCTGGGCCCAGTGCCTGTCATTCCGATTCGGAGTGCACGTTACGCCATCGAGGCTATCGAGCGGCGCCGCGCCAGCTAGACTCGTAGCCGAACGGGGGCATGTGACCTGTGTCACGGCGGACAAGTCTGGTTGGGAGTCTTATGTTGATCGGGAAAGACCGGTCAGGAAAAAAGCCGGGTAGGAGTCATTGAGATGCAAGATCTGGTTTTTGTGGCTTGCACGATTGGTTTCTTCGTTGTGGCGATCGCGTATGTCTGGGCCTGCGATCGCTTGAAATAAGGAGCGACATCGATGCTCGGTAACATCGTCCTTCTGGGAATTTGCGTTCTGACCGGCGTGTATCTATTCGTGGCGTTGATTTGGCCGGAGAGGTTCTGACAATGACGGCAAACGGCTGGTTTCAAATCGCGATGTTTTTCCTGGTGCTCTTGGCGGTCACCAAACCCCTCGGAGTTTTCATGGCGCGCGTGTTTTCCGGCGAGAAAACCTTTCTCGATCCCATCCTGCGGCCGATTGAACGGTTGCTCTATCGCGTCTGTCGTATTGACGACAAAAGCGAAATGGACTGGAAGGAATACACCATCGCGATGCTGCTCTTTAGCGTGGTCAGCATGGTGCTGCTCTATCTCATCGAGCGCATCCAGGGGCTGAAATGGATGCCGTGGAACCCGCAGCACTTGCCCGGCGTCGAGGCTCATCTTGCGTTCAACACGGCCGCGTCGTTCACGACAAACACGAACTGGCAGAACTACGGCGGCGAATCAACGATGAGCTACTTCACGCAAATGGCCGGGCTGGCCTATCACAACTTCGTTTCCGCCGGTGTCGGCATCGCACTCGCCATCGCGGTCATCCGCGGAATTGCCCGTCGCGAGTCGAAGACGATCGGCAACTTCTGGGTGGATGTCACGCGGGCCTTGTTGTGGGTTCTGCTCCCCGCGTGTCTGGTGATTGCATTGATTTTCGTGTCGCAGGGCATGATTCAGAACTTGAGGCCTTACGACACGGGGAAGCTTTTGAACCCGCAAACCGTACAGACCGCCGGCGCCGACGGCAAAACAACCACTCAAACGATTACCGACCAGGTGATCGCACAGGGACCCTTTGCGTCGCAAGAGGCCATCAAAATTCTCGGAACAAATGGCGGCGGCCCTCTCAACGCCAACAGCGCTCACCCGTTCGAGAACCCAAATCCGCTGACCGACTTCATGCAGATTGTAATGATTCTGTCTATCGGATCGGGTCTCACGTATACCCTCGGCCGGATGACGGGTTCGCAGCGGCACGGCTGGGCGGTTTGGGCCGCCATGGCGATTTTGTGCCTTACGGGCATTACGGTCGCCTACTCGATGGAGGCTCGAGGCAATCCCCTGCTGCACGGAATTAACCAGCACACGACGGCGATGCAATCCGGCGGCAACATGGAGGGAAAGGAAGTCCGCTTCGGAATCGCGCAGACAGCTCTTTTCGCCACGGTTACCACGGACGCGAGCTGCGGCGCGGTCAACGGCATGCACGACTCGTTTACTCCGCTGGGCGGCATGGTGCCGCTGGTCAACATCATGATCGGTGAAGTCATTTTCGGCGGCGTGGGCGCGGGCATGTACGGCATCATCGTTTTCATCATCCTCTCGGTCTTTATCGCTGGTCTGATGGTGGGCCGGACGCCGGAATATCTCGGTAAGAAGATCGAATCCTTTGACGTGAAGATGGCGATGCTGACGGTGCTGATTTTCTGCCTCATCGTTCTCGGCCTTACTGGCGCTGCGATTGTGTCCCCGTTTGGCACGTCGTCCATCTCGAATCCCGGTCCCCACGGTCTGACGCAGGTTTTGTACGCCTATACGTCGCAGGCCGGCAACAACGGCTCGGCGTTCGCCGGTCTGAATGGGAACACACCCTGGTACAACGTCAGCGGCGCTTTCGACATGCTGTTCGGACGGTTCTTCATGGTCGTTCCGGTGCTGGCCATTGCTGGTAATCTGGCGCGAAAGAAGATCGTTCCCGAATCCGCTGGCACGTTCCCGGTGACGACGCCTCTATTCACGTTCCTGCTGGTCTCCGTCATCTTGATCGTCGGCGCACTTACATTTTTCCCAGCGCTCAGCCTGGGTCCGATTCTCGAGCACCTGCTGATGCACGCTGGAAAGGTTTTCTGAGGCCACCATGAACACACGAGAATCGAGAAAATCACTTTGGACCTGGGGAATCGTTGGCGGCGCGGTTCGGGATTCTCTTATCAAGCTCAACCCGCGCACGCTGATGAAGAATCCCGTGATGTTCGTGGTCGAAATCGGTTCGGTGGTGACCACCTACGATTTGCTGCGGGATCACTTCAAGCACCTGCCCGGCTTTGGATTTGAGCTTCAGATCACGCTCTGGCTCTGGTTCACGGTTCTCTTTGCGAATTTCGCCGAAGCCATGGCCGAAGGGCGCGGGAAGGCCCAGGCCGACACGCTGCGCAAGGCGCGCGCGGAGACCATGGCCCACCGCATCAAGAATGGCACAATCGAAGAGATCGCCGGGTCGAAGCTGCGCGCGGGCGACATGGTGAAAGTCGCTGCGGGCGAATTTATCCCGGGGGATGGCGAAGTAGCCGAAGGTGTCGCGTCGGTCGACGAATCCGCCATCACGGGCGAATCCGCTCCGGTGATCCGCGAATCGGGGGGCGACCGCTCGGCGGTTACGGGCGGGACGCGCGTGCTTTCCGACGAGATCATCGTGAGAATTACTTCGAATCCGGGCGAAACGTTTCTCGATCGCATGATCAAGCTCGTCGAAGGAGCCGAACGCCAGAAGACTCCGAACGAGATCGCGCTCAATATTCTTCTTGCCG
>Ga0181521_10002025_pt1 | contig 24530 bp, 20 predicted proteins | sample PEATcosm2014_Bin_32_FD_119764 | JGI IMG/M metagenome (GOLD analysis project Ga0181521, IMG submission 119764) | Peatland microbial communities from MTU Mesocosm Facility, Houghton, MI, USA - PEATcosm2014_Bin02_60_metaG | ecosystem: Environmental > Terrestrial > Soil > Wetlands > Peat | place...
AAATCCGCCCCGGGCGAGGATCGCCACTCCGAGATAGGCCGCGGTGCTGACGACGATGAGCAGTAGTCTGATGGCTGGTGTGGGCAATCGTGTCTCCTCACGTGGTGCGTGATCGGTCCCTGCGCGGACGTTGTGCGGCGGCCGGCGCGACGCAAGGTCACAGGCCGACCGCACCGCGCGCCGCGCCGCGTGGCGAAGATGACGCATCGGCGGCGTGCGTGCTACGCTGCGCGCCGCGCTTGCACTGGAAGGAGATCCGGGATGATCAGACGCGTCATGCTTGCCGTTGCGGTGTTGGCCGGCCTGACCGGCGCGGTGATGGCTTCCGGGGGCTTCCTCGCCACGCCCGCCGCGGCCTGCGACGGCCACCACACGAGCTGACCAGGCCACGCGCCCGGTGCCGCGGCGCCGGGCGCGTGCGTCGCAACGGGATGGAGCCCCTCGCCATGGAAGTGCAGTCGCTTGGCTATGTCGGTGTCGGCGCGGCCGACCTGTCGGACTGGACCGACTTCGCCACCAACTGGCTCGGCATGCAGATGGTGGAGCATGGCAACGCCACGCGCGCCTTTCGCATGGACGATCGCAAGCAGCGGCTGATCGTCGATCGCTCGCTGGCCGCCGGGGAGCGCTATTTCGGCTGGGAGGTGGCGGATGCGGCGGCGCTCGATGCGCTGGCGGCACGGCTGGAGGCGGCCGGCGTGGCGGTGCGGCGCGAGACGGCGGCGCTGGCGGACCAGCGTTGCGTGCGCGGGTTGATCAGCTTCGCCGATCCCGCGGGCAATCGGCTGGAGGCATTCCATGGCGCGGCGATCGCCGATGAGGCGTTCACGCCGGGACGGGCGATTTCGGGGTTTCGTACCGGGCCGCTCGGGATGGGGCACGCGGTGTTCCATGTGAAGAACATCGACGACCTGATGGGATTTTATCACGACGTGCTCGGCTTCGGCATCTCCGACTACATCCTGACGCCGTTCCGTGCGTTCTTCCTGCATGCCAATCCGCGCCACCACAGCGTGGCGTTCATCGAGACCGGGCGGCAGGACCTGCATCACCTGATGGTGGAGCTGTATTCGCTGGACGATGTCGGGCAGGGTTACGACATCGCGCTGGGCGAGCCGGAGCGGATCGCCACCACGCTGGGGCGGCATCCGAACGACGCGGTGACGTCGTTCTATTTGAAGTCGCCGTCGGGTTTCATGCTGGAATATGGCTGGGGCGGCAAAGTGGTCACACCGGGTGCATGGACGCCGACCGAGGTGACGGTCGGGCCGAGCCTGTGGGGGCACGACCGCACCTGGCTGCCGGAAGAGCAACGCGCGCAGGCGCGGACGATGCGGCTGAAGGCGGCCGCCGAGGGACATCGCGCACCGGTGCAGGTGATCGACGGCAACTACCAGCGCATGGCGGGCGTTTGCCCGTGGTGGGACGGGATGCGCGGCCAGGGGTAAGGAACCACCGGCATACAGCCGTATTCCGCAACGTCGTAGCGCCCGGAGCCGTCCGGGAGTAAGGTTGGCGCCGCGACCCAGCCAGGATGCCGCGTATGAGCGAAGACACGTTGAACCTGATCCTGCAACGGCTCGACCGGATGGAGCACGAGCAGACCGAACGCTTCGAGCGGATCGACCAGCGCTTCGAGCGGATCGACCAGCGCTTCGCGCAGGTCGAGCGCGAGCAGACGCGGCTGCGGACCGACCTGGTGAACCAGATGGAACGTGTGCTTGCAACGATGCAACTGGTCAGGGAGGACGTGACCGTCGCGATGGCGTACGCGGCGAGGGCCGACTCGGCGACCGATGCGACGGCGACGATCCAGCGCTCGCTGCAATCCCAACTCGGCCAGTTGCGCTCGCGTGTCGAACGGCTGGAAGGCAAGCAGGGCGACGGCGCATAATATGAAACCCCTCTCCCACGCAGTGGGAGAGGTTGAGTGAGGGTGCAACGTGCCGCACGCACCACCCTATCCTCTCCCGCTTCGCGGCAGAGGATTTCCGCTACGCCGCCAGGACCATCGGATCGGCCAGATATTGCGTCGTCCCGCCGAGATGCAGTTCCAGCTCGAGCGGCCCGCTGAACCCCGCGAACACCTCCGCCGGCAGCACCCCCTCCCCATCCGTCCAGCGTACCCCAACCTCCTGCTCGAACGGGTGAAAACCCTGCGCCAGCAGCGCATCCTCCGCCTCGATCACGACCAGCCGCGCGCCACGGCGCAGCACCACGCGCCGCAGCGCCACGCCGAGCGGGCGCGGATCGCGCGCCCAGCCGAGTTCCTGCGGCACCCCGATCCGCGACACCGCGCGCACGCAAACCGGCCGCCCTGGTAAACGGAACAAGTGCGCCGTCCGGCACGACCAGGCGGTATCCACCCGAACCCCATCGACCAGCAGGTGCAGGTCCGGATCGTCGGTCACCGGGAAACCCGGCCGCGGACCGGCGCGCTCCAGCAGCCGCCGCCACACCGCATCCACCACCGCCCCGCCGGTCAGCACCGGCGCGCATGGCGGCAGCGGCGGCATTCCCCAGCCGCTATTGGCATTGGCGAACAGCCAGCGATTGCCGTCGTCGCGATAGCTCTCCGCCGGCGCGCCGTTCGCCAGCAGCACGTCGTGGGCGTCCAATTCGACATGGTACAGCGCCACTTCCTGCGCGCGGTCGTCCCACAGGATCGAGCGATGGTTGACCAGGAACTCGACCGGGATCAGCACGCCGTCCAACCACAACGCGTGCCCCTTCGTGACGTGCAGATCGTGGTGCGGCACGTTGGCCGCCAGTGCGCCCTTGCGCACGATCACCGGCGTCGCCGCGCTGCGCCTGCCCCGCGCCGCCAGCACGCGGCCAACGCCGATCCACACGATGGGCCGCGCCGCGCCCCTCGCCGTCAGCACCATGTCGCCGACCGCCAGCCGCTCCACCAGCACCTCCCCGCCGGGCGTTGCCAGCCGCGTGCCGGCGCAGAAACACAGCGCGGTGACGTCGGCGCCGGTCGCGTTGTCGCTGAGCGCCTGCACCGTGCCGCTGACCCCGAGCGACAGCGGAAACGACGCGCTGCCGCCGCCAGCAGGCGCGGTGTAGTCGAGCTGCCCATCGCCGGGGTACGAAACACTGCCGGGCGCGACACCACGCAGGTCGATCGTCTCGTTCTCGGCGAAATTGGCGACCGAGCCCGCCATGCTCGCCGTGCTGTCCACCACCAGCTCGGCGCCGCTGCCGGCGAACACGATCGTTTCGTTGCTCGCCAGCGTGCCGGCGATCTCCAGCGTGGCGCCGGCCGCGAGCGTGATTCCAATGTCCAGCGTGTTGTCGCCGGCCAGCGTCCAGGTGGCGCCCGGATCGACGATGACGTGGGAGAAGTCGAGGTACCGGCTGCCAAGGCCATCCAGCGTCCCGGCGCCGCCGCTCGCCAGCTCCAGCGTGCTGCTGGATCCCGCGCCGCCATCGACCGTGCCGGCGAATACCGCACCCGGATCGACGATCAGCCGGTTCGCAAAGCCGGCGCCGAACGAAATGGCGTCGAGCGTGCCGCCGATGAAGCCGGCGTTTTCGATCGTGCCGACACCGCCGGAGAGGTTGATGCCGATGCCGGTGCCGGTGATGACGCCGCTGGACGCATTGCTGACCGATCCGCCGTTTTGCAGCAGGATGCCGGTGCTGTCGGCGCCGGTGGCGCCGATGCTGCCGGCATTCGCCACGCTGCCGGCCGACAGGTTCAGCCCGCCCTTGCCGCCGGTGATCGTGCCCAGGTTCTGGTTGGTCACCGACGCGGCACGCGCCACGCCATAATAGTCGCCGCTGACCAGGCCGTCGTTCACCACCGTGCCGGCGCCGGCGGACATGTTGATGCCCAGCCCGCTGGCGGTGACGGTGCCGCCCGATTGGTTGGTGACCGCCCCGTTGGATTGCAACAGGATGCCGATCCCGTAGGTGCCGTCGGCGATGATGGTGCCGGCGTTGACCAGGCTGCCCGAGGACAGGTTCGCGCCGCCATGGCTGCCGACGATCGTCCCGTCGGTCTGGTTGTACACCCAGGACGCGCCGAACACGGCGTAGCCCGGCGCGCTGATCAGACCGTCATTCACCACCGTGTTGGCGAGCTGGACGCCGTTTTCAGAGGCGGCGCTGGCGGTGATCGTGCCGCCCTTCTGGTTGATCACCGTGCCGCCGCTCGGCAGCAGCACGCCGATCACCGCGCCACCGAGCGAGCCGGCGTTGCTCACGGTCACGTCCTTGCCGGCGCCGAACACCGCGAACGGGCCGGTGATCGTGCCGCTCGCCGTGTTGGTCAGCACGGCATTCGCGGCGAGCGTGACGGCGGAGCCCAGACTTCCGGTATTGGTCAGCGTGCCGGAGTCGGCGATCACGTATCCTCCGCCAAGCGCGTCGGCGGTGAGGGTCCAGCTCGCACCCTGCTCGATGACGATCTGGCCGAAGCCGATATACTGCGTGCCAAGACCAGCCACGGTGCCCGCGCCGGCGGCGGAGGCCAGTTCCAGCGTGCTTTCCGGGTTCGCTCCGGGCGCGTTGCCGCCGTCCACCGTGCCGACGAACGACGCGCCGGGGTCCACCACGACGGTGTTGGCATAACCGGCTGCCAGCCCGACCGCGTCCGCGCCACTGCCGCTGCCGGCGATGGTGCCGGCGTTGATCACGGTGCCGGCGCCACCGGTGATCCGTACGCCGCCTTGGTAGCCGTAGATCGTCCCGTTGGCTTGGTTGGTGACGCTGCCACCGGCGGCAAGCGACACACCGTAGCCGCCGGAGGGACCCGCCCCCTCGCTGCGCAACAGCCCCGCGTTGGTCAGCGTCCAGGCGATGCCGCCGGCGCCGTACAGCGCGATGCCGGCGCCGACCGTGATCGTGCCGGTCACCAGGACGGGATTGTCCGCTGCCTGGGTGAGCGTGATGCCGGACGTGTAGCTGCTGCTGATCGTCGTGCCGCTCATGCGAGCATTCCAAGCTGGGTTTGGCGCATCGGCATCATCGAGTCGCCATCGTGGTCCTATAGACACAGTGCCTGGTTGCACCGCGGTGTCCACTGCGTCAGATCGCCATCACGGCGCCGTTACAAATAGGCTGCGGGGCAGGGCAAGCGGGTTGAGCGCAGCAAGGTCAGGGGCTTTGCCCCTGGAACCCCACCAAGGGGCTCTGCCCCTTGGAGCCCCGCCAAGGGCGGAGCCCTTGGGACCCTTCACTTGGCGCGGTTGGACGGGAGGGGGCCTGCGCCGCTGCCTTCAGCGATCCAACTCGGATCGCTGAAGGCAGCGGCGCAGGCCCCCTCCCGTCCAACCGCGCCAACGGATGGATTGCAAAGGCTGCGCCTTTGCTGGGGGGTCCAGGGGGGCAAAGCCCCCTGGCGGGTTTCAGGGCAGAGCCCTGACCTTGCTTCGTTCAACCCGCTTGCCCTGCCCCTCGACCGCGCAGCCCCAATCGCATAACCTTGCCCAAGGCCGCCCGGGCGCATGCGCCCCCGGGGCTGGGAAACGTGAACGCAGCAATCGGGAGCGATTATGCCAAGCCTCAATTACGCAGCACCGACGACGGTGGACGAAGCCGTCAAACTGCTGGCCGGAGCCTCCGGCCTTGCCAAGGTCCTGTCGGGCGGGACCGACCTTCTCGTGCAACTTCGTTCCGGCCGCGTGCGGCCTGACCTGATCGTCGACACCAAGAAGATCCCCGGCATCATGAGCATCCGCGAGGAAGCCGGTGGCTTCGTCATCGGCGCCGCGACGCCGGGCGCCGTGGTCGAGGCGCATGCCGGCATGAACAAGGCGTGGCCGGGCGTGGTCGAAGCGCTCGACCTGATCGGTTCGACGCAGATCCAGGGCCGCGCGTCGTTGGCCGGCAATCTGTGCAACGCCTCGCCCGCTGCGGACAGCGTGCCGGCACTGTTCGCCGCCGCCGCCATCGCCGTGATCGTCGGACCGAACGGCAAGCGCGAAGTGCCGGTGGAGCAAATTCCCACCGGCCCGGGCCGCACCTCGCTGGCCAAGGGCGAGTTCATCCTGGAGTTCAAGCTGCCGCCGCGTCCGGCACATTCCGGCGATGCGTATCTGCGTTTCATTCCGCGCACGGAAATGGATATCGCCGTGGTCGGCTGCGGCATCAACGTGACGCTGGATGCGAACGGTACCTGCACCGCGGCGCGCGTGGCACTCGGCGCGGTGGCCCCCACCGTTTTGCTGGTGCAACCGGCCGCCGACGCGCTGATCGGCCACAAGCTGGATGACGCCACGCTGGCCAAACTGGATGCGGCCGCGCAAGCGGCGTGCAAGCCGATCGACGACAAGCGCGGCACCATCGTCTACCGCACCAAGGTAGCCGGCGTGCTGGCACGCCGCGTCGCCGCCATCGCCTTCGACCGCGCGCTGGGCAAGACCAGCGTCAAGACACACTGACCGGCGCCACGGCGTCCAGACACCAATCGAGGATCATCGATGAGCAAGCACCACGTTTCCGCCGTCATCAACGGCGAACCCACCGAATTCCTCTGTGAAACCCAGCAGACCCTGCTCGACGTCCTGCGTGACGAGATCGGTCTGACCGGCAGCAAGGAAGGCTGCGCCTCCGGCGACTGCGGCGCGTGCAGCGTTATCGTCGACGGCAGGCTGGTTTGCTCCTGCCTGATGCTGGGCTGCGAGGCCGAAGGCACGTCGATCACCACGATCGAGGGCATCGCGCAGGGCGACCACCTGCATCCCGTGCAGCAGAAGTTTCTGGAGCATGCCGCGCTGCAATGCGGCTTCTGCACCCCGGGTCTCATCGTCGCCTCGAAGGCGTTGCTCGATGAGAACCCCAATCCGACCGAGGAGGAAGCGCGTTACTGGCTCGCCGGCAACCTGTGCCGGTGCACCGGCTACGACAAGGTGATCCGTGCCGTCATGGACGCCGCTGAAGTAATGCGAGGGGAGAAGGCCGCATGAACTATGTAGCATCAGACCTGAAAGTCGTCGGCACCCGGCCGATCCGTCCCGACGGCGTGGAGAAGGTGACCGGTCGCGCCCAGTTCGGCGCCGACATGAAGATGGCCGGCATGCTGTGGGGCAAGGTGCTGCGCTCGCCGCACGCGCATGCCAACATCGTCTCGATCGACACCAGCAAGGCCGAGAAGCTGCCGGGCGTCCGGGCCGTGGTGACCCGCAAGGACTTCCCGCATATCCCGTCGGAAGAGGCGTTCATGGGCGAAGGGCCGATGAACTTCCGCGACCTGGCGCGCAACTGCATGGCCTGGGAGAAGGCGCTGTACGAAGGCCACGCCATCGCCGCGGTCGCCGCCAGCACGCAGGCGATCGCCGATGCCGCCATCGAACTGATCGACGTGAAGTACGAGGTCCTGCCCTATGTCATCGACGTCGAGGACGCGATGAAGGACGGCGCGCCGGTGCTGCACGACGACCTGTTCACGTCAGGCGTGGAGCCGAAGCCGACCAAGCCGTCCAACGTCGCCAAGGTGCTCACCTTCAAGAAGGGCGACATCGAAGCCGGCTTCAAGGACGCCGAGATCGTCGTCGAGGGCCGCTACACCACCCAGCCGGTGCACCAGGCCTATATCGAGCCGCATGCCTGCCTGTGCAGCTACAACGCCGACGGTCAGGTGACGATCTACAGCTCCAGCCAGGGCCATTTCATGGTCCGCGCCTACTGCGCCAAGCTGCTGGGCCTCGACATCTCCAACATCCGCGCGGTGCCGATGGAAATCGGCGGCGGCTTCGGCGGCAAGACCCTCGTCTACCTGGAGCCGGTGGCGATCGCGCTGTCGAAGAAGGCCGGCCGCCCGGTCAAGATGCAGATGACGCGGGACGAAGTGTTCCGCGCGTCCGGGCCGACCTCCGGCGCGGTGATGGACGTAAAGCTTGGCGCCAAGAAGGACGGTACCATCGTCGCGGCGCAGCAGGTGCTGAAATACCAGGCCGGCGCCTTCCCCGGCTCGCCGATCGGGCCTGGCTGCATGTGCGGTCTGGCGATGTACGACATTCCGAACGTCGAGGTCATCGGCTACGACGTGGTCAGCAACCGGCCGAAGGTGGCGGCGTATCGCGCTCCCGGCGCGCCGATCTCGTCGTTCGCCGTGGAAAGCGCGATGGACGAGCTGGCGCGCAAGCTGAACATCGACCCGATCACGTTGCGAGAGCAGAATGGCGCCCGCAACGGCAGCAAGACGCATTACGGGCCGACGCACCAGAACATCGGCTTCCTCGCCACGCTGGAAGCGGCGAAGAACCACCCGCACTGGAAGGCGCCGCTGAAGGAAGGCCAGGGCCGCGGCATCGCCGCCGGCTTCTGGTTCAACATCGGTGGCGAATCCACCGCCGGCTGCCACATCGCCGAGGACGGCTCGGTGGTGGCGACCTCCGGCAATCCGGACATCGGCGGCTCCCGCGCGTCCATCGGCATGATGGTGGCGGAAGTGCTGGGCGTGTCGGCCGAGAAGGTGCGGACCATCATCCCCGACACGTCGTCGATCGGCTTCAGCTTCCTGACCGGCGGATCGCGGGTGACCTTCGCCACCGGCATGGCGGCGACCCAGGCGGCCGAACGCACGGTCGAGGACCTGAAGAAGCGTGCCGCGCAGATCTGGGAAATCCCGGTGGACGCGGTGGAGTGGCGGGACGGCAAGGCGTATCCGGCGGGTTCCAATGCCGGCGCGTTCGAGCCGCTCGACCTCGCCGCGCTGGCGCTGAAGGCCGGCCGCACCGGCGGACCGATCGGCACCGAGGTGTCGCTCAACGCGCAGGGCGCCGGCCCCGGCTTCGGCGTGCATATCTGCGATGTCGAGGTGGACAAGGAGACCGGCCGGGTGAACGTGCTGCGCTACACGGCGGTGCAGGATGTCGGCAAGGCGATCCACCCGAGCTACGTGGAAGGCCAGATCCAGGGCGGCGCGGCGCAAGGCATCGGCTGGGCGCTGAACGAGGAGTACATCTACGACGCCAAGGGCAAGATGGATAACGCCGGCTTCCTCGACTACCGCGTGCCGGTGGCCTCCGATGTGCCGATGATCGAGGCGGTCATGGTGGAGGTGCCGAACCCCCGCCATCCGTTCGGTGCGCGCGGCGTCGGCGAGGTGCCGATCGTGCCGCCGATGGCCGCGGTCGCCAACGCCATCCGCGGCGCCATCGGGTTGCGCATGCCGGACCTGCCGATGTCGCCGCCCAAGGTAAGAGCCGCGCTGGACGCGTCAAAAACCTCTCCCGCGTAGCGGGAGAGGTCGAGACGCGTCAGCGTCGAGGGTGAGGGTCGCGCGTGCCGAAAGTCCTGATCCCGGGTTCCGCCTGCCAGCGTTTCACCAACGGCAGGACGGAACTCGAGGTTGCGGCCACCACGTTCCGCCGGCTGATCCTTGAGCTGGACGAGCGCTTTCCCGGCCTGGGCAAGCAGGTCGAGGAAGGCATGGCCGTGGCGATCGACGGCGAGATCTTCCAGGACGCCTATTCCGCCCAGTTCGGTCCGGACAGCGAAGTCGTGCTGATCCCGAAGATCGGTGGAGGCTGACCTGGACTCCTTCCCCCCTTGTGGGGGAGGGTTGGGGTGGGGGGTGCGGATCGCGACCTGCGGGGAAGCCCGCACCCCTCTCCCCAACCCTCCCCCACAAGGGGGGAGGGAGTCGACCGAGTGTACCCCCATGACCCGAACAGACGATCCGCCCACCGTCCTGCTGTATGACTGGGACAACACCCTGGTGGATGGCTGGGCCGCCGTCACCGCGGCGCTGAATGCGGTGTTCGCGGAATTCGCCATGCCGCCCTGGACCGCCGAGGATACCAGGACCCGCGCCCGCCTGTCCCTGCGCGAAAGTTTTCCCCCCATGTTCGGCGCCGACTGGGAACGCGCGCGCGACCTGTTCTACGCCAGCTTCCGGGACCAGCACCTGGACCATTTGCGGCCGATGCAGGGGGCGGCCGAGGCGCTGGCCGCCGGCGCCGCCTGGCCGCAGGGCGTGGTGTCCAACAAGGTCGGCAACTTCCTGCGCGCCGAGGTCGCCCATCTCGGCTGGGCCGCGCATTTCCGCGCGGTCATCGGCGCCGGCGACGCCACCGCCGACAAGCCGGACCCGGCCCCCATCCACCTTGCCCTGCAACAGCTTGGCCACCGCGCTGACGCCTCGGTCTGGTACCTGGGGGACACCGCGCTGGACATGCAGACCGCGCGGGCCGCCGGCGTGACCGCGGTGCTGATCGGCGACGCCGGGCACGATCTGGGGATTGCGCATGCGGCCCCCGATATCCATTTCCCTTCGGCGCATGACCTCGCCGCACATTTTCGTGCGCTTGCGTGAGGGGGAGTCGCTGCTAGACTGACGTGCCTGCCCGGCAAGCGTGCCACGACCTGTCGGGAACGATGCGAGCCCAATCAGTAACAGTAACGAGAAGAAGAAGGACAGTCGCCGTGGCCAACGAGAAATCGCAAAACGTTCAGGACGTGTTCCTGAACCATGTGCGAAAGAACAAGACACCGGTGACGGTGTTCCTGGTGAACGGTGTCAAGCTTCAGGGGATCATCACCTGGTTTGACAACTTTTCCGTTCTGTTGCGCCGGGACGGGCACACCCAGCTCGTCTATAAGCACGCCATCAGCACCGTGATGCCGGGCGCCCCGATCCAGCTCTTCGACGCCGCCAAGTCGGACGTGCCGACCGGCGTGGTGCGCGAGCGGGAGATGAGCCCTGCCGATCACGCCGACTGAAGGCACGCCCGGCAGCAGCCGCGGCTCGGGCGGTGGCCCGATCCGCGCCGCTATTGTCTTGCCCTGGGATCGCGGCGCCGGCCGCGCGGCCGAACGCGACCGCGCGAATGGCGATCCGCGGATCACCGCGGAGTTCGGCCGCGGCCGCGATGACGGCCGCGCTGCCGAGGCGCGACTGGCGGAGGCGGTGGGCCTCGCCGCCTCGATCGGCCTCATCGTCGTGCATACCGCTATTCTCCCCCTGCGCATCCGCCGCCCGGCCACGCTGCTGGGCGAGGGCCAGGTCGCCACTCTCGGCCACGCCCTCGCCGAACAGAAGGTCACGGTCACGATCGTCGATGCGGCACTGTCGCCGGTGCAGCAGCGCAACCTGGAGCGCGCCTGGTCCTGCAAGGTGATCGACCGCACCGGGCTCATCCTGGACATTTTCGGCGAGCGCGCCGCCACCAAGGAAGGCGCGCTCCAGGTCGAGCTGGCGCATCTGGAGTATCAGCGCTCGCGCCTGGTGCGGTCGTGGACCCACCTGGAGCGGCAGCGCGGCGGCTTCGGCTTCCTCGGCGGCCCGGGCGAGACGCAGATCGAGGCCGACCGGCGGCTGATCGGCGAACGCATCGTCAGGCTGAAGAAAGAGCTGGAGCAAGTGCGGCGGACGCGCGGATTGCACCGCTCGGCACGGCGGCGGGTGCCGTTCCCCGTGGTGGCGCTGGTCGGCTACACCAATGCGGGCAAGTCCACGCTGTTCAATGCGCTGACCGGGGCCGAGGTCGCCGCGCGCGACCAGTTGTTCGCCACGCTCGATCCCACCATGCGCGGGCTGCGGCTGCCGTCCGGGCGGCGGATCATTCTCTCCGACACCGTCGGCTTCATCAGCGAGCTGCCGCACGAGTTGGTGGAGGCGTTTCGCGCCACCTTGGAGGAGGTCGCCGAAGCCGACGTGATCCTGCACGTGCGGGACGCCGCGCATCCGGAAACCGCCGCGCAACGCTCCGACGTGCTGACGGTGCTGGAGGAGATGGTGGCGGACGGCACGCTGGACGCCGCCTGGCCAGAGCACACCATCGAAGTGCTGAACAAGGCGGATCTGCTGGGCGGCGTGGGACAGGTGGCGACCCGCCCGGGCGGCGTCGCAGTGTCGGCGATCACCGGCGAGGGCCTGGATGCGCTGCGTGCGGCGATCGATGTGCGCATCGCAGCCGGCATGGAACTGGCGGACTACGCGATTGCGCCGCAGGATGGCGCGCGGCTGGCCTGGCTGTACCAGCATGGCGAGGTGGTCGATCGCGCCGACGACGAGGCCGCGGTACATGTGAAGGTCCGATTGCTCCCCGCCGACCGGGCCCGGTTCGAACATCAATTCTGAACCCTCGTCCGCCTGCGCCGGGACCAGAACCAGCGCTCTCCCGGCTGCGGCGGGAGTCGCAACAAACCTCTCCCGCGACGCGGGGGAGGACGGCGTGCGCCGGCACGCCAAGTGAGGCTGACCGGGTCGCCCCGAACCACCTTCACGCAGCCTACCGACCCGATCGCCCTTAGTCTCGCCGCTTGCGCGCCGCGCCTCTCCCGCCGCAGGCGGGAGAGGTTTACGCTGACCCATGACCCCCACCGACCTTGCCACCCTTGCCCGCATTCTGCGCGACGCCGCGCGGGCGGAAATCCTGCCCCGCTTCCGCCACCTGGATGCAGCAGCGGTGCGCCACAAGACCGGACCGCTCGACCTCGTCACCGACGCCGACGAAGCCGCGGAACGCATGATCGCCGCGCGCCTCGGCCGCCACTTCCCGAACTGCGTCATCGTCGGCGAGGAAGCCGCCAGCGCCGACCCGTCCCTGCTGCTTCGCCTGGCCGACGCCGACCTGGCCTTCGTCGTCGATCCGGTGGACGGCACGGCGAACTTCGCCGCCGGCCTGCCGCTGTTCGGCGTGATGGCCGCGGCGATCCGGCACGGCGAGGTGGTGGCGGCGGCGATCCACGATCCGATCGGGGACGACACCGCGCTGGCCTTGCGCGGCGAGGGCGCCTGGATCGAATCCCCGGAGGGACGCCGGGTTGACCTGCATGTCGCCGCGCCGGCGCCGGTAGCGGAAATGGCGGGCAACGTCTCCTGGCGATTCATGCCGGAGAAGCAACGAACAACCGTGTGCGGCAACCTGCCGCGTCTGGGCGGAAGCTGGGACTATCGCTGCGCCGCGCATGAGTACCGCATGGCGGCCGCGGGCCATTGCCACTTCCTGGTGTTCAACCGGCTGCTGCCCTGGGACCACGCTCCCGGCTGGCTGCTGCATCGCGAGGCCGGCGGCTTTGCCGCACGGTTCGACGGCAGCGCCTACACCCCTGCGCTGACCGATGGCGGGTTGATCTGCGCACCCGATCGGGAAAGTTGGGAAGCGTTGCGGGAGGCGCTGCTGGCCGGCGGGTAAATCCTGGCGCAACGTCTGCGGCCTTGGTGCAGCGATCGCTTCGTTGCGTTGACGGATGTGCCAACAAGGAATTGTCAATTAGCAACGAATTCGGCTGATGATTCCGCAACACCTTGCACGATTTCCTTGCTGCACCGATCCGGTCGGCTGGACGCTCCGTGCGCCATATGGAATTGTCGCGCGCACGCATTGAAGACGCCGGGGGAGAAACGCTGTGCGGGATACCAGCCCTTATTCCTACCGCATTCTCCTGCTGGCGTCCGTCGCCGGAATCGCGCTCGGCGGCGGCGCGGAAGCGGCCTCGTACGACAATACGACGCCGGTGGCGGGCGCGGCGCCGCTCTATACCCTCAACACGGGCGACAGCCTGGCCAACAGCAGCAGTATCACGGCCAATTCCGGCACCGCCGCCGCGGTCGTCGTCAACGGCCTGGGCGCAGCCTCGATCACCAACAGCGGCACGATCCAGTCCACCCTCAGCAATGGCACCGCCGTCAGCGTCATCTCCGGCGCCTCGGTCGGGACGATCAGCATCACCAGCGGTGGCGTGCTGGCTGCGGAAACCTCCTCCGGGCAGGCCATCAGCGACGCCGGTGGGATCGCTGCGTTCACCAACAGCGGCGTGGTCCAGGCCGATGGAGAATACGGGGTTGCGGTGAGCATCGCCTCCAGCGGCTCGGCCGGTACCTTTGCCACGCGTCAGGCGGAACGATCCAAGGGAACGGCGCCTTCGGCTCGGCGCTGGAGGTGACGGGAACCGTTGCCAGCATCGGCAACGCCGCGACGGCCGTTATCACGAGCGGCGGGATCGACGACGGCAACGCCATCCTGATCGATCCGACCGGCACGGTCGGCAGCATCGTCAACCTGGGAACGATCCAGGGAACCGGCCCGGCCGCCACCGGCATCAATGTGGGGGGCACCGTCAGCACCATCGACAACTCCGGCCTGATCCAGGGGACGACGTTCGGTGCCAACGCCATCAGCGTGACCGGTTCGGTCAGCAGCATCACGAACGAGTCGACCGGCACCATGCAATCGAGCGGCGCCGGCGGCAACGCCATCCAGATCGTTGGTGAGGCCGGCACCATCGTCAACGACGGGACGCTCCAGGTAAGCGGCGCGATTGGTGCCGGGATTACCGTGACGGGTACCGCCGGCACCATCGACAACAGGGACCTGATCCTGGCGAGCGGCCCGCTCGGCGCCGGGATTGGTGTGGCGGGTACCGTCGGCACCCTCGACAACAGCGGCACGGTCCTGTCGAACGGTGCATTTGGCAACGCGGTCAGCGTGACGGGTACCATCAACCTGCTCGACAACAGCGGCACGATCCAGTCGAGCGGTGCGTTCGGCAATGATATAACCGTGACCGGCACCATCACCACGATCAACAACACCGGCTTGATCCAGGCGACCCAGGGCAATGGCAGCGCGATCGATCTCGGCAGCGGCTCGATCGGCAGCATTATCAACAATGGCGGGACGATCGAGTCCACCAACTCGGGGAATGCCATCCTCGTCGCCGGAACAAGCAGTGCGATCGTCACCATCGGCACGATCGCCAACTCCGGGCTGATCCAGTCTGCCGGCAAATATGCAGCCATCGAAGTTGGTCTGGCCGGCTCGATCGGTAGCATCGCCAACAATGCCGGCGGCTCCATCCTGGCGACCGCCGCTTACGCCAATGCGATCGACATAACCGGCAGCGTCGGCACCATCAGCAACGGCGGGTTGGTGCAGGCGATCGACTTCGGCATCCCGATCAACGTCGAGCCGGGCGGCTCGGTTGGCAGCATCATCAACACGACCGGCACCATCCAGGCGATCAACGCCGGGAATGCGATCCTGGTGGGAGGGGTCAGCGGCGCCGCCTCCATCGTCGGCAGCATTGCCAATTCCAGCACGATCCAGGCCAGCGGCAATGCCGTCGAGATTGACGCAACCGGAACGATCGCCAGCATCGTCAACACCGCCGGCGGCACCATCCAGACCAGCGGCGCGAACGCGAATGCCATCGATGTGGCAGGCTCCGTCACCACGATCGGCAACAGCGGACTGATCCAGGCGTCGGCTGGAGGCACGGCAATCGATGTCGAGCCGGGCGGCTCGATCGGCAGCATTTCCAACATCGGCGGCACGGTTCAGACCGCCAACTCCGGGAATGCCATCCTGGTGGGCAGCAGTAGCGGCGGTGCCGCCAGGATCGGCACGATTGCCAATTCCGGCCTTATCCAGTCCAGCGGTCCTTATGCGGCAATCGAGGTCGATCAGACCGGAACCATCGCCAGCGTCGTCAACAATGCCGGCGGCACCATCCAGATAACCGGCGGGTCCACCGAGGTCATCGACGTAGCCGGAACCGTTGGGGCAATCACCAACGGCGGATTGCTCCAGATGAACGAAACCGGCTATGGCGGGAGCTTTGGCGCCATCAACGTCGATCGCGGCGGATCGGTCGGCACCATCAGCAATACCGGAACGATCCAGACGACCTCCCCGTATTTTTCCTACAGCATCATAGCCAGCATCAATGTTGCCGGCACGGTCAATGCGATCGACAACAGCGGCTTGATCTTGTCCAGCCAGTTGTCCGGCGCCGGCATCAATGTGCTCGGCTCGGTGGGCAGCATCACGAACGCGCCGGGCGGCACGATCGATGCCAGCGGAGCCGCATACGGCGCGATTAATGTGATTGGCGCGGTAGGAACCATTGCCAACGCAGCGGGCGCCACGATGGAGTCAAGCATCAACAACGCGCTCTCCGTCTCGGGCCAGGTTGGCAGCATCATCAATGCCGGGACGCTGCTGTCGAGCGGCGCGTTGGCCAGCACGGTGAATGTCACGGGCAGCCTTGCCATGCTCGAAAACAGTGGCCTCATCCAGACGGATGCCGCATCTGCCGCTGCCGTTGAAGTGGGCACGGCCGGGACGATCGGCAACATCCTCAACGATGCCGGCGGCATCATCCAGGCAACCGGCACGAATGACGCCGCCATTCTGATCGGCTTCAGCAGCGGCAACATCATCAACAGCGCTGGCGGCACCATTCAGGCCGCGGCTGGTGGAAACGCGATCTCCATTGCCGGAACATTGGGCCTCTTCATCACGCTCGGTACCATCGCCAACTCTGGCCTGATCCAGTCTGCTGCCGATCCAGCCATCAAGATAAACGGCACGGCAACGATCCAGAGTATCACCAACACGGCGACCGGAAGCATCCAGGCGACCGGCGCCGGTGGCACCGCGATCTTCAACAGTGGCACCATCGGCAGCATCGTCAACAGCGGCACGATCATCGCTCAACAAGGCACCGCGCTTGCCATGGGTGCGACCGGACAGGTCACCGGCGGCATCACCAACACCGCCAGCGGCCTTATCCAGGGCGGCCCGGGCAACGGCAGCGGCGTCGCCATCGACAACGCCTCCGGCACGCGGGGGCTGACCATCGACACGGCGGGCACCATCATCGGGCAGATCAAGCTGGGGCCGGCGGGCGATACGTTGACCGTCACCGGCGGCAGTATTGTCGGCGCTGTTATCGGGCAGTTGGGCAGCGACGACACGGTGAATTTCAATCTCACCGGCAGCTTCGCCACCGCCGGTTCGATTGCCAATGTGGATACCATCAATGCCAACGCCGGCACGCTGCTGCTGCAAAACCCGGTGTCGCCGGTGTTCGCATTCAATGTGGCATCCGGCGCCACCGTGGCGTTGAACGCCAATGTGAACGCTGCCGGATTCAACAATGCCGGACTGGTCAGTATCGGCGCAGACAATCCGACCATCGCCGGCAGCTATACGCAGGCGAGCAGCGGCACGCTCGGCGTCACCGTTACCGACACCGCTGCCGGCAAGCTCACCGTCATCGGCAACGCCAGCGTCACCGGCGGGCCCGACACGGTCTCGGTGCATGTGCCGATCACCACCGATCCGTTCGGACTGGTCGGCCAGTCAGAGCATGTGTTGACGTCCGCCACGCTGACGGTCGCCAATCCCGGCTTGCTGACCGCCAGCAGTGACAATGCGGGTATCGGTTTCAGCCTGACGAACACGACAACGGATCTTGTGTTGACGGGGCGGGCGCAGACCGCGAACCAGGCGCTGTACGCGGCAACCACCGACGTGAACCTGGTGTTCGCCCCGGTGATCGCTCTTGCGACTCCCAATGACATCGCGGTCCAGCACTTCCTGACGCAGGTGCTGGCCGGATTGTCATTGTCAGGGCAGGCACCGTTGGCGCACAGCATCGACACGCTGTTGAACACGCTGTCGCCGGGTGCGCTGGTCCAGTTGGAAAAGCAACTGGCGCCGAGCACGCTGTTCACCGCGTCGCTCAACCTGGCGGCGGCGGAGGACGTGCTCAGCTCCGGGATGGGGGCGATCTCGGACCGGCTGACCGCGGCGCGGCTCGATCCGAGGCAAACCGGCCTGACGGCGGGCGACGAGGCCGGTCGCGGGATGACCGCATGGGGCCAGCCGTTCGGTGCGCTGACGTCACAGGACGCCGAGAATGGGGTCGACGGCTACTCGGTGGGCACCTACGGGGTAACGCTGGGTGGCGACATGCTGGTGCTGGATAATTTGCGCCTCGGCGTCGCGCTGACATTGGCCAACAGCGACATCACGTTCAGCGGCTACACCTCCGGCAGCAACGGAGCGATCTTCAGCAGCCAGTTTGCGTTGTACGGTGCCTGGTACCTGCAGAGCTTCTTCGTCGATGGCGCATTGTCCGCGGGCTACAATCAGTACAAGCGCCACGACGTGGTCTCGGCCTTCGACATCGCGCTCGATTCGACCAGCGGGGGAACCCAGCTCGGTGCCAGGCTTGGCGCGGGCTACGACTGGAAGCTGAACGGCGCGGTGGTCACGCCGTATGCCTCGGTGCAGCAGATGCACTTCAATTTCGACAGCTACACGACCAGCGGCGGCTCGGCGTACGGCATGGACATGCACGTCGACGGCCAGAGCGCCGATCTGACCCAGACGCGCCTCGGCGGGCGCCTGGCCTATCCGGCGAAACTGCCGGATGGCGGCACGCTGATTCCGGAAATCCACGCCTACTACCTGCACGATTTCGGCAGCAACCAACTGGCCGAAGGCTATACCACGGCCGACGTCGCCGGCCCCGACACGTTCGCTTTCAACGGCCCGCCGGTCGATCGCGACATCGTCAATGTGGGTGTCGGGGTGACCTTCCTGAAGACCGCCGCGTGGAGCATCGCCGGCGGCTACGATTACGCCGGGGGCGCATCGTTCAACCAGCACAACTTCTTCGTCCGGGCGAAGCTGGACTTCTGAGCGCCGGTGCGGGGTCGTCAGCCGCGCGCCCAGGCGATCGCCGCGCGGGCCAGGGCGTCGATCGTGTCAACGACCGGCGCATGCAGCGTCTCCTGCGGTCCGGCCTGGATGCCGAGCGGGATCTCCGTGCAGCCCAGCACCACCGCCGCGGCGCCGCGCGCGGCAAGTCGGTTCACTACCTCGGCCAGCGGCGCGTAGGCCTCGGCGACGCGGTTCGCCTTGACCTGTGCAATCGCCGGCGAAACGAGCTGGGCCATTTCGTCGGCGGTTGGCGTGATACAGTCCCAGCCCTGGCGCGCCAGCCGGTCCTGATAGAGCCGCATGTCCAGCGTCGCCTGCGTGCCCATCAGCCCGATGGTTGCCGGACCGATGCCGCAACGGTGCAGTTCCGCCGCGGCCGCATCGACGATGTGCAGGATAGGCACTCCGGCCGCCTCCTGCATGGCGTCGTACCAGCCATGCGCGGTGTTGCAGGGAATGACGATGGCACCGCAACCGGCGCGCTTCAGGGCGGCGATGCCGCGCAACAGCCACGGCAGCGGATCCTCACCGCCGGCGAGATGGCTGCGCGTGCGGTCCGGCACGCGCGGGTCGGACCACAGCACGGCGGGGATGTGGTCCTGATCGCGCGCCGCCGGCGTGAGCAGGGTGAGACGCAGCATGAATTGCGCGCTGGCCAGCGGCCCCATGCCACCGAGCACGCCGAGCACTTTCACGCCGGTGTCATCCAAATTCATCGCATTGTCATCCCTTTTGCGCGCCGCCGGACCGGTTGGACGAAACGACAGGCGATATATTCCATATCGTTCGAAGGGCGTCTATTGTCCGGACTGCCTGAAACAGGAGGCAGCCCGCGTGCGCTACGTTCCACCGTTCGAACACATCAAGGGCCACCTCCGCGTCAGCGAGGCCAGGGGCGGTGCCATCCGGGTGAAGGCCACCTACGAAGACATGCTGCGGCTGATCCAGGCATTGCTCGTTGGCATCGACGTCGATGAGGCGTGGTATTTGCAGCAGAACGAAGACGTGGCGCAGGGCATTCGCGAGGGCAAGATCCAGTCAGCGAAGCAACATTTCCTCGATCACGGCTATTTCGAAGGCCGCGCGCCATACCGGATCGCGGTAGACGAGGCATGGTATCTGGCGACCAACGCGGATGTCGCGGAGCAAGTGCGGCTCGGCACATTCGCCTCGGGTCAGGCGCATTTCGACGCCGCCGGCTATCAGGAGGGGCGGCTGCCCCGCGCGCCGTGAAACCGCCGGGCGCGGACGGCCGCTGCCTGGCACTCGGCCAGACAACGGCCCCGGGACGCCCGGCTATTGCAGCGCCGTCAGTTCGCGCGCGGCGATCGAGTGCAACGATTGCAGCCGCTTGAACAGCACGTCGGCCGGAATGTCCGAAGCGCCGACATCCAGGCAGTCGGCGAATTTCTCGTAGAGCTGCGCTTCGCTCAGCGGCCGTGACGCATGTCCGGTGGCGCGCGCCACCGGCTCGCCCGCGACCGTCTTGCCGGAGGTCAGCTCCACCCGCACCGAATCGGCAACCGCGCCGCCCGAGAGTTCCGGATCGTATTCGGTGGTGGTGACGATCTCGACCCGTTGCATGAGTTGCTGGATGTCGGGGCGCTGCACGAAGTCGTCGGTCAGTTCGCGCAGGCCAACGCGCCGCGCGACGATGCCGCTCGCCATGGCGAACTCCATGGAGAATTTCGCCGCGAGGCCGGTTTGCGGCGTGTGATTGCGCAACACGGTGGCGAAATAGTCGCTGATGTTGACGGTGATCTTCTTCACGTCGTCGGCCTTGATCGGGCTGGCCGCGACGAGATCGAGCATGCAGTCGATGGCGCGATGCGTGCAGTAGCAGGTGGGGTATTTCTTGATGCCGATGCCTTGCGACAGGATCGCCCATTCCTTGCCGGCCTTGGATTCGCTGGCACGGTCCGGGTTGCCCTCCACCGAGATGGCGCTGAGGAAGCCCTGCGGGTGTTCCAACGCGTCGGTATTGGCGGTGAAGCCGGCCTCGGCCAGCCGCGCCGCCATGACGCCGGCATGCGCTGCCTTGCCGGCATGGAACGGCTTGGTCATGGTGCCGAAATTCGCCATCAGGCCGGCGCTTTGCGAGGCGCCGAGGGCGATCGCCTGGGCCGCCTTGTCGGCGTCCAGCCGGCGCAGCGATGCACACGCGGCGGCCGCGCCGACCGCGCCGTACAGGCCGGTGGGGTGCCAGCCCTTCTTGTGCAGCAGGCCGGTGTCTCGGCGGAACAATTCCGCCCATGTCTCGTAGCCGGCGATATAGGCGACGATGATGTCGGCGCCGGAGCTGCCGAGCGTTTCGGCCTCGGCGAGGATCGCCGGCACCAGCACGGTGCTCGGATGGCCGCGCAGTCCGACATCGTCATAGTCCAGCGCATGGGCGGCCGTGCCGTTGATCCAGGCGACCTCCGGTGCCGGGCCTTTGTCGGGCCCGAAGGTGATGGTGGCGGGTCCGTCGGCGGGTGCCAGCACCTCGCGCATGATGCGCACGCAGTCTTCCTTGCGGCCGGCGATCATCGTGCCGATGCAGTCGATGATGCCCATGCGGGCGACGCGCACCGCTTCCTCCGGCAGCCGGTTCGGCGACAGGTCGGCGACGAACTGGCCCAGCTCTTTGGTCAATGGCATGACGATCTCCTTCCTTTACGAAACCTCTCCCGCTGCGCGGGAGAGGACGTCGAGCGCAGCTCGACGGGTGAGGGTGCCGCGTGCCGCACACGATCCAACCTGATTGCGTGCCGCAAAGGCTTTGTGCATTTCGCCGCACCCTCATCCGCCGCTTTGTGGCGACCACGCCTTTGCGGGAATACAATACCCGCCGGCGGCGGATGCCAAGGGGCGCCCGTCAAAGGCTGCGTGCTGGACCTGGCGCCGCTGCCTGCCTACGATCCGCGCAACATTGGCAGGAGGAAACCGCGATGACCCAGGCCGGCAAACTGCGCGCCCTGCTGAAGGCCGACGCGATGGTGATCGCGCCCGGCGCCTATGACGCCCTCACCGCGATGCTGGTGGCGCAGGCCGGCTTTCCCGCGGTGTACATGACCGGCGCCGGCACCTCGGTCTCGCACGGCTACCCCGATTTCGGCCTGCTGACCGCGTCCGAAATGATCGCCAACGCCACCCGCATGGCGCGCGCCGTCGACGTTCCGCTGATCGCCGATGCCGACACCGGCTACGGCAACGAACTGAATGTCGTGCGCACGGTGCAGGACTACGCACGCGCCGGGGTCGCCGGCATCCATATCGAGGACCAGGTCTCGCCCAAGCGCTGCGGCCATCTCGACGACAAGGAGATCGTGCCGCGCGAGGACTGGCTGGCGAAGATCCGTGCCGCCGCGTTCGCCCGGCGCGATCCGGACTTCCTGGTGATCGCCCGCACCGATGCGCGCGCCGTCGCCGGGTTGGACGAGGCGGTGGCGCGCGCCAACGCCGCTCTCGCGTGCGGCGCCGACATGGCGTTCGTCGAGGCGCCGCAGACGATGGAGGAAGTCGCCGCGGTGCCGAAGCTGGTGCACGGCCCGTGTCTGCTGAACGTCGTGCGCGGCGGCAAGACGCCGGAGGTGGACCTGCGCCGCGCCCAGGAGATCGGCTACAAGCTGGCGATCGTTCCGGGCCTGCTGCTGAAGACGGTGATCGGCGCGTGCGACGAGATGCTGGCGGCGCTGAAGGCGACGCATGTGCATCCGGTGCCACGCACCGACATGTCCGTGCGGGACGGCTTCAATCGCGTCGGCGCGCGCGAATGGGATGCGCTGCGCACGCGGTTCCGGCCGGAGGAACGCCGCGCCGCGGAGTAACAGCAGACATTCCCCCTCCCGCGCTTGCGGGAGGGGAAACCGCTGCCTGCCCTCACGCCGGCAATTCGTAACCGATCGCCGCTTCCGCGGCGCAGGTCCGTTGCACGGCCGGCCGTGCCATCATCCGCTGATAATGCGCGTCGAGATTGGGAAACGTCCCTGCGTCCGGATATTTCGCATTGACGAACCGCCAATACAGCCGGAACAGGTGAATGTCGGCGATCGAATAGCGCCCCAGCACCCAGTCCCTCGCCCCCAGCCGCTGTTCGGTAACGGCATACACCTCGTTGCAGCGCTGCACGCCCTGTCGCCGCGCGGGATGGATCGTCGCTGCGATGAACGACATCCAGGAGATCGCCTGCGCCTCGGCCTCCACATCGCCGTCCGGCCACAGGCCAGCGTCGGGAAAGCGCCTCGCCAGATAGTACAGAATGCCCGCGACCTCGGTCAGCGGACGGCCGTCGATCAGCAACGTCGGCACCTTGCCTTCCGGATTCAGCGCCAGATAGGCCGGCGCGCGGTTCTCGTGTTTGACGAACGACAGCGGCACGGAATCGAACGGCACGCCGATCTCGTGCAGCGCGATATGCGGCGCCATCGAGCTTGAGCCGGGTGCGAAATACAATGTCAGCATACTGCTCCCCCTGCATGGGATGGACCGGCGGTACGGCGTCTCTACGGCGTCGCGAAGAACACCTGCGACGTCGCGAACGAGATCCACACGCGTCGCTGCATCGCCAGCCAGTCGGCGCCGAGCAAAGCATCGACGATCGGCGTGATGCGCACCGGCGCGACCCACAGCACGGGATCGCGTTGCGTAAGACCGCCGATTTGCAGGCTGGCGAAGCGGTGCCGGCGCATCATCGATTCCTGCCGTCCGAGGCCGCGCACCGCGCTGCCGGGATCGCCGGCCAGAGCTTCGGGCGTCAGGCCCAGCCGGATCATGCCCGGCAGGGTGAGCATCGATGCGGAGGCACCGGTATCGAACAGGGCCGTCAGCCGGTGGGCGTCGAGAGCGATCGGAAGAATCAACGCATGGGTCATCGGCGTTTCCGCCGGGACCGCTGCATAGGGCAACGACCAGGGCAGGAAACGGCCGCTACAGCCCCGCACGTCATAGAGTGTCAGCCGACGCGCCGGCACGTCGAATTCCAGATCGAACACCGCCAGGAAGTCGCGGCCCAGCAAGCCGTCCACCGGCTCGCCGACGCCCATCTCCGGCAGCGCTCCGACGGTGAGGCTGGTGTCGTGGGTGATCGTGTGCCGCTGCAACGCCACGCCGCCCAGCGTCAGCGAGCGCGGGTCGGCGTTCTGATGCTCCACCACGCCGCCGACGCCGCGCATCGTGGTGCCGACCCACGGGTCAAGCGCGAGGTCCAGGCGCTTCACCGCGTCCGGCGTCACCAGGGAGCGTTCGGCGCCGGTATCCAGCACGAAGGTCCCGCCGATGCCGTTCACCGTCAGCGGCACCAGCAGGTGCCCGCGGGTCAAGGTGAACGCCACCTCGGCGCGTTCGTGCACGTCGCAAGCCGCGCGTGCGGATGCTTGCCAACCCGGCAGCCAGGCGAAGAGCATGAGGAGGAGCAGCGGCATTTTCATAAAACCTCTCCCGCTTGCAGCGGGAGAGGTCGCGGAGCGCAGCGACGCGGGTGAGGGTGATCGGGTCGGCACGCAGCAAGTGCAACGGGGCGACCCGATCACCCTCACCCTCGATGCTCGCGCATCTCGACCTCTCCCGCCGCAGGCGGGAGAGGTTTAGTATCCAGCATGCCAGACGCGCCAGCCCCACCGAGTCTCCCCGGCCTGTTCTTCGGCTTCCTCACCGTTGGCATGTGCGGCTTCGGCGGCACCCTGCCCTGGGCGCGCCGCATGGTGGTGGAGCAGCGCCGCTGGATGACCCCGGCCGAGTTCACCGACATGCTCGGCCTGTGCCAGTTCCTGCCGGGCGGCAACATCCTCAATCTGACGGTGGCGCTCGGCGCGCGGTTCCATGGCGTGGCTGGCTCGGCCGCGGCGTTCTTCGGGCTGATGGCGGCGCCGATGACGATCGTGCTGGCGCTCGGCGTGGTGTATGGCCGCTATGGCGGATTGCCCGCGGTGCACGCCGCGTTCGACGCCCTGGCCGCGGCAGCGACGGCGCTGGTGCTGGCGACCGCCTTGAAGATCGCCGCGCCGCTGCGCAGGCGGTGGCTCGACATCGTGATCGCGGTGGTAACGTTTGCCGGCATCGCCATCGTGCGGTGGCCATTGCCGCTGGTGCTGGTGATCGTCGCGCCGCTTTCCATCCTGATCGCGCGGCGGTTCC
>Ga0181521_10002027_pt1 | contig 24517 bp, 17 predicted proteins | sample PEATcosm2014_Bin_32_FD_119764 | JGI IMG/M metagenome (GOLD analysis project Ga0181521, IMG submission 119764) | Peatland microbial communities from MTU Mesocosm Facility, Houghton, MI, USA - PEATcosm2014_Bin02_60_metaG | ecosystem: Environmental > Terrestrial > Soil > Wetlands > Peat | place...
CGAGCAGCGCGGCGCTGGAGGCGTTCCGGGCCAAGCCGCAACGTTTCGATGCCGTGCTCACCGACGAAGCGATGCCGGACCTCGTCGGCACCGAGTTCGCACGCGAGATCCGACGGCTACGGCCCGCAATTCCGATTATCCTCATGAGCGGCTACGGCGGCACCCAGCTCACGAACCGCGCGGCGGAAATCGGCGTGAACGAGGTGCTGCGCAAGCCGCTGCATCGCCGCGATCTTGCCGAAGCGCTCGCGCGCGTACTGGGAACCGCTCACTGACATTGGAGGAGCCGTCATGCCGGAGACCATGCAGTCGCACATATTGGTCATAGACGATGACCCGCAGATCCGCGCGCTATTGCAGGAATACCTCGCGGAGAACGGGCTGCGCGTGAGCGTCGCATCGACCGGCGATGAGATGTCGCAAATTCTGAACGACGAGGCGATCGATCTCGTGATTCTTGATTTGCGCCTCGCCGGCGAAGATGGGATGGCCATCGCCCGCTCACTCCGTGATCAATCCGCCATCCCGATCGTCATGCTCACCGGCGTACGCGACGAGGCCGACCGAGTCATGGGGCTGGAGCTCGGCGCCGATGACTATCTGACCAAGCCTTTCAGTCCCCGAGAATTGTTGGCGCGCATACGAACCGTGCTTCGGCGAACTAAGAGCGCAGTGCCTGGTTCGGCGCGACAGCGCGAGATTCGCGCGTACCGGTTCGGCGAGTTCGAGCTCAATCTGCGCACGCGGCGCCTCAAGCGGCGCAACGGCGACCACATTGTCTTGACAAATGGCGAATTCAACCTGCTCGCCGCGTTGCTCGCGGCTCCGGAGCGAATCCTCACACGCGATCAGCTATTGGAGGCGAGCCGCGTGTACGACAACGAAGTCTACGATCGAGCGATCGACATCCAGGTACTGCGGTTGCGGCGGAAAATCGAACGAGATCCGTCGCAACCCCAGTTCATTGTCACGGAGCGCGGCGCGGGCTACATCTTCAGCTCTCCCGTCGACGTCGTGTATTGAACGCACGGCGTCGGTGTCGACAGCGTTTCGGCTGAAATCCACCGCAAGCGCTGAGCGACAGCAGCGCAATCTCTTCCCGCCATTGTTGCTGTCGACACTGCGATAGGTTCGCGCAGCCGACATGAGCACATTCGAGCCAAGGCCCGGCACCTCAGCGGCCGGCCGATTTCAGTTGAAACACAAGCCGTTCGCGCGGATTTCACCGGTAACGGCGGTGACATTCATTCTCGGACCGACCTTGCTAGTGTCTTCGCCAGGCAGTTGTTCGACTAGCGCACGAGTGGTCATCATTTTTCGGAGGCTGATCGATGAATTCATTCCGCCGGCTTGGAACTCTCGGGTCTGTGATCGCCCTGTTAGGCGCCTGGTGCCCAGGCCGCGCCTTGGCATTCGCTCACTTCGCACTCATGGACCCGCAACACGAAATCGCACCATGTCCGCGCAATGACAGCGGGCTCACGTTGCCGGCCGGCTTTTGCGCCAGTATTTTTGCCGACGGCATCGGCCATGCTCGCCATCTGGTTGTCGCTCCGAACGGGGTCGTCTACGTCAACACCTGGTCCGGCCGCTATTACGGCAACGACACACCCCACGCGGGCGGCTTCCTGGTCGCGCTGCAAGACACCACCGGTGAGGGGAAGGCCGACGTGAACCAGCGTTTCGGCGAGACCGCGCAGAGCGGCGGTGCGGGCGGGACCGGCATTGGCCTGTACAAGGGGAGCCTTTTCGCCGAGATCAACGATAAAATTGTGCGCTACACGCTGCCGGCGGGCTCAATCGTCCCGCAGAGTTCCGGGGTGCCGATCGTGACGGGATTGCCGCTGGGCGGCGATCACCCCATGCATCCTTTCGCAATCGACAGCGACGGTTCGCTGTACATCGACGTCGCCACTGCAACTAACTCTTGCCAAGAGCAAAATCGCACGCCGAAATCGCCGGGCATCGATCCGTGTACGGAGCTCGAGACGCGCGGTGGCATCTGGCGCTATGACGCGAACAAGACGAATCAGACATTCTCGCCGGCCGGACGTTTCGCCACCGGCATACGTAATGCCGAGGGTTTCGCAATCGATACCGCGAGACACCATTTCTTCGATTTCTTCGTCAAGCAGCATCACCCTATCTTCGTCACGCAGCATGGACGCGACCAGCTGCATGCGAATTGGCCAGATCTGTACAAGCCCGAGGAGGAGGCCACGCTCCCCGCCGAAGAGCTGCTGCTGCTCTTGAGGCAGGGCAGCGACTACGGGTGGCCGAAGTGCTACTACGACGGCGTTCAAGCCAAATTGGTTCTCGCTCCCGAGTACGGCGGCGATGGCGGCACGCAGGTGGGCCCGTGCGCGACCAAGAGCGCGCCGATCGCGGCGTTTCCTGCCCACTGGGCACCCAACGCGATGGCGCTCTACGACCAGCGGCAATTTCCGGCCCACTACCGTCACGGCGTGTTCATCGCCTTCCACGGATCGTGGGATCGAGCGCCCTACCCCCAAGGCGGCTACAACGTGGTGTTCCAGGCTTTGGCGGGCGATCGTGCGTCGGGCCAATGCGAGATATTTGCCGACGGATTTGCAGGGCCGTTGACATCGCCAGGCCAAGCCGAGCATCGTCCGTCGGGCGTCGCAGTCGGGCCCGACGGGTCGCTCTACGTCTCCGATGATGTGCGTGGACGGATTTACCGCATCGTTTATCAAGGCGGTTCAGGCGCTGACGGCAGCGCTGCCAAGTTGACGTCCTGTCCGGGTGCATCAGCGCCCGCCGGCAACGTCAGCGCCGATGACGCCAAACCCCCGGAAGGCACTCATCCCGATGCCGGCACCGCCGCCGTGACCGCGAGCCTTCCGGTTCCGGCAGGCGCGACCAGGGCGACGGTGACCCTCGGCGATCGCATCTACCACGGTCAGATCGGCGGCGCGACCTGCACGGGCTGCCACGGCGCGGACGCGAAGGGCACCCCACTGGGTCCGGATCTCACCGACACCCAATGGCTGTGGGGCGATGGCAGCTACGCCGCGATCGCGAGAACGATCACCACCGGCGTGCCGCAACCCAAGCAATATCGCTCGCCGATGCCGCCCATGGGCGGGGCTCAGCTCACCTCCGAACAGGTGTCGGCGGTGGCCGCGTACATCTGGGGCTTGAGCCACCGTACACCCGCTGCGGCAAGCAAAGCCGCTGCGTCGGCCAGGTAGGCGGGGGCAGACGCTAGGGGATACTCACCTGCCGAGTACTTTTGAGGATCACCATGAGCGGACGCATACGCAACTACATTCAACTCATCTGGACGGTCCCCATCCTCCTCGCAATCATGATTGCGAGCAGCTTGTAGTGGCCGCACCTCGCTGCGTCCACGGCCTTTCTGTTTCGCGTGATCGGCCGTCGTACAAAGCGGGTTCGATGAACTACGCACCGCAAGCAAGAGGGCCGGTGATAGACCCGTGATCGGCGGAGAGTCATGAAGTTTTCATCGACACCGGCAATGCCGATCCTGCCCTTGTTGCTGCTCAAAACGACGCTGCTCGCAGCGGCGCTCGCCATCGGATTTGGCCCTTTCTCGAACGGCGACAGCGGGACGGCGCTCGCGACCGGCCTCACGCTCGTGTCGGCGATGGCGATCCAGAACGCCGTGCGGCGGATACACCTCGGCAGCTCACCGCCGACCACACTCATGACTGGCACGACCACTGCCGGGGCAGATCATTTCAAATGAAATCGTCGCAACGACCCTTGCAATCATCCCACCATTCGGCGAGCCGAGGCTCTCCCCATGAAGCCTCGCGAAAGGGAGCCCGAGTGACCATGCAGTGTAAGAATTCAAGCCACTTTCCGGTGCCCGCATGCTCGCCATAGTCCGCATCGCGCTGAGCCGGCCCTATACGTTTATCGTGGCGGCCCTGCTCATTCTCCTGCTCGGCACGCTCGCCGCGCTGCGCATGCCGGTCGATATTTTTCCGAGCATCAACATTCCGATCATCGGCGTGGCCTGGCAATACCAGGGCTTGCCGCCCGACCAGATGGCCGGGCGCATCATCACCCCATTCGAGCGTGCGCTGACGACGACGGTCAACGACATCGAGCACATCGAGGCGAATTCCTATACCACCTTCGGCATCGTCAAGATCTTCTTCCACCCGTCGGTCAATATCGCGACCGCGAACGCGCAGGTCACCGCGATTTCGCAGACCTTGCTCAAGCAGATGCCGCCCGGCGCGACGCCGCCGCTGGTCGTCAATTACAGCGCCTCGACGGTGCCGATCATTCAGCTCGCGCTGTCGGGCACGGGACTGACCGAGCAGAATCTTGCGGATCTCGGCATGAACTTCGTTCGTCCGCGCCTGGTCACCGTGCAGGGTGCGGGCATCCCCTGGCCGTTCGGCGGCAAGACACCGCAGGTCATGTTCGACCTCGACACCGCGGCGCTCCAGTCGCGCGGCTTGACCGGCCAGGACGTCGCCAATGTCCTCGCCGCGCAGAACCTGATCACGCCGGCCGGCACGGAAAAGATTGGCGATGTTGAATACACCGTCAACTTGAACAGCGCGCCGTCGAAAATTGCCGAGCTCGGCGACCTGCCGATCAAGAGCGTGAGAGGCGCGATGGTCTACATGCACGACGTCGCGCACGTGCATAGCGGCAGTGCGGTGCAGGTCAATGTCGTCCACGTGGACGGCAATCGCTCGGTGCTCTTGAGCGTGTTCAAGAACGGCAGCACCTCGACGCTCGATATCGTGAGCGGCATCAAGAAGATGCTGCAGATCATCAAGCCCTCGCTCCCGGATGCGCTCGACGTCAAGTCGATCGGGGATCAGTCCCTGTTCGTGCGCGCCTCGATCCAGGGCGTGATCCGCGAAGGCGTGATTGCGGCGGCACTCACCAGCCTGATGATCCTCTTGTTTCTCGGCAGCTGGCGCTCGACGCTGATCGTGACCACCTCGATTCCACTGGCGATCTTGGGCGCGATAGCCGCCCTGTCGGCGATCGGCGAGACACTCAACATCATGACGTTGGGCGGGCTCGCGCTCGCCGTCGGCATACTCGTCGACGAGGCAACGGTGACGATCGAGAGCATCAACTACCACCTCGAACAGGGAAAAGAGGTAGAGACAGCCATCATCGATGGCGCCTCGCAGATCGTCATCCCGGCCTTCGTCTCGTTACTGTGCATCTGCATCGTGTTCATTCCGATGTTCTTTCTGAGCGGCGTGGCGCGATTCTTGTTCGTGCCCATGGCGGAGAGCGTGATGTTCGCCATGGTGTTCTCGTTCTTGCTGTCCCGCACGCTGGTGCCGACGCTCGCGAAGTACCTCCTGCGCATGCATGTCGCTCACGTCGATGAGCACAACTTAATTGCGCCGCCCCGGTCCAGGAATCCGCTGGTGCGCTTTCAACACGGCTTCGAGGAACGCTTCACACGGCTTCGCGCCGGATATCACGACCTGCTGGCGCTCGCCATCGAGCATCGGCGGGTCTTTGTCGTGGGTTTTACAAGCTTCATCGCCGTCTCGTTCCTGCTTGCGCCGTTTCTCGGCCGCAATTTCTTCCCGCAGGTCGACGGCGGTCAGATGCTGCTGCACGTGCGCGCGCCTGTCGGCATGCGTATCGAGGAGACCGCTGCGCGTTTCACTGATGTGGAGAAAGCGATCCGCGAGGTGATCCCGCCCCCCGAAGTAGGGGCGATAGTCGACAACATCGGCACCTATCTCTCGGGGATCAATACGATCTACAACAATACCGGCACGATCGGCGAGTCGGACGGGGACATCCAGATCTCGCTCAATGACGGGCACGCGCCGACCGCTGATTACGTCAAGCGCCTGCGCGATCAGCTGCCGCGCCGCTTTCCGGGCATGACCTTTTCGTTCTTGCCCGCGGATATTGTCAGCCAGATCTTGAATTTCGGGGCACCGGCGCCGATCGATCTGCAGGTCCGCGGCAACGATCTCGCCGCGGACTATGCCTACGCCAACAAGCTCCTGGCGCAGGTCCGCCATATCACCGGGGTCGCCGATGCGCGCATCCAGCAGTCGGCCGCCCTGCCGACGCTCGCAGTCGACATCGACCGCACGCGCGCACAATACACCGGTGTGACCGCGGCCGACGTGACCAACAGCCTGGTCGTCAACCTCGCCAGTTCCAGCCAGGTAGCGCCCACCTACTGGCTCAACGAGAAGAACGGCGTCACCTATCCGATCGCGCTGCAGACCCCGCAATACCGGATCGATACGCTGCCGGCACTGCAGAATCTGCCCATCAATGCCACCGGCGCGCCGACCACGGTACTCGGCGGCATCGCCGGCATCCGCCGCACTCACAGCGACGCGGTGATCTCGCAGTACGACATTGCCTCGATGGTCGAGATCTACGCGACCACCCAGGGGCGTGATCTGGGCGCGGTCTCGAGCGACATCCAGAAGATCATCGCCCAGAACGACAAGGACAATCCGAAAGGCTCGATCATCGCCCTGGTCGGCCAGACCGCGACCATGAACAGCGCCTACTCGGGCCTCTTGTTCGGACTGTTGGGCGCCGTCGTGCTGGTCTATTTGGTGGTGGTGATCAACTTCCAGTCCTGGACCGATCCCTTCGTCATCATCACGGCGCTTCCGGCGGCGCTTGCCGGCATCGTGTGGATGCTGTTCGCGACGCATACCACGCTGTCGGTGCCGGCGCTCACGGGCGCGATCATGTGCATGGGCGTGGCGACTGCGAACAGCGTGCTGGTGATCAGCTTCGCGCGCGAGAAGCTCAACGAGATCGGGGATGCGACGCAAGCGGCGCTCGAGGCTGGATTCGTACGCCTGCGCCCCGTGTTGATGACGGCTCTGGCGATGGTGATCGGCATGCTGCCGATGGCGCTGGGCTTAGGCGAAGGCGGTGAGCAGAATGCCCCGCTCGGCCGAGCCGTGATCGGCGGTCTGATCTTCGCCACCGTCTCGACGCTGTTCTTCGTCCCTGTGATGTTCAGCATCATTCACCGGCACCACGGCCCGAAACTGGCGCCGGAAGCAAACCTTGGAGTCAACCATGTCCCAGCCTGATCGTATTCATGGCCAGTCCGTTGCGCGCCGGCTGCGCCGGGTCGGCGGCGCGTTCGTGCTCCTCGCCATCGCCGTCGTCGCGTATGGCCTGGGCTCCCGTGCCGCGCAGAACTCGAGCCTGCACGATTTGACCGAAGCCCAGGCCCTGCCCGTCGTCGCCCTCGTGACGCCGACCCGTGTGGGGCACGAGGGGGGCCTCGACCTGCCGGGGCGCCTCGAAGCCTACACCAGTGCGCCCATCTACGCGCGAGTCGCTGGGTACCTCAAGAGCTGGAAGTACGACATCGGCAGCAAGGTGAAGGCGGGCGAGGTGCTCGCCGAGATCGACACACCCGATCTCGATCAGCAGCTCATGCAGGCACGCGCGAGCCTCCGAGTCGCCGAAGCCAATGCGAAGCTCGCGCAGATCACCGCAGAGCGCTGGCAGTCGCTCGCCAACACCGACGCCGTCGCCAAGCAGGACGTCGATACGCGCACCTTCACCTGGAACGCCGATGTCGCCCAGGTCAAGGCGGCGCAGGCAAACGTCGACCAGCTGGTCGCCGAGGAGGGCTTCAAACGCCTGATCGCGCCGTTCGATGGCATCGTGACCGCGCGCGAGACCGACATCGGCGCGCTCATCAACGTGGGCGCCGCTGGGGGTGCGGAGCTGTTCGTGGTCTCCGAGACCCGGAAGCTGCGCGTCTACGTCAGCGTGCCGCAGAACTATGTGCCGAGCGTGCCTCCGGGCACCAAGGTCACGATCACGGTGCCCGAACATCCCGACAAAACCTATGCGGGAACCGTAGAGGCCTCCGCTCAGGCGGTCACCCCGACCACCGGCACCACGCTCATGGAACTCATCGTCGACAACAGTGCGGGCGAGATGATGCCGGGCGGCTATGCGAGCATCCATCTTCACATCCCGGCTGCCGTCAACGTGCTCAGCGTGCCCTCGAGCGCGGTCATCTTCGACGCCAAGGGGCTCTCCATTGCCACCGTAGACGCCCACAATCGCGTGCTGCTCAAGTCGGTATCGATCGAACGCGACTTGGGTGCAGTCATCGAGCTCGCCTCGGGTGTCTCCCCGAATGACCGGGTGATCGAGAATCCGCCTGATGGCATCGGGAACGGCGCTGAAGTACGTCTCGCCGGCGCGGCGGGCACCGGCCAGGCGGGGAACAAGAATGAAAGGGGTTAAAAGCCTGCGCGGATGCGGCGCGGCGTTGACGCTTCTGCTCGGCGCCTGCTCGCTCGCGCCGCCGCTGAAGACCCCGGACGTTGCAACCGGCGATGCCTACAAGGAACTCGGGCCCTGGACTCAGGCGCAGCCGGCCGACCGCCTGGCGCGCGACAGCTGGTGGACGCTCTACGACAACGCGGAGCTCGACGAGTTGCAGAAAAGGCTGATCGCCGGGAACCCGACCCTCGCCGCCGCACTTGCGAACTACGCGCAGGCCCGGGCGCTCGCCGATCAGGCGCGCGCGGGGCTCTTTCCCACGCTGGGGCTCAACGCCAGTGCCGAGCGCCAGCGCGAGTCGGTCAACGCGCCGCTCAGAAGCGCCACGACCCCGACCTATTACAATACCAACACGGTCGGCGGCAGCGTCAGCTACGAACTCGATCTGTGGGGGCAGATTCGCAACGAAGTCGCCGCCGGCGAGGCCAACGCCGCCGCGTCCGCCGCGGATCTCGAGAATGCTCGCCTGTCGCTGATCGCGCAGCTGGTGGACGATTACATTCAGCTGCGCAGCCTCGACCGCGACAGCGCGATCCTCGATGAGACGGTGAACGCCTATGCGCGTGCGCTCAGCCTCACCGAGCAGCGCCACGCAGCCGGCATCGCACCCGGCCTCGACGTCGCGCAGGCGCAGACCCAGCTAAATGCCGCACGCTCCCAGGCCGCGCAGACGCTCGCGCAGCGCGCGCTGATGGAACACGCGATCGCAGCGCTGCTCGGAGTATCGGCCTCGACATTCTCGATCAAGCCGGAAATCGTCGCCATCTCGCTTCCGCAGATACCCAGCGGCGTCCCCACCACCTTGCTCGAGCGCCGTCCGGATATCGCGGGCGCGCAGCGGCGCATGATGGCCGCCAATGCGAACATCGGGGTCGCGCGTGCGGCGTATTTTCCATCCCTCACGCTCGGCGCTCAGGGCGGCTTCCAGAGCACCGGTTTCGCGAACTGGCTGAGCGCGCCGAGCTCGTTCTGGGCCGTGGGACCCAACGCCCTGCTCAGCGTGTTCGATGGCGGCCTGCGCCGGGCGCAGGTCGCCCAAGCGCGCGCCGAGTACGATGTCTCTGCCGCGTATTACCGCAGTACCGTCGTCAGCGCGTTTCAGCAGGTCGAAGACAGCCTTGCCACACTCAATCATTACCACGACGCCAGCGTCGATGAAAAGGCCGCCGTCGACGCCGCGCAGCGCACCCTGGATTTTTCCATGGCGCTCTACAAGCAAGGTGCAGCCGACTATCTCACCGTCGTCACCTCTCAGACCGCCGTCCTGCAAACCCAGCTCGAGGCGCTCAATCTCGATACGCTGCAGCTGCGCGCCAGCGTAGACCTCATCCTGGCGCTCGGCGGTGGCTGGGAGGATTCCGCGAGGGCACAGACCAACTAGGCGATGGATCCGGAGCAGTACGGCAACGCTGAGCGCGATCTGGGCCTGTGAGAATCCTCGATCGTGACCTCACTGACCGATGTTGCGCGTAACGCGTGTTCGCTTCATGAGCGCGCGCCGTGTTCGTCAATTACGATCTCGCCATCCTCTTTGGCAAACGGTCCTTTTTGGGGCAGCGGCAGAATGTCGAGGACCGCTTCCGACGGCCGGCAGAGCTTTACACCCCACGGCGTCACCACGATCGGTCGGTTGATCAGGATGGGGTGGGCGAGCATGTGCTTGATCAACTCGCCGTCGGTCCAGTGGTCGGCGCTCAAACCGAGCTCGGCGTACGGCGTGCCCTTCTCGCGAAGCAAGTCACGCGGCCGTATGTTCATGCGGGCGATCAGCGATTCGAGCGTCGCCCGGTCCGGCGGCGTTTTTAAGTATTCGATCACCTGCGGCTCGACGCCGGCGTTGCGGATGAGGGCGAGAGTGTTGCGAGACGTGCCGCAAGCAGGATTGTGATAGATGGTTATATCTGTCATGGCTTGATCGCTGCAGGCATTCCTGTGTTTTCGTACCAGCCTTTGGATCTGTTGACGATATTCACGACAAGAAGCATGACGGGGACCTCTATCAACACACCGACCACCGTGGCGAGTGCCGCACCGGAGTGAAACCCAAAGAGACTGATCGCGGCGGCCACGGCAAGCTCGAAGAAGTTAGATGCACCGATCAGGGCCGACGGGCAGGCAATATTGTGTTTCTCGCCGAAGGCGCGATTCAATCCATAAGCCAGGGTGGAATTGAACAACACCTGAATCAGGATCGGCACGGCCAGCAATGCGATTACGCGCGGCTGCCGCAGAATTTCCTCGCCCTGAAATGCGAACAGGAGCACGAGGGTCGCAAGTAGCGCCGCAATCGACCACGGTCCGGTTCGATGCATGGCCGCCTCAAACACCGCTTCGCCGCGATTCAACAGGGATCTGCGCCACAGTTGGGCGATGGCGACCGGAATTACGATGTACAGTACCACCGAGGTCAATAAGGTGCCCCAGGGCACGGCGATCGCGGAGATCCCCAGTAATAGTCCGACCAGCGGCGCGAATGCCACGACCATGATGCTGTCGTTTAGGGCCACTTGGGACAAGGTGAATAGCGGATCCCCATTTGTCAGACGACTCCACACGAAGACCATGGCCGTGCAGGGTGCTGCTGCCAGCAGAATCAGGCCGGCGATGTAGCTGTCGAGTTGGTCTGCCGGCAACAGCGGCGCAAATGCATGCCTAATAAAGAGCCACGCCAGGAGCGCCATCGAGAAGGGTTTGACCAACCAGTTCACGAACAGCGTCACGCCGATGCCTTTGATGTGCCGTCGCACTTCGCCCAAGGCGCCGAAGTCCACCTTGACCAGCATGGGAATAATCATGACCCAGATCAGAATGCCGACCGGCAGATTGACCCGGGCGACCGAAAGTCCGCCGATCACCTGAAACGCGCCGGGCAAGAACTGACCCAATGCCATCCCGACGACGATGCAGAGGATTACCCAGACCGTCAGGTAGCGCTCGAAGATGCTCATCGCGGGGCCGCATCGGGCGCTGCTTTACCGATGGCATCCAGGCGCTCTTTGAGACGCATCGATATCGTCGCCGTAAATCGGTAGGTCGTCGAGCGTGTGAAACGTCTCCCACGCAATGCCGGTAGGATCCGTGACCCAATACTTATCCGATTTTGCGTAGCAACAAGCGGCCCCGGCCTGTTCAACCAGGGCCTGGTCCGCCCCTGTCAGCTGGGCGCGCATGGCCGCTAATTCGTCGGCCGACTCGACCTGGAATCCGAGGTGATTGACTCCGACGGGGTAGCCGCGCTGCGAGATCGCAAAGTTAATGCGCGGGTCATCGAGCATCCACTTGGCGTAGTCGGCCTTGTTTACCGTCGGCTCCGCGGCGAACAGTGCAGAGTAAAAGCGGACGCCCTCGGCGATATCTGCAACAGACACGTTCACGTGGAACCTTTTCATGCGCGTTTCCTCTTGGGTAGACCGACCTCGGCTGCGGCCACTCCGCACGCCGGTCCGCAGTCCTTATCGGCCAGGCTGCAGCAATTATCCGTTAGGAACTCGATCAACTGATTCATGTGCGGAAAATTCGGGTGGTAGAACAGGAAGCGACCTTCGCGGCGCGCATCGATGAGGCCGGCGCGCTGCAGTTCCTTTAAATGAAAGGATAAAGTTGGTGCCGGAACGCCGAGCTTCTCGGTGAGTTGGGTCGGCGTGTAGCCTTCGGGGCCTCGTTTGACGAGCAGCCGAAAGAGCGCCAAACGTGATTCTTGGGCTAGTGCGGCAAGTGCGGTAACGACATCAATTGATTTCATGATTTTAATTTTATGGAAATAATATCTCGCTGTCAATATTACTCGACGGCGCATGTGGTGCACCGCCATGACATCAAGTCCGGCCGGTCGCGCGTCTACCGTTGTTTGGAATGAGGGCTAGGTCTCATCGAGATCCGCCATCGAAGAACGGCCCACGCGACCGTCCTTCAGAACGACTCCCTCGGCCCGCAAGCGTTTTGCTTGTTCCCTGTGTTCTTGGGATAACTTCGGGAACACTATACGTCCACCGGCCCCGACGACACGATGCCACGGCAGGCTAATATTCTTCGGCGCCATTCGCAATGCGAATCCGGTCAGCCGTGCGCGACCGGGAAGTCCGGCGGCTCGTGCGACCGCTCCGTAAGTCGATACCTGTCCGCGCGGGATCGTGCAAACCACGTCCCAAATCGCCTGGATCGCGGGATTCTCATTAATGGCCGGCGGACGCCGCGACCGCGAGCTATTGCCGCTGGGCGGCAGGAACATTGAAGAGAACGCCTTACTCGAACGCGCCATGCGTCCTCAAAAAACTTTTCAATGGCAACCCTAAATCTCCAATTTGCGCAAGAGTGCATACGCCGTCACTGGAACAACGCGAACAGCGCCGACAGTTAGCGTGCCACAATTCGCGCCAATGGCGCAAAATAGCCGGGTGACCAAGGTCCGCGGTTTCATCCTTCAGGCGAGCTATCGCATCGTCTCCCGACCTGGCGGGCAGCGCGTTCCCGTCGTACACATTTATGGAAGGCTGGAGGCGGGCGGCACGTTCCTCGTGCGCAATGACCGGCAGCGGCCGCATTTCTTTATCCGTGCTGCCGATACAGAGCGGGCGCGGGCGCTGCGCGTACCGGAACCGAAGGTCACCGACAAGCGCACGTTTGACGGTGCGCCGGTATGCCGGCTCGAATTGGACTCTCCTCCCGAGGTTCCCGGTGTCAGGGATCGCCTCCATGCAGCTGGCATCGATACGTTCGAGGCGGACGTGCGCTTCGCGGTGCGCTATCTGATCGAACGCGGCATCAAGGGAGGCTGCGAGATCGAAGGCGAGGCTGTCGCCGGAGCCGACGTCACCTGGGTGTTCGACAATCCGTCGCTTCGCTCCGCTGCTGTGACAATCGAACCGCGTGTCCTCTCGTTCGACATCGAAACCCACGGCAAGACCGAGCGGCTGCTGGCGATTTCAATGTATGCGCCCGGCATCGATGAAGTGCTCATCGTGGACGGCAGCAATCGCTCAATGCCGGATCACGCGACTCGCTGCGTTGATGAGTTCTCGGCATTGGATGCATTTTGCGACCGCATTCGGCGCTTCGATCCCGACGTCTTGACGGGCTGGAACATCATCGATTTCGATCTCACGGTGCTGCAGCGCATCGCCGTTCGCGTGCACCATCCTTTCTCGTTGGGCCGGGACGCGGGCGCGATTCGGATCCGCAAAGCCGAGGGCTATTTCGGCAGCGGACAAGCCAACGTTCCGGGCCGTTTGGTTCTCGACGGTATCGATCTGCTGCGCGGCGCATTCATACGCATGGACGATTACTCGCTCGATGCCGTGGCGCGCGAAGTTCTCGGCGAGGGCAAAGCCGTCGCCGGCGACGTGCGTGATCGCATAGCTGAGATCACTCATAATTACCGCCATGACCTAGCGGCGTTCGCGCTCTATGCGCGCACGGATGCAAGACTCGCGTTCGAGATCGTGCAGAAACTGAATGTCGTGCGGCTCGCTTTCGCGCGGAGTCAGCTTGCCGGAATGACGCCGGATCGCGTAGCGGCCAGCATCGCATCGTTCGACTTTCTCTATCTGAGCGCACTCGGCCGACTGGGTATCGTCGCGCCCACCGTGCGTTCTGGAGATTCCAGTGTGTACGCCGCTCAGCAAGGCGGCCATGTCCTGGAGCCCGTGGCGGGCCTGCACCGCAACGTATGGGTGTTCGACTTCAAGAGCCTGTATCCGAGCATCATCCGCACGTTCAACATCGACCCGCTGTCGTATGTGGCAGCTGCGTCCCCGGGCGCCGACCTGATCGAAACGCCGGCCGGCTCGTTTCGACGTGATCCCGCGATCCTGCCTCGAATGCTCGATGAACTTTTTCCGCGACGCGAAGTGGCGAAGAAAATCGGCGACGACGTGGCGTCGAACGCGATCAAGATCTTGATGAACTCGTTCTATGGTGTCCTTGGCACATCCGCCTGCCGTTTCTACAACCCGGCACTTGCCAACTCGATCACCAGTACGGGCCGCGAAATGCTGCTGTGGTCGAAACGATGGTTCGAAAGCGCGGGATTCAAAGTGCTCTATGGCGACACGGACAGTTTGTTCGTTCATTCAAACGGCAGCGATCCGGATCAAACGCTCGAACGAGGTCGGCAGCTGGCCACGGCATTGAATGCCGAGCTTGCCTGCTACATCGGCGAGCGGTGGGGTGTACCGAGTCGCCTGGAACTCGAGTTTGAAAAGCTATATCTGAAATTGTTCCTGCCGCGCTCCCGTCACAGCGCACGCGGCGCCAGCAAACGCTACGTCGGCCTACGCCGTGGCGGCGACATGGACAATGTCGAGTTCATCGGCATGGAGGTCGTGCGTCGGGACTGGACCGCGCTGGCCAAGCAGGTGCAACGCGAGCTCTATCAACGCCTCTTTACCGGCCAAGCCGTCGACGCATACCTCGCTGAGGTCGTGAGACGGGTGAGGCAAGGTGATCTCGATGAAGCGCTGGTGTATCACAAGAACCTGCGCAAAGATGCCGAAGGGTACACCGCCACGACTCCGCCGCATGTCGTCGCCGCGCGAAAATCAAGGCAGCCGGTGGGTCGGCTGGTAAGCTACGTCATCACCACCGCGGGGCCCGAACCGATGGACAACATTCAGCACCCGCTCGATCGCGAACACTATGTGCTGAAGCAGGTGAAGCCGGTGGCGGAGCCCGTTCTGGAAACGTTGGGCCTCGATTTCGAGCGCGTTATCGGCGATAGCCGGCAGATCGATCTGTACTCCAGGCTCGGCGAGGTGTGAGAGCGCGGATCATGAATCTGGTAGGACGGTTTCTCAAACCGGGCGAATCCCTCGTTCGGATTCCATCGCCAGGGAGCGTGTGGGTGCCGCCTTGGGCTCGCTATCTCGGCGCAATCGTTCTTTGCTGCGTGGCTGCCGCGGCGCGACTCGTGATGTTACCGGTGGACGGTGGACTTGCGTTTCTCACGTTCTATCCAGCCGTAATCACATCGGCCGCGCTTCTAGGTACCGGACCGGGGTTACTGGCAACGGTGCTCAGTGCGGCAACTGCGGACTATTTGTTCCTGCCGCCGTTTGAGTCGTTCGCTTGGCGCCCCGGCCACGCCCTGCCACTTGCGTTCTTTGCATTGACCTGTGGTCTCACCTGTTTCCTGGCTCACCGCTTGCGCAGTTCCGTATCAAAGTTGCGCGAGAGCGAGGAAAGGTTCCGCGGCGGCTTCGACTTCGCGGCGATCGGAATGGCGTTGGTAGCACCGGACCTGCGTTGGTTGCGTGTCAACCGAGCGCTGTGCGACATCGTGGGGTACACCGCAGAGGATCTGTTGGCGACCAATGTCCTCGCAATCACACATCCGGACGATCGCGATGAAGAAATCGCCCTTGTGCGACGGATGCTCGACGGGGAGTTCTCGCAGGTTCACAAAGATAAACGGTATGTTCGCAAGGAAGGGGATGGCGTTTGGGTTCACTTGTCCGTCTCGCTGGCACGCGACGCCGAGGGGCGGCCGTCGCATTTCTTCTGTCAGATCCAGAACATTTCAGCTCGCAAGGAGGCGGAAGAGCGATTTCGCGGTGCGTTCGAGTTCGCGGCCGTGGGCATGGCGCTGGTTGGCCCGGATGGGCGCTTTTTGCGAGTCAACGACTCCGTCTGCCGGATTCTCGGTTACTCGGCCGACGAACTGCTCGCAACGACATTCGGGGCGCTCACGCATCCGGACGATCTCGAACGCGACACTCGGTACGCCCGACAGCTTCTTGACGGGTCATTCTCGCACCGCCAGATGGAAAAGCGATATTTTCATAAGGACGGACACATTGTCTGGGCCCTTCTGTCGGTCTCGCTCGTGCGCGACGCGGCAGGTCAACCGTTGTATTTCGTTTCGCAGATTCAGGACATTACGGAACGGAAGCGCCTCGAGCACGCGTTCGGCGAGGCGACCCACAAGGAGCACCAGCGACTCGGCCAGGAAATTCACGACGGTCTCGGACAGGAGCTCACGGGACTTTCGTATCTCGCGAGTGCGCTCGCGAAAGACGCTACCCGTTCGCACTCGCCGCTGGCGGAGAAATTGACGATACTCGCCGGCGTGGCCGCTCGCACGGTCGAGACGTGCCGCAATATCGCGCGCGGCGTATCGCCACTCACCGAAAGCCGTGGTTCGCTGGTCGAAAGCCTGAGGCGCATCGCCGAACGGGCCGCCGCTATCGGCCGCGCGGGCGTCGGCTTCGAGTCGATCGAGAAGGCACCGTTGACGATTCCCTGGAAGACGCGCGATCACTTGCACCGAATCACGCAAGAAGCGCTCAATAACGCGCTCAGACACTCTGGCGCAAACAATACCAAGGTCACAATTGAAATTGACCAGAACGTGGTGAGGATTGAAGTGGTCGACAATGGCCGGGGACTCGGCGGGCCCGGAACCACACCGACCGGCGTCGGTCTCGACAGCATGCGCCAGAGAGCGGCGGCGATTGGAGCCGTTCTGCGAATCGAGCGCCGCGTCGGCGGTGGCACGGTTGTGGTGTGTGAGTGCCCTCAGCCATGGGAGGGTCCAGGCGGCTGAGGGTTGCCGGCGCCGACATAAATCAGCGTACGCAATGCGTAGTCCGTCCACAGAGTAAGACGTATGAACTGTACTCACACCGCCACGGCAGGCAGGATTTGATTACCGACACTAAAACATGGATATTATTTGAATCTTCTATCGAAGGAACAACTTCGATTTGTCCATGATCGCAAGCCTTCAGACACCCATTTGCGGGCTACTCGGCTGCGCGGTCCCCGTGGTGCTGGCCGGCATGGGCGGCGTCGCACGATCCGAACTGGTGGCTGCGGTCAGTGCGGCCGGCGGCTTCGGTTTCCTCGGCATGGTGCGTGAGCCTCCCGAGCTCATACGATCCGAAATCGCCCGCGTCCGCGCGGCGACAACGCGAGATTTCGGCGTGAATCTCATTCCGGCCGCCACGCCCTCCGATCTTCTCGAGGCCGAACTCGACACCGTGATTGCGGAGCGTGTCGCAGCGGTGACGCTGTTCTGGGACCTTCGACCGGACATCGTGCGCCGGCTGCGTGATGCCGGATGCCTGGTCCTCATTCAGGTTGGCTCGGTTCGGGAAGCCGAGGAGGCCGCCGCGGCGGGCGCTCACGTCGTGATCGCGCAAGGCGTCGAAGCGGGTGGGCATGTGCGCGGTAAGAAGAATCTTGCCGATCTGGTGCCCGAAGTCGTGGCTCGGGTCGATGTGCCGGTTTTGGCGGCAGGCGGTATCGTGGATGGGACGGGGCTGGCAGCCGCGCTCCGTTGGGGCGCGCAGGGTGCCGTCATCGGCACCGGCTTTTTGGCCACCCGGGAATCCTTCGCGCACGATTATCACAAATGGCGCGTTGTCGAGGCCAAGCCCGGCGAGACCGTTCACACCGAAGCCTTTCACATCAACTGGCCTAGAGGCGCCCGGGTCCGGGTACTGCCCAACAGCGTGACGCGGGGTGAACACGGCGATCCGTTGCGTGCCGAGCGGCGGATCATTGGCGGCGAGGAAGGCCGGCCGATCTACCTGTTCAGCACGGACTCGCCGCTGCGCGACATGACCGGCGATTTTGAGGCCATGGCGCTGTATGCCGGTCAGGGAGCTGGGCTGATCACGTCCATCCCGTCGGCCGCCGAACGACTCAATGCCATCGTGGACGAGGCGATGCACGTTCTCGGCATCACCGAAGGCGCGGGAACCGACGAGGGAGGCGTCATCGAATGCAGTTCGCCCGCATGCTCGATGCACGAAGCAAGAGATGCCTATATGGGATATGCCGGCAAGGCCGAGCTGACCGCCTTGCTCAATGAGCTGATCGAGGCAGAGCGTGCGGGAGCGCGGATCACGCTGGAAAGCGCGCGTGAAGCCGGCACGGGTCCGCTCGCCGAATTGTTGCGGACCATTCAGCGAGACGAAGCGCGCTGGTGCGCCATGCTGCTTCGTCACGTCAATGTGCTCGGCGAAAAGCCCTCTCCGGAGACCGGTGTCTTCTATGGCAAGACAGTGGCGGTCGCCGATCTGCGCGAGCGCATCGCCTTTCTCAATCGCGGCCAGGGCTGGGTGGTGAGAAAGCTGCGCGAGATTTTGCCGCGGGTGCGCGACAATCAGCTCCATGCCGACCTCTCCGAGATGTTGCAATCGCATGAAGTCAACATTCACCTCGTCAACGATGTGAGGTGATTGGCTATGCCGACCCGGATTGACGCACCGTCGACGTCCGGCGACTGGAACGAGGTTCGACACTGGCGCAAGCTCGTGCGCGATGATTTGATCCAACGGCGTACAGCCCTCTCCGCCGATGCGCGACGAGCGCTGGGTGAGCGCGCGTGTGGGCGGCTGATGCAGGCGGTCGATCTCAATGCCTATGACGTGCTCGGTTTCTGCTGGCCGATTCGCGGCGAGTTCGATGTGCGCGGTGTCGCGAAGCAACATCTGGCCTCCGGCGGTCAGGTAGCCCTCCCCGTCGTGGTCCAAAAGTCGGGTCCCGTGGAGTTCTGGAGGTGGCATCCGGGAATGCCGATGCAGCGGGGAATTTGGAATATCCCGATTCCCGAAGAGCGACACGTGTTGATGCCCGATGTAGTCATCGTCCCCCTAGTCGGGTTCGACGGCTCCGGGTTTCGTCTCGGCTATGGAGGCGGCTACTTTGACCGGACTCTCGCCGCGGCGGTGCCGCGGCCGTATGCGATCGGCCTAGGGTACGCGGATTCGGCTCTCCAGACCATCTACCCTCAGCCCCACGACATTCCAATGAATTTGATCGTGACCGATCAGTCTGATCATCGTGTTGCAGCGACCCGCTGAACAAACGCGAATTGTCTGCTCAATCTCTCGGCGACCGAATTCGGCCCAGTGCGAAGCGAAATCGCCGAGCCGATAGTCGATCCGCTCAGGCCTCCGTAAAGCTCGCGGCGAAGCGGGCGCGAATCGCGTCCATCTCATCCGAAACCGCCGCCGGCAGATCGGCTACCGAATGCGTCTCGAGAATTTTGCGCAGATCTTCGTCGATGCGTTCATATAGATCGCGATCCGCAAGCGAGCTCATCCGCGTCGGCAGGTGCGGCCCGAAGTAGCGCGTCGGCCACAGGTGTTCGCGGCAGTGACTCGCGGTATGGTCCAGCGCGAGATAGTTGCCGCGCGGCCCCACCGCTTTCGCCTGCGAGAGCGCGAGCGAGGCATCGTCCACCGTCACCCCCTGCCAGAGGCTGCGCAGCAGGCCCGCCAGGTCATTGCACAGCAGCAGCGAATGCAGTGAATAGCTCATGCCTTCGTCGATCGACCCGAGATAATCGCAGGTGGCCGGCCGGCTGTAGAACGCCTGCATCATGTTCGAGGATACCTCCCAGACCGCGTCCTGGTTGAAGCTGCGCGCGGCGCATTGGCCACCGATGCCGGTGAACGACGGAATGCCCAGTTGGCGGCGCACTTGGCACATCACCATATCGGAGAGGGAGGTTTGTACGAAGTTGCCGATGCCGCCCGTCGCCGGTTCCATGAAGCAGACATCCGAGCTGCCGATGACGAACGAGCCTCTGCGCGCCAGCTGCCCGAGCGTCATGCCGGCGAAATCCGTTGCCAGGCTCTGCACGATGCAGCCGGCGGCCGTGATCGGCGAGGAAGCTCCGCCGATCGGCAGCGTGCCGACGCTGACCGGTACACCGGCACGCGCCGCCATGATCACTTGATCGATGTGCGTTCTCGCGTAGTTGAGCGGCAAGGGGGTGACGATCTGCAGAAAATACGGTTTTTCGGCGAGCGCCGCGCGCCCGCCCCGAAGCGCGGCGGCCATCTCGATCACGACTGCGAGCGACTCGGCGTGCTCACAGAGGTACTCGAGCGGCTTGGTCGTATTGCGCGCCATGATGGCGAACTCGCCGATCTCGCCATGGATGTCGGAATGCTCCACATCCTTGCAGGCGATGCATATGCCATCGATATTCGCCAGTCCATCGGCCACGCGCGTGATCGTCGCCAGATCCGCTGCCGTACTCTTGCGCAGCTCGCCGCTCTGTAGATCGAATACTTTGATGCAGGTCATCCCCGGCATGAACCAGGTGTGGTGATCGTCGAGTTCCAAATGCTGCGTGCCATGTCGATCCCAGAGGAGCGCGCGCCGGGCAACGGAGGCGAGCGCGCCCTTGACCGTTTCGCGATCGAGATGGACGACCCCGTCGGCAGCGACCGTGCAACCGGCGCCGGCGAACAATTCCGGCGCCTCGCTGTCGGTGTCGAACGCCACACCCGTCTCTTCCAATAATGTGAATGCAGCGTCGATCAAACGCTGCGCCGTGCCGGGCGCCAGTGGTTCATACGCTGCGGTCGGGCCGAAGTGCAAGCCGGCATCCGCAGGACGAGTTACCAGGTTGTGCGAGCGCCGCTTGCGCTGGCTTGCCGACTCATGACGCATAGATTATCTCCGTGGCTCTTTCTTTTGGCGGCGCCTGCACGCAATATTCGGATATGTTGGAAAAATCGCGCTACGCCCCGCTGTTCGAGAGCGTGAGGATCGGTCCGGTCACTGCGCCGAACAGATTATATCAGGTGCCCCATTGCACGGGCATGGGCCACGCCTTGCCGCAGACCTTGGTCGCGATGCGCGCGATGAAGGCGGAGGGCGGCTGGGGAGTGGTCTGCACCGAGTACTGTTCGATTCATCCGAGTTCCGACGACCATCCCTATCCTTTCGCGTCGCTATGGGACGACGGCGATCTCGGCAACCTCGCTGCGATGGCCGATGCGGTGCATGCGCACGGCGCGCTCGCCGGTATTGAGCTCTGGCACGGCGGCAGCTATGTGTCGAATCTTTCGACGCGAACGCCATCGTTGGGCGTGCGCTCGGCACCGGCGCGTACCGACCCGGTGCAGTCTCAGCGCATGGACCGGCGCGATATCCGCGAGCTGCGCCGTTGGCATCGCGAGGCGGCACTGCGCGCCCGCAAGTCCGGCTTCGATATCGTTTACGTCTATCCAAGTCACGGCTACCTGATCTCCGAGTTTCTGTCGCGCAGCTTGAACGATCGCACCGACGAGTACGGCGGTTCGCTCGAGAACCGCATGCGGCTGCTGCGCGAGCTGCTCGACGAGACGCGCGGCGCCGTCGGCGATCGCTGCGCAGTCGCAATTCGATTTTCCGCCAATGGCCATGGCGACGAGCACCTGAATGAAGACGAGGCGCGCGACGTCGTTGCGACGCTCGGCCACATACCCGACCTGTGGGATGTCGTGATCGCCGATTATGACGAGGAGATGGGGTCTTCGCGTTTCGTGGGCGAAGGGGCGCTCGAGGATCGGGTTGCATACGTGCGCAAGCTGACCGGCAAGCCGGTCGTGTGCGTCGGCCGTTTCACGTCGCCGGACAGCATGCTCGGGCAGATCAAGCGCGGCGTGGTCGACCTGATCGGTGCGGCCCGCCCGTCGATCGCCGATCCCTTCCTGCCGACCAAGGTGCGTGAGGGGAGGCTCGAGGACATCCGCGAGTGCATCGGTTGCAATATTTGTTACGCACACGATTTCCGTGGCGCAGCGCTGCGCTGCACGCAGAACCCGACCATGGGTGAGGAATGGCGCTCCGGCTGGCATCCGGAACGGGTGCCGGTCGGCACCGGCGGCTCGGTACTCATCGTCGGCGCAGGTCCGGCGGGACTCGAGGCCGCGCACATCCTCGGCAAGCGCGGCTTCCAGGTGGCGCTCGCGGACGCGGCCGAGGAGGCGGGCGGCCGCGTCTCGCGCGAAAGCCGGCTGCCGGGACTCGCGCAGTGGGCGCGCGTGCGCGATTTCCGCCTCGGCCAGATCAACCGGATGCCGAATGTCGCGCTCTACCTCGACAGCCGCATGCAGGAGTCGGACGTGCGGGCTTTCGAGGCGGATCACGTGCTGATCGCGACCGGTGCGCGCTGGCGACGCAACGGCATCGGTCGCTGGCACGCGCGACCGATTGCAACGCTGAATCCATCCGGCGTGTACACGCCGGATGACGTGCTCTGCGGCCGACTGCCGGCCGGAGACGTTGTGATCTTCGACGACGATCACTATTACCTGGGGCCCGTGATCGCAATCAAGCTCGCGGACGAAGGCGTTCGTGTCCGCTACGTCACGACGGAGGGACGCGCCGGCGCCTGGAGCCAGAACACGCAGGAGCAGGAGCGAACCCAGCGTGCGCTGATCGAGCACGAAATCGAGATCGAAGTCAACGTGGCGCTTGCGGCCTTTGACCAGTCGATTGCGACGTTCGCCTGTGTATTCAGCGGCCGCACGCACATGGTGTCGGCGTCCGCGGTCGTGCTCGTGACCTCCCGCGAACCGGACGAGACGCTGTACCGGGCGCTCGTCGGCGAAGAAGCGGAGGACGGGGTCGGGGAGCTTCGAGAGGCAGGACGGCTAGCGCGGCCGGCGTCCGTGCAGCGGATCGGTGACTGTCTGCAGCCGGCATTGATCGCTACCGCGGTCTACTCCGGCCATCGCGCGGCTCGCGAACTCGGCGGCACCGAGCAAGCCACTCGTCGCGAACGCGTTTTGATCTAACTGTGATGAGCAGAGGACTGTGAAATTAGCGAGCTTCACCGTTGCGGGCCGGGAAACCTTCGGGATCGTCGTTGAGGATGCCGTGATCGATGTGGGCGCCGTGGCAGGCGATCGCTTTCCGACGCTCGTGGAGGCGCTTGGCGACATGCAAGCACTGGCCTCTCTTGCCGCGCGCGCGCCCGATCATGCGCTCGATGCCGTGACGCTCCTGCCGCCCATTCCGCGCTCGCAGCGAATCATTTGTGTGGGTCTGAACTATAAGTCTCACATCGCGGAGACCGGCCGCGAGACTCCGGAATATCCCATGTTGTTCTCGCGCTACCCGGATTCGCTGGTAGGCCACGGCACACCGCTGCTGCGGCCCAAGGAATCCGACAAATTCGATTTCGAGGGCGAACTAGCCTTTGTCATCGGCCGCCGCGGCCGTGCAATTCCCGCCTCGCGGGCGATGCAATACGTCGCGGGGTACAGTTGCTTCAACGATGGTTCGATCCGGGATTTCCAACGGCACACGAGCCAATTCCTGCCTGGCAAGAATTTCCACCATTCGGGTTCCTTTGGGCCCTGGCTCACCACCGCCGATGAGGTGCCCGATCTCGGCGCTCGCTCATTGGAGACGGCGCTCAACGGCGCGACGGTGCAGAGCGCGACGCTCGATGACCTGCTGTTCGGCATCGAGGATTTGATCGCGTACATATCACGGATCTGGCCCATTCAACCCGGCGACGTCATTGCCACCGGCACCACGGGCGGAGTGGGTATGGCGCGCAAACCGCCGCTGTGGATGAAGCCGGGCGACCGGGTATCGGTCAAGATATCGGGTATCGGGGTTCTGTCCAATCCGGTCGAGCAGGACACTGCGTCAACCGCGTAGCGTTCTCACCCGCTACTGGAGCCGTCGCGACGCACGAGCCGGCGGCCGCGCCGCGTCACATTGCCACTCGGGTGTCGTGCGGCGTCGACAGGCAGGCGCGCAGTATCCGAGCCTCGAGCAACCGATGTGCCGCGGTTCGATTCGTGCGCAGCACGATGCCGGGCGCGAGCAAGCGCGACTGCTCGCGTACGGAATCTCTGAGCTTCGCGAAGTCATTCCGGCCTTCGGGTTCTTCGCCGTACAGCGAATACAGTTGCCGCCAGTCCCGTCCGAATCCCAGCAGCAGAGCGTGGTAGCGAGCGAGTCGCGCCCGCTGGTCGGGCGCGTCGTTCTCCAGCACCAATTCCGAGCGCATGTCAAGGATGAGCAGGTCGATCTCTGCGGGCGGCATCACCGGCCGCGGCAGCGCGCGCTCCAAGAGAGGCGTCACGGACCGCGCGGCATCGTACGCGTGTTGCTGGATACGTCCGCTCGCCCGCTCACTCTGAGCCACCAGTTCCCAGAACGCGGCACTGCCGGAGGTATCCGCCACGAGATGTATCCGCTCGGCAGCGGAGCCGTTTTCCACGTGATGCAGACGCCAGTTATCGAAAATCCACGCCTCGCCGGCCGCCATGTGCACGCACTCTCGGTCGCAGGTGAACTGCACCTCGGGTCGGGTCATGATCGGCACATGCAGGCGCACCCGGAAAAACCAGTGGTAGTGAATGTCGGCGTGCACCGGCACGACGGCACCCGGCGCCAGGCGCAGGAGTCGCGAGCGGCTCCAGACCACCCCGAAACTGGCGAGCACCTGCCTGAGATAGGGCGAGCGTTCGAGATGCGCCGTCATGCGCATGACGCC